>WBZX01000056.1_pt1 | contig 101766 bp, 96 predicted proteins | sample 5204211 | NCBI WGS metagenome assembly WBZX01 (sample SAMN12344362, study PRJNA552823) | activated sludge metagenome | biome: Activated sludge suspended growth; feature: Nitrification reactor; material: Wastewater; isolation source: activated sludge from nitrification reactor of wastewater... | reverse complement strand
CGTCCAGGTGCTGACCCCGCCGCCGCGCATGATCGTCGTCGGAGCGACCCACATCGCCCAGGTGCTCGTCACTCTCGCGAGGATCGCCGGCTACGAGATGATCGTCGTCGACCCGCGCACGGCCTTTGCCAGCCCGGCCCGCTTCGGCGCCACGCCGATCGTCGCCGAATGGCCGGAGGACGCCTTCGGCAAGCTCGCTCTCGACGATCAGACGGCCGTCGTCGTCGTCGCCCACGTCGCCCGCATCGATGACGAGGCGCTGATCTCGGCCCTGCGAACGGGCTGCCGCTACGTTGGCGCTCTCGGCTCCAGGCGCAATCAAGCTAGGCGCGCCGAGCGCCTCGCCGCCGCCGGGATTGCGCCCGAGGAGATTGCCCGCATCCGCGCGCCGATCGGCCTCGACATCGGCGCCCGCACGCCGCCCGAGATCGCGCTGTCCATCATGGCCGAGGTCGTACAGGCCTTCCGGGGAGCCAAGCGCCAGGATGCCAGCCGATGAGCCGCGTCTCCGCCGTCCTGCTCGCCGCGGGTGCCTCCCGCCGCTTCGGTCACGAGGAGAAGCTCCTGGCGGCCATCGGCGGCGAGCCGCTGGCCGCGAGAGTCACGCGGGTGCTGCGCGAGGCGGGCATCGGCGAGATCGTCGCCGTCGTGCGCGAGGACTGTGGGCCGGTGGCGGCGGCGCTCTCCGGCCGCGTCACGCGCGTCGTCTGCGCGCCGGGCGCCGTCTACGGCATGGGGTCGTCGATCGCCGCCGGAATCGCCGCGCTGGGTCCCGCCGCGCAGGGAAACGAGTGTGCCGGCGCGCTGGTCGTGCCGGGTGACATGCCGGGCCTGACGCCGGCGCTCGTCCGCCGCCTCACTGAGGCGTTCGAGCGCAATGCCGCCGCGCGCATCGTCTATGCCGCGCTCGATGGAGCGCAACGCAACCCCGTTCTGTGGCCGCGGCGCCTGTTCCCCGAGCTGGCGGCGCTTGCCGGCGAGACCGGCGGGAAGGCCATTCTGGCGCGCCACCCGGGGGACGCGGTGGCTGTCGCCGCCACGGCCTCCGAGGTCGCCGATATCGACACCCCCGACGACCTCGCGCGCTGGTCATCCTCTTTCACGCCTGGGCGCTCGACTTTCTGACCAGGCTCTTCAGCGCCTGCGGCAGCAGCTCCGTCTCGGCGATGTCGATCAGCTCGGCGACGGTCTTCGAGACGGCGACGGGGCGGCCATTGGCGAACGCCTCGTGGTTCCGCTCGACCTCGTCGAGATCGTAGAGGTAGTTGACCATCAGACCGTGGCTCTGCCGGATTCCCTTCGGCGACAGGTCGCCCATCCAGTCGAGCTGCTCGATCCGCGCCCCGTTGCCGAGATGGAACCGCGCCACGGAATCGGGCGGGCCGGTTCGCGAGTCGATGCCGGCCAGATATCGCGCGCCGAGGTGCAGGAGCGCCTGCCGCAGCAGGTCGGAGCGCGAGTAGCCCTCCGCCTCGCCGATGCGCGCGAGATGCAGGAGCGCCGCGCGCAGGTCGCCTTCGCCGGTCTCCTTGAGAATGCGCTCCACGACCGACTTCGGCAGATGCCGCGCCAGATCCGTCGACGGGCTCTCGAGCCACGCCCGGAAGCCCGGGATGGGCGACAGTGTCGCGAACGTCTCGATGTCGGGGAACTCGCGCTTCAGCTCCGCCGCCACCTGCTTGATGAGGAAGTTGCCGAAGCTGATGCCCTTGAGCCCCGGCTGGCAGTTGGAGATCGAGTAGAAAATGGCGGCGGTAGGCTCGGGCCCGTCGTCGTCACCGGCCGGCGCCGGCGCGCGGATGATCGGCTCGATGCGGTCGGCGATGCGATCGCCGAGCGCCACCTCGACGAAGATCAGCGGCTCGTCGGGCAGCGCCGGATGGAAGAAGCCGTAGCAGCGCCGGTCGGCGGCGAGGCGGCGCTGCAGATCGTCCCAGCCGTCGATCTCGTGCACGGCCTCGTACTCGATGAGCTTCTCGAGCACCACGGCGGGCGTGTGCCACGAGATGCGCTCGAGTTTCAGGAAGCCGCGGTTGAACCACGAGCCGAGCAGGTGGCGCAGGTCGTGGTCGACGGGTGCCAGGCGCGGGTTGTCGCGCAGCTGGCGGATCAGGTCCTCGCGCAGTTTCACCAGCACGGCCGTGCCGCCGGGCGCCATGTTCATGCGCCGGAACAGCTCCTGCCGCGGCGGCTCGACGGCCGCCATCAGCCGCGCATAGCTTTCGGGGCTCTGGTCGTTGCGCCAGCGCTCGGCGGCTACCTGCACCTTGCGCGGCTCTTGCCCGTAGGCGGTGGCCAGCAGCTCGTAGAGCTCGAAGCGTTCGGCGCCGCTGGCCCCCTTGACGAGATGCACGAGCTCGGCGGCGAGCACGGTCCCCAGCACCTCGCCACGCTCTGAAATAAGCGCGTCGGCGAGCGATCTCGCCCGCTCCCGGAAGCTGCCCGCCAGCATGTCGCGCGGCGAAACCTCCACCCCCATGGCTTGGCGCAGATAGTCGAGCAGACGGCCGGCGCTGCGCCGCACGGAGGGAACCGAGGCGAGCGCCCGGTGCGAGGTCGACCCCGGCGCCGGCGCCATCACCTCGGCCAGGATGCGGGCGCGGTCGGCGTCGAGCGCTGGCGCGGGGTTTCGTGTCGCGGGATCGGGAAAGCTCGACATTTTGATCGGGTTGCCGGCCATGGCGGGCGCATCGCCTTCCGCGCCGGCGATGCCGACCACCATGTTGCGGGATCTGACCTGCGGGTCGGCGATGGCGCGCGCCGGTGTGTTGACCGGACCGGCGGGCACATGCGCCTCGGTGAGCGCCACGATCCAGTTGGCGACGGTGTCGGCTGCCAGCGCCGCCTCGAGCTCCCGGACGAGCGCAGCTCCGTTCTGGGAGCGGGCCTCGGCCGTGGCGAAGCGCGGATCGCTGGCGACCCACGGCAGGCCGAGTGCCTCCGCCGCGCGCTTGAACACCGCGTCGCCGCGCGCCGAGATGACGAGATGGCCGTCCTTGGCCCTGAGGCAAGGCCATGACGGGGCACGTCCCGCCGTCCGTGGGTCGGGCTCCGCGATCGGTCCATTGAGCACGGCCACCAGCGCGTCGAGCGAGGCGACGTCGACCTTGACCGCCTCGCCGGTGAGCGTGCGGTGATAGAGCGCCGCGGCGACGCCGAGCGCGGTGTAGAGCGCAGCGGCCGTGTCGGCGATAGCCACGCCCGACAGGAGCGGCCGTCCTCCCGCGGCGCCGGCTCCCACCAGCCCGCTGATCGATTCCACGATGTCCCCGTCGGCCTCGCGCGAGGCATAAGGCCCCGTGTGGCCGAAGCTCGAAGTCGCGGCGTAGACGAGCCGTGGGAAGCGCCCATGCAGCTGCTCCCAGCCATAGCCGAGCTTATCGAGCACACCGGGCCCGAGGCCCTCCACGACGGCGTCGGCACGCTCGAGCAGCTTGTCGACGATCAGCCGGTCGGCGTCCTTCGTCAGGTCGACGGCGAGCGATTCCTTGCCCCGGTTGAGGGCAGCGAAGCGCGCCCCGCCGTCACCAGTGTCGCCAGCGCGCGGTCGCGCCTCGTCTCCGCCCTTGGCGCTCTCGAGCTTGACGACGCGCGCCCCCAGCTCGGCCAGCATCAGCGTCGTGATGGGCGCCGCCTCTCCGGCTGCGACCTCGAGGATGAGGAGGCCAGAGAGTGGTCCCCGCAGCGCGACGGATGATGGAGCGGAAGGCGGCTGGGACGGATTGGCGGTCGTCATCGGCACCTCGTCTCGCCGGCGGAGGTCGCCGCCGCTGATCGAAGGTGCTCCTCTGCCGCGAATGCGGCGAGCGCAAGACCCGCCGCGCCGCGGGCGAAGCGAGGGCACCTTGCCGAGATGTAGTGCCGGGAGCGGCGATTTTCCGCTCCCCGTCGAGGTGAATACGGCGGATTCTCCGCCGGCGGGTCTTACCAGCCGAGCGTGCTGCGGATCGCGACGACGGCCGGCAGCGCGGCGACGACGGCGACGGCGGCCACGTTGCTCCAATTGCTGCGCGTGAGGAACCAGGTCATGGCGAGTCTCCAGTCGAATCTAGCTTTTTCGGATCATGCCAGGACTGTCTGAAGGTTCTGCGACAGTGCGCGAAGGTAGTTGCCTCGAATGCGAGATATCCCCTCCGCCCTGCCTCCCTTCCGCCACCGGATCGCCGCGCCGCGCCCGTCATCGGGCCGCAAACCGGGACTAGCTGTTTTCTTGCCGGGGAATGAAGCCGAACGCCTTTTCGTCTGTTTTTTGAGAGGTGCCTCCATGCCGCAAGCCCCCACGCGCGCCGCCGGGCGCCGCACGTTCCTGAGCTTTCTCGCCGCCTCCGCCTTTTGCCTCGCTGTTGGACCCGCCGCCGTTCGCGCCGCGGATGGCCCCCGCCTCTCCGGCCCCTTCACGCACGAGAACCTGACCATCTGGCTCGTGCATGGACAGAGCGCGCCCGGCCCCGTGCCCTTGACGCTTCCCGAGGCGATCGAGAAGGGCGCCGTCGAGGTCAAGGAGACCGGCAGCGTCAACGAGCTCACCGTCGAGAACCGGGGCGCCGAGGAGGTCTTCATACAGGCCGGCGACATCGTGAAGGGCGGCCGCCAGGACCGCGTCCTTTCGGTCTCGCTCACCCTGCCGGCGAGGTCCGGAGTGCTGCCGATCGCCGCCTATTGCGTCGAGCAGGGCCGCTGGTCGGCGCGCATCGGCGAGGATGTGCACCGCTTCGCTAGCGCCAAGGAGATGCTGCCGTCGCGCGAGGCCAAGATCGCGCTGCGCGCCGTAAAGCCCGCCGCCGGCGGCGTTGACGTCGGTAACAATGTCGAGGCTGGGCGCAATGTCGAAGGGCTAGGCATGCGCGCCAACCGCATCGGCGGGCCTATTCAGGAGCAGCGCACGGCGAGTCTGCCCGCGCGCCGTCCGAGCGCACAGGGGGAGGTCTGGGCCAAGGTCGGAGAGATCCAGGCCGGCCTGTCGTCCAATCTGGCGACCCGCGTCCAGTCCGAGCGCTCGGCGACCAGCCTGCAACTCGCGCTGGAGAACGACAAGCTGGCCGAGGCGCAGCGCCGTTTCGCTGACGCGCTGGAGCCCGTGGCCGAGAAGGACGGCGACGTCGTCGGCTTCGTCTTCGCCGTCAACGGCAAGCTCAACAGCGCCGACATCTACGCCTCCAACGGACTGTTCCGGAAGCTGTGGCCGCGCCTGCTGAAGGCCAGCGCCACCGAGGCCATCGGCGCCCAGGGTCGAGAGGGGGCCCGCGATCACCAGCCCGAAGCGGATCTGGCCAAGGTGGCCGAGTTCCTCGCCAATCCGCCCGCCGATGTGAAGGCCGAGGAGCGCGCTCCGATCCCAGGGAACAAGCTCGAGCTCCGCTCGACCGCCAAGGCGCTCGATTCGCAGACCAGGGCTTCGAGCGGCACCGTCGTCCACCGGAACGTGCTGTCCTACTGACACTTCACCCTCTCCCCATGCCCTTGCATGGGGCGGGGGTCGGGGAGAGGGCGGCCGCTGGTACGTCGGTTGTCGCTGCCCCTCACCCCGCAGGCGGGGAGAGGGAGACACCGACGCCCGCGACAAATCGGGCCGTCCGTGGCATAGCCCGGCCATGACGCGGCCGGAATCATCTGGTGGTGAGTCGCGCCATGCCTTCAGGCCGGGACGCGTCCATCGTCTCGCCGGCCGCCGTCCCTGCGAGCGAGACCAGAATGACTGCTGAATTTCCGCGCCCGACCCGCCGCCAACTCCTCGCCCTGGCGGGATCGCTCTCCGCCGCGAGCCTTTTCGAGGCGCTGCCCGCCGCGGCGCAACTCACCGGCCGCCAGACCCAGGGCTCGATCGCGCCGATTCCGATCGCCATCCCCGAGTTCCTCGGCGACGACCCGAAGATCGCCGCTGACGTGACCAGCGTCATCACCGCCGACCTGGCCAACTCTGGGCTTTTCCAGCCGCTCGACCGGGCCTCGTTTCTCGAGAAGATCCGTGACGTCAACGCCGCGCCGAACTTCCCCGTATGGCGCCAGATTCGCGCCGACGCCCTGCTCGTAGGCCGCGCCTCGCGCGGCACCGACGGCCGCGTCACGGCCGAGTTCCGCCTGTGGGATCCCGCCAGCGGCAAGCAGCTGACCGGCCAGCGTTTTGCCGTGCCGGCGGCGAGCTGGCGCCGCGTCGCGCATCTCGTCGCCGACCAGGTCTACGAGCGCCTGACCGGCGACAAGGGCTACTTCGACACCCGCATCGTCTACGTCGACGAGACGGGCCCCAAGGACCGCCGTACCAAGCGCCTCGCCATCATGGACCAGGACGGCGCCAACGTCCGCCTGCTCTCCCAGGGCAAGGATCTCGTGCTCACGCCGCGCTTCTCGCCGGTGTCGCAGGAGATCACGTATATGTCCTACAACCAGGGCACGCCGCGCGTCTTCGTCATGAACCTGGAATCGGGACAGCGCGACATGGTCGGCGAGTTCCCGGCCGGCTCCATGACCTTCGCGCCGCGCTTCTCCCCGGACGGCCAGCGCATCGTCATGAGCTTCGAGGAGGGCGGCGCCACCTCGATCTACGAGATGGACCTGCGCTCGCGCCAGATGCGCCGCCTGACGCAGCCCATTCCCGGCCGCGCCAGCATCGACACCGGGCCGTGCTACTCCCCGGACGGCCGCCAGATCGTCTTCGAGAGCGACCGCGAGGGCACCCAGCAGCTCTACGTCATGGACTCGGGCGGCGGCGGCGCCCGCCGCATCAGCACCAGCGGCGACGGCCGCTACTCGACGCCGGTCTGGTCGCCGCGCGGCGACTACATAGCGTTCACCAAGCAGATGGGCGGTATGTTCCTGATCGGGGTCATGAAACCCGACGGCTCCGGTGAGCGCGTCCTGACCGAGGGCTACCACAACGAGGGGCCGACATGGTCCCCCAACGGGCGCGTCCTGATGTTCTTCCGCGAATCCCAGGGGCCGAACGGCGGGCCGAAAATCTACTCCGTCGATGTCACCGGGTACAACGAGCGCCCGATTCCGACCCCCTCGTTCGGCTCCGACCCGGCCTGGTCGCCGCTTCTAAGCTGAACAGCGGTTTACGCCGTGTTAACCAGTTCGATGATTCAATGCGTCATCCGGAGCGCTGGATCCGGACGACGGATTATTGCGTGTTTCCAGAGGCTTCGGTCGGCATCGCGTTCTGCTTATCGGCGACTGAGGAACACCGAGCACGGCGTGGCATTTTCGCATCTCTGAGGGTGGAAAACAGGGCACTTTCGCCCTCCGTCCTTGATCAAAATGAGTCGCGCCGGTACCCCAATAGACGGCTAGTGCCGATCAAAAGCATCAGGAGATAAGACCATGCAGGGTGTGAAGGGGCTGATCATCATTTCGGCCGTTATCGCGGCTGTCGCCGTTGGCGCGTGCCGCCGTGAGGTTCCGCATCAGCCGATGAAGCTCGGCGGCGCGGTCGAGCAGCCGGCTCGCTAAGCTCGCTTTCGAGCCGTCAACCACAGGAGACGAAGCTATGAAGGGCGTTCTCATCATCGCCGCCGTGATCGCAGCTGTCGCTGTTGGCGCGTGCCGTCGTGAGGTCCCGCATGAGCCCATGAAGCTCGGCGGTCCTGCTCCGGCTGTCGAGACGGCTCGCTGAGCCTTTCGATCTTCCCCGGGTTTCGGCTCGGGGGTTCACGGATCCGAGACCGGATGTCCGTCACGTATGTGGCGGCCATCCGGTCTTCGGCGTTTCAAGGCACCCGGATGGCTCGGGTGTGAGCCAGCGGGATCGCGGCGTGTCGTGCCGCTTCGCCCAGCCGATTCGCTCACGTGACCAGCCGATTGAGCCGCGCGATATGTCGCCCGCTGATTCGCAGATCACGTCGCGTTCGTTCGTGATGCCACGCACCGGGATGCCGGGCTGGCCTGCGACTTTTTCGCTCGACACGCGAGAAGGTGTGGGCAAAGCAGCAATGCTTCTGGCGAACCCGTGGAATCGGCCACATTTTCGTACGAACGGTCCGCTAAGCGAGACCGGATCATGAGTTGGACCGTGCTCGGTTGCGATCGTCCCTAGAGTGGACCGCCAATCCCGCCACGGCGTTCGAAGGAAAAAGAGGGGTATTCTGGATGGCGGCCATGGCTCGCTCGTTCCGGTCGGCTGGCATCGCAGCGGCGCTGCTCTCGGCTCTGGCGCTCGCAGGCTGCGCCAACAAGGAGAACCAGCCCGAGCTCGGCCTCAACGGCGGCAAGGGTGGCCCGGTGACGCCGGGCACGCAGCGCGACTTCGCTGTCAACGTCGGCGACCTCGTCTACTTCTCCTCCGACAGCTCCGACCTGACGCCCGAGGCCCAGGCCACGCTGCAGAAGCAGGCGCGCTGGCTGCAGCAGTACGCCCAGTACACGGTGACGGTCGAGGGCCACGCGGACGAGCGCGGCACCCGCGAGTACAACATCGCCCTCGGCGCCCGCCGCGCCCAGGCCGTGCGCGCCTTCCTCACCCAGCAGGGAGTCAGCGGCGCCCGCATGCGCACGATCTCCTACGGCAAGGAGCGCCCGGTCGCGGTCTGCAACGACATCTCGTGCTGGTCGCAGAACCGCCGCGCCCAGACCGTGCTGAACAGCCGCGTCGCCGGCTGATCCCGCCCGGGAGCGTGCGGACGAAGTTTGGTCGCAATGACGGAGCAGTGTGCCCGGCCTGCCGTTAGACCCCGCGAGTGACGTGATCATGCTGCTTCGAGCCCAGGCGCTGACAGAGAAGCGGCCCTCGATGCTGCGGCCAACGACGTTCCGCGCGGCGCTTCTCACAGCTGGTCTTGCACTCGCCGCGGGCATTGTCTCTCCCACACTGGCACAGACGCGGGCGGACGCCGATGAGGCCGCCGGCGGCGACGCCGTCACCGCAAAGGAGGAGGTGCTGATCGGCACCTTTGCCCTGAAGCCCAAGCCGGCGCCCGTCCCGCCGCCTTTGCCGGGCGCGACGGAGGCGCCAGCTTCGAGCCCCGCGGACATCTACGCCGACGCCGTTCGCCTGCTGCAGGCCGGCGACGTGCCCTCGGGCCAGCGTCAGCTCGAGCAGCTGGTTGCCCGCTTCCCGAGCAGCGGCGAGGCCCGCCTCGCCCGCTTGCGCCTTGCCCGCCTCTACGCCGGTCAGGATCCCGGCGACACCGGTAGGCCGGAGAAGGCCGCCGCGACCGCTGAGGAGGCGTCGCCGCCCGAGCCCGGCGAGTGGAGCGCCGAGGTCCGCCCGCCCTCAATCGGCGAGGAGAATCTCTTCCGCATGGAGGTCGGCGATCGCGTCTTCTTCGTCGCCGGCAGCGCCGAGCTCGGCAGCCGGGCGCGCTCGGTCCTGGCCGCGCAGGCGGCGTGGCTCGCCAAGCAGGCCCAGCTCGATGCCGTGATCGAGGGACACGCCGACGATCCCGGAAGCACCGACGAGAACCGGGCCGTCGCCCTGGCCCGCGCCGAGGCCGTGCGCCAGCGCCTGATCGAGGAGGGCATCGCCCCCGAGCGCCTGCGCACCGTCTCGGTAGGCCGTGGTCGCCGGGTCGCCGAATGCGACGGTGCCGAATGCGCCACCAACAACCGCCGCGCCGTCACGCTCGTCTATCCGCGCGGCTCCGAGCCGCCCGGCTCGCGGCTCGGCGCCAACGGCCGTGGCGACGGCTCCACGCTGTCCGCCGACTTGCCGGGCACGCGCCGTGCGCGCCGTTGACAACACCGGCCGAAGCGCCGATGCCTACCCCGAATTGATGCCTCGATCTGACCCGGGACGCACATGGCTCTCGTGAAGCCTCTACTCTCCGCCGTCGCGTTGGCCGCGCTCCTTGCCACCTCCGGAGCGGCCCTCGCGCAGCAGCCGCCCGCCCCGCCGGGCGCCAAGGCGGCCGCCAAGGCCAAGCCTGCCGCCGCCGCGAAGAGCGACGCCGGCCCGGCCGCCGCGGCCGGTGAGTCGGGTCTGCGCCAGCGGGTCGAGCAGCTCGAGGAGCAGCTCGTCGATCTGCAGGTCGTGATCGGCACGCTCGAATCGCTCGCCAAGTCGGGTGGCGGCTCCGCGCCGGTCGCTCGCGCCCCGGTCTCGTCGGGCGGCGGCCTCGGCCCCAGCGACGGCGCCCGCCTCGACGGCATCGAGACCCAGATTCGCGCGCTGACCGCCCAGGTCGAGCAGCTCGCCCAGCAGGTGCGCGGCGGCAATGGCGGTGCCTCCCGGCGCTCGGATGCGGGCGGTTACGTCGCCGAGGCGCCCGGCCGCTTCGGCTCGACCACCGTGTCGCCGGGCGAGAGCGATCCGATCGGCAGCCTGATCTCCGGCGGCGGTGGCGCATCGCAGCGCGAGCTGCCGCCGGCCCGCGAGCCGGCTGGTGCCGGCGCCGGTGGCTACAGCGCGTCGCAACTGCCACCGCCCACGACGATGGCCGCGGTGAGCCCCGAGGCCGAAGGCAATCCCAAGCAGGTTTACGAGACCGCCTACGGCTATCTGCTGCAGCAGGACTACGGCGCCGCCGAAGCCGCCTTCGAGGACTTCCTCAAGCGCTATCCGAGCGATTCGCTCGCCGGCAACGCACAGTATTGGCTGGGTGAATCGTTCTTCGTGCGCGGCCAGTACAAGCAGGCCGCCGGTGCCTTCCTCAAGGGCTACCAGACCTATGCCAAGGGCTCCAAGGCGCCCGACAGCCTGCTGAAGCTCGCCATGTCGCTCGAGCGGCTCGGCCAGAAGGACGCCGCCTGCTCGTCGTTCGGCGAGCTGTCCACCAAGTTCCCGACCGCACCCGCGCACATCAAGAGCAAGGCCCAGTCCGAGCGCCAGCGTCTCGGCTGCGGCTGAGCCGGGGGGAGGCCGTCATGACGGCGGTGCCGCTCGACGCCGGCGAGGTCGCGGGCGGCTTCGAGGCCTTGCTCGGCAAGCATGCGCACGCTGTCATCGCCGTGTCCGGCGGCGCCGATTCGACCGCGCTCATGCATCTTCTCGCGGCCTGGCGCGAAGGCACTCGCCGCGCGGCCCCTCTCCTCTCGGTGGCGACCGTCGATCACGGATTGAGACCCGAATCCGCCGCCGAGGCCGCCGCGGTCGCGGCCGCGGCGAAGCGCCTGGGGCTCGCCCACGCCACCTTGCGCTGGCTCGGTCCCCATCCAGGCACCGGAGTCCAATCCGCCGCGCGCGAGGCGCGCTATCGCCTGCTCGTCGATCACGCCAGGGCGCTGGGTGCCGATTGCATAGCCCTCGCCCATACCGCCGACGATCAGGCCGAGACACTCCTGATGCGGCTGGCGCGCGGCAGCGGCATTGAAGGGCTGTCCGCCATGCGGGCCGAGACGACGCGCGAGGGCGTGACGCTCGTGCGGCCGCTGCTGGCGTTCCCGAAGGCGCGCCTGATGGCGACCCTGCGCGCCGGGGACCACGCATGGCTCGAGGATCCGAGCAACGCCGACGAGCGCTTCGAGCGCGTGCGCGTGAGAGCATTTCTCGCGCAGGCGGCGGACATCGGCCTCACGGCCGGGAAGATCGCCCTCAGTGCTCGTCGTCTCGCCGACGCAGAGGAGAGCTTGCGGGTCCTGCATGGCGCGCGCGACCGACTGGGCGGAGTGAATCGTCCGGCTGATGGAGAAATGATCTCCGCCGTCTGCGCGGACCTGCCCGTTTCGCGGCTCGGGGGGACTGCGTACGTGGTCGCCCGCACCCTGCGCCAGCTCATCCGCCTCTACGGCGGCGCCGCGCGCGAGCCGGAGCTGGCGCAGCTCGAGGATCTCGCGGGCCTGCTGCGCGACGAGCATGCGCGCCGGGGCTGCGGCGGCCTGACTCTGGGCGGCTGCAAGATCGAGCTCCTGGGCGAGGGTCACGAGCGCATCCGCGTCTACCGTGAAGGGGCTGGCGCCGGGATCGCGCCCGTTCCGGCCGAGCCGGGCATCGTTCTGGAATGGGACGGCGGCCGTTTCAGAATCGCCGTCGCGTCTGACGTGCCACCGGGGGCCATGGTGGAGACCCTGGGAATGACCCGCTGGGCGTGGCTCAGGAGGGCGCTGCCGGAGCTGGAGACGCTGCGCTGGCCGGCGGCGGCGGCGGCGACCCTGCCGGTCATCGTGCGCGGCGAGGCCGTGGCCGCCTGGCCAGCGCTCGCCGTCGCCGCCCCCCGCGAGGCCGCGCTGTCGGCCGCATGGAGGGCTTTCGACCCCCCTTCCGAGCCTGGTTTCCAGGCGTTTTTCCGCGACGTTCCCGCGTGGTAGCGGCGCGCCGCCGCCGCGGGTAGCTCCGCCGTCCGCACGTCACATCGTCGCCCCTTTGCGGTCGCAGTGTCCCGTTTCGAGGCGTGTAACCCACCGGCAACGTGTGTAGTCTAACGTCGTGATCGCGAAATTCGTTACGTTCTGCGTCACGCTTCGAACGAATTTCGCGATCTGAACGACGCTAGAGAAGCATGTGTTACTAGTGTGATTCAGATCGAGAAGTCCGCCGCGTCGGCCGGCCGCAGGGAATTTTGCGGACTTCTCGATCATCACACTAGCGTCCTTTGCCGGACGTACGCTTGGCAAACAGTTTGCACGACCTTATCTTCAATGCCACTCGGGGCAAGCTCCTGGCCATTGCCGCGCCTCCGCGCGGCCTGGGCGCCGGCCGAATAGGACACGAGATGAATTCGAACCTGCAGAAGCTCGCGATCTGGGTGGTGATCCTGGTCCTGCTGGCGGCATTGTTCAATCTTTTCAACAACTCGAGCCAGAGCCGCCGCGGTGGCGGCGAGATCCAGTACTCCGAGTTCCTGTCCGCCGTGGACGCCGGCAACGTCAGCGAGGTCGTGCTGACGGGCAAGTACATCGAAGGCACCATGCGCGATACCGGCGCCGCCTTCCGGACCTACGCCATGGAGGACCCCGGCCTCGTCGAGCGCTTGCGCAAGAAGGACGTCAAGTTCAAGGCCAAGCCGCCGAACGAGGACGTGCCCTCGATCATGAGCGTCGTGCTCAACTGGTTCCCGATGCTGCTGCTGATCGCCGTCTGGGTGTTCTTCATGCGCCAGATGCAGTCGGGCTCGGGCCGCGCCATGGGCTTCGGCAAGAGCCGCGCGAAGCTGCTGACCGAGCGCCAGGGCCGCGTCACGTTCGAGGACGTGGCCGGCGTCGACGAGGCCAAGTCCGACCTGCAGGAGATTGTCGAGTTCCTGCGCGACCCGCAGAAGTTCCAGCGCCTGGGTGGCCGCATCCCGCGCGGCTGCCTGCTCGTCGGCCCTCCGGGCACCGGCAAGACGCTGATCGCGCGCGCCGTCGCCGGTGAGGCCAACGTGCCGTTCTTCACCATCTCCGGCTCTGATTTCGTCGAGATGTTCGTCGGCGTCGGCGCCAGCCGCGTCCGCGACATGTTCGAGCAGGCCAAGAAGAACGCGCCCTGCATCATCTTCATCGACGAGATCGACGCCGTCGGCCGTCACCGTGGCGCCGGCCTCGGCGGCGGCAACGACGAGCGCGAGCAGACGCTCAACCAGCTGCTCGTCGAGATGGACGGCTTCGAGGCCAACGAGGGCATCATCATCATCGCGGCGACCAACCGCCCCGACGTCTTGGATCCCGCGCTGCTGCGTCCCGGCCGCTTCGACCGCCAGATCGTCGTGCCGAACCCCGACGTCGTCGGCCGCGAGAAGATCCTGCGCGTGCACATGCGCAAGGTCCCGCTCGCTCCCGACGTCGACGCCAAGACGATCGCTCGCGGCACTCCCGGCTTCTCGGGCGCCGATCTCGCGAACCTCGTCAACGAGGCGGCCCTGCTGGCTGCGCGCCGCAACAAGCGGCTCGTGACCCAGGGCGAGTTCGAGGACTCCAAGGACAAGGTCATGATGGGCGCCGAGCGCCGCTCGATGGCCATGACCGAGGAGGAGAAGCTCGCCACCGCCTATCACGAGGCTGGCCACGCCCTCGTCAATCTGCTCGTGCCGGGCAACGATCCCCTGCATAAGGTGACGATCATCCCGCGCGGCCGCGCCTTGGGCGTCACCATGAGCCTGCCCGAGCGCGACCGGCTCTCGGCGTCGAAGCAGTGGTGCGAGGCCAAGATCGCCATGGCTTTCGGCGGCCGCGTCGCCGAGCAGCTCGTCTACGGCAAGGAGCATCTGAACTCCGGCGCCTCCAGCGACATCCAGCAGGCGACCGGTCTCGCCCGCCAGATGGTGACGCGCTGGGGCATGAGCGAGAAGCTCGGTCCGCTGCTCTACAGCGAGAACCAGCAGGAGGTATTCCTCGGCCACTCCGTGGCGCAGAGCCAGAACATGAGCGAGGACACCGCCCGCCTGATCGACGAGGAGATCCGCCGCATCGTCACCACCGGCGAGAAGAAGGCGTGGGATGTGCTGACCGCCCACAAGAAGGATCTCGAGGCCATCACGCAGGCGCTGATGGAGTACGAGACCATCTCCGGCGACGAGGTGCTGACGCTGATGCGCGGCGAGAAGATCGAGCGCAAGTCCGACGACGAAGGCACCAAGGGGCCGCTCGGCTCCGCGGTTCCGAGCGCCGGCCGTCCGACCCGCCCGCGCGAGGAGCCCGGCGCCGGCGGCATGGAGCCCGCGCCGCAGGGCTGATGACGGCAGCCACCAAAGGATGCGTCGAAGGCCCGGGTTGCTCCGGGCCTTTCTTGTGCTTGAGTGGTGCGGTGTGACGGCGTGTCGAAGAAGGTCAAGGCAGACGTTTCGCAGTGGTCGGCGGCAAGCAAGCGCTCGGTCATTGCGGAGTACAAAAAGTATTACGAGGACGAGGTCTACGACTGCCTGTCATGCGGAAAGAAGCAGTGCGTCTACTCGGCCTTGGATCAGAAGCACGATTTCGAGGTGCGTAAGCGCCACATCTGGGCGACGCGCACTTTGTGCTCGGATTGCTGGATGGTGCTGGCCGAAACGCGAAGCCGCCTGCTTGAATTCGAGCGGCGCTGGGTGTCGGAGCGGGGCACGCTCGAGCGCAATGCGGATTTTCTGAACGAGTGGAGAGATTTGCTGGAACGCGATGCGAAGCTGCGCCGACGTCCTGATACGGCGAGGTTGAATATGGTCGGCAAACTGCTTGAGCGGCTGGCTTGACTTGATGTCGGGTCCAGGGTCTAGACCCTGGTGGGGGTGCGCGAGGGGCGCATAGCCTCTCGTACTCATACCTACCGCGGTTCTTACGCCATGCAGCGCTCGATCTATCTCCGCCCCGTCGGCATGTTCGCGATGCCTCCGGCCGAGGCGGGCGTCGAGGTCTGGGGCGGGCTGCCGCTGGCGGGCGGCCGGCTGGCTTTCTCGGCCATGGAGGTCATCGAGCGCCACGGCAGGGACGCGGTGCGCCGCGTCATCGGCCTCGGCGAGTTCATGGAGCGCGACTGGGGCCGCTCGACGCTGGCCGCCTCGGACCTGTTCGAGGCCATTCGCGAGCCGCGCCAGCGCTTCGCCGGGCTACCCATGGATCGCCCGCAGATCATGGGCATCGTCAACGTCACCCCCGACAGCTTCTCCGACGGCGGCCGCCTCGGCTCGGTCGACGCGGCCGTCGAGCACGCGCTCCGCCTCGAGGCCGAGGGCGCCAGCATCCTCGACATCGGCGGCGAGTCGACCCGCCCCGGCTCCGACGCGGTCGCCCTCGACGACGAGCTGCGCCGCGTCATCCCCGTCATCGAGAAGCTGCGACCGCGCACCGAGGTCCGCATCTCCATCGACACGCGCAAGGCCGAGGTCATGCGCCGCGCGGCCGAGGCCGGCGCCGACATCATCAACGACGTCTCCGCGCTTTCCCACGACCCCGAGGCATTGCAGACCGCCGTCGAGACCGGCTTGCCGGTGATGCTCATGCACACCAGGGGCGACCCAAAGACGATGAACGACAGCCCGCGGTACGACGACGTCGTGCTCGACGTGTTCGACGAGCTCGAGCGCCGTGTGAACGCCTGCGTCGCCGCCGGCATCCCCAAGGCCAAGATCGTCGTCGATCCGGGCATCGGCTTCGCCAAGCACCTGCACCACAACGTGGCGGTGCTGGCCGCCATGAGCCTCTATCACGGCCTCGGCGTGCCGGTGCTGCTCGGCGCCAGCCGCAAGAAGCTCATCGGCCAGCTGTGTAACGTCGAGGAGCCCGAGGCGCGCGTGCCCGGCTCCATCGCCGCGGCGCTGTCGTCGGTGGCTCAGGGTGTGCAGATCGTGCGCGTGCACGACGTCGCCGAGACTCGGCAGGCCATCGCCGTATGGCAGGCGGCGATGCTGGGCAGCGAGGAAGCCGTGCCGGCCTGACGCCGCCGCCTAGACTCTTTCCGACATAGTCGGAATCATCGCCGGCCCGCTCCCCCACCCGGCCACCCAACCGCATGATGTCGTGGGTGGACGGGTGGGGGAGCGGGCGGTTCGACTTCAACCGGAAAAGCTCTACTCCAGCGGCATGCGCGCCAGCCCCAGCAGGGCCACGTTGCCGTGCCGGATGATGCCCGCGTGGACACCCGCCATGCGCCCGGTCATGGGGCCCTTGCGCTCGAACGCCGCGCGGAACGCGCCCCGGTCGCCGGCCGCCGCCCAGCCGGAGACGACGCTGCCGCACAAGAGGCATCCGCCCCAGGCTCCAGAGGCGAGCACCAAGTCTCCCGCCACCCGCCCGAGCACCGCGCCGACGATGGCCGCCGCGCGAGCCGCGACCCGATCGTCCTTGGTGCGCGCCATCACCGCCTCGGCTTCGAGCTGGCCCGCGCCATCCGACAGCCGGTGATAGAGCGCCGCCACCCCGCGGCCCGAAAGAAGCTCCTCGACGGTCTCGATTCCCGCCAGCGCGCGGCGCTCGTCCTCGCTCGCCGCGCTGAGGCTCATGTGCCCGGCCTCGCTCGACCGCGCCATCCAGCCGTGCGGCGACGGGGCCACCGAGGCGGCGCCGAAGCCCGTGCCGACGTTGAGCGCCAGCATCGGCCGCCGCGCGTCGGGAGACGCAATGGGGCCGATCGGCTCGATGTCGCCGGTTCCGAGGTGCGGCAGCGCGTGCGCCACCGCCTCGAGATCGTTGACGATGCGCACGCGCTCACCGCCGAGCTGGCGCGAGATCTCGCTCTCGGAGAGCGTCCAGGGCGCGTTGGTGAGCTTGACCGACCCGTCCTCCACGGGACCCGCCGCGCCGATCGCGGCCCCCGCGCAGCTCCCGCCCGGGCTCTCGGCCAGATAGGCGTCGAGTGCCGGGCCGAACGCGGCGTAGCTGGAGACGCGATAGGAACGGATCTGCGCCGGCGTGCCGTCGGCCCCCGCGCGAGCGAAGCGGACGTTGGTGCCGCCGATGTCGGCGACGAGCCGCCAGGCTGAAGGTGGGCTGTGCTCGGTCATGGGAATGGGTCCTGCTGGCGCTGCAATGCGATCGGAGCCTTTGGCTGCCGATGCGAGGTGGTTCAATCGCCGTGCTGCGAGAAGATCCACCCGGCCGGAGGCGGTTCGCCCAGCGTGGTGCGCAGGATGAACTCGGAAACCAGCGCGTTGGACATGACCTTCATCGATTTCTCGCGGCCCTTGCGCGCCATGGTCCTCCACAAAGAGCCGTCGGCGACGACCTCGCGGCAGCGCTCCGCCAGCTCGGGCAGGCCGCTGTAGAAAAGCATCTCGTCGTCGTTGAAATAGCGCTGGTATCCTGAGGCGCGGTCGGTGGCGAGCAGCATGCCGTTGCCGAGATACTGGGCCATCCGGTCCGAGGCATAGAGGGCGCCCTCGGACTGGTTGAAGTTGAGGCCGATGCACGACCGCGCCATCGTCGCCATGTAGTTGTGGCCCCACAGGCCGTTCTGCCGGTCCATGCCGTAGAAGGCGTAGCGCAGGTCCGGCGCCAGGTCGCGCAGCTCGAACGCCTTGCGCCACTGCGGCCCTTTCGAGCTGCGCAGCGAGCAGAAGAAGACGTCCGCGTCCTTGTGCGTTCCCTCGTATGCCGCCTGGTCGTCCATCGAGACGTCGATGAGGTTGGGAATGAAGGAGGCGTGGCGGCCGGCGGCGACGTTCCGCAGCACTTGTCCGCCCGTGGTCGAGAAGCCGTAGTCGGCCACCTCGAGGGCCCTTCTGAGACGCGCGGCCGGCTCCGGCAGGCTCTGCAGGTCGAAATCGACCACCGCCACCCGGCAGCCGGGCACTTCGGCCTTGATCGCCTGCACGGTGACGTTGTCGATGAGGTCGGCGTGCACGAGGCATAGCAGGTGTGGCTGCAGGGAATGCGCCATCTCGCGCAGCCGGCGCTTGGCCAGGTAGCGCCCGATGCTGCGGTTGCCGAGCGCATAGTCGGCATGGTCGCGATCGGAGAACTGAAGCACGAAATGGCCGCTGCGGATGAACCCATTCTGCAGGCGGCGCGTGTAGTTGTAATAGAATCGCGCACCAAACTTGTAGTTGGAGCCGGGCCCGACCAGGAGGATGCGCATACAGGGTCCACTTGTGATCTTTATCACGCGTCGTGTGTTGGTCGTCTATAGAAGAACACCCGTCAAGAATGTGCACTGATCAACGATGTTGCTAAATGCTAGCATAGGCTTGCCATGGGCGCAGGGCCGTCGGTGGCTGTCAGGCGCGATCAATCGAAGATGTAGTGGATGATGTAGGTCAGGTCGGCGCGCGATTTGCCCGCCGGCGGCGGCTCGAAACGCGCCCGCCGGATCGCCGCCACGGCCTCGGCGTCCATGGCCTTGTTGCCGCTCGAGTCGAGCACGCGCACATAGACGAGCCCGCCGCTCTGCGAGATCTCGAACGACACCATGACCGAGCCGCGCAGCGCGAACGGCGGCGGCTTCGACCGCAGAAGGGCCGCGATGACGCTGCGCGAATAGGCGTCGCTGCGCCCGGAGCTCGGCTGACCTCTGAGACGGCTCGCTCCCGAAATCATTGCTGTCTGAGGCGGTTGCGGAGCCGCGCGCCGCTCCGCCCGCTCGCGCTTGCGACGCGCCTCCTCGGCGTCGAGCGCCGCCGCGTAATCCTTCATCGTGAGATCGACGCCGAGGGAGTCCGCCAGCCGGTCGCGCACCTTGGGTTGCGCCGGAGGCGTCTCGGCGGGCGCCTCTGGGCGGGGAGGCGCGACCTCGTCCGGCGCCTGCGTCGGCCGCAGAGGAGCGACTGGCTCGGCTTCCGCGGGAGTCGCGGCCGGCGGCGGCTGCGAGGCCTCGGGCGCCGGCTCAGGCGGCGCTGGGGTTGGACGCGCCTCCGCCGGCACCGTCTCGGACGGTGACGGACGCGCAGCCGGCTCCGGTGGCGCAGGCGCGGGCGGTGCCTCCGGAGACGGCGGCGGCGCCGGTGGACTGACCGGCCCCGGAACCGTGGGCTGGTCGAGCCCGGCGCGGTCGTGGACGGCGTTGGCCGCCTCGTCGGGAGCCTCGACCAGCTCGACGCTGACCGACGTCTGGTCGTCGACCTGTCCGCGCCGCCTGACCTCCTGGTCGACGCTGCGGTCGAACACCGGCAGCAGCAGAACCCCGAGCAGCAGATAGAGCAGGCTCACCGCGGCGAGGAACCGCCAGAACTCGTCGTCCCGGCCGGGCAGCACGAGCAGGCGCCACGCCGGATCGAGCGCGCCGAGCAGCGGCTCACCGTCGGCCGTGGCCGTTTCGGCGGCGGTCGCGTCGCAAGCGTCGGCGGCGGTGGACAGCCTGGAGCCCTCCTTCGCGGCGGCCCCGTGCCACCGGCGAAAGCATGACGCCACCGCGGTGCAGCAAGGTCAACCCGGCCAGTCGCCCCGCTCGGAGGCCAGGCGGACCCTGGCCTGCTGCACGAGTTCGCCCGCGGACGGGCGGAATGGCGCCGCCAGCCTCGTTTCCAGGGCCAGCAGGACGTCGTTGAGGGCCCACAGCTCCGCGTCGTTGTCCACAACCGCCTTCAGGCGCTGCCCGTCCTCGGCGTCGAGGAGGCGCGACAGGAGGCTCCACAGCACCAGCGCCGAATCGGGTCCGAGCCGGATCACCGCGTCCGCTTCCCCCGCCGCATCGGTCATCCGCGTGTCCCTCCGCTGCTCACCCGCTTCGGTACGGCGCCACGATCAGCCCCTGCCGCACCAGCTCGGATTCGATCGCTGATCGCGTTCGCCCGTGCATCTCGGCCAGCGCGGGGATGGACTTGCCGGCGCTGAACGACGCCTTGAGCTCGTCGCTCTCCGTCGGGCTCCACCGCGCTCCGGCGCGGCTGGGCAGCAGGGCGGAGCCTCGCTCGCGGGATTTGCGCGTCACCTTGAGGCTGTCCAGCAGACCTTCCCAGGCCACCATCGGCAGGGTCATCGTCTGTCCGCCGACCCCGCGCAGCGTGCCCATCAGCCCACCCTGCCCGATCTCGAACCGGTAGGCGTCGGCTCCGCAGCGCCACTCGAAGGTCTCCCAGACCACCGCCCGATCGCTCATCGCACGCCTCCATACGCCACCATGCCTGCGACTATGCCGCAAACGGATGTTGCGCGCAAGAACAAAATAGAATATAAAGCGAACAAATAGCAAACAGTTCTGTGTGTGAGCTTGCGTATGGCCGTCGTCCGATCAGCGACTCCTCTATTGGCCCGGCCGACCGGTTTTCCTGGGCCGCCCACGGCGGCGCCGCTTCTCGGCCGTGTCATCGACCTCCCGCGTCAGGGTGGGCTTCTGCGGCTGGGCGCCGCCCCGCGGTGGCAGCATCGCGTGCGGCCCCATCTCGTCGAGCGTCGGCTTGTGCGGCCCCCGAACCTGCTCGCCGAAGGCGCCTGCCTTGGTGCGCGGATCGACGCTCGGGGCGCGCGCCGGAACCGGCCGGTCGGTGCCCGGTCCCATCTCGTCGAGCGATGGCTTGCGGATCCGCGACCCGCTACCCGGCTTCACCGTCGATTGCGCGTAGGTGGGCTGCACGGGCTCGTATTCGGTCCGGATGCGCGAGGCCCCGGCCGCCGCGGCCGGAGGTGTGTTGGCGGCGCGGCCGTATTTCCGCTCGCCCTCGTAGGCGCCGGCCTTGTCCTCCACCGTCCCCTGGCGGGCCAGCGGATCGTCGGCGACCGCGAGCTCGGTCTCGCGCAGCCGCTTGATCTCGTCGCGCAGCCGCGCCGCGGTCTCGAAATCGAGGTCCTGCGCCGCCTCCTTCATGCGCCGCTCGAGGTCGGTCACCACGGCCTCCAGGTTGTGCCCGATGGCGCCCGCGTCGGCGAGGCCTGCGTCCACGGTGACGTGGTCCTGCTCGTACACCGAGGCCATCACGTCGTGGATGTTGCGCTTGATGCTCTCCGGCGTGATGCCGTGCTCGACGTTGTAGGCGAGCTGCTTCTCCCGCCGCCGCTCGGTCTCGGCGATGGCCCGCTCGAGGCTGCCGGTCATCTGGTCGGCGTAGAGGATGACGCGCCCGTCGACGTTGCGCGCGGCGCGGCCGATGGTCTGGATCAGGCTCGTCTCCGAGCGCAGGAACCCTTCCTTGTCGGCGTCCAGGATCGCCACCAGCGCGCACTCCGGGATGTCGAGGCCCTCACGCAGCAGGTTGATGCCGATCAGCACGTCGAAAGCGCCGAGCCTGAGGTCGCGGATGATCTCGATCCGCTCCAGCGTCTCGATGTCGGAGTGCATGTAGCGCACCCGGATGCCGCTCTCGTGCATGTACTCGGTGAGATCCTCGGCCATGCGCTTGGTCAGTGTCGTCACCAGCGTGCGATAGCCGGCCCGCGCCACCTGCCGCACCTCGTCGAGCAGGTCGTCGACCTGCGTCTTCGCCGGCCGTATGACGACCTGCGGGTCCATAAGCCCCGTCGGCCGGATGACCTGCTCGGCGAACACGCCGCCCGACTGCTCGAGCTCCCAGTCCTGCGGCGTCGCCGACACCGCGACCGTCTGCGGCCGCATGGCGTCCCACTCCTCGAACTTGAGCGGCCGGTTGTCCATGCAGGAGGGCAGGCGGAAGCCGTACTCGGCCAGCGTCGCCTTGCGCCGGTAGTCGCCGCGGAACATGCCGCCGATCTGCGGGATGGTCACATGGCTCTCGTCGGCGAACACCAGCGCGTTGTCGGGCAGGTACTCGAACAGCGTCGGCGGCGGCTCTCCGGGGTTGCGGCCCGTCAGGTAGCGCGAGTAGTTCTCGATGCCGGCGCAGGACCCGGTCGCCTCCATCATCTCCATGTCGAACGTCGTGCGCTGCTCGAGCCGCTGCGCCTCCAGCAGCTTGCCCGCCGCGTACAGCTCCTCGAGCCGCGACTTGAGCTCGGTTTTGATGCTCTTGATCGCCTGCTGCAGCGTCGGCTTCGGCGTCACGTAGTGCGAGTTGGCGTAGATCTTGACGAGGCTGAGCTCGTCCGTCTTCTGCCCGGTCAGCGGATCGAACTCGGTGATGCTCTCGACCTCGTCGCCGAACAGCGAGATGCGCCACGCGCGGTCCTCGAGGTGGGCGGCGAACAGCTCGACCGTGTCGCCGCGCACGCGGAACGAGCCGCGCTGGAAGTTGCCGTCGTTGCGCCGGTAGTGCAGCGCCACCAGGTCGGCGAGCAGCTGCTGGCGCGGCAGGTTCTCCCCCACCCGGATGGTGAAGGTCATGGCCGTGTAGGTCTCGACCGAGCCGATGCCGTAGATGCACGACACCGAGGCGACGATGATGACGTCGTCACGCTCGAGCAGCGCGCGCGTCGCCGCGTGCCGCATGCGGTCGATCTGCTCGTTGATCGACGCTTCCTTCTCGATGTACGTGTCCGTGCGCGGCACGTACGCTTCCGGCTGGTAGTAGTCGTAGTAGCTGACGAAGTACTCGACCGCGTTCTCCGGGAAGAAGCTCTTGAACTCGCCGTAGAGCTGCGCCGCCAGCGTCTTGTTCGGCGCCAGGATCAGCGCCGGACGCTGCGTGCGCGCGATTACGTTGGCCATCGTGAAGGTCTTGCCCGAGCCCGTTACGCCGAGCAGCACCTGCGTCCGCTCGTGCCGCCCGACGCCCTCGACCAGCTCTGCGATCGCCGCCGGCTGGTCGCCCTTCGGCTCGTACTCGGAGACCAGCTTGAACGCGATGCCGCCCTCGCTCTTCTCCGGCCGCTCGGGACGGTGCGGCATGAACATCGGCGCCGTGCCGGCCACGATCGGATGGCTGGCCATCAGCGGCTGCTGCCCGAGCAGCTCCTTGGCGCGGTCGGACCGCTGCTCGGGCTTGGCGAGCAGCGCGTCGAGATAGGCGGTCATCGGCTCGCCGGCCCGGCCCGGCCGGGGGCCCTGCTGCCTCAGCGCCGGAAGCGACGGCTTCCGCACCGGCTCGGCGATCTCTCCCGCCGCGCCGAACGCCGCTTGCAGCGCCTCGCCGAAGCCGCGCGGCGCCGGCGTCCCCGCCGCCGTCTCGGCCGGCGGCGGAGCGGGCTTGCCCGAGCGTCCTCGCGACGGACGCGGCTTCGGCGGAGCATCGGCTTTTGGTGGGCGGGCCATGGCGGCGAATATGGCCCGGTGCGCCGCGATCCTCAAGCGGCGCTCGCGCCCGATGCGAGGCCGCGCCCCGCACGCGGCGCGGGCCGCCGCACGCTCGGCCCGTCCATGCCCCGCCCCTGCCACGCCATTGCGGCGATCGTATGCGCGCCGCGTGCGGCCGTTCGTCGGCCTTATTCGGCGCTCTCGATGCGGTCTAAGTTGGGACGTCGTTCAGACGACCAGCATAATCATATGACTATGCTCAGCTTTCAACGACAGGAGGAAGACCCATGATCCGCAGTTTCGTGCTCGGCGCCGCGGCGCTCGCAGCCGTATCGACGGCCGCCCTTGCTGGTGAGTTCGGCACCTCGGCCGAGGCCAAGGCCATGCTCGAGAAGGCCGTCGCCGCCGTCAAGGCGGACAAGGCGAAGGCACTCGAGGCGTTCAACAAGGGCACCGACGGCTTCAAGGATCGCGACCTCTACCCGTTCTGCGCCAACGCCGCCGACGGCGTCTTCACCGCCCATCCCAAGCTCGTCGGCAAGTCGCTCAAGGAGCTCAAGGACAAGGACGGCAAGGCGCTCGGCGAGGCGATCATCGCGTCGGCGAAGGAAGGTGCCATCGCGGAGGTCGACTACAAGTGGCCGCGTCCCGGCAGCGACGCCCCCGTGCAGAAGGTGTCCTTCACCACGCGCATAGGCGATCAGGTCTGCGCCGTCGGCTACTACAAGTAGCCTGCAATCGGACAGGGCGGAGGGGCCTCGCTCGGGCGCGGGGCTCCTCTCCGCCGCCCGCGCCGGCTTGCATCGCTGGGGCATGGCTTGCTCCGGAGGATAGCGGCCGAAGACGGCACCGCCGGTGGACGAGCGAACAACGCCATGAGCGAAGAAGCGAAGCCTTGTGATTTGCCCTCCGGGAGATCCGGCACGACATTGAGGGGGCTAGAACGGGGACCTGCCCAACGGGAAGGGTCCCGACATGAAAGTCAACGATATTCTCGCAGCCAAGGGCTCGCGCGTCGTCACCGTGTGGCCGTCGAAGCCCCTGGATCGAATCCTGCGGCTGTTCGACGAGCGCGGCATCGCCTCGGCGGTGGTCGTCGACGCCGAGGGCCGGCCGCTCGGCATCGTCACCGAGCGCGGCGCGCTGCGCCAGATCGCTCGCCGCGGCTCAGAGGCGCTCGCGCTGACGGCCGCGCGGGTGATGGAGACGCCCGTTCCCAGCTGCGGCCCCGACACGCGCGTCTCCGAGGCCATGTTCATCATGACCGACCGGCGCGTCCGCCACCTCGTCGTGATGGACGGCGGCCGCATGGCCGGCATCATCAGCATCGGCGACCTCGTCAAGACGCGCCTCGAGGACGCCGAGTTGGAGAGTCGCGTGCTGCGCGAGTTGGCGCTGGGCCAGCTCGCCGCCGAGTAGCCGGAGGGCTCCGCCGCGAGGCGCATGCGATTGCGGCTCGTCGCGATGCCGACTAGTGTAGCGCATCTGACGTTTGGTACCCGGTCGCGGCTAGTCTCTCAACCAAACGTCAGATGCAAAAGCTACACTAGGATCAGATGCTTGCTAGTGTTCCTTGTGGTTCCGACATTTGCTCGCCACCCCGCCGAGCCGGGAAGCAAATGTCGGAACCGGAACACTAGTCTTCGTCAGTGGAGCGGTGAATCGGCGCGTTCCGGCTCTGGCGCGGCACGCCGGCCCCGGGCGGCTGGTGGCGGCCGGTGAGAGGAGACGAGCATGGCGGAAACCCGCGTTGCGCTCATCAGCGGTGCCAACCGCGGCATCGGGCTCGAGATCGCGCGCCAGCTCGGCCGACTGGGCGTCGTCCCCGTGATCGGCGCGCGCGACGTCGCCAAGGGCCAGACAGCGGCCGACACGCTGCGCACGGAAGGCATCGACCCGCCTGTGGTCTGGCTCGATGTGCGCGACGCCACCAGCACCGCCGCCGCCGTCGCCGAGGTCGAGCGACTGTTCGGCCGCCTCGACATCCTGGTCAACAACGCCGGCGTCCTCGAGGACGGTCCGAGCACCGGCGCCACGATCTCCGACGTTCCCGTCGAGCGGGTCGCGGCCACGTTCGACACCAATCTGCTCGGCCCGCTGCGGCTGCTCCAGGCGGCGGCTCCGCTGATGCGCCGCCACGGCTACGGCCGCGTCGTCAATCTGTCCTCGGGACTCGGCCAGCTCGACGACATGAAAGGCGGCTGGCCCGCGTATCGCATCTCCAAGACGGCGCTCAACGCCTTGACGCGCATCGCCGCCGCCGAGCTCGGCGAGGCCGGCATCAAGGTCAACAGCGTCTGCCCCGGCTGGGTGCGCACCGACATGGGCGGCCCTGACGCCGAGCGGCCGGTCGAGAAGGGCGCCGAGACGGCGGTGTGGCTGGCCACGCTCCCCGATGATGGTCCGAGCGGCGGCTTCTTCCGTGACAAGAAGCAGATTCCCTGGTGACACGCCGGGCTGCGGCCCTCGCCGCCTCATGACGAACGGTCCCATGACCAGCGCAACGGCGCGCCACCGGACATTGTGCGATGGGACATGATGTGCGCCTGTTCGCCGGGCCGCCGGACGCTCTGCGGCGATACCTCGATGTCCTGCCCGGGGCCGCGATCTACGCGCTGACGCCCGGCGCCGAGCATCTCGTGCTGCCGCTGACCGACGACATTCACGACGCGCTCCATTCCGTCTATGGCACCGGCGAATGGCTCGCCGAAGGACCGCGCCTGTCGAGCGGCGATCTGGCCTTCGCGCTCGAGGCCTCCCGCGGCACCGCGCTGGCTTACCTCGAGACCGGATACTTCGGCGGTGCCGGCGAGCAGAGCGCCATGCTCTGGGTCGGCGGCGGCGAGATCCTGCGCCCGACGCGCATGAGCGCCGCCGAGGCACGCACGCGGCCGCCGGCGTTCTGGCCCATCAATGTCGCGCTCAAGGGATTGGGTGTGCGGGCCGCTCCGGGTGCCGACGAGTTCACCGCCTTCGGTCTCGGGCATTTCCGCTCGGCCGAGGCCATCATGGATCGCGCCGTGCCGGTGGCGCGCGGCTGAGCCTGCACGGCCACCGCGCGCAACAGAGGCACCCGCTCAGAGCCCGCGCACCATGTTGCCGATCATGAGCATCATGTAGGCCATGATCGCCAGCCAGAACTCCTGGTGCGGCAGGTAGCGAGGCATCGGAATGATGCCGACCTTGGTGATCAGCGCCAGCACCGCGAGCACGACGGACGCGAGAAAGATCAGCACCGACGGTGGATTGAGCCGCATCCCCCTTGTCCTCCCTGGCGGGCGGCCACGAAGCCGCGCTTGCGGAGGCTAGCACGGCCGCGCCGGGCGAGCCAATGCGGTCACGCTCGTGCGCGCAACAGCGAGGCCCGCGCCGCGCCATGGTGGCGCGACGCGGGCCGGTAACTTGCTCGGAGCACGACGGGGGCTAGCCGGCCGCGCGCATGTTGACCTTGCTTTCGGCGATGGTCGTGAGCTTCTTGTCCGCGGCCTTCTCCTCGGCGAGCGTCTGCTCGAACAGCTGGGCGCAGTCATCGCGCCCGAGCTGGTGCGCCCACGCGATCAGCGACCCGTAGCGCGTGATCTCGTAGTGCTCCACGGCCTGCGCCGCCGCCACGATGGCGGCGTCGAGCACGGCCTTGTCGTCGACCTCGCCGCTGACGTCCTGGGCCTCCTCGATGATGCCGTCGATGGCCGGGCAGTTCACCGAGCGCGGAGTCCGGCCGACCAGCTCGAAGACGCGCTCCAGACGGCGAACCTGCTCATGCGTCTCGCCCAGGTGCGATTGCAGGCCCTGCTTGAGCTGCGGGTCGGACGCGTTGGAGATCATGTCCGGCAGCGAGTTCTCGATCTTCTTCTCGGCGTAGTAGACGTCCTGCAGCGTGTGCATGAACAGGTCGTCCATCGTCTTGATGTCGCGGGTGAACAGTCCCATGGGGCGCCTCGTTTCTGGAGTGTTGGTGATGCCCGGTCAACGCCGCCCCGCGGGGCTTGTTCCGGTCCGGGCGGATGATGCGTGGTGATCGGCTTGGAGCGGCACTCCCGTCTGGCTCGCCGGCCTCGCCCGGGCGTGAGCGCGCCAGTGGAGTCCGGGCATCACCGGCTGGCGTGGCCGGCCGGACTGGCCTAGGCTCCGCCGGGGTCAGTCGCGGGCAGGGCAGTGCGGACGGATTGGTCGAGATCGCTCGAGGACACCGAGGCGCTGGAAGGCTGCGCTTTCGACGCGGACCTCGTGGCCGGGTTGCGGGCGGCGGCGGCGGCCGATCGTCCGCTGAGCGTCGCCACGCCGAGCTTCCAGACCTACGCCACGTCGGAGATGTCCACCTGCTGCGCTGAAGCGTTCCCGGTATTCTCGGTGACGGGCCCGGCCTGCGCCTTGAATTGCGCCCACTGCCGCGCCGCGATCTTGAAGCCCATGATCCCGGCGCTGACGCCCACCGAGCTGGAGAGCAAGGTACGTGCGCTCGCGGCATCGCGACGACTCGGCGGCTTCCTGCTGTCGGGCGGCTCCAACCGGCGCAACGAGATCGCCTATGAGCGCTTCCTGCCCGCGATCGAGCGCCTGAAGCGGGACCTGCCGCATCTCAGGATCGCCGTGCATTCGGCGCTGGTCGACCGCGCGCGCGCCCGAGCCTTCGCCAGCGCCGGCATCGACACCGCGATGCTCGACGTCATCGGCTCCGGCGAGACCATCCGCGACGTCTACAACCTCGACCGGCCGGTGGATGATTTCGCCGCCTCGCTCGAGGCGCTGTGCGCGAGCGGCATGCAGGTGGTGCCGCACATCGTCATCGGCCTGCACTTCGGCCGCCTGCTGGGCGAGCATCGCGCGTTGGAGGTCTGCGCCGCGCTCCCCATCGACGCGCTGGTGCTGGTCGTCGTCATGCCGGTGCATGCGCTCCCCGGCACGTTCGCGACGCCGGACGTGCACGAGGTCGGCCGCTTCTTCCTCGAGGCACGGCAAAGGCTGCCGTCGATCCCGGTCAACCTCGGCTGCGCCCGCCCGCATGGGCTCTACCGGCGCACCATCGACGCCTACGCCGTGATGGCCGGCCTCGACGCGATCGCCTTTCCCGCCGAGGGCACGCTCGCGCTCGCCCGCGCCATCGGCCGTCCGGTGACGCGCAGCCACGCGTGCTGTGCCATGAAGGCGGCCCCGGCGGAAGCGATCGGGGTGGCGCCATGACGGGCAACATCGAGCGCTCGCCCGAATACGTCCAGATCTCCACCGCTGCCGCCATCACGCTCGGCCTCGCGCGGGGCCGGCTCTATCGCTGCGCCTGCACGCGCTGCCTCAACCTGCTGCTGACCTATCCGGAAGGCTGCCGCGCCAACTGCGCCTACTGCGGCCTCGCCCGCCACCGCGAGGCCGAGCGCCGCTACGCCGACCGCAACTTCATCCGCGTCGACTGGCCCACGGTGCCCCTCGATGAGCTGATCGCGCGCGTCGACGCCGCCGGCGAGGCGACGCCGTTCCACCGCATGTGCATCTCGATGATCACCCACCCGCGCTCGGAGGACGATACGTTCGCCATCCTCGAGGCCTGGACGCGGCGCATCCCCCGCGAGCGCGTGCCCGTCTCCATCCTCTCCAACCCGACGACGATGACGCGCGCCGACGTCGAGCGGCTCTATGCGCTGGGCGCCGACATCTTCACCGTGGCGCTCGACGCCGTGACGCCGGAGATCTTCGCCGCCACGCGCGGCAAGGGCGTCGCCTCCCCGCATTCCTGGCGCAAGTACTGGGAGATCCTCGAAGCTGCCGCGGACGTCTTCGGGCCGCAGCGCTTCGGCGCCCATCTCATTGTCGGCCTCGGCGAGACCGAGCGCGACGTGCTCACCCTCGTGCAGCGGCTCGTGGACTTGGGCGGTCACAGCCATCTGTTCGCATTCTTCCCCGAGCAGGGCTCGCTGATGGCGCACCTGCCCGCGACGCCGCGCGACCAGTGGCGGCGCGTGCAGCTCGCCCGCTACCTCATCGAGTACCGCGGCGCCCGGCTCGGTCGCATGCGCTTCGACGCGGAAGGCCGCGTGACCGATTTCGGTGTGAGCGAGACCGAGCTCGACGCGGTGATCGCCGATGGAACGGCATTCCGCACCAGCGGCTGCCCCGGCAAGGAGCGCCCGGACGTCTCCGCCTGCGACCGGCCGTACGGCGACAGCCCGCCGACCGACATCGCCAGCTATCCGTTCCGCCTGGATGACGTCGACATCAGGCGCGTCCGCCATCAGCTCGGCCGCCCGCGCGACGGCGAGACCTACGAGGAAGGCGAGGAGCTGGAGATCGCAGCCCCCCATCCCCGACCACTCCCAGCAAGGGGGAGGGGAGCCGTATGACGCGCCGTTTCCGCCTCGTCGACAGCGGCGTCCGCGACGGCCGCCTGCAGATCGCTTACGACGCGGCGCTGACCGAGCTGCACGAGCGAGGCCGCGTGCCCGACACCGTGCGCTTCATGCGCTTCCCGCCGACGGTGCTGGTCGGCCGCCATCAGGTTCTCGCCGACGAGGTGCACGTCGAGCGCTGCCGCGCCGAGGGCGTCGGCCTCGTCCGCCGCGTCTCCGGCGGCGGCGCCATCTACCTCGACGAAGGCCAGGTCGGCTGGGAGCTCGTGTTCGCGCGCTCGACCTTTCCGGCAGGTTCGCTCGGCGACCATGCCCGCATGATCTGTGAGGCCGTCGCGCTGGGCCTGTCGAAGCGATTCGCCATGACGGCGCGCTTCCGCCCGCGCAACGACATCGAGGTCGACGGCCGCAAGCTCTGCGGCACCGGCGGCTACTTCGCCGGCGATACGCTCGTCTACCAGGGCACCGTGCTGGTCGACATGGACGCCGCGCGCATGGCCCGCCTGCTCAACATCCCCGCCGCCAAGCTGGAAAGGCACGGCACGCAAGGCGCCGCCAGCCGCGTCGTGACGCTGAAGGAGCTGCTCGGCGCCGCGCCGCCGATCGCGGACGTGCACGCCGCCGTGCTCGAAGGTCTGGCGGCCGGGCTCGGCATCGAGGCGGAGCCAGGCACGATGACGCCAGACGAGGAAGCGCTGACGCGCAAGCTCCACGACGCCGAGATCGGCACCGACGCATTCGTTTTCGGCGAGACGCTGTCGCGAGGCGAGGGCGTGCTGGTAAGCGAGCACCGCGCGCCGGGCGGCGCCGTGAAGGCGCACCTGCGGCTCGAAGGCTCCGGCGACGCGCGCCGCGTCCGCGAGGCGCTGATCACCGGCGATTTCTTCATCGCCCCGCCGCGTGCCGTCCTCGATCTGGAAGCCCACCTGCGCGGCGTGCCGGTGTCCAACATCGCCTCCGAGGTCGATCGCTTCTTCGCCCGCGCCGGTATCGCGATGCTCTCGCTGTCGCCGGCCGACTTCACCGCCGCGCTCGAAGCGGCGGCCACAGCGGGCAGTGGACCGGCCGGGGCTACGACCGACGACCAACCGCACCTCACCGATACCGGCCATTCCCAGGGCAGACCGTCAACCTGAGTGATGGCCGAGGCTGCGTCGTCACCCCACCCGCGTGTCATCGCGGGGCTCGTCCCCGCGATCCATGGCGCGGCGTGCTCCGGAGCCTGATGTAGCGTGATGCCAGCCGATCGAGAATGACGCCACCCGCTGGGATTGCTCATCTCTTCGCAGCTTGGCATGTCGTGCCGTCCTTCGGCCCGCTGAGCCTGCGGAGGAATGGATCGCGGGGACGAGCCCCGCGATGACATTTGTAACTTACACTGGGCTTCCTGCTGGTCGCCCTCACGCGGCTGGCCACCGCCCGCCTGCGGCGCTATATGGCGGCGTCGTCCGACAGCAGCCGAGCGCATCCACATGAAGACTGACGCCGCCACCGCCACCCACGTCTGGCCCGACCTCGCCGGCCGCATCATCGAGGACGAGAGCGGGCGCCGCCACGTGCTGCCCATCCGCGTCTACTTCGAGGACACGGACTTCGCCCAAGTCGTCTATCACGCCTCGTATATCCGCTGGTGCGAGCGCGGCCGCTCCGATTTCCTGCGGCTGCTGGGCTCCGACGCGCGCCGCCTGATCGACGGCACCGACAGCCACGAGCCCGCGGCGTTCGTCGTCCGCCGCATGAACTGCGATTTCCTCCGCCCCGGCCGCATGGACGACGTGCTCGAGGTCGAGACCCGCGTCAAGGAGCTGGGCGGCGCCTCCGTGACGCTGGTGCAGGCGGTGAAGCGCGGCGAGACGCGCCTGTTCGAGGCCGAGGTGGTCGTCGTGCTCGTCGCGGTCTCGGGCAAGCCGCTGCGCCTCTCGCAGGCGATCCGCAGCGCGTTTGGCGAACAGCCGGCGAAGATCTGAAGATGCGCTTCCACTCTCCCGTGCGGGGAGCGGCCCTCCCCTGTCGAGATCGCCACTGCGCAGGAAGATCCCGGCTCGCGCGCGGACTCGGCATTGCGCTCGATCGCGAAAGCATTGGCCGCGCTTGGCCGGGAACGCGGGAAGGGAGAGGGCGTATGCGGTCGAGAGATGCTAATTTGGCACCACCTCTCTGCTCGCGTCCCCGGCCGGAGAATCGTCCGGAGGACGATGCGTTGAGCCGGGGTCTTGCCCCCTGGCGGGGAGGAAGCCAACCGCAATCAGAAAGAGCATGCCCCTGACCACCTCCCCGTTCGAGCCGCCGCCCGCGCGCTTCAACATGGCCGGCTATGCGGTCGGACGCGCGGCGCGCAGTGCGCCGGACAAGCAGGCGCTGATCGTCGTCGATCGCGTCGGCGGCGCGCCGGCCGAGGTTTGGACGTTCGCCGAGCTGGAGCGCGCGGTGCTCGCCGTCGCGGGCGGCTTGCGCCAGCTTGGGCTCGCGCGCGGCGACCGCGTCATGATCCGCCTCGACAACACGTCGTCCTACGCGCTGCTGTTTTTCGGCGCCATCGCGGGAGGCTTCGTGCCGCTGCCGGCCTCCAGCGCGCTGACGGCGCATGAGGCGCAGTTCCTGCTCGAGGACAGCGAGGCGCACGCCATCGCGCTCGGCCACGGGCTCGGCGTCGAGTGCGTGCCGGAAGGCGTCATTGAGCTGCACGGCGACGATGTCGCGAGGATGATCGCGGCCGGGCCGGAGCCGGGCGCGGCTTACGCCGACACCGCCGCCGATGATCCCGCCTACCTGATCTATACCTCGGGCACCACGGCCCACCCCAAGGGCGTGCTGCACGCGCAGCGCGCCGCGTGGGGCCGGCGGCCCATGTACCGCGGCTGGTACGGCATCGGTGCGGACGACCGCATGCTGCACGCGGGCGCCTTCAACTGGACCTACACGCTCGGCACCGGGCTGACAGACCCGTGGGCCAACGCCGCCACCGCCATCGTCTACACCGGAGAGAAGCACCCCGAGCTGTGGCCGGCGCTGATCCGCGCCACCGGCGCCACCCTGTTCGCCGCCGTGCCTGGCGTCTACCGCCAGATCCTCAAGTACGCGGCCGCCGATTGCCGTGATCTGGGTGAGCTGCGCCATGGCCTGATGGCGGGAGAGACGCCGCCGCCGGGCCTGTTCGAGGAGTGGCGCGCCGCGACGGGCCGCGAGCTCTGCGAGGCGCTGGGCATGAGCGAGGTCTCGACCTACGTCTCGTGCGCGCCGGACGTGCCGCGCCGCGACGGCTTCGTCGGCAAGCCGCAGCCGGGCCGCCGCGTCGCCATCCTGCCGGTGGACGGAGGCGGCGAGCCGCTGCCGCCGGGGAGCGAGGGATTGCTCGCCGTGCATCGCTCCGATCCGGGTCTGATGCTCGGCTACTGGCGCCGCCCCGGGGAGGAAGCCGAGGTGCTGCGCGGCGACTGGTTCGTCGGCGGCGATCTCGCGCGCATGGACGCCGACGGCTATCTGGCGCATCTCGGCCGCGCCAACGACGTCATCAAGGCGCTCGGCTACCGCGTCTCGCCGCAGGAGGTCGAGGCGGCGCTGGCGGCGCATCCGTGCGTGGCCGAGGTTGCCTGCGCCGAGGTCGAGGTGCGGCCCGGCGTGCACGTGGTCGGCGCGTTTGTCGTGCGGCGCGAGGGGGTGCAGGTGGCGGAGCAGGACGTCCTGCACTTCGCCGACGGCGTGCTGGCCGAGTACAAGCGCCCGCGCCTCGTCCGCTTCGTCGATGCATTGCCGCGCACCGCCAACGGCAAGATCAGGCGCGCGAGCCTGAAGGCTTGACGAGCACGCGAGCGGTCGGCCTCACCGCTTCACCGCCAGCTCGACGCGGCGGTCGAGCTGGTAGAGGACATCGAGGGGATACTTGCTGCGGTCGACGCCCGTGAACGGCTCCGACTTGCCTCTCGGCACGAGGTCGAGAGAGCCCTTGTATCCCGCCTCGCGCAGGAACTGCTCGACGGTCGCCAGCCGCTCGCGCGACAGCTCCATGTTGGCCTCCACGCTGCCGCGCTCGTCGGCATGGCCGGTGAGACGCAGCGAGTCGAGCCCCTCGAGCCGCACGTACTCGGCGAGCAGCCCCGCCGCCTTGCGGCCGTCCTCCGTGAAGGTCGCCTCGCGGTAGTGGAACATGATCGGGATCGGCGTCGCGAGCGCCGTGTGGACTGGTGCCGGCAGGGCAGCCGTCATCACCGTGTCCGGCATGCGATCGGCGACGGCGGCGGTTTGCGTCGGCAGGGCCGGACTGCCGGCGGCCGGCTCGGCCTTGCGCGCCGACGCGACCAGACTTTCGAGCCGGCCGACGATCTCGCGCCCGACCGCCTCGGCCGTGCGCGGCTCCGCCTTGGCGATCCGGGCCTCGGCGGGCGGCGCCGGCGGCTCGCGGCTGACGGCGATGGAGAGCTTCGGCGAGGCGGGCAGCCGCCGCTCGGCCGCGAGCGACCACTCGCCGTTGCCATCGGCCTTGGCCGTGCCGACCGCGATGCCGTCGGCCATGACGGTGACCCAGGAGTTGGGCTCGGCACGGCCCGCGAACACCGACGTGCCGGTGGGGTCGATGCGAGCGATGTCGAAGTCGGAGCGCTTGCGCTCGCCCTGGGTCTGCGGCGCGCTGTCAGGTTGCACGATGGCGCGGTCGGCGGCGCTGCCGGGGATCGCCGCCTGCCGCTGCGGCTTGGCGGCGGGCTGCGGCTCGGGGCCGGAGAGCCACGTGAGCGGCGGCAGCTTGATCAGCCCGAGCGAGAATTGCGCCACCGCGGCAGCGCCGGCGATCAGCAGCAGCAGCATGGGTAGCAGGATGCGGCTCGTCGTCATCGGTTCAAACCTCGCGACGCCCCGGGGCGAGGATGGCGCAGCCATGCCGGAGGATCAAGACGTTTGGCTTCGCGCTGGGGTTGCGGAAAGCGGGTGTGCGCCCGAGATAGTGGATGCAACCGAAGTGTGTCCGGTCCGAGGCGTTGATGCTCGCGTGGTTTGGCGCTGGTCGGGGCGCTTGTTCGCGCAGTTCGCGGCGTTCTTTCGCGATGTGCGCGGCGTTCTCTTGCGAGGTTCGCGCCTTTTTTTGCGATGTTCGCCAAGGTGACCTTGGGACCGGTCCGGGATAGGTCGCGATCGGGCCGCGGCGGGCATAACCCATTACGCCGACGACGATTTATCGATTCCGATAATGCGGTCCATGAGCCGCGGCCGCTTTCCGGCCACCGGCTTGCCCTCGGCCGGCTGGGAAGGCTTCTCCGGGGCCGAACCAGCCTCGGGAGCCGCCGCGGGATCGGTTGCTAACCCATTGGAAGTCTTGGATGCTCCGCCCTCGACGGCCTTCAGCCGCACCGCCGCCCGGCCCTTCTCCTCCGGCCCCGGATCAGCGGCCGCGGCCTCGCTGGCCGATCCCGCCACCGGATTGATCCGTGTAGCGCGCGGTTCCGCGATCCGCGACGTCAGCGACCGCCGCGAAGCCTTCTCCGGCCGCCGTGAAAGCTCGCCCGAAGTCGGCAAAGTCCCCGCGCCGAGCCGCCGCATCTCGTCCCGGAAATGCGCCGCCTGTCGCGCCATTCGCTCGTTCGCGGAGGCGATCTCGGCACGCAGGCCTTGGATCGTCGTCGCCTGCTCGTCGGCCTGCGCCTGCAGCGAGGACACGCGTGCCTTCAGTGAAATGCGGCTGTCCTTGCCCTTGTCCTGCTCACTTGCCTTCTCGAACGAGGCAACGGCCGCCTCGAGACTTGCAACTTTCGCGGCCTGGTCGCGCCTTTCGGACCTGAGCGCCTTGATCTCGGCTTCGAGCGCCGAGGTGTCGCCCTGCGCCTTGGCGTTGCGCAGCGTTTCGAGCTCCGACTCGGCCTCGCTGAGCTGGCGCTTGAGCTTGGCGATCTCGGCCCCGGCCCGTGCGCCCTCGGTGTCGGACAGCTCGGCCATCCTGGCGGCATCGACCGCCGGTGCCGCTGCGGCGGCCGCGCTCCCCGGCCGCGCCAGAACCGCCTGCAACCGAGCGATCAGCGAGGCCTGATCGCGTGTTTTCGCGCGCAGAGCTTCGATTTCGGCCCTGAGCGCCACCTCGCCGTCGAAGCGGGCGTCAGCCACGCTTTCGCGATTGCGCGCCGCGCGTGTCGTCAGCGCCGCGCCGAGGCGCTGGATCTCGTCGCGCTGCTGGACGTTGATCTGCGTGGCTTCTTCTAGCGCGCGCGCCTGCTTCTCGCTCGACTGCGTCAGAGCTGCGATCTCGCGGTCGCGCTGCAGCAGCATTTTTCTCGCCTCGCCGAGCCGGTGCTCCACGCGCGGCAGCCGGTCGGTGATCGTCTGCTCCAGAACGCGCCGGGCATTCGAATGCTCTTCAAGCGACGTCTTGAGCTCGGTGACTTGCGCCTCGAGGGTGGAGATGGCGGCGTCGCGGCGGTTGATCTCGACCATCTGGCGGGCAGCGGCCAGCGTCGAATCGGCGACTTTGCGCTCCAGCCGGTAGACGCTGATCGCGTATTCGGCCCTCAGCCGGTCCTTGTCCGCGCGGATCTCCGCTTCGCTCAGCGGCATGGCGCGCTTGATCGCCTCGGTCGTGAGACCGGCGACTCGCCGACGATAGGCCGGCATGATGATCAGCGTCAGCAGGGCCGCCACGAGGAAGCCCAGTGCCACCAGCATGGCCGACTGGATCGAGATCACCTGTGCCTTCCTGCCAATGATCGAAGCCCACCCGCGCGCCACCGCCTCTGGAGGCAAGCGCGAGGCGGGCTCCACATGAGCCGCGCCGGCCGGAGCCGGACCACGTCCAACTGGCTGTCCGGCGGCGGCTTGGCCTCAGAACGGATTCCAGGTTGGGTTACGTGTATACTTCAAATAGCCGACATTGGCTCCGAGGCGAAGCCCGACGCCGGATCGGATCGGTGCAAGAACCACATCTCCGTACTGCTGGAACTGGATGGACACACCGCCGACGATGTAGGCTGAGCCTTGCACGCCCCCGAATCGATTGTAGATTTCGGAAGGGTCGCGCAGATTGTAGACGAGCACCATCGTTTTGGAGCCCTCGGCCCCGAAATCGTAGCCCAGCGACGGGCCTTGCCAGTACACCTTGTGATTGCCGGCATCCTTCGTGTAGAGCACGCCCTCGCCATAGCGGAGCCCCGCGACGAAGGCGCCGCCCGCGTCCTCGCCGAGCACGTAGCCGTTGGGCCGGCCCGACCGCTGGAAGGCGTACTCGACCACGCTCGCCAGTCCCTGGCTCACCGAGCCGAAGAAGTTGTGGCCGGCGCTCATGATCTCGTTCTTGCTGTAGGTGCCGCCTTGGGGCGGGCCGTCGCTGTATTCGCGCCTCGGCCCGGGGCCGTGGTCAGGTCGCCCGGTCGCCTCCTGTCCCGGCGCGTGATAGGGCTCGCCGTAGCCGCCACCCTGGTCGTAGCCGCTGGGCGCCGCGGCCGGGCCGGGGCTGTACCCGCCCGTGGCCGGCGGCCGATAGGCATCGTTGCCTCCGGCCGAGGGGGCGCCGCCCGAATAGCCGCCGGAGCCGTCGCGCGCTGGCGGAGGGCTGTAGGTATTGGCGCGGCTGGGGTCGCGCGGGGGATAGTAGACGTCGCCGCCGTTGGTCGTGGCGCCGCCGCCTCCCGGGGCCTGCTCGTAGATCTGGCCGAGGCTGCTACCCGAGCCGTCGTCCGGCGGGCGGTAGGCATCGTTGACGCGCCCGGCGGCCAGCGCCGTCAGTGGGGCGACGAGGGCGAGCGCGACAACGGCTGTGATTTGCTTGGTTCGGGAAGGCATGGCGGAGCCTGGTCCTCTGGTGCGGTGCCGCGTGCGCCAGCGCGCCGATTCGCGGCGGTAACTCCCTCTCAACCATGATTGGAAAAGTGTTACTAAAGTGTGGCGCTTCCGCCGTTTCCAAGAGGCCGGGTGGGAGCTGCCCGATGCCGGCTGAGCACACCCAGCACGGAAAGACGGGAGCAGAAGGACCTCAGCTGCCGGTCGATCGTGGCGCGGTCGTGGCGCCGAAGGCTCAATCACACCGCAAAACGCTTTGCCCCACGAGGCTCGGGCCGCCCCGTATTGCGACTCGCTGCGGCGCGTGTGTATCTGGCAGCAGCATCATCTTAAGCGGCCCTCTGTATGCTCGCGTCGGCGCACCCTGCGCCCGGGCAGCCGCCTCGCATCGGCGAGACACCCTCGCATCGACGAGAATTCAGAGGACAGCGATGAACCACATCCCGAAACCGAGCGACCTCGATCTGGCGGCGCTGATCTCCTCCAAGATCTGCCATGACGTCATCGGCCCGGTCGGCGCCATCTACAACGGTCTCGAGATCCTCAACGAGGATGACGACGCCAACGCCAAGAACTACGCGCTGAACGTCATCCGCCAGGTCACCGAGCAGGCATCGGCACGCCTCCAGTTCGCTCGCTTCGCCTTTGGCGCCGCGGGTTCGGCCGGCGCCATCATCGACCTCTCCACCGCCGAGCAGATCTCGCGCGGCTTCATCGGCCAGGGCAAGCACAAGCTGGTCTGGAAAGGCCCGATGGGCCACATGGCCAAGGACAAGGTCAAGCTGCTGCTCAACCTCGTCGCCTGTTCGACGACGGCCCTGCCGCGCGGCGGCGACATCGAGGTCAACGTCGAGGGCACGATGGAGGCGCCGACCTTCGTCATCCGCTGCCGCGGCACCGGCGCTCGTCCCCCGCAATATCTCACCGAGTTCATCGTCGGCCAGCAGCCGCCGCAGCTCGATGCCATGAGCATCCAGGCCTATTACACGCTGCGCCTCGCCTCGAGCGGCTCCATGCGCCTGGAGATCCTCAAGGACGGCCCCGACATCCTGCTCGCCGCGAAAACGGTCGCGTAGCGCTTACGTGCTGGTCGTCCCGGCACGACCGTCAACGTTTCGTTAAGCATGCCCTGCGCACACTGCCGGTTGCTGATCCGGGGTGGTAACGGCGGTTGTACGCGCCGTGCCCTGCCCTGATACGAGCGAGGAGAACGATGCGGCAGTGCATGGTGGTCGATGATTCGCCGGTGATCCGGAAGGTCGCGCGCGCGCTGTTCGAGTCGATGGGTTTCGACGTCTCCGAGGCCGAGAACGGCCAGCAGGCGCTCGACCTCTGTCGCGGCGCGCTGCCGGATTTCATCCTGCTCGACTGGCAAATGCCGGTGATGGGCGCGCTGGATTTCCTTGCCTCAATGCGCTCGATGCCCGCGAGCAAGCGGCCGTTCGTTCTCTACTGCACAACCGAGCCGGATACCGCCGACATCTCGCGCGCCTTCGATGCCGGCGCCGATGACTTCATCATCAAGCCCTTCGACCGCGAGGCGCTGGAAAGCAAGCTCGCCGATCTGCCGAGCTTCGTCTGAGGCGATCCACGCCGCGAGTCAGCAGCCTCGGCGAGGAGGGCTGATCCGCAGCTGAGCATCATGTCGCCGCGAGATCCGCTGGCCCGCTGCCGTGTCTCCTGATAATTCTCCGCGCTTCTGCTGCAACGGTTGGAGACGGGGCGGGCCGTGCTGCGCGTCGAGCATCTCAGGATCGGCACGTTGCCGCCGCTCACCTTCGAGGTGGCGGATGGTGAGTGCCTGGCCGTCGAGGGACCGTCGGGCACCGGCAAGACGCGGCTGCTGCGCACCCTGGCCGACCTCGATCCGGTCGACGGCCAGATCTTCCTCGACGGCGCCGAGCGTGCCGAGATGCGGGCCGCGGCCTGGCGCAAGTTGATGCGCTACGCCGCCGCCGAGCCGGCCTGGTGGACGGATACGCCGCGGCCCGCTTTTCCTCCTGATGATCCTGCCCGCCCGCGCCTCGCCCGTCTTCTGGCGTCGCTGGGCCTCGCCGAGGAGTTGCTTGACCGGCCGGTGACCCAGCTCTCGACGGGCGAGCGGCAGCGCCTCGCACTCGCCCGCGCGCTCATCGACGAGCCCCGCGTCCTGTTGCTCGACGAGCCGAGCGCGGCGCTCGACCCGGCCTCCGCGGCCCTGGTCGAGGAGGTGATCCGCTATCAGCTCCTGTCGCGACGCTCGGTCCTGCTCGTCAGCCACGACCCGGCCCAGATCGCGCGCCTGGCGCACGCCCGCCTGCTTCTCGCGCCGCCGGAGACCGGGAATGGACGGGCGAGCCCGGGAGGAGCCGCCGCGCCATGAGCTACGTCCCGCTGACGTTCCTCGATCTGGCGCTCGCCGCCGCGCTGGTGCTGGTCAACGCCGCCGTGTCGCTGGCCTTCAGCTTGCGCTTGGAGCGCACGCTGGCTCTTTCGGCGATCCGCATGGTCGTGCAGCTGGCGCTTGTGGCGCTCGTGCTGCGCTGGATCTTCGCCCAGACCTCCCTGCCGCTGACCCTGCTGTTGGCGTCAGTAATGGTCGGCGCGGCGGGTTGGGAGGCGTTGTCGCGACAGCGTCGCCGCATCGCCGGGTGGCACGTCTACGGGCTCGGTACGTCGACCCTCTTCATCGTCGGCCTGATGGCGACGATGTTTGCCGTGGCGGGCGTCATCCGTCCGAACCCCTGGTATGCGCCGCAATACGTGCTGCCGCTCCTCGGCATGGTGCTCGGCAACGCCATGACCGGCATGGCGCTGACGCTCGATCAGATGACGTCCGCCGCCTTCCGCGACCGGGGTGGCATCGAGGCCCGCCTCGCTCTCGGCGCCACCCGCTTCACGGCCATGCAGGACGCCCTGCGCAATGCCGTGCGCAGCGGCCTGATGCCGATCCTCAACGCCATGGCAGCGACCGGCATCGTCTCCTTGCCCGGGATGATGACCGGCCAGATTCTCGCGGGCGTCGATCCCGTGGAAGCGGCGAAATACCAAGTCATGATCATGTTCGTCATCGCTGGAGCCACCGCCTTGACCGTTGTCCTCACGGGTCTTGGCGCCGTGCTGCTGCTGACCGACGACCGCCATCGCCTCCGCCTCGACCGCTTGGCTAGGCGCAACTGATCACAGCATCTTGCTGGGATCGAACTCCCAGATGACCTCTTTCCACGCCGCGTAGTGCTCGGACGGCAGCTTGAACGGCGCGCAGCCCTTCACCGCGCGGATCGCCGCCTCGTTGGCCAGGCCGCCGAGCGGTCCCGAGGCCGGGCGCGCCAGTTGCGGCTCCCCGTCGAGGGAGCCATCGGGCTTCAGGCGCCAGCGCAGCGTCACGACCGGGTTCTCGGTGCCGCCACCGGCTCCGGGGAGCCGCCAGCACGGCGCGATCTGGGCCTTCAGCATGCCGGCCAGCAGGTCCTGCTCGCGCGCTGACAGCACGCTGTCCTTGCCGCCGCGCTCGCCGGCGGTCGGCCCCGTGTAGTTGGTCGGCTTGGTTGGCGGCGTCGCTCCCGTCGGCCCACCCTTCTTGTCCGGGCTCTTGTCGATCAGAGCCGCGATGCGGTCCGCGTCGAACTTCTTCTTCTTGGCCTCCTCGGCCTTCTTGCGCGCCTCAGCGAGCTTCTTCTCCTGCTCCTTCTTCTTGCGCAGCTCCTCCTCCTTGCGCTTCTTCTCCTCCGCCTTCTTCTTCTCTTCTTCCTTCTTGCGCTGCTCCTCCGCCTTCTGCTCGGCGGCTATTCGATCCTGCTCGATCTTCTCCTCCAGCGCCTTCTTCTCCTCCGGCGTCGGACCGGGGGCGGGCTCCGGCTTGGGCGGCGGCAGCGCGGCGATTTTGTCGGCGATCGGGTCGGCCTTAGGCTCCTCCTTCGGAGGCTCCGGCTTCGGCGGCTCGGCCTTGGCTTCCTCCGGCGGCGGCGGAGGCGGCGGCTCGGCGGCTGGCGGCGGCGCCGTCACCGGCTTCGGCTTCGGTGCTTCCTTGGTGAACTGCTCGGGCTTGGCGTCGTCCTTCGCCTTGGCCTCGAGCTGCTTGGCGTCCGGATCGCCCTCCTTGATTCGTGTGACGTCCGACGGCTGGATGATGGACACGGAGATCGGCTGCACGTCGGGCAAGTCGAGGTGCGGCGTCATCTGGAAGGACAACAGGGCCCACGCCAGGACGCTCAAATGCAAGAGCAGCGATGCGGTCAGACCGCGGTACACCTCGGCAGTCCCTTATTTTCCGGCCGGAGGCATGTTGCGCAGCGCCAGCTTCGTGTAGCCGGCGCCGGAGATTCTTCCGAGTACCTTGAGCACGGAGGCATAATTGGCGCCGGGCTCCGCGGCGACGATCACCTGCGTGTCGAGATCCTTGCGGTTGGCGGCGATGGCCTTGAGCTTGGGCAGCAGCTCGTCGAATGGCACCACCGCCTCGCCGACGTAGATCTCGCCGCCGGACTTGATCGACACGGTGAGCGGGTCCTTGTTGGCCGAGATCGCCTTGCCGCCCTCGCTCTCGGTGTAGTCCATCGGCACGCCCTGCACGAGCATCGGCGCCGCCACCATGAAGATGATGAGCAGGACGAGCATCACATCGACCATGGGCGTGACGTTGATCTCGCTCATCGGCGAGTGCTTGCGGCCGCGCCGCCTCCGCCCCGTATTCTGGTGTACGGCCTTGATGCTTGCGCCCATGGCTTCGCACTAGCTCCTGACGTCGATCTGGCGCGACACGATGGCCGCGAACTCGTCCGCGAAGGCCTCGAGCCTCTGCGCGATCTGCGCCGAGTCGGCTGAGAACTTGTTGTAGAAGATCACCGCAGGAATGGCGGCCATGAGGCCGAGCGCGGTGGCGAAGAGCGCTTCCGCGATGCCCGGCGCCACGACCGCAAGGTTCGTGTTCTTGGATACCGCGATGGCCTGGAACGAGGTCATGATGCCCCACACCGTGCCGAACAGGCCCACGAACGGTGCCGTCGAGCCGACCGTCGCGAGGAACAGCAGCCGGCGGTCCAGCCGCTCCATCTCGCGGCTGATGGTGACGTCCATCACCTTCTCGACACGCAGCTGGATGCCGCCGAGCGCGCGGATGTTGCCCTCCACCGACCGCTTCCACTCGCGCATCGCCGCGACGAACAGGGCCGCCATGGTGATGGTGCGCCCGCGCGACAGGTTGTTGTAGAGCTCGTCCAGCGACTGCCCCGACCAGAACAGCTGCTCGAACTTGTCGGCCTCGACCCGCGCCTTGCGGAAGGCGAAGATCTTCTCGACCACGATCGCCCACGACCAGATCGAGGCGAGCAGCAGCCCGATCATGACCAGCTGCACCACCAGCGAGGCCTGCATGAACAGGCCTATGAATGAGAACCCGCCGGCTTCGGCAGGCTTCAAGGCGCCCTTTATCAGGTCGCCGGGATTGGCTTGCAGGATGACGCCCTGCGGCGCGAGCGACGCCCAGGAGAGGGCATCGAGGGAGGTCCTCAGCAGTTCGGCGGCATCCATGGCTTCGATCCGTTGGCGTGGGCCCCGGCGGCCGCCGGGTGGCGGGCGGACCGATCACGCACACCGGAGCACGGCCGACGAAAGATCGCGTACCGAGCATCCGACACGTGAAGCCGAGCCCACCAGGGTCGCATGTTGCCCCGCAATATGACCAAAGCGAGGCTTCGGCGCCTCACCCTGTGGCCAGATATGCACTGTTTTGAGAGCAGTGTTTCAGCGCTGCATCTTCATCCGTGCATCTCGGTGATGCCCCGCCAGGCCCCTTCGGCCGGATCGTAGGCAACGAGAGCGCCGGTCTCCATCTGGTAGAGCCAGCCGTGGACGCCGATCCTCCGGGCCTCGACCCCGCGCCGGACGATGTCGTAGGTCATCAGGTTGTCGAGCTGGAACTGGACGTGGGCTTTCACCGTCTCGAGCGCCCGCTCGTCGTCCGGAACGCGCGCCGCCTCGACGAGCCGGTGCGCCGGCCGCGTGTAGTCCACCCAGCGGCCGAGATGGGCCTCTCGATCCGGCGGGATCGGCTGCGCCAGCGCGGCGATGCCGCCGCATCCGGTGTGCCCGCAGACCACGATGTCGTCGATGCCGAGGTGGCCGACGGCGTACTCGATCGCCGCGCCGACCGAGTCGTCGGCGGCCCCTGCGGGAGGCACCGTGTTGGCGATGTTGCGGATCTCGAACAGCTCACCGGGGTCCGCGCCGGTGATCTGCGCCGGGATTACGCGGCTGTCCGAGCAGCCGATCCAGAGCAGGCGCGGCTTCTGCTTCTTCTCCGCCAGTGAGGTGAAGAAGGCCTTGTCGCGCACGAACTGCTCGCGGAACCGCTGGTAGCCCTCCACCGTGTCGGCAATGTCGACGTCGATACCCTTGTCGTTGCGCTCGGTGCTCATCGGCGTTCCCCCCCCGGTCCTTCAGCCCATCACATCTTCCGACGGAACGCTCCGCATTGTCCATCGATCGCCATCTCGATGAACGGCGCATGAGCGCCCGGTTCAAGTGCGGTTCAAGGCGAGGGATGCATCCTCCCACCATCAAACCGAGCCGGAAGAGCCGGCGCAACAGAGAGGACGAACATGAGCACCCGCACCATTCTCGGCACCGCCGCCATCATGACCGCCTTCATCGCCGGTCCCGCCTTCGCCGGCGTCATCGACAAGCGCCAGGACAACCAGGAGAAGCGCATCGAGCAGGGCGTCCGCTCCGGTCAGCTGACCCGCCACGAGGCGGCCCGTCTCGAGGCCGGGCAGGCCCGCATCGCCGCCATGGAGCGCCGCGCCAAGGCGGACGGCCATGTCGATCCCTGGGAGCGCCGCCAGATCAGCGCCGCCCAGAACCGCGCCAGCCGAGACATCTATCGCGAGAAGCATGACGGCGAGAGCCGCTGGACCCACCGGTGGCGCCGCTGGTGGTAGCACCCGGCACTGCCGAGGTCGTCTGGAGCCGCCCTCTTGGGGCGGCTCCTTGGCGTTCGGGGGATTTCACGTTGGCCGAGGCCGGCGTGGGGTTTCCCCGCACTTGCGCTATCTGGGCTCGGCGTGATCTCTCCAATCGGAATCCGCGAGAGGACCGCGGTGCGAGGAGCGGCACGCGGCCAATGCGCAATCTCGATGCAGACACGACCCCGGCTTGGCACGCGCTCCCGTCGATTGCCGTGCTCGATGAGCTGGAGACGAGCGAGTCCGGCTTGACGCTGGGAGAGGCCGCTGCGCGACTAGCGCAATTCGGGCGCAACGAGCTGCCCGCGCCGCCGAGGACGACACTCGTGCAACGCTTCCTCGCTCAGCTCGACAACGTGCTCATCTATGTCCTGCTGGCCTCGGCGGCGATAACCGGCTGGCTTGGCCACGTGGTCGATACCAGCGTCATCCTCGGCGTCGTGGTCATCAACGCGCTCATCGGCGTCATCCAGGAAGGACGCGCCGAGCAGGCGCTCGAGGCCATCCGGCGAATCGTCAGTCCGCGGGCAACGGTCTGGCGCGAGGGCCGCCGCATGTCGATCGACGCCGCCGAGGTGGTGCCGGGCGACGTCCTCGTAATAGAGCCCGGCGACCGCATCGCCGCCGATGCGCGACTTTTTAAGGCGCGCAGCCTGTTGATCGACGAGGCGATCCTGACGGGCGAATCCGCCGTTGCCGAGAAGCTGGCTGAACCCGTAGCTGCCGATGCCGTCCTCGGCGATCGCGCCTCGATCGCTTTCTCGGGCACGTTGGTCAAAGCCGGGCAGGGCGTCGGCGTGGTCGTCGCCACCGGAACGGAATCGGAGATCGGCCGCATTGGTACGCTGATCGAGAGCGTCGAGCGCCAGACCAGCCCGCTGCTCCGCGACATGCAGGACTTCGCCCGGCGCCTGACGCTGGGCATCCTCGCCTTCTCGGCCGCGGCTTTTGCTTTCGCCACCCTGATGCGCGGCTATTCCGCCGCGGATGCGTTCATGGTCGTCGTCGGCATGGCGGTGGCCGCGATCCCCGAGGGACTGCCCGCGGTGCTCACCATCACGATGGCTATTGGTGTGCAGCGCATGGCCGCGCGCAACGCCATTGTCCGCCGCCTGCCAGCCGTCGAGACGCTCGGCTCGGTATCGGTCATCTGCTCCGACAAGACCGGCACGCTGACGCTGAATGAGATGAGCGTGGCGCGCGTGGTCACGGCGGAGCACGTCTACGAGGTTGAAGGCGGACGGGTGACGTCGGGCGGTCGTGTCGCCGACCTGCGCGGCGACACCGCGCTGGCCCGCCTCGCACGTACCGCGATGCTCTGTAACGACGCCGAGGTTCGCGGCGACGGCGATGGCCGCGTCGTGGAAGGCGATCCGATGGAAGGCGCGCTGGTGATCTTCGCCCGCCAGGCCGGCACCAGCCCGGCTGTTCGCACCGCCATGCCGCGCATGGACGAGATCCCCTTCGACGCCGCGCACCGCTATATGGCCACGCTCAACCGGGCCGGCGGCGGCGCCGCTCTCGTCTGCCTCAAGGGCGCGCCGGAGCAGGTTGTCGCCATGTGCGAAGGCGAGGTCACCATTACGGGAGAGCGCCCTGTCGACGCCGCTTACTGGCGTCGCGAGACCGAGCGCCTCGCGCAAGGCGGCCATCGCGTGCTGGCGCTCGCCTCCCGTGTCGTCGCGCCCGGTCCGGAGCGGCTCGACGCCCAGATCGTGAAGAGCGCCATGAGGATCGAAGGTCTCGTCGGGCTTATCGATCCGCCGCGCCCCGAGGCGGTCGCGGCCATCGCCGAGTGCCGCCGCGCAGGCGTCGAGGTCAAGATGATCACCGGCGACTATGCCGTCACAGCCGGTGCCATCGCTGCGTCTCTCGGCATCGCCGATCCCCATCGCGTGGCCACCGGCAAGGACATCGACGCCACGAGCGAGCCGGCTCTGCGCCGCCTCGCCGCCGAGACCAACGTTTTTGCCCGCACGACGCCGGAGCACAAGCTGCGCCTGATCCAGGCGATACAAGCCGGCGGCGGCGTCGTCGCCATGACCGGCGACGGCGTCAACGATGCGCCGGCTCTGAAGCGCGCCGATGTCGGCGTCGCCATGGGCGCCAAGGGCACCGAGGCAGCGAAAAGCGCCGCGCCCATCGTGCTCGCGGACGACAACTTCGCGTCGATTGTCGCCGCCATTCGCGAGGGCCGCATCGTCTACGACAACCTGACGAAAGTGATCGCCTGGACGCTACCGACGAGCGGTGGCGTCACGATGATCATCCTGCTCGCGCTGCTGCTCGGCATGACGATGCCGATCACGCCGGCCCAGGTGTTGTGGATCAATATGCTCACCGCCGTCGGGCTCGGCCTCGTGCTCGCCTTCGAGCCGGCGGAGCCGGGCGTCATGCGCCGCCGGCCGCGTGCTGTCGGCACGAGCCTGCTGTCCGGGTTCCTGCTCTGGCGCATCTTGTTCGTTTCGTTTCTCTTCACAATCGGCACGCTCGCAATCTTTGCATTCGCAAGAAGCCGCGGCCTGGGAGACGAGGCGGCCCGCACGATGGTCGTGGCAACCGTCGTGGTGATGGAGGTCTTCTACCTGTTCGCCGTGCGCTATCTACACGGCACCTCGGTCACCTTCGCGGGTGCGCTTGGCACCAGGCCCGTGCTCATCGGAGTTGGTGGCACGGCGCTGGCGCAGCTCGCCTTCACGTACGCGCCTTGGATGCAGCGTCTGTTTGACACGCGCCCCATCGGTCCCCTCGAAGCGGGAGCCATTCTGGCCGTCGGCGTCGCGCTGCTGCTCGTGCTCGAGATCGAGAAGCGCGTGCTGGACCGGATCAGTCCCGCTGCCGGCGCCGCAGGAGAAAACTGATCAGCTTGTCGGTCATGGAGCCGTAGGGCGGCGCCACGAGCGCGCCGAGCACGTCACCGATGAGCCGGTTCTGCAGGAAGACGCCCTTCTTGTGCGAGAAGGTCGCAAAGCCGTCGAAGCCGTGATAGGCGCCCATGCCGCTCGGGCCGATGCCGCCGAACGGCAGCCGGTTCTGGATGAGATGATAAGCGCAGTCGTTGACCGTGACACCGCCGGAGGTTGTCGCCGACAGAACCCGGCGAACACGCTGCCTGTCGTTGTCGAAGTAGTAGAGGGCCAGCGGCCGGTCGCGCGCGTTGATGAACGCGATGGCGTCCTCCAGCCGCTCGTACGTTACGATCGGGAGAATGGGTCCAAAGATCTCCTCCTGCATCACCCGCATGTCCGCCGTCGCGCCCGCGATGAGCGTCACCGGAAAAGCACGCCCCCCCGGCGGGCAGGGCTCATGTCCGGGGTTGATCTCGATGATCTCGCCACCCTTCCCGCGCGCGTCGGCGACGAGCGTTGCCATGCGATCGAAGGCGTGGTGGCTGATCATGCGCGTGTAGGCATCGCCACTGTAGGACGGCAGCCGCCGCGCGATCGCGCCCCTCAGCTCGGCGATGAAGGCCTTTCGCGCCTCGGCGGCGACGAGAACGTAGTCTGGGGCAACGCAGGTCTGACCGGCATTCCAGATCTTGGCCGTCGCGATGCGCGCCGCCGCCCTGCTCGGCGGATACGTAGGGTGCACGAGCGCCGGCGATTTGCCGCCGAGTTCCAGCGTGACGGGTGTCAGATTGGGTGCGGCGGCAGCCATCACGAGCTTGCCGATCCGCGCCGAGCCCGTGAAGATAATGTGATCGAAGGGGAGAGCCGCGAACTGAGCCGCCACGTCGGCGCCGCCGGTCACCACGGCCACGTAGTCGGGCGGGTAGATCTCCGCAATGAGCCTGGCGATCAGGTCGGCCGTCACCGGCGCAAGCTCCGGCGTCTTGATCATCGCATGGTTGCCGGCCGCGAGCACCGAGACCAGCGGCGACAGCGTCAGCATCACGGGATAGTTCCACGCCCCGATGATGCCGACGACTCCCTTCGGCTGGTAGACGACGCGCGCCCGGCTCGGCCACACCTGCCAGTTCGCGAGCACGAAGCGGTCGCGCATCCAGCGCCGCAGGTGGAGCTTGGCGTGCCGGATCTCGTCGACGACGGGGAAGATCTCGAGCAGCCGTGTCTCGGCGGCGGCGCGGTTTCCGAAATCCTCTCTGATCGCTTGCACAAGATCGTTCTCGTGCGCGAGCACCGCGGTCAGGAGGGCATCGAGGCGGGCGATGCGCGACGCGGCGTCGAGCGGTGCGCTGGCCTGGAACGCCGCGCGCTGGGCGGCAAGCGTGTGGGACAGTTCAAAGGCGGCTGCCTTGCCGCTTCCCACCTCGCTGACCGAGTCGATGCCGCTCATGCCGCCTCCGCTGTCCGGCCAGGAGAGCTCACCCCGGCCTCGGGAATGTAGCTCATCGCATGCTCCGCGAGCGCGGTGATCGTCAGGCTGGGATTGACGCCGAGATTGGCGCTGAGCACGGAGCCGTCGCAGACGAGCATGTTCTCGTAGCCGAATACACGGCATTTCTCGTCGCAGACACCCTGGCTTGGCGTTCTCGCCATGACCGCCCCGCCCATGCAGTGCGCCGTGATCGAGATATTGAACAGGATCTCGATCAGAGAGGTCGCCGCCACGCCCCCGGTCGCCTCGGCTCCCTTGACGGCGAAGGCGTTGGCCTCGGGAATGAACGCCGGCACGTCGTCGCCTTCCGTCACCAGCAGCTTGCCGAACGGCCAGAACCAGCGCCGCTTCAGCCGCATCTTGAGGCTCGACTCCAGCGACTGCATGCACAGCAGGATGACGGTCTCTCGCGAGAAGCGCCAGGGCAGCAGCATGCGCGCGGTGGTGATCGGGCGCGTAGCCATCATGCGGCCGAGAGCGGCGAGCCAGGCCAGGATGCGGCGCGGGCCCGGCGCGCCGAGCGTCATCACGGTGGTGAGGAGCCCGAGCGTGCCCGAGCCGTCCGGATAGCGCACCGCCTGCACGTGCGTATGCTCGTCGAGATGGACGCCTGAGCCGATGGCCACGCCCTTGGAGAGGTCGTCGCTGGTCCCGGGATATCGCACGCCGATGAGCGATTCGGCGTTGGTTCGGACATCGTTGCCGAGCGCGTCCGAGAGCCGCGGCAGCGAGCCGTTGTCCTTCATGCGGAGCAGCAGCTCCTGCGTGCCCACGGAAGAGGCCGCGAACACGACGCCGCGGCAGGTGTGGACCCGCTTCGGGCCGAGCCGGTCGAGGGACGGCTCGCACGTCACCGCGTAGCCATCTCGGCCGTCCGCGGCGCCGAGCGGCCTGATGTCGATCGCCTTCGTCTCGGCGAGCACGCGGGCGCCGCGCTTCTCGGCGAGATAGAGATAGTTGCGGTCGAGGGTGTTCTTGGCGTCGTAGCGGCAGCCGATCATGCAGCCGCCGCACGCCGTGCACGTGCGCCGCGCCGGGCCCTCGCCACCGAAGTAGGGGTCGGGGCGCTCCGCGCCCGGCTGCTCGCCCTCGCCAGCAAACAGCGTGGCGACCTCGGTGCGCCGGTAGGTGCGCTCCAGTCCGCACGCCCTCGCCATGGCCATGAGCCGCGCGTCGGCCTCGCCCGGCTCCCTGTTCTCGTTCACGCCGAGCATGCGCCGCGCCGTCTCGAAGTGGCGCGGCATGATGTGCTCCCAGTCGGCGAGCCCGGCCCATGTGCCCTGTCGCCAGACCTTCGGCGGCGGCGCGATCAGCGTGTTACCGTAGGTGATCGAGCCGCCGCCGACCGCGTGGCCGTGCAGCGTCGTGACATGGCGGAAGAAGCGGATGTTGAAGAAGCCGTTGAGGCCGAGACGGGGCCGCCAGATCCAGTGCCTCACGTCCCAGGTGCTCCTGGGCAGCGTCTCCGGGTGCCACCGCCGCCCCATCTCAATCACTGTGACCCGGTAGCCCTTCTCCGCCAGCCGCAGCGCCGACACGCTCCCGCCGAAGCCGGAGCCGATGACGATGTAGTCGGTGTCGGTACGCATCGGCGCACCTCGCTCTCGGACACTCAGGCGGGCGGCGCCGGCTTGTCCTGCTCCGGCTCCCTGAGCGCGCGCCTGAGGATCTTCCCGACGTTGGTCTTCGGCAACTCCCGGCGGAACTCGATCAGACGCGGCATCTTGTAGCCGGTGAGGTTCTTGCGGCAGTAGGCGAGCACGTCCTCCTGGGTGAGGCCGGGGTCCTTTCTGACGATCGCGATCTTGACAACCTCACCGCTGACCGGATCGGGAACGCCCACGGCGCCCACCTCGAGCACTCCGGGGCACGCCCCGACGACGTCCTCGATCTCATTAGGGTAGACGTTGAATCCGGAGACGAGGATCATGTCCTTCTTGCGATCGACGATGCGCACGAAGCCGGCGTCGTCGATGACGGCGATGTCGCCCGTCCTCAGGTATCCCTCCGTCATCAGCACCTTCGCGGTCTCCTCCGGCCGTCCCCAGTAGCCTTTCATCACCTGCGGGCCGGCGACGCACAATTCCCCAGGCCGGCCGGGCGGCAGCTGGTTGCCGTCGTCGTCGCGGATCGAGACGTCGGTGTTGGGCAGCGGCAGGCCGATCGAGCCGTTGTAGGCGGCAAGATCCAGCGGGTTGATCGTCACGGCCGGTGATGTCTCCGTGAGCCCGTAGGCCTCGATCAGCGGCTTGCCCGTGACGGCTTTCCAGCGCTCGGCCACGGCGCGCTGCACGGCCATGCCGCCGCCGAGCGAGATCTTGAGCCGCGTGAAGCCAAGCCGCGTGAAGTCGGGATTGTTGAGCAATGCGTTGAAAAGCGTGTTGACGCCGGTGATGATCGAGAACGGATGGCGTTTCAGGTCCTTCACGAATGCCGGGATGTCACGAGGATTGGTGATAAGGACGTTCGTCGCGCCTTCCTTTATGAAGGTGAGGCAGTTCGCAGTGAGTGCGAAGATATGATAGAGTGGTAGCGCCGTGACGATCGTCTCGCGGCCCTCCTTGATGAACGGCTTCACCCATGCGTGCGCCTGCTGCAGGTTCGCGACCATGTTGCCGTGGGTCAGCATCGCGCCCTTCGGCACGCCCGTGGTGCCGCCGGTGTACTGCAGGAAGGCGAGGTCGTCCGGTCCGAGCTCGGGGGCGATGAAGTCGAGCTCGCGGCCGACTTTCAGAGCTGCCTTGAAGGGAATGCTCTCGGGAATGCTCCAGGCCGGCACCATCTTCTTCACGTGCTTGACCACGAGGTTGACCAGCGCGCCCTTCGCTCCGAGCATGTCGCCCATGCGCGTCACGACCACGTGCTTGATCGCCGTCTTGGCGAGCACGGCCCCGACGGTGGCGGCGAAATTGTCCATCACCACGATCGCCTCGGCGCCAGAATCCGCGAGCTGGTGCTCGAGCTCGCGCTGCGTGTAGAGGGGGTTGCAGTTGACGACCGTCAGCCCGGCCCTGAGCGCGCCGAACATCGCCACCGGATATTGCAGCGTGTTCGGCAGCATGATCGCGATGCGGGCGCCGGGCTCGAGACGCAGCCCGCTCTGAAGGAAGGCCGCGAAGGCGTGGGACTTCGCGTCGAGCTCGCGATAGGTGATGCCCCGGCCCATGTTGACGAAAGCGGTTTTGGGTCCGTAGCGCTCGGCCGCCCGCTTGAACAGATCGGCGAGCGAGGCGAACTCGGCCAGATCGACCTCGGATGGAACGCCCGCCGGATAGCTGCCGAGCCACGGTCTCTGCACGTCCGCCTCCCACGCCCGGAGCCGTCGGCAACTCATGCCGCTTGTCAAGTTCGACGTTTCCGGAAGGAAATAGAGTGGATGAAACGCTTCTTTTTGAATAGGGATTATAGCGCTTGAGACTCCGATCCTCCTTGTTTTCAATCAAAGCGGTTTCGAGAATGCAGACCATAGTTGAACATCAGGCCTTGCGACGAGGAGGCGCGCAATGCTGGCACGCTGGCTGCAGTGGATGCTCTTGGCCGTCCTGTTCGTGGCGGTGCTTCTGGCCATCTCGACGGGATCGAGACCGCTGACCGGCTTGGCTGTGACGATCGGTTCCACAGTGCTCATTCTGGCCGTCGTCAGCGCCGTGGTCACGTTCGCCACCTTCGCGTCGGTCGTCGCCTTCCGCATCTTCGGCAGGCAGGGTATGGGCGCCCCCCTTTCGGGCTTCGCGCGCGCGTTCCCCGGCGAGTGGCTGGCTTTGCTCGGGCTGTATACGGTGATCCAGCCGTTTCAATCCTGGCTGATGGGGCCTGACGAGCGGCCCGCTAAGGGGGCCGGAAAGCCGCACGTTCTCCTCGTGCACGGCTACTTCTGCAATCGCGGCCTGTGGTGGGCTTTTCGGCGCTGTCTGCTCGCCGCCGGCTACTCCGCTTCCACCATTGACCTCGAGCCGCCGCAGGGCAGCATCGAGACGTTCGCCACCGAGCTCGAGAGCCGGGTCGCGGCCCTCGAGGCGGAGCTGGGGGAGCAGGATCGCATCGTCGTCATCGCCCACAGCATGGGCGGTCTCGTCACCCGCGAGATGCTTCGCCGCAGGGGTGCCGGACGCATCTCCAAGGTCGTCACCATCGGCTCCCCGCATTCGGGCACCATGAGCGCCTACCTGGGCATCGGCGCCTGCACGCGCGAGATGCTGCCGGGCAGCGACTTCCTCAAGCGCCTCGCATCGGCGCCTCCGCCGGTGCCGATTGTCTGCCTGATCACACCGACCGATAACTTCATGGCCCCAGCGGACACCCCCTTGCTCGCAGGCAGCCGCGGCATCACGCTCGACGAGATGGGGCATCTGGCAACGGCGTTCTCCACACGCGTACACGCCATCCTGCTCGAAGAGATCGCGGCAGCGGCGGGCGAAGCGCCCGCTACAAGTGTATCCCCCGCATCAGCTGCGTGAACGCCAGCTGGTCGGAGGTCGGCGCGTCCTCCTCCCCTGCTTGGCCCTTGGCCGCGGCGGAATCCGGGAACATGCGGTAGAGCGTGTTGTTGATGATCTGCGCCACGCGCGGCAGCGCGGCATTCATCACCTGCCCGAAGATGCCGAGCCGCGTCGCGACACGTACCGGCCGCTTGACGATCGCTTCGATGATGAGACCTGCCGCCTCTTCAGGCGTCAGCGTCGGCACATGCTCGTAGAGCTTGGTCGGCGCGATCATCGGCGTCTTCACGAGCGGCAGGTTGACGATCGTGAAGTGCAGGCCGCGGTCGAGGAACTCCGCCGCCGCGCAGCGCGTCCACGCCTCCAGCGCCGCCTTCGACGCGACATAGGCCGAGAACCGCGGCGCGCTCGTCAGAACGCCGATCGACGAGATGTTGATGATGTGGCCCCGGCCCTTGGCGCTCATGCCCGGGAGCAGGGCGAGGCTCAGCCGCACCGCGCCGAAATAGTTGACGCTCATCGTCCGCTCGTAATCGTGCATGCGGTCGAACGAGGCCTCGATGCCGCGCCGGATCGAGCGCCCGGCGTTGTTGATCAGGATATCGGCGCCGCCGTGATCGTCGAGGAGGGATTTGGCGAACGCGGCGCACTGCTCCGCGTCGGCGATATCGGCCGTGTAGGTGTGCACCGTGAGCCCGTTGGCCGCGAGCTCCGCCCTGGTCTCGGCGAGTTTGGCCGGGTCGCGAGCGACGATCACGGTGATGGCTCCCGCTTCGGCGAGCCGTGCCGCCGTGGCCTTGCCGATGCCGGACGAGCCGCCGGTCACCACCACCACGCGTCCGGCGACACGCGCCCGCAGCGAGCGGTCGATGAGAAGGTCCGGATCGAGGTTGCGCTCCCAGTAGTCCCAGAGCTTCCAGGCGTAGTCCTCGAAGGGAGGGACGCGGATGCCGGCGGGCTCCAGCAGGCGCTGCGCCTCGCGGGCATCGAAGCGCGTCGGGTAGTTGACGAACGCGAGAATGCCGGGCGGCAGCCCGAGGTCTTTCATCACGGCGTCGCGGATGCGCTGCACCGGTGCGAGCGATGTCAGCCCTTGCACCAGCGCCGGCGGGATGAGATTGAGCAGCGCCGCGTTGACCCGCATGTTGAGATCCGGCGCATGCGCGGCGCGCGCAAGGATGGCCAGCACGTCGCCGACACGTTTCGGATTGGGATCGGTGAGATGGAAGCAGCGCCGGTCCTGGCCCGCCGCATGCGCGATATGGACGAGAGCCTCGACGACGAAGTCGACCGGAACAAGATTGATCCGCCCGCCCTCGATGCCGATCCCCGGCATCCAAGGCGGCAGGGCTTTTCTGAGCCTCTGGATCAGCTTGAAGAAGTAGTAGGGCCCGTCGATCTTGTCGATCTCGCCGGTCTGAGAATCTCCCACCACGATGCCCGGCCGGTAGATCCGCCACGGCACCTGGCACTCCTTGCGAACGACCTTTTCCGCCTGATGCTTGCTCTTGAAATAGGGGTGATCGAGGTTGCGGGCCTCCTCGAGCATGTCCTCGCGGAATACGCCCTCGTAGAGCCCCGCAGCTGCGATCGAGCTCATGTGATGGAAATGCTTGGCACCGATGGCCTTTGCCAGCTCGACGGCATTGCGGGTGCCGCCGACATTCGTTTCGATCTCCTTCTTCGGGTCGGCGGCGAGGTCGTAGATGGCGGCGAGATGGAAGAAATGTGAGATCTTGCCCTTGAGCATCTTGAGATCGCCCTTGGCGATGCCGAGCCCAGGCTCCGTGATGTCGCCCTTGATGGGGATCGCACGATCAGCCTCCGCGCCCCAGAACTCCTTCAGCTTTTCCAGCTTCTCGCCGCTCGGCTCGCGCAGCACGACGTAGACCTTCGAGCCGGGCCTCGCGAGCAGCGCCCGCACGAGACGCTTGCCGATGAAGCCGCTGGCGCCCGTGACAAGGTAGTTCATTTTCATCCCCCGCTACGGATCCATTCTTGCCCGGCCGCGCCCGGTTCCATCGCCGGACGGCGGAATTAGGTTGTGGTGCCTACAAGTTTAGGCAGCGTAGCCTAATTCCGCGATCTATAATTTTAACATATTGAAATCGGGAAAAGGAGCCCGCCATGATCAAGAAGCTCAGCGCACTGGCTGGCGACGCGGGTGACAACCAGCTCGTCAACACCATCCGTGAATCGACCAACAATATCTGGCTGGCGGGGCTCGGCGCCTTCGCCAAGGCCCAGGAGGAAGGCGGCAAGCTGTTCGAGGCGCTCGTCAAGGAAGGCGAGGCCGTGCAGAAGCGCACGAGCCGGACCGCCAACGAGGCCATGACGGAGATCAAGGATCGCGCGACCGGCACATGGGACAAGTTGGAGCAGGTCTTCGAGGATCGTGTGGCGCGTGCGCTCCGCAGTCTGGCAGTCCCGACCAAGGCCGATATCGACGCCCTGTCGAAGAGGGTGGCCGAGCTGACGGCGGTGGCTGAGAAGCTGTCGGCGACGATGGAGGAGGGCCGCAAGCCCGCCCGCAAGACGGCGATGCCCAAGAAGACGCCCGCCCGGCGGGTCGCCAAGAAGTAGAAGCCGAAAGGCTCCCGGCTCGGCGAATCCGGCAAGGGTTGGGGAAGGATCATGAGCAGCGAGTTTCGGGAGGCCCCGCGCCGCGAAGGCCGGGGCCTTCTGCGGTGACGGTTCGTGCTCGGTCCCCTGGAGGGGTGGTCCATGAAGCGCAGGAGCATCGGCGTCGCCCTGGCCGGAGGTGGCCCGCTCGGCGCCATCTACGAGATCGGGGCTCTCGTCGCCCTCGACGAGGCGCTCCACGGGGTCGGCCTCAACGATTGCGACGTCTATGTCGGAGTGAGCTCGGGCGCATTCTTCGCCGCGGGGCTTGCCAACGGCTTGACACCGCGATCGATGCACCGCCTGTTCATCGAGACCGACCATGCCGACGACCCGTTCGAGCCGGAAGTGCTCATGCGCCCGGCCTTCACCGAGTACGGCCGCCGCATCGCGTCCATTCCGCGCCTGCTCGCCACGGCCCTGTCGAGCTACTTCGAGCCACCACGGGATAAAGGCGTGTTCGAGGCCATGCAGCGGCTCGCCGCGGCGCTCCCGTCCGGCCTCTTCGACAACGCCGCCATCGGCGAATACCTGACACGGCTCCTTTCCACGCTGGGGCGCACCAACGATTTCCGCGAGCTCCGGCGCAAGCTCTTCATCGTCGCCACCGACCTCGACAGCGGCGAGGCGGTGCCGTTCGGGGCTCCCGGCTGGGACCACGTCCCGATTGCGCAGGCCGTGCAGGCCAGCGCGGCGCTCCCCGGTCTCTATCCCCCCGTCGAGATCGAGGGGCGCTACTACGTGGATGGCGCTCTTCGCAAGACGCTGCACGCCTCCGTCGCGCTGGAGCAAGGCGCGCGCCTGCTCATCTGCGTCAATCCGCTGGTGCCCTTCGATGCCGATCTCGCCGGACGCCAGCGCAATGGCTCCGAGCTGGTGGACGGTGGACTGCCGGTGGTGCTGTCGCAGACCTTCCGCTCGATCATCCATTCGCGCATGAAGGTGGGCATGGAGCGCTACCGCCGCGACTACCCCGAGGCAGACGTGCTGCTGTTCGAGCCGGCCCGCGACGACCGCCAGATGTTCTTCACCAATGTTTTCAGCTACGCCGGCCGCCGCCAGCTCTGTGAGCACGCTTACCAGCGGACGCGCGCCGATCTTGCCCACCGTGCGGACCGCATTGAGCCGGTCCTCGCCCGCCACGGCATCCGTCTGGATCGCGCCATGCTCGCCGACAAAGGCCGCAGCCTGCTCGACCGCACCCCCGGCCGCGTTCGCTCGCTCGCCAGGAGCACACGCCAGCTCGACGAGACGCTGTCGCGCCTGGAGACGCTGCTCCAGCGCGGCGCCGGCGAGCGGCTTTGAGCTGGGGCTCGATCGATGGAGCGCAAGCCGAAGCGGCGGACGGAAGAGCGGATCCTTGAGACCGCGCTGGCGCTGTTCAATCGCTTCGGCGAGCCGAGCGTGACACCGTCGGCCATCGCCGCCGAGATGGGCATCAGTCACGGCAACCTCTATTACCACTTCCGCTCGAAGGAGAGGATCGTGGAGGGGCTGTTCGCCGCCTTCTCGCGCGACATCGAGAGGGCGCTGGCCGTGCCCGAACGCCGCCCCGCCCACGTCGAGGACGTGTGGCTGTTCCTGCACCTCGTCTTCGAGACGATCTTCAAGTACCGCTTCCTCTATCGCGATCTCAATGATCTCCTGTCGCGCCACCGCGTCCTCGAGACCGGCTTCAAGCGCATCCTGGCGCTCAAGACGCACACTGCGATCAAGTTGCTGCGCAGCCTGGTCGACGCCGGTGAGCTGAGAGCCACCGGCGTCGAGATCGATGCGCTCGCCGAGAACATGACGGTCATCGCGACTTATTGGCTGTCCTACGAGATGGCCCGCCATCCTCGTGGGCCCCAGGACGGCGCCACGCTGGCCCGCGGTGTCTTTCATGTCATGTCGATCGCCGCCCCGCACATGCATCCGGCGGGACGCGCGCTCTTCGAGGAACTGGCCATTCGTTATCTCAATCCTGGAGCCCAAGCTCATGGCGAAGAAGTCGTCGAAATGGATAAGCTTTCCCCACGCTGACAAGGCCTACGACTATGCCGGCGCGGCGCTGAAGAAGCACTGGGCGAGGCTGCACAAAGGCGATTGCGAGCCGTTCCCGGACGCCGCCCTCTTGAAGAAGCTCGTCAAGGCGCACCCAGATCTCGAGGTCAAGGACGCGGACAAGGCCGCAGCGGCGCTACAGGACGCCTGGCGCGCTTATCATCGCGGCGATTTCGGCATTGCCGTCGAGGGAGGGCTCGCGCTCGGTCCGGTGGGCTACAACGTCGCCAACAAGGCGGCCAATATCTACGCGACCTACCTCGAGAACGATAAGGACCGCCGTTTGCAGTTGCTGTCGGAGGCGGCAAGGCGTGCCGAGGATCTGCAGTCGATCGCCGGAACGCTGCCCAACGCCTGGTACCTTCATGCCCAGGCGCTCGGCCGTTACGGTCAGGGCCTTTCGGTCGCCAAGGCACTGGCGGAAGGGCTTGGCGGCAAGGTCCGCGCCAGCCTCGAAAAGACGATCACGGTCGAGCCGAAGCACGCCGATGCTCATATCGCGCTGGGCGCCTACAACGCCGTGGTCGTGAAGCAGCTCGGCGCCCTCGTCGGCAGCCTCACCTACGGCGCCAGCAAGGAGAACGGCATGAAGCACTTCGAGACCGGCTTGAAGCTCAACCCCGGCTCGGCGATCGGCCGCATCGAGATGGCCAACGGCCTCGTCATGCTGTTCGGCAAGAGCCGGATCGACGAGGCGACGGGCCTCTACAAGGAGGCCGCTGGAGCCGACCCCGCCGATGCCATGGAGCGCCTCGACGTCGAGCTGGCGAGGTCCGAGATCGAGGCGTGACAGACCAAGTCACGCCGGAGGCGCCCTGCGCGCGGCTTTGCGCTTCGGGGCCGGGGGCGCTTCCGGCGGCGCCTTGGCGGCAGACTTGCGCTTCGGCTTGCCGGACTTCTGCGTGCTCCCGTTGAGCGACGCGGTTGCCGGCTTGGCCGCCTTCCGCTTTGCCTTGGAGGCGGCGCTGCCGTTCGCGGGAGAAGCCTTCCGCTCCGTCGCCGAATCCGGCGCGTGCCCCTCCCACGCACCCATCAGCACGTAGTAGAGCAGTTGCTCGAACTCGGGCTGGAAGCGGTCGATGATCGCCTGCGGGTCGGGCACCAGGGCCGCGTCGGTCATCAGGCCGAGCTGCACGTGGCCGTTGAACGACAGGATCGACACGCCCATCCCGATGTCGCCCGACTGCGGCACCCAGAACATGATCTGCCGGATCAGCGCGCCGCCGAGGTGCAGCGGATGCTGAGGCCCCGGCACGTTGGTCATCACTGCCGTGGCGCGGCTGAGCAGTAGATCGAACAGCTTGTCCTGCACGACGCGCGGCGCATAGCCGAGCGCGGTCAGCAGGCCGAGTGTGACCGGCGGCTCGAGCGACGATTTCAAAGCGTGCATGCGCCGGCTCACCTCGGCGAGGCGCGCCAGCGGATTCTCGAGCCCGACAGGGAGCTCGACGCCGACGATGCCGAACGAGTTGCCGAGCTTGTGCATGTCGGCCGGGCTGCGCAGGTTGACCGGCACCAGCGCACGTACCTCCACGCCCTCCGTCGCGTCGCCCCGTGCCGCAAGGTAGTCGTGCAGCGCTCCGGCGACGGAGGCGAGCAGCATGTCGTTGATCGAGCAGCCGAGCACCTTGGCGACGACCTTCACCTCGGGGAGCTTGATCGGGTCCGTCCACGCGACGCGCTTCGAGCCGCGCGGTTTGCCTTTGAAGCGCGTGCGGGTGTCGCTCGGCATGAACAGAAGATAGGCGAGCTCGGCCGCCACACCGACGCCCTTGCGCAGCGTCTCGGAGGGTGTCGAAGCCAGCTCGACGGCCTCGCGCCAGGCTTCGACCGGAACTCCCAGCCCTTTGCGCACGAGCCGCGGCACGGTGCCGAGCAGCCAGCCGCCATCCCCGTTATCTCGATCGCGATCATCGGAATATCGGTGTCGGCGCGACGCGGCATCGTCCGTGAGCGAAAGCATGACGCCGATGAGAGCGATGCCGTCGGCGATGGCGTGGTGGATTCGAACGATGACCGCCGCGCCGCCCTCGTAGTGCTCGACGATGTGCATCTGCCAGGGGGGATGCGCCTTGTCGATCTGCTCCGAGGCGAGGCGGCCGACCAGCTTCTCCAGCTCCGTCCGGCCGCCTTTGCCGGGCAGCCGGGTGCGCCGCACATGCCGGCCGGGATCGAGATCTGGATCGTCGGCCCAGGCATGCTCCAGACCATGTGTCACGATGCGCTGCCGGAATCGCGGAATGGCGAGCATCCGCTCGGTGAGTGTCGATTCCACCGCGTTGAGGTCGACCGGTCCTTCCAGTATGAGAATGCCCGTGATCACCATGGGATTGGCGGGCCGGTCCATGCGCAGCCAGGTGGTGTCCACCGGAGCCATTGGTTCGCTGTTGGCCATCGCTGGTCCCTGCAATGCCATCCGGCCCGCGTCCGCCGAGCCGGCCCGAGGAAGTATCTGAGTTCCTGCCTCCAGAGACTAGATCATAGGTGAAAATCTTTGCCTACCAAGGAAGAGATCGTAGGTAGGTTGATGGGCGGCCTGGACCGCGCCGCCGAGGTCCGCTCGCGCATCGGGGCCGACCCGGACCAAGCCCGTCGCCGCCAAGTGCTCCGCGCCTGGCAGGCCGAGCGCCTCGCCGCCACCTATCCCGACCTGCTGGGTAGCCCCCGCTATCGCGCCACGGCCGAATTCTTCCTGAGCGACATCTACGGTCCGCGCGACCTGACGCGCCACGAGGCATCTGTGCGCAAGCTGGTGCCGCTGATGGAGAAAATGCTGCCGGCCGCCGGCCTCGACACCATCGCCGACGCGGTGGAGCTCAATGCGCTCTCCGAAAGCCTGGATGCCGCCATGACGGACGTGCTCGGCGCCGGTGTGACGCAGCTCGATGCGCTCCGCTACGCCGCGGCTTACCGCGCCGTCGGTTGCAGGCTCGAGCGTGAGCGCCAGATCACATTGATTTGCGACCTCGGCCGCTCGCTCGATAAGCTCACGCGTCAGCCGCTGATCGGCGCCACCCTGTCCATGATGCGCAAACCGGCCAAGCTCGCCGGCCTCGCCGACCTGCAGGGCTTCCTCGAGCGCGGCTACGACGCCTTCCGCGGCATGAAAGGCGCAGGGGAGTTCCTCGAGACCATCGCTACCCGTGAGCGTGAGCTCCTCGAGGCGATGTTTGCCGGCGACGACGAACGGCTGGTGACCATCGTCGGCCCCATTCTCGGCTCATGACACGCGTTACGCCCGCCGCTTGGCCAGGAGCGGTGCGTAGACGGCGACGAAACCGCCGAACGCCAGGACCCACGCTGCCGCCGCCAGATCGAGCATCGGCATACGCAGGATTCCGAACGCTGCCACGATCCGCGCGAGTGCCGAAACCGCCGCCGCGACGTAGATCAGCGAGATGCCCCGCGTGGCTCTGAGCGGCTGGCCCGTGTGGCCGAGGCTGGCGCGCGTCATGATGGCAAGCGTCATCATGCCGATGGCCCCCGCCGTCCAGCCGTGCAGCGCCCCGCTAGGCGCCACGAGATCGGGCCGCAGGATGCCGAGCGCGAGCAGCAGGAAGCCAACCGGCACGAACGCGTAGGCGACGTGCAGCACCAGGACGAGAGGCTCCCCCGCCGTATGCCCGCCCGACCAGCGCGCGAGCCGCGCGGCATTGAGCGCCAGCGCGAGAATCGCGAGCAGCGCCGTCACGGCCGACTGCGGCAGCCCGACCCACGAGGCCAGCGTGACGGCGCTCGCCGCCATGACCACGGCGTCGAATTTGTCGAACGGCACGGGGAGTGGCACCTGCGCGCGCTGCGCAACCAGCCAGTTGCGCGTGAAGCTCGGGATGACGCGCCCCCCGATGAGGATGATCAGCAGCACGGCGGCGCCAACGCCGAGCCGCGTTCCGTGACCGGCCCCGACCCCGGTGACCAGCTCGATATGGAAGAGCCCGTTGCCGGCGAGCAGCAGCCCGACGGCGGCGAGCACGCGCAGGTTTCGAGTGTTGCCACTGGCGATGATCTCGCGCGCTATGACGGCGGTGAGCGCCGCGAGGAAGGCGAGGTCGATCACGGCCGCCGCTGCGGGGCCGATCCAAGCCGAGGTCAGGATCGCGACACGGCCCGCGGCCCAGGTGAGAGCCAACAGCAGCAGAGGTGCGCCAACCACGGGCAGCCGCCCCGTCCAGTTGGGCACCGCCGTCAGCAGGAACCCCGCGACGATGGCCGGCACGTACCCGAACACCAGCTCGTGGACATGCCATTCGATCGGCGCCAGCGCCATCGGCAGCGAAAGGTGCCCGGTCAGCAGTGGTATCCAGAGGGCGATGGTAAGGGCGGCCCAGCCGGCGCCGAGGAGGAAGAAGGGGCGAAACCCATAGCTCAGGATCGCCGGCCCGGAGAAGGCGCGGATCTGCTCGGCACTCGTCGCCATGGCATTGCCCTCGTGTAATGATGCTGCAGGCGCGGCAACCCCAGCCCCGCGGTCCGGCCCGCTGCTTGTCGGTACCGAGGGGAGGGGGGGGCGCTGCCGGTCACAAGGGCACGATGAACGGACGCGGCGCGCGCTGACTTGACCTTCGTTAGGCGTCGGGCGAGCGGGCCGGAGCGACGGACCAAGAATCGTTTACCGCCGCCCGCCCCAGAGACTCATGCGGCTCTCCGACCAGTCGCGCGCCTGCGCGGACTGCACGACTGCCCGGTCGCGCGCGGCGAGCGAGACGAAGTGCGGGCCGATATCGGCGTGGATGTGGTCCATGTTGCCGTAGGTCATCGTGCCGCCGTCGCGGTGGTTGGCCGCGAGCCATGCGACGATGGCTGCCTTCCGGTCACCGGCCCTGAAGTCGATCGCGTCACCGCTGGCGTGCCGCGATGGCCGGCCCGTGCCCGCGATGGTGGCACCGGGGCGACATGTCGAGACGAGTTCCACGGGGCCGAACCTCTCTTCGATCGTCTCGAGGAGATCGCGCGCCTCGTCAGACAGGCAGGAGCGCGGCGCGTCATTCGGATCGCTTAGCGGTCGCGCCCGGGCGGCGGATGTCCGCGAGGGTGGAGGCGACGGGCGAGCCACAACGGCCACAACCGCGGGCTTGGCCCCGAGGGAGCCCGGCGCAAGGCTGGCAGGCTCGAGAAAGGCCCGGTTGACCCAGCCGCTGATCTGCCCGTGCTTGACCGGGCACCACCGGGCACGGCAGGCGCCCGTGATCCGGATGTCGTGCGCGTCCGGCATCAGCGCACCGAGTGCAAGGTGTTCCGCCGATGGTCCCTCGCGCACGAACAGCACATCGCTGGCGTCGACCCGAGCCACCCGAAACAGTGCCCCACCGGAGCCCGCGGCGGAGCGTTGGGGCTGCAGGGTCGCGGGCGCTGGCCCCGTGCGCGCGCCGCTCAGGATCGCCGGCTCGGCCTTTGGCGCGACCGCCGCCGGGACTACGGCGCTGGCGGGAGCCGGCCTCTCCACTGCAGAGTTCTGTGCCCCCTGAGCGCTCCAGGCCGACGCGATCATCACTGGGACCTTCGGAGCCGGTTGCGGCTTGGCGGCCGGAACCGGCGCCGCCGGCATCTGCTTCCCAGGCGTCGTGCGGGCGGCGGGCTTGGCCGCCTCGGCCCGCGGGGCGGTCGCGATCTGCGGCTTCGCGCGCGCCACGATGCTGGCTGTGCCCGCCCTGCCCTCCTGGTTCACCCAGTGAATGCGGTTGCCTTCCTTGCTGAGCCGAAGGCACTCCATTCGCCTGTTGAGCCAGCGCTCCCATTGGCTGCAAAGCTCATCGCCCTTCACCCACCAACGTCCCGTGTCGCTCGGCGCTCCGAGATAGCCGGCGAGCTCCGGCGCGGAGCCGGACATCTTGCCATCTGCGGTGAACTGAACCGGTATTTTGTTTCCGAGCGGAGCATCGATCTCGACGTGAGCGCCTGCTACGAGATCGCTGATCGAACGGCCGGCTACTGTGCCGGGCGCCGCTATAGCAGGCAGAGCGGCGCTGATGGATACGCAAACGAAAACGGACCTGAGCATTCCCCCGAACCCCCGGATTGACGCTGAACCAGCCGAGAAGAGGAGGATGGCCCCAATTGTGTGGCATCAACGCGGTGGAGTTGAGCCGATTTGTCGAATTCTGAGAGGGGGTAACGATTGACTGGGGCGCCTTCGCGCCAAAAGAAAGACCGCCGGGGAATAAACCCAGGCGGTCATTCGTTTCACCAAACTAGGGGTCGATGCTCCGGCGAGAGCTACTTCTCGAGCCGCTCCAGGCGATCAAGGGCATCCTTCGACCCGAGCTCCATGGCACGTCGATACCATTCTCCGGCTACGGTATTATCCGCCCGGATGCCGAGATCGCCGGAATAGGCGGCATCGTACGTTGCGCCCATGGCCAGCGCTCCGCGAGGATCACCGGATTCCGCCACGCGCCGGAAGAACGAGCGTGCCGCCGTGAGGTCCCCCTCGTCGAGGAGCTTCTGCCCGCGCTCCAGGTAGGCATCGAGGCGTGCTTCGGATTCATACTTGTCGCGCCCGGGACCGGGTGCGGCGGCCCGTAAGGCCGGTGACTCCGGGATCGGCCCTGTAGTCGCGGCCGGGCTCGGTGCCGGCGTCTCGGCCGGAACCGGCGTCGGATCCGCCGGCCTTGGCGCCTCGGCCTGAGCAGCGATGGGCCGATCTGGCACGGCTACGACTTGGGGCTGCGGCTCGGGCTTGGCCGGACCAGGGGCAGTGACCGGCGCGCCCGCGGCGCTGCCGGTCGTGGCTGTCTGGGTGACGGCGGGCGGCGCGGGGGGCGGTGCAGACGCGCTGTCCTGACGCGTCCCGGCGGGCTGCTGTTTGGCCAGTGGAGCGGCGGCTTGCTGCTCCCGGGGATGGGAGACGAGCCGCGGCTGCAAGCCCGCAAACGCCGCCACGACGAGGGCCGCGGTGGCCGCGCCGGCCGCGACCCACGTCAATATCGGCCGCGGGGCGGGCTGCTTGCCAGCCCCGGCGGGGGACGGAGCAGTCGACGGCGAGGAGCGCGCCGTGACGTCCTTGGACGGCGCCGGACTGCCGGCGACGGCCGCCTTGCTCGCGGGCGTAGCTTCAATGGGCAGAGGCGGCGGCTGGGGTGCGTCACTGCTGTCGGGCTTGGCGTGCTCCAGTCGCTTCAGCAGACGCTTGAGATCATCGATCTGGGGTTGCTCGGCTTCTGCCATTGATGCGGTCCTCGGTACGAAGCTGCAGCCGATCCGGCATTCCAGGGTTGCCGAATGACCCGGCATATAGAGGTGCGAGAGGATATGCCGCAACGCGATTCTGTATATTCAGTCGGCACGAAATTGCTGCGCACAACGCTCTGCGGCGAAAATGTGGAAGCGACAACGGCTGACGAGTGGCGTTTATTCCGCCGCCAATGAAAATATTCGCGGAGATTATACTTTCGCAGGAGGAGGGCGCGGCGGATCGCGACGGGAGGCACTATGTCCTGGATGAGAATATCCGGAAGCCGCGCTTTCGCGCAAATCCTCGGCGGGGTGAGGAAAATCGTCCACCGCATCCCGTCATGACGGGATGCGGTGGGATGCGATGAAAGTCAGCTGGCTGGTGTCAGGCCCGGAATGTCCAGCATTGCCGTTTCGCCGGTCAATGGCATCGTTCACCATTCGGCAAAAAAGGTCCGTTGCCGATGGAATAAAAATCATGTTGCCGGTGGTGCATAATTGCCGCAATTAGATTGCGTTCCGTAATGCGTCGCGTGGGAGTTCTGAGAATGGGGGAGGTGCGTCGGGGCGTGGGGTTCGAGGACGCAGGGCAGGAGCGGAAAGCCCCCCCGGCTGTCCCGTCACCGGGTTTTGCCGCCCGGCTCAGGGCATTGCAGGCAGAGGTAGGCGAGGCCGGTACACGGCTCCGCACGGCGCTCGGCGAAGGCGAAGAGGGCCTCGTGGCCGAAGGGCTGCGCCTCCTCGAGGGGCAGGTGTGCCGGGTCGCCGTGATAGGCCAGATCAAGGCCGGCAAGAGCTCCTTCATCAACGCCCTTGTCGGCGAGCGCGAGCTCCTGCCGACCGACGTCAATCCCTGGACCACGGCCGTGACGAGCCTGTCGTTTGGCCGGCCGGGCGCCGCATCCAAGGCTGTCTTCCAGTTCTTTTCGGCGGCGGAGTGGGAGCGACTTGCCGAGGGCGACGGCCGGCTCGGCGAGCTGACCGAGCGCTTCGTGCCGGGGTTCGAGAGAAAGCTGCTTCGCCAGCACATGGCGGCCGTCAAGGAGCGCGCCGAGCGCCGCCTCGGGGACCGCTTCCACGAGCTGCTGGGCCAGCGTCACGAGCTCGATGAATTCGATGCGGCGACGCTGCGCCGTTACGTCTGCTCCGGGGATCTTCCCGGACATCCCGGGCGCGACGCGGAGACAGGCCAGTTCTCCGACATCACACGCTCGGCCGAGCTGACGTGTCCAGGCGGCCCCTTCGAGTACCCGACGACCATCGTCGATACGCCAGGCACGAACGACCCCCTTCTCGTGCGCGACGAGATCACGCGCCGATCGCTCGACTCTGCCGACATCTACCTCGTCGTGCTCACCGCCCGCCAGCCGATGGCCCCGTCGGACCTCGCGCTCCTGCGCATATTGCGGGGCCTGCACAAGGAGCAGATCGTCGTCTTCGTCAATCGCATCGACGAGCTGGAAAGCATTCGCTCGGAACGCGACGCCATCGTCGAATTCGTGAGAAAGCGTCTCGCTCGCGAGTTCCCGGGCTCCGATATTCCCGTCATCGCCGGCAGCGCCTGGTGGGGACGCATGGCGCTTTCGGCTGAGGTGGACGCAAACGAGCGCGGCGTCGATGGCCGCACGCTCTCCTATCTCCAGGAGCAGGGCCTCGTGCGCCGCGAGGAGCTTCTTCGTCTCGCCCACAAGGACCGCGAGCGGAGCCGCATGCTCCGTGACGCCCTGCTCGCCGAATCCGGCATCCCCGCCGTGCGCGCGGCCATCGACCGGATGCTTCCCGGCTGCCGCTGCACGCACGTCGTAAGCCAGCTCGCGTCGAGCTTCGCCGAGATCGCCCGCGCCGCCCGCGACCGGGCCCGCATCGATCTCGCGACGATCTCGCGCGACTTCGATACGACGGTCGCCACCGCCGAGCGTTCGGCCGGCGAGCTGGAGCGCCTGCGCGCGGAGATGGCACGGCTCGAGGAGGTCGTTGCCGTCGTCGAGCGTTCGGCCAACGAGTTCCGCCAGCAGCTGACAGCCATCGTCCATGCCGAGACGACGCGGCTCCGTGGCCGTCTCATCGCCGCGGTCGACCGCTACTCCGGCCGCGAGGCCGAGGTGCTCCTCGATACGCTGCGCCACGGGCCGGGTCCGCGCCGCTGGGCCTGCGACACCGATCAGCTGCGCCGGGCCCTGGCGGCCGATTTCGTCGCCGGCTACAGGCACACCGAGAGCCGTATCGACGCGCTGCACGACAAGGTCACACCGCAGCTGAGGCAACTCCTCGCGCTGTTGATGCCGGGCGCGCCGCCGGTGGCCGGCCCGGCGCCGTCACGCCGCGCGGCCATCGCCGCCCCGCCGATGAGCGCTCTCGGCAACCGCCTCGTGCTCGACCTCCACCTGCCGTGGTGGCGGGCATGGTGGACGGCACGGCCATCTCCCGAGCAGCGCGGCAGGGAACTCGTCGATCTCCTGCGCGAGGATTTCTATCCCCTCGTGGACGACTTGATGGCGTCGTGTACGGGTGAGCTCGAAGCCCGCGTCGCCTCGGCCGCCAAGTGGACCTTCGGCGTCTCGAGCACCATCGTCGCCTCGCTTCATGCGCAGCACGAGAAGCTGCTCGCCCTCTACGAGGGCATTCGCGCCGGGATCGACGGTGAGGCCGACCCCGACAGCGTGGCCAGGAAGCGCGCTTTCATCGCAGGGCTTCGCGAGCGCGAGGCCGTCGGCAACGAGGTCTTCACGCGCCTCGATGCGCTGTCGCGTGGGTTGGGCGACCTGATCTCCAGCCATGCCGGGGAGGGAGCATGAGCGGCACCATGACCGAGTACGAGCGCATCATGAGCGATCTCGCCGACGCGCGCCGCCATCTCGCCGATGGCATGCGCGACCGCGCGCTGCGCGAGTTCATGCACTCCGTGGAGCGCATCGAGCAGCTCCTCGCCCGCCGCCCCAAGGTGGTGCTGGTCGGCGAGCCGAACGCAGGCAAGACGCGCCTCGCAAACGCGCTGCTCGGCTTCGATCTGCTGCCCGAATCCGTTCTCGCCAACACCGTGACGCGCACGGTGCTGAGCCATGCCGCCGGCCTGGAGGTTCACGCCGTCACCGCGGAAGGGCGCCGCCCCATCGACCTGACCGGTCTCGATGCCTTCGGCGTCCCGGACCTCCTGCGGCTCGAGGTCGGGCTGCCGTCGCAGCGGCTCGCCGTGCACGATGTCGTCGACACACCGGGCCTGCGCGAGGACGACGCGCTCGGCCTCGAGCTGTCACCTTCCGATGTTCTGGTCTGGTGCACCGTCGCCGGGCAGGCCTGGAAGGAGAGCGAACGCCGCGCCTGGAGCGAGGTTCCGCGCGTGCACCGCTCGCGGGCCATCCTCGCCGTCACCAATGCCGACGCGCTGAAGGACGATGCCGAGACGGAGCGCGTGCTCGCCCGCATGCACGCCGAGACCCAGGGTCTCTTCGGCGGCATCGTCGCCACTGCGCGCCCGGACCCTTCAAAGGACGAGGTCCGCAACCCGGCGGGGATCGAGCAGCTTGAGGCAGTTATCGCACGCGTGCTCGCCTTGAAGCCGGTCGATGCCGGAGGTGGCCCGGCGGAGCCGCGCGCCCGCCTTGCGAGCCTGGGCGTTTCGCGCGGGGCCGAGGTGCGGCGGCGCCCGTCGCTGCCGGCCTGAACGACTGCAGATTTCGAAGCTCACGAGGGCAAGGCTCGGAGACGAGATGAATTGGATTCGATCGACGACGAACAAGGCGTATCGGCGGAGGAGCTGGCGGATGGCCACGGTGGCCGTAGCCCTGCTGCCCCTGGTGGCCCCGGACGCGCGCGCCGAGGACAGCATATTCGTGCCGCTGTTCGTCTACCGGACAGGACCGTTCGCCAACTCCGGCCAGCCGCTCGCCAACGGCATGCACGACTACCTCACGCTGCTCAATGAGCGCGACGGCGGCATCGGAGGGGTCAAGATCGTCGTCGAGGAGTGCGAGACCCAGTACGACGTCGACAAGGGGCTGGCCTGCTACGACGCCTTCAGGCCGAAGAAGCCGGTACTGGTGAACCCGTGGTCGACCGGCACCATCCTGAAGCTCATACCGCGCGCCTCCGCCGACAAGATTCCGATCCTCTCGGTGGCGCACGGCCTTTCGGCTTCGGCGCGCGGCATGAGCTTCCCCTGGATCTTCAACCCGCCGGCCACCTACTGGGATGGCTTGTCGATGATCCTGACCCACATCGGCACCGAGGTCGGCGGCATCCGCCGGCTCGAGGGGCATCGCCTGGGCTACGTGTTCCTCGAAAGCGGCTACGGACGCGAGGTGGTGCCGCTGTTCGAGCAGCTCGCCAAGGACCTCAAGTTCGATCTCAAGCTCTATGCCGTCGACCCCAAGCAGCAGACCGACCAGTCCGCGATGTGGCAGCAGGTCATGAAGGACCAGCGCGACTACATGGTGATGTTCGGCTACGGCGCCATGAATCCGAGCGCCATCAAGTCCGCGGCCGGCGTCGGTTTCCCGATGGCACGCTTCTTCTCCATCTGGTACCCGAGCGATGCCGATCTGCGCTCGGTCGGCGAGGCGGCGAACGGCTTCAAGACGCTCAACTGGCACAACGTCGGACAGAACTATCCGCTGATCCAGGACATCCTCAAGCACGTGGTCGCCAAGGGGAAGAGCCGTGTCGGCGCCCCGGGCGAGGTCGGCGAGCTCATCTATAACCACGGCGTCTATAACTCGATGATCATCGCCGAGGCGATCCGCTCGGCTCAGCGGATTACCGGCAAGAAGGTCGTCGACGGCGCCGATGTGCGTCGCGGCCTGGAAAGCCTCGACATCACGGCCGCGCGCCTCAAGGAGATCGGCCTCGACGGTTTTACAGAGCCGCTGAAGCTGTCCTGCAAGGACCACAACGGTCACCGTCCCACCTACATCCAGCAATGGCATGGCACCGAGTGGCTCAAGATATCGGGTCAGATCCTGCCCATGCGGTCGCGAATGGAGCCACTACTCGACGCGGCCGTGAAGGACTACGCCTCGAAGAATGCGCCGTGGCCGGAGCGGCAGGAGCCCTGCGATCAGCCCGATGGCATGCAGGCCAAGGCTCCGGGGTGACATTCCATCCACCCCGTTCCACTGCGGAGTTCATGTGAAGGAATGAGTGTAATGCGTGCGAGTATCGGCCGGCTGATCCTGGCCTGCGGCTTGATGGCCGCGATCCTCACCTGTGGCGCGGCGGCGCAATCGCGGTCGCGAGAGCGTGTCATCGACAGCGTGCAGTCGCACGGCGTCAACGACACCACTGTAAACATCATCTCCGGCAGCCCGAATGGCACCTACCTGTCGTTCGTCTACGACATGTCGGCCGTGCTCGACGATGCCGACCTTCGCGTCATGGGCATCCTCGGTAAGGGCGGCGGCCAGAACGTGCTCGACATCCTGAAGCTCAAGGGCGTCGACCTCGGCATCACCCAGACCGACATTCTGCGTCACTTCAAGAAGACCGGAGCCGCGGGCGCCAATATCGCCGATCGCCTCGTCTACGTGACCAAGCTCTACAATGAGGAGCTGCACGTGGTCGCGGGACCGGCGATCAAGGAGCTCAAGGAGCTCGACAACAAGGTCGTCAACTTCGGCGAGTCCGGCAGCAGCGCCGACGTCTCGGGCCGCCTCATTTTCGAAATCCTCGGCATCCGCCCGGCTCCCGTCAACATGAGCCAGGCCGACGCGCTGCTGGCGGTCAAGGAAGGGCGCATTGCCGCGACGCTGATCCTGGATGGCAAACCTCTGTCCATGCTGCGGGCGATCAAGCCCGGGGACGGCTTGAAGTTGCTGCCGGTCCCCTACACCGAGGCTCTCGAGGACGACTATCTCCCCGCCGAGATCTCTAGCGAGGACTATCCGGGCCTGGTGCCCGAGGGCGCGCCGACGGAGACGGTGGCGGTCGGCGCGGTTCTCGCCGCCTACAACTGGCCGCGCAACACCGATCGCCACCAGCGCGTGGCGCGTCTCGTCAACGCCCTCTTCAACCGGCTCGCCGAGTTCCAGAAGCAGCCCCACCATCCGAAGTGGAAGGAGGTCAACCTCGCCGCCACGCTGCCCGGATGGAAGCGCTTTCCGGCCGCCGCCGAATGGCTCGAAGGTGCCTCGAAGCGGACGGCTGCCGTCGCGCCGGCGCAGGGAGCGGCGCCGGCCGCTGCTCCGCCCGCCGCTCCGACGCGCCCCGACACCGGCGCCGCGGCGGGCGGGCAGGGAGCGGCGAGCGTGGGCGGCGGCGATGACACCCTGTACCGCGAGTTCATGGAGTGGAAGCGCAAGCAGAGATAGTCCCTGGAACGCCCGGCGGCTCCGGCTACTTATCCGCCTGCCGGCGCATCGGCTTGCCACGCTGATGCCAGCGAAGCTTGCAAGGCTCCACGCCTCATCTCGCCTCGCGCTGCCGCGCGAGCAACATCACCGGCGAGATCTTGCCCATCATCGGCGGCTACTCGGGCGGCTGACGCGAGCCAGCGCTTCACAAAACTTTACGTCTCCCACACGGCGCCGAAACGCGCCGCACCGACATTTGCGATGTCGGCGGCGAGCCCGCCGTGAGCAAGGAGATGATCTCATGACCGAGCCAGCCAATCCCGGCACGTCCGAGCCGGCCAGCACCCGTTGCAACCGTCCGCGCCGCGCCGTCCTGCCCATGCTCGCCGTAGCGCTCGTCGGCATCGGCGTCGGCGTGTTTGCCACCAAGGCCGTCAGTCACGGCGCCATGTGGGGCGGTCACCATCAATTCGGAGCGGGTTTCATGCGCACGGGCGGCATGATGGGCGCCATCGACCCGGCGGAGGCCGAGGAGCGCGCCGGCCGCATGGCCCGCCACCTGGCTGTCGAGGTCGACGCCACGAAGGAGCAGACCGACAAGCTCGCCGTCATCGCCAAGGCCGCGGTGAAAGATCTCGTGCCGCTGCGCGAGCGCATTCGTGAGGCGCGGAAGCAGGGGATTGACCTGCTCGGCCAGCCCACGGTCGATCGCATGGCCATCGAGAAGTTGCGCGCCGAGCAGATGGCCAACATGGAGTCGGTGAGCAAGCGCGTCGCCCAGGCCCTTGCCGATGCCGGCGAGGTGCTGTCCCCGGAGCAGAGGAAGAAGCTTGCCGAGCGCATCGAGAAGGCGCGCGAGCGCCACGGCTGGTGGCGTCGCGGGTGAGCCGGCCTCCAAAAAAGCAACCCCCGGCTCATGCGGGATGAGCCGGGGGTTCAGCCTCGTCGCTACGCGGGACAGGCGAGGCGCTACGCGGGCACGCTTACGCTGTACTGGTCCTAGAACGGTCGTGACCGGCGGCTATTCCCTGTCGTCTCGAAAGAGCCGGAAAATTTCAGCTGCCGCCCTTGAGCCGCTTGTTGCACTCGGAATAGTAGCCGCCCGCCTTCTGGATCCACTTCATGCCGCCGAGCGTGCCGGCGGCCTTGTTGGCCTTGTACTGGTCGAGGCAGGTGTGCATGCGCGCCTTCGCCGGCTTCTCCTTGGCATACGCCGCGGCGATGCCGGTCGGATAGCTCGGGCCGCTGCCGGAAACGGCCGGCACCGCGGGCTTGGCGGGCGCGGCTGGCTTCGCCTGCGCCGCGGGAGCCGGCTGCGCGGGCTTCGCCGGCACAGTCACCTTGGGCGCATCCTTTTTGGCGTCGACGGCGGGAGACGTCGTGGTCGCGGCGGCCGCGCACTCGGTCTTGCGGAACTGGTTCCACGATTTACCGCCGAGCGTCCCGGCGGACTTGGCCGCATTGTATTTGTCGCTGCACTCCTTGGCCGTCAGCGCCGCGGCTGGGCCTTGCCCGCCGATCAGCAGTGCCAGGACGAGGCTGGCACCGCCGAGCTTGGCCAGCGTGGCGGGGATCGAGTTCGTGGTCATAATGGCTCCTTGTGCGTCACTCGCGCGGCCCGCGCCTCGCGGACCTTCTCCTTCGGCGCGCTTTAACACGCCATACGATGAACACCCCCTGAACGATTCGGGCAAGCCGGGAGGCAATCGGACCGATGAGGTCGGCAACGTGCGCCCGCGGCGCCTCGCCGCAGAATGGCTTGCAATCCGTGGATTGCGGGATGTTGCATGTCGCGTTGCAACGACCAGGTGCAATGCAATTCTCGCGATGCAACTTGTAAATTCAAGGGGTTGGAAGGAATCGCTCTGACTTGCGTTGCACTCCGCTGCAACGTAGCCGGCCCCGGCAAGGTTCTGAAAACCCATATAAATCAACACATTCAAATCTTGGCATGTGACTTGCGATATACTGCTCATCGGCGCCGCACCGGCTTCGGGGGGTCGCAGATCGCAACATAGTAGCGCAACACTTTCTTCTAGGAGAGGACAAGATGTCCAAGATCTTCAAGACTGCTGCACTCGCCGGCCTGCTGGCTCTCGGCGCCGCCACCAACGCCAACGCCTGGGGCGGCTGGGGTCCCTGGAACGACGGCGGCTGGGGCAACGGCAACGGCTGGGGCAACGGCTCCGGCTCCGGCAACTTCTCGATGAGCATGGGCGGCAACCTCGCCGGTAGCGGCAACGGCTACAACGGCTGGAACGGCTCCAACGGCTACGGCCCGTATGGCTACGCCCCCTACGGCTATGCTCCCTACGGCTACGGCCCGGCTGTCGCCCCGGTCGCTCCGGTCGCCCCGGCTCCGGCTGCCAACACCACCGCTCCGGCGGCTCCCGTTCAGCAGCAGGCCGCTGCCCCTGTCGCTCCGGTTGCTCCGGGCGCCACGGCTCCGGTCATCCAGCCGGTCGCGGCTCCCTACGGCTACGCTCCTTACGGCTACGGCCCCTATGGCAACAACGGCTGGGGCAACGGCAACGCCAACGGCTCCGGCAACGCTTCGGGCAACTTCTCGATGGGCTTCTCGGGCAACGGCAACGCCGCCGGCAACGGCTCCAACGGCTGGAACGGCTACAATGGCTACGGCCCTTACGGCTACGGCCCGTACGCCTACGCTCCGGTCGCCCCGCAGGCTCCGGTCGAGGCCCCGAAGAAGGCGAACTGATCGCTTTCGATAAGCACTTTCGACGAGTGCCGGCCCAACCTCCTGCCGGCATCCGTCCACTTGAACGCCCGCCTCATCCCGGCGGGCGTTTTTTCGTTCGGAGGCAATTCCGACGATGCGGCGCGGCAATGGTTGCGCTCGTGGCGCCGTCCGCATATGCTACGAAAGCATGATATTCAAATAACTGAAGACCGGGAGGGACACCACGCCATGACTGCGCTGATGATGGACATGATGGTCGCCATGATGCCGTACATGAAGCCGATCCTGTACCTAGGCGGCGCCGCGGTAGTCATCGGCGTCGCGCTCATGTTCTCCAAGCCCTTCATCGCCAATGCAGAGCTGCGCCAGACCGGGCTGCTGTGGTCGGGCCGCATCGCCGCCGGCGTCGGCATGTTCTTCTTTGCCTGCCAGCTCATGGGCGCCATCCTCGGCGCCGCGCCGCAGTTCAATCTCGGCGACCCGAACAAGTTCGAGTTCATCATGGTGCCGTTCTGGCAGGCGGGTGCCGTGCTCTTCTTGGCAGCGCTGTTTGTCGGCAACAGCGTCGCCAGCATCAAGGAAGCCTGAGACACCGGGATCGTCCGGACACTCGCGCCTGGCTCGACCGCCTTCGGCCGCGCGTTTCGACGCGCGGCTACTTGACGTCGCGCCATGGGCGGCGCTAATCCCCTTGCACGACCCGTGGTGATTTGGCCGGCCGGCTTGCAGCCACGTAAAACAACTCGCTAAAAGGCCGTGCGCGAACCCGGTTCCGGGAGCCTCGGCCAATGTGGGCCGGCTCTTTCGAGCCGGGTTTTTTGTTGCCCGGCCATCGTCGAGGAGTGAAGCGCTATGGCCCCCTACGAGCCCAAGAAGACGGACACCTCGCGCTGGCGCCCCGAGACCCAGCTCGTCCACGGCGGCGTGCTGCGGTCCGGCTTCGGCGAGACGTCCGAGGCCATTTTCCTCACCCAGGGCTACGTCTACAATTCCGCCGAGCAGGCGGAGGCCCGCTTCAAGAACGAGGACCCGGGCTTCCAGTACTCGCGCTTCTCCAATCCCACCGTATCGATGTTCGAGGAGCGCATGCGCATCCTCGAGGGCGCCGAGGAGGCGCGCGCCACGGCGACGGGCATGGCCGCCGTCACAGCCGCGATCCTGTCCTGCCTCTCGGCCGGTGATCACATCGTCGCCGCTCGCGCCATGTTCGGCTCCTGCCGTTACATCGTCGAGGACCTCTGCCCCCGCTTCGGCATCGAGCGCACCCTGATCGACGGCCGCGACATCGAGAACTGGCGCGAGGCCGTGCGGCCCAACACCAAGGCCTTCTTCTTCGAGACGCCGGCCAACCCGACGCTCGATCTCGTCGACATCGCGGCGGTTTCCAGGCTCGCCCACGAGGTCGGCGCCAAGGTCATTGTCGACAACGTCTTCGCCACGCCGATGCTGCAGCGTCCGCTGGCCCACGGCGCCGACGTCGTCGTCTATTCGGCAACGAAGCACGTCGACGGCCAGGGGCGCTGTTTAGGCGGCTGTGTGCTGGCGTCGGCCGAGTTCACCAAGAACCACCTCCACGACTTCATCCGCCAGACCGGTCCGAGCCTGTCGCCGTTCAATGCCTGGGTACTCTTGAAGGGCCTCGAGACGCTGCCGATCCGCATCAAGGCGCAGTGCGACAGCGCGGCGCGGATCGCCGATTTTCTCGCTGATCGCAAGGGCGTCACCCGCGTGCTCTATCCAACGCGCCCGGACTTCCCCCAGCTCGATCTCGCGCGGCGCCAGATGACCGGGGGCGGCCAGGTCGTCACATTCGTCATCGAGGGTGGTAAGGCGGAGGCATTCCGTTTGCTCAACGCCCTGGAGATCATGAAGATTTCCAACAACCTTGGCGACGCAAAGAGCCTCGTCACGCACCCCGCGACGACGACCCATTTCCGCCTCACGCAAGCCGCCCGCGCCGAGCTCGGCATCGGCGACGGTATGATCCGCGTCTCCGTCGGTCTCGAGTCCGTGGATGACCTGATCGAAGACCTCGACCGCGCCATCCGTGCCGCCAGTGTCTGACGCTCACGGCAACTCTCGTTGACCGCGCCGCCGCGAACCGTAATATCCGCTCGCGACGAAGCCCTCCGGGCACGACAATCGGCAAGCGGCAGGAACCAAGGAAGATGTACGAGGCGGTCACCCGCTCCATCCGCGTGCGCGTCACGCCCGCTTACCAGGAGGAGCAGTCCACCCCCGATGAGAGCTACTTCTTCTGGTCCTATACGGTCGAGATCGCCAACGAGGGCGAGGAGCCGGTTCAGCTGAAGTCGCGCGTCTGGCGCATCACCGACGGACGCGGCCGCACCGAGGAGGTCCGTGGCCCAGGCGTCGTGGGCCAGACTCCGATGATCGGCCCCGGCCAGTCGTTCAGCTACACCTCGGGATGTCCGTTGAGCACGCCGTCGGGCATCATGGTCGGCAGCTATCAGATGACGGCTGCCGACGGCCGCCTGTTCGATGTCGCCATCCCCGCCTTCTCTCTCGACAGCCCCTTCACCGTCCGCAGCATGAACTGAGGCCGCGCGGGCTGTCACGCGGCCCGCGCCTGCTGTCAACTTACCGCTGCTTTCCCGAATGCCCCCGCATGTAGCTCCGCGTGTGGTGATGCTCGCGTCCTTGCGCGTCCCGATACGACCGCGACTTGAGATCGCCGTTGCTGGAGGCGGAGCGCTTGTTTCCGTTGCCGGAGCTCTGGGACGAGGGTTGGCGAGCCTGGCCGCCGCCGGACGATGAGCGGTTGGACTGGGCCGAGCGGGGCTGCGAGCGGCTACCCTGCGAGCCTGAGCCCTGCGAGCGCGCGGATTGTCCCCGCGACGAGCCTTGATCGCGAGAGGCCTGGCCGCGGGACGAAGCTTGCCGCGATCCTCGTCCTCTCTCCTCCTCGCCCTCCTCCTCGCTGTCCTCCTCCTCGTGCTCCTCGTCCTCCTCGCCGTCGACCGCCATCGCCTCCTCGTTGATGCTCTGCTCGGCGAGCTGGTTCAGGAGCTGGTCGGCGTTGTGCTCCTCGCGCAAGGTCTCCTGCAACAGACGCACGACCTCGCGCTCGCCCATCTTGCGCGCCCAGGCGACGAGCGTGCCGTAGCGAGAGATCTCGTAGTGCTCGAGCGCCTGCGCCGCCGCGATCACCGCCGCGTCCTGCAGCTGATCGTCGTCGATCTCGTCGACGATCTCCTGCGCTTCCTCGACGAGGCCTTCCGCGGCGCGGCACTTCTGGCCCTTCGGCCGCTCCTCCAGGATTTCGAAGATCTGCTCGAGCCGCTCGATCTGGCCTTGCGTCTCTTCCAGGTGCTGCTCGAAGGCGTCGCGCAGCTCCTCGTGCCGCGCCTGCTTGGCAAGCTTCTGCAGGGCCTTGGTGTGCTGCTTCTCGGCATCGTAGGCATCACGCAGCTGATGCACGAACAGCTCGTCGAATGTTTCGATCGTCATGGCGGAATCTCCTCGGGGTTTCCCGGGCATGAACCCCAGAGCCGCCGACGATGTTCCCGCGCGAGGCTCAAGTGCGGTGCGCGACGGCCAGGATCAGCGCGAGAGCTGCGACAGAGATGACCTCGACGACGCTGATGACCCAGATGAGAAATACGATCCGCCGTCCGGAGGGGCTCATCGGCAGCCAGGCGCGGCGTATGTACCAGCGCCACGGCGGCAGCCAGCTCCAGCGCCGCCAATGTCTTAGGAAGTCGCTGAGGGCGCGGCCCCAGGCGTTGAGACTGGTGTCCACCTCGCCGAGCCGGGCCTGGCGCTCCTTTTCGGAGACGGCGCCTGCGTACTCGTCGCGCACGGTCAGCCGCGCGCCCGTCGCGTCTGGCTCTATGCGGAACGAGGTGCGTGTCTTGAGCCCATCGGCGTAGTCGACGTCGATGCCGCCGGGCACTTCGCGGATTAGGAAGCCGACATTGACGTCGCGGCCGTTGGCGAGGTTGCGGGCTTCGAGACGCCCGCGGCGGCCGGCATCGCGCGTGACGTTAATGCGGTCGAGCAGCGGATTGATGCGCCACATCCGCTCCACATCGCAGATGAAGGCGCGCAGCTCCGCTTCGTCGAGTCGGGTCTCTATCGTGACCCAGGCTGCATCCTCGGCGGGGCGCGCATCGGTGTCGCCGACGGCCGTGACCTGAGCCGCCTGGGCCGTCATCGCGGCATTGCAGGGTGCGGCACTACGATCAGCGGCACGGGGAGAGATCGTAGGAGCTTGTCGAGGTCCATGCGCGAGCGCAGGCCGGTCATGCGCTTCGGCCGTGGCGCGCCGATCACCACCGCCTCGTAGTCTCCTGCGGCGCACTCCGAGACGAGGCAGTCGGCGAGCGGCCCGCACCGCGATGCAGCGCTGTAGACGATGCTGCGCGACTTCGCTTCGCCATGGACGCGCTCCAGATGAGCCCGGATTTCGCGGTCGATCTGGCCCTCGAGATAGTCGGCGAAGTCGCGCACGTTGGAGCCGTTGCAACGCCAGCCGTCTCCCGCCATGCCGCGCCAGAATTCCGGCACGATGACGAGGTGGCGCAGGCTGCCGCCGGGCTCAAGCGCGGCGATGGCGGCACGTTCCGCCGCGCGCGCGCCATCACTGTCGTGGCTGGCGACGAGCAGCCTCGCGAAGCGGCCGATGGCGGCGGGACGGACGGTCTCCGCCCCGGCCACTGTGGATGTCGCGGCGGGCGCCGTCACTTGATGCCGAGCATAGCGAAGAGCCCGACGCCGAGATTGACGTGCGCCCACACGCCGAGCGCGATGAGGCAGGCGAGAACGAGCGCCACGAGGTCCTCCCGCCGGTCGCTCTTGAAGATCGAGAGCGCCGAGCCGCGGTGGTACTCGAAGCCGGTCGTGGTGGTGTGGATGTCGATGCCCTGGCTGGTCTTGCGGTTCATGGGTGTCCCTCCTCAGAGCGTCTGCAGGCCGAGCGCGGCGCCGAACAGCAGGATCACGATCAGCGAGCCGACGGCCTTGACCGTGCCGACCACGCCGCCGATGACCAGAGGCTGCCCGCCGGCCTGCTTCAGCGACGCGATGGTGATCTGCATGCCGAGGCCCGTCAGGCCGAAGGCGAACAGCCATACGATCCAGTCGCGGAACCAGCCGACGATCTTCGGCGTGTGCAGGACGGCCTTGGCCGCTCCGCTCACCGCCGACTTCGCCTCTTTCGTCAGCACGCCGGAGGCTGCAAGTCCCTCGAGCGCATGATAGTCGCTCATGCTCATCACCTTTTTATTGGCGATGAGTCTGTCGAACGCCGCCTTATGGTCTTCGCGGGTGACCTTCGGCGCCACCGCCTGCAACGTTGCGAGATCCTTATCCTTGAGCAGCTTCTCGGCTTTCAGGTTGTTGTCGAAGTAGTGCCCTTTCCAGAGGTCGGCCGAGCTGACGCCCTTGGGCAGGAACACGCCCGTCAGGTTGAGCAGAAACATGAACAGGAAGCCGAGCACGAACAGCGGGAACTTGTCGATGATGACCTTGCCTACGCTGACCTTCGGCGCCTCGACGGCCATCGCGCCGGCGCTGTGCGCGGCGGTGCCGGCTCCCGACAGCTCGGTCTCGCGCTTGACGTACCAGACGGCCAGCCAGACCACGATCACCGGCAGGAACAGGATGCGCGTGATGTTGAAGATCTCCGCGACTTTCAGCGTCTCGATGCCGTTCGGCTGATAGGCGAGCGCGGCGCCAGCCACCTGCGCGGAGTTGAGGATGCCGGTGCCTGCCCAGGCGCCAAACGCCTCGTGGCTCATGTTCAGCATCTTGCCCACGGTGGGGAACAGGAACATGCAGCCGACGCCCCACAGCAGGATGGTTCCGATGGTGTAGGCGATCTCGGCCGACTTCGCCTGGACCACCGGGGCCGAGGCGACCGCCGCCGAGACGCCGCAGACCCCGACGCCCGCCGACAGTACGCCGCCCATCGAGGCAGGCACGTGCATGGCGCGGCCCATCCACAGTGTCATCGCGACCGAGCCGAGGACGAAGATGCCGATCAGCGTGAATGATGCCGTCCCGAGATGCAGGAGCTCCTGCAGGAAATAGAGCGTGCCGAGCAGGATGACACCGGTCTTCAGACCGACGCGCGAGAGCCGGACGCCGTTTTCGGCCCACGACGGAATTCCGGTGACATTGACGATCAATATGCCGGCGATGATGCCGAGAACGATGTAGTTTAGGCCGAACACATCGTGGATGTATTTGCCGCCGAAGATCGGCCCGGCTGCCTTGCTCCACACGGCCACCAGCGGATCGAGGAACCATCGCACCATCATGGCCACCGCGAGCACGAAGATCGCGCCGCCGATCGCCGAGGTGTAGTAGTCGAGGTCGCCGGGCGCGTGCCTTCCGCTGAGCTGCCACAGGCCGATGACCACGGCGAGGGCTCCGAACACATACGGCAGGTAGGCCATCTCGCCCTTCAGCTTGTCTGCGGCGAGCCATTTGAGCGTCGGATCGAGAAGCCCGGAGCTGGCCAGATAGCCGAGCCCCATCAGCAGCAGCCCCATGATCAGGACTGCCGGATTACGTCTCGTATAAACCATTCCAAATTCCTCCCGAGGCCAAGTGCATGTTTTTGAGCGCGCCGTTTCTTCGCCGGCGCCGCTAGGGTCCGTGCTTCGTCCCGAGGGAGAGCAGAATATGAAAGGTCCCTTCGCGGCCGAAGGTTAGTGCGTAGTCAAGCTGTCACGAATCTCTGCGAGCGGCAAGAACCGGAATGAAATTCTGCGCAATTAGCCAAAGGTTGACATTTGGCGGTGTCGTCCCGGCAGGACGGATAGTGGACGAGCACGGGCCATTTCCAATGATGGTTCGAGCCGTGCTCGGCCGCGAGCTCGAAGCCGTTGCTGTCCAGGGTGATGACTTAGGGAGCCGGCTGTCGCCGCCCGTGGACGGCGGCGGCCTTCTCTGGTTGAAGTCGGCTGGCATCCTGGCATCGACCGAATCGGACCCTCCATGAAGGCCCCGCCCACCACCTCCACCCTCGAGCTGCTGGCCCGGCTCGTCGCCTTCGACACGACCAGCCACAAGAGCAACCTCGGCATTGTCGCCTTCATCGAGGACTATCTGGCGAGCCACGGTGTCGGCGCGACCCGGGTGCCGACTCCGGACGGCCAGAAATCCAGCCTTTATGCCACCATAGGCCCCGCCGGCGTCCCGGGTGTCGGTCTCTCGGCGCACACCGACGTCGTTCCCGTTGATGGCCAAGTATGGACCTCGGACCCGTTCACGCTGGTCGAGCGCGACGGCCGCCTCTACGGCCGCGGCGCCTGCGACATGAAAGGCTTCCTCGCCTGCATGCTGGCGAGCGTGCCGGACCTGGTCCGGCGCCGGCTCTCCAAGCCCGTTCACTTCCTGATCTCGTACGATGAGGAGGTCGGATGCATCGGCGTCCGTCCGATGATCGCGGAGCTCGGCAAGACGCTGACGAAGCCACGCCTCGTCATCGTCGGTGAGCCGACGCGCATGGCCGTGGTCGATGCCCACAAGGGTCCCGTCCGCTGGCAGGTGACCGTCGATGGCCGCGCCGCCCATTCGAGCATGGCCCATCTCGGCGTCAACGCCATCACCTATGCCGGCCGCCTGCTGGGCGAGCTTGGCCGCATCGAGGACGAGCTGCGCGGCGGTGTTCGCAACGCCCGCTTCGATCCGCCCTGGCCGACGCTCCAGGTCACTACCATCGAGGGCGGCACGGCCTCCAACATCGTGCCGGTCTCATGCACGTTCGGCTTCGAGATCCGCGCGCTTCCGGGGCTCGACGTCGAAGGCATCGAGCGGCGCCTGCACGACTTCGCCGAGCGCCATTGCCTCGCCGAGATGCGCGTCGTCGCACATGACGCCAGGATCGACATCCGGCGGGTGAACCAGGTGCCACCCTTCGCCTCCGATCCGGCGTCCGAGGTCGTGGCCCTGGCCATGCAGCTCGCCGGCACCAACGAGACCCATGCCGTCTCATATGCGACCGAGGCCGGATTGTTCCAGGACGGTGGCTCGCCGAGCGTCGTTTGTGGACCGGGCGACATTGCCCAGGCTCATACCGCGGACGAGTGGATCGAGACGACCGAGCTCGACCGCTGCATGGCGTTTATCTCGCGCCTCGCCGATTGGGCGGAAAGCTGACCGGCGGCGCCGAGCGGCTAAGCGTCCGGGTTGCGGAACGCGCTGCCGCTAGGCGCATTGTCGTTGAAAGTGGCGTGCGCCCTTTAGGGGAGAGACGCACCTTCCGCCATCCTTCGGCCGTCCTCCTGGCCCACTAAACCAAAAGTGAACGGCACCGTATCGAGGGCTGATGCGTCCGCCCGCCGCCATGCTAGGCTCCCCGCATGACCGAGCAATTGCCACCGACCCGCACCGCCGCACCGGCCCCTGGCTTCGAGCGCAAAGTACGGCTGTCCGCGCTGATGCTGCTCCTTGAGCGGCTGTGGCCGCGGCTGTGGATCGCCATTGCCATCGCGGCGGTGTTCGTCGCCGTAACCATAGCCGGTCTCTGGCTCGTCGTGGGCGATCTCGCCCACCGGGCGCTGATCGGGCTTTTCGCTCTCGCCTTCCTGCTCTCCCTCATACATGCCGTTCGCGTGCCGTTCCCGCGTCGCGAGGAGGCCGTGCGGCGCCTGGAGCGGGTCTCCGAGGTGCCCCACCGCCCGGCGACGTCGTACGCGGACACGCTGACCGCCGCCGCCGGTGATCCAGCCACGCAGGCCATCTGGCAGGCGCACAAGGCGCGCCTCGCCCGCGCCATCGAGCGGCTGCGGCCCGGGCATCCGTCGCCGCGAGTCGATCGCCGTGATCCTTACGCCTTCCGCGGCCTCGCCCTGCTGGTCGCCCTTCTCGCCGTCGGGCTGGCCGGCAATCGCGCCGCCGATCGCCTGCAGTCCGCCTTCCGCTTCGGCGCCTTCGCGCCCGGCAGCGAGACCCGCATCGACGCTTGGGTGACACCGCCGGTCTACACCGGCAAGCCGCCGGTGATGCTGGCCGATGGGTCGCAGCCCGCGGCGCAGGCGGCGGCCCACGACAAGGCTATCGAGGTGCCGGAGAAGAGCGTCCTCATCATCCGCTCCAGCGGCGCCGGTAAGGCGAGCCTGTCGATCGACGTCAAGCCGGAAGCGGCGGGCGGGGAAACGCAGCGCGTCGTGGCGAGCGAGCCCAAGACGCCGGGTGACCCGGTCGAGCTGCGCTACGAGCTCAAGTCGTCGGCCATGATCACGGCGCTGGGCGCCGGCTCCGGCCTCGGCACCTGGGGATTCAACGTCATTCCGGACAAGCCGCCGCGCATCGCCCTCGCCAAGCCGGCCGAGCGAACGCCACGCGGCTCCATGAAGCTGACCACCACCATGGAGGACGACTACGGCGTCGTCTCTGCAGAAGCCAAGATCGTCAAGAACTCACCCGGCCCCGGCGATCCGAAGAAGGCCTGGGCGCGCGCGGAGCCGCTCAAGGGGCCGCGCCTGCCGGTCGAACGTCCCCCGGTCCTGTCGTTGAAGCTGCCGCGCGCCGGCGCCAAGGACCACCAGTCCGTCACCTACCTCGAGCTCGGCAAGCACCCCTGGGCAGGCATGGACGTGACCATGACGCTCGAGGCCAAGGACACCGCCGGCCAGATCGGACGCAGCGAGCCGATGCACATGGTGCTGCCCGAGCGGCAGTTCATGAAGCCGCTGGCGCGCGCCATCGTCGAGCAGCGCCGCAAGCTGATCGAGGACAGCCGCAACCGCCCGATGGTTGTGAAGGCGCTGGCCGCGCTGACGCTCGAGCCCGAGGGCTTCATCGACGACAGCCACGTCTACCTGGGGCTGCGCAGCGCCTACCACCGCCTCGTCAACTCCAAGACGCGCGCCACCTTCAAGAGCGTCACCGAGCAGCTCTGGCACATCGCGCTGCGCATCGAGGACGGCGACCTCTCCGACGCCGAGCGGGCGCTGCGCGAGGCCCAGGAGAAGCTGTCGAAGGCGCTCGAGGACGGCGCGTCCGATCAGGAGATCCAGAGCCTCATGCAGGAGCTGAGGCAGGCGCTCAACAACTACATGGAGCAGCTCTCCAAGCAGGCCGAAGGGCAGGCGATGGAGTTCCCCGACGGCCAGGATCCGAACCGGCAGATGCTGTCCCAGCAGGATCTCGACCGCATGATGAAGAACATCGAGCAGATGGCCAGGAACGGCTCGCGCGAGCAGGCCCAGCAGATGCTGTCCGAGATGCGCGACATGCTCGAGCGGCTGCAGTCCGGCAAGATGGCCGAGAGCCAGATGCGCCAGAGCCGCGAGGCGATGCAGAAGATGGACGAGCTGGGTAATGTCGTCGGCGACCAGCAGAAGCTGATGGACGACACGTTCTCCGAGCAGCGCCGCCAGGGCGAGCAGCGAGGGCAGCGCGGCCAGCAGGGCCAGCGCGGTCAACGCGGCCAGAAGGGCCAGCAGCAGGGCCAGCAGGGCCAACGCGGCCAGCAGGGGCAACGTGGCCAGCAGGGCATGCAGGGCGAGGGCGGTCAGCAGGGTCAGGGGCAGCAAGGTCAGGGTCAGCAAGGCCAAGGCCAGCAGGGTCAAGGACAACTCGGCGAGCGCCAGCGCCAGCTTCGCGAGACGCTGGAGCGCCTGCAGCGCGAGCTGGGCGAGCTCGGCATGGACAGCGACAAGCTCGGCGAGGCCGGCAAGGCCATGCAGGACGCCGAGAAGGCGATCGGCGAGGGCGACCTCGGCGAGGCCACCGAGCAGCAGGGCCGCGCCCTCGACCAGATGCGCGAAGGGGCCCAGCAGATGGCTCAGCAGATGATGAAGAACATGCCGCAGCGTTATGGCCAGAACGGTGATACGCCCCGTGACCCCATGGGCCGCCCGCAGCGCTCGCAGGGGCCGGACCTCGGAACCTCGGTGAAGGTGCCCCAGGAGATCGATATGCAGCGCGCCCGCGAGATCCTCGACGAGCTGCGCCGCCGCCTGGGCGAGCCTTCGCGCCCATTGCCCGAGATCGACTACCTGGAGCGGCTGCTCAAGCGCTATTGATGCTCGGATAGTGCGGCGTTGAATGAAAAAGCCGGGTTCGACTCCGGCCTTTTCACATCGCAATGGCCTCGTGGAACTTACATGCTTCCGGTGGCCGGGCCGGACGGGAGCAAAAGCTGCCTGAGCGCGGTGATGTCGCGCGGTCCGCCGAATAAGGCGACGGCGGTTCCGGCGATGATGGCCACCACCACGGTCACGGCGATCAGGCTGGCACCCACCATGCGCGCGTTTCGCGCGAGCCGTCCGGAGCGGCGCGACCGTGCCCAGGCCGGCGGCGGTGTCTCTGGCTCGTCCTCCGCCCGATCGGCCAGAGCGTCATCGGCTTCGCCGGCTTCGGCGACCTCCGCGGCGGTATCGGTTTGCGGACTCGTGGAGCTGGCCGGATGCACGGAAGGCGTGGGACCCCGGCGCGGGGCGCGCGCCATGATGCGGGCGAGCTCGGCGGCGAGGTCATGCTCACGCGCCGGGTCGGATGCAGGGTCGATGGCTTCCTGGGATCGATGAGGGCGGTCGAGCAGCATGCGTGCGCCTGTAGGCAACAAGCCTATTCACCGGACCGCCGCGCCCGACTCTGAGAGTGTCTGAATGGACCGCCTCCCTCAAGGCGGGCTGACCCTTACGTTATCAAGGGCTGCACCGGCCGGCAACTACCAGAGAATTGGCGGCGAATACGGAGGCTCGATGCCGGGCGGAAGGTTCCGGTGGACCGGCTGCGTGCGCTGCGAAAAGGGATTTTCTCGCGGGCCCTCCTGCCGTAAGCAATTCTAGCAGGTGCGATCACGGCGGGAGGCCGGGCTATGCTGATTCTACTTCTTGGTATCGCGGTGTTCATCGGCGTTCACCTCGTGCCGACCGAGCCGGACCTGAGATCGGGGCTCGTCACCCGCTTCGGCGAGAACGCCTACAAGGTGGCCTTCGCCGTGCTGTCGCTGGCCGGCTTCGCACTGATCGTGCTCGGGTATCACAAGCTCCAGATCATGCCGGGCAAGAACCCCGTCATCTGGTCCCCGCCGGTATGGACGCGCCATATCGCGCTGGCGCTGATGCTGCCGTCGATGATCCTGCTCGTCGCCGCCTACGTGCCCTCGCGTATCCGCACCGCCACGAAGCATCCCATGCTGGTGGCGGTGAAGCTGTGGGCGCTGGCGCACCTCCTCGCCAACGGCGATCTCGGCGGCATGGTGCTGTTCGCGAGTTTTCTCGCCTACGCCGTCTACGATCGCATCTCGGTCAAGAGGCGCGGCGCGCTGGGCCCCCTCGGCGCCGCCAAGGGCGGCGTCGGCGGCGACGTGGCCGTGCTGGCTGGCGGCACGGCGCTCTACGTTTTCATGCTCCTGTGGGGCCATACTTGGCTGATCGGCAAGGCGCCGGTCGCACTGAGCTTCGCGCCATAGAGGGCTAGGCTACGCCGCCGGGACGCCCGAGAGGGCGTGTCGCGCGGCGTCGACGAGATCCTCTCGCATGAAGTGCTCGGGCAGGACGGCCGCGAGGGTCGACGGCACGGGGCCAGCGTAGCCCTTCTCGGCGACGGCAATGGAGGCGACGCCCGAGCGCGCCATGTACGCGAGCAGCGGATAGCCGTCGCCGTCGCGAAGCTCCAGCTGAACAAAGGCCAGGTCGATATGCCCTCCGGCCAGAAGGCGCCTCGCCTCGCGGTCCGTCGCCGGCTGACCGACAACGAGCGCTCCGTCCGCCTCGAGAACGCGCCTGAGCCGGTAGGCGAGATCCCATCGCCCGGCCGCGATCAGCGTGCGCGCTCCGTCGAGGGAGGCGGCGTGCCTGGGCTCATGGGGAATTGGGGGCGGACCCGGCAGGGGGGGCGCAGCCGGGTCCGCCGAATGGCCGAAACCGTGGGGGGACAGGGGGGGAGGCTTCGGCCAGACTGGGATATCGATTACTCGCGCGTTACAGAGTTTGGCAGGTCGTATGGTATGCGGCGGATGAAGCCGCGGCTCAGCCATGGCATTGCCCCTCGCCGCGACGAAAGGGAAGGATGCCGGACCGGGGTGAGGATGGCTTTCCAGTTTCGGCCCCGCTGGGCCATCCACACCGCCGGTCAGGCACGTCCACCGTGAGGTGGACATCGTCGACGCCCTCTTCGACGAGATTTCGCGAAAAGCCCGCGGCGTGCGCCGGCTGCGCGCCGGCCGCCGCCAGCGAGGACGAGATCGCCGCGAGCATCAGCTTCAACTCCGCGGCGTGCAGCCGCGCGATTTCCGCCGCCAGCTCCGGGTCCGCCGCCGACCACCGGTCAACGAGCCGGCGCTCCAGCGCCAGTACCGTCGTGGCGTCCTCCGCTTCGCAGTCGAGCGCCCGCACGCCGCCGCACTCGAGCAGCAAAGTCTCGCCAGCGCCAAGCTCGGCCAGCACGCCGGCCGCGTTTCCGATCGCCAGCCTTCCGCTCTCCACGATGAACAGGTGACGCACGGCATCTCCGGCCGAGAACAGCATCTCCCCTCTGCGCAACCGGCGGCGCGCACCCAGCTCAAAGGCGAGCGCGCCAATCCGCGGAGCGGAAAGCGACGGTAGAATGTGCGTGTCCTGAGGTGGAGACCATCTACGCATGACCCTGGGCTCCGGTAGGATGATGATAGGCATTCGCGGTATTAATCCCGCCGTCTGGCTGCATCGGCTCCGATTTGGATTCTCCTGAACTCACAATTGGTTATTCGTGATCATGGGAATCACGCTACGGTGTTTGCCGTTGAGCGATAAGCTGGTGAGAAGGCGGTGGCCGAATGGCCAGTGCTCGTAGGCTTGCTGGAAGTGGCCTGATCGGCCCGCTAAACTGGCTCAGCAGTCACGACCTCGAAGGGCGGCCAAATGGAAGAGCAGCTCCCCAGGGCGGGCGCGCCGATCCGGCGCGATCTCTGGGGCGACGCGATGCACGATCTTCGGCAGCCGCTCCAGTCCCTGCTGCTTCTTACCCGTGTCGTGGCGGGAAGCGACGATCCGGCGGCGCGTGACAAGGGCGCCCGCTACATGGAGGCGTCGCTGCTGAGCCTGCAATCCATGCTTGAGCTGCTCGGCCGTCTGTCGCGGCTTCAGTCCGGAGCGGCGGTGCTGGTGCCGGAGCGATGCGATCTGGCCGCCAGGATCAGCGCGCTCGAGCCGGAGCTGGCCGCATTGGCGGGTCTCGCCGGCCGCGGGCTCCACGTCTCGCCTCGAGGGGGTATTCTGTCCTGCGACGCCTCGCTGCTGACTGCCATCATTCGCGGCATGGTCGGCTGCGCCGCGCGGTACGGCTCGGGCGACATCGAGCTCGGCTGTGAGGAGGGGAGCAACGGAGGCCGCGTGGTCTGCAGTGTTCCGGCCCAGAGCGAAACTGCCCCGCGCCGGGACGTCTTCATCGACCTCGCCGGGGGCAGCCTGTCCGAGACACCCTTCGACCCGGTGCCCGGATTGGCGCTCATCGTGACAATGGCAAAGGCTGCCGGGCAGCGCCTTGAGTTGAACGCGGCAACGGACCACAGACTGGTACTGACGCTGGAAGCCGCCGTGTGAAGGCCGGCCCTCAGCCGAGGATGCGCCGCGCGATCGCCGCCGCCTGGGTGCGGTTGCTGGCGCCGATCACCCGGTAGAGGTTGGCGAGGTGCATCTTGACCGTACCCTCGGCAATGCCCGAGGCGCGGCCGATCTCCTTGTTCGACAAGCCCTTGACCAAGAATTCCAGCATCTCGCGCTGGCGCTCCGTCAGCTTGTGCGCGAGCTCTCCGCCCGTCGTTTCCGCCGCCGTGGGGGGCGGCATTTCGGCAAGGTCGGCGAGCAGCGGCGGGACGTAGATCTCGCCGTCCATGACCAGGCGAAGCCGCTTGACCAGGGCGGCGACCGGCTCGCGCTTCAGGAGGTATCCGTGCACGCCGGCCTCCAGCGCCGCCAGGATGTCACCGCGCGATTCACGCCCGCTGAGCACCACGACCTTGATGTCGGGACGCCGCCGCCGGACCGCGACCAGGTCACGGGGATGCGTGAGATCGGGAAGGCCGAGGTCGAAGATGGCCAGCACCAGATCGGGATCGTCGAGCTTGGCCTTCGCCGCGGCGAAATTGGCGGCCCACTCGACCTTTCCGGCAGGAAGAGAATCGCAGACGGCCTTGCTCATTCCGAATGGAATGATCTCATGATCGTCAACGATCAGAACCGTTCCCTTATGAGTGGCATTCACGGGTCGCGTCATCAGCTGTCCGCACCGAATCCATGGCGCCGATCGATTGATCGGTTGCCTCCAGTTTCCGCCACCTCCTTGCGAGCGAAGCTCTTTGCGAGCGGATGCCTCGAACGGCCGTCACCGTGGCCCGTTCGCGCCATGCGCACGCGTGTAAAATTTTAGCACAACGTTTAGCTCGCGTCTGCGCAATCAGCGGGAGGAATTCCAGAAGCTCCAGGCAGCGCCTATTTCCGCGCTAGGGGATGATGCTGCTGCACGATCTGCTTCAGCCGTTCCTCCAGCACGTGCGTGTAGATTTCGGTGGTCGAGATATCGGCGTGGCCGAGGAGCTGCTGCACGGCCCTGAGGTCGGCGCCCCGGTCGAGCAGATGGCTGGCGAACGCGTGCCGCAGCACGTGCGGCGAGACGCGATCGGGATCGATGCCGGCCTCCGCCGCCAGCTCTTTCAGGTCCTGCGCGAAGCGCTGGCGCGTCAGATGCCCTCCGGCGCTCTTGGAAGGGAACAGCCACCGCGTCGCCACCGTGCGCGCCGCTTGCGCGTCACCGCCGCTGCCGATGGCGAGATAGGCGTCGAGCGCCGCGCGCGCCGACGCGTTCAGAGGCACGAGGCGCTCACGTCCGCCCTTGCCGCGGATGGTGAGGATGCGGTCGTCGCCGGTGAGCACGCTGCGCGGCAGTGAGACCAGCTCTGTGACGCGCATGCCGGTCGCGTAGAGAGTTTCCATGAGGCAGTGGAAACGCAGCGCCCGGATGCGCTCGGCCCCGTGCGCGGCCGGAATGCGCCGCTTGGCGGTTTCGATCAGCCGCTCGACCTCGGCGACGGAGAGCGTGCGCGGCAGCGACCGGGCTCGCTTGGGGCCGCTGAGCCGGACGGCCGGGTCGTCCACGATCAGCCCCTCGGCGGTGAGAAATTTGAACAGCTGCCGGATCGAGGACAGCCGTCGCGCCCGCGACGCCGCGCCGAGCCCGGCCTCGGAAGCCTGCGTGAGGTAAGTTGTGATATCGGAAGGCTGCGCCTCGGTGATCGGCCGCCGATTCCGCGCGAGCCAGTGCGTGAAATCCTCGAGGTCGCGCCGGTACGCATCGAGCGTGTTGGGGGCCGCGCCGCGCTCAGCCTCGAGCATCTCGAGAAACGACGTCACCAGGGCTCCACTGTCGCTGCTCATGAGCGCACTCCGGCGATGTTGGCCTTCGATGGGCGTGGCGAGGCGCCCTCCGGCCACGGTCCTGCCGCGAAGCGCCCGCAAGTTGTCTTGTCTGATTCGACGAGGCTGCGCATGGCCGACGCAATGCCAGACCTGCTCGCAGTTGCCCTTGCCGCCGCCTTGTCGCCGTCCGTTGGCGTGGCGGTGGCCGAGGCCGTGCGCGAGCGGGTTCTAGCCTGGCTGGCCGGCGCCGAGGCCCATGCTCCGGCGCTCCTGCTCGGCCTTGCCCTGCTGTTGGCTGTGCCGCCACTGGCCCTGGCCGGGCTCGCTGCCCGGCGGCTTCTGGCGCGCGAGCGAGAGGACGAGGCGGCGGCCGAGCGGACGGTGAGGACTGGCGTGGCGCGGCCCGGCCATGCCTGGCTCGAGGTCGAGGACGGCCACCGCGTGGCCATCGACGGCGAGATCGTGCGCATCGGCCGCGAGGACGACAACGAGCTGTGCATCGAGGGCGGGGCCGTGCACCGCTATCATGCCGTGGTCCAGCGCACGCCGGACCAGGGTTTCGTGATCACCGACGTCTCGAGCGGCAACGGCGTTCGCGTCAATGGCGAGTGGCGTCAGCGCAGGCGCCTCCGCGACGGCGACCGGCTGGAGATCGGCGGCACGGCCATCCTCTTTCACCTCGACCCGGCGGCCTGAGAGGCGCTGGCGAAAAGGCGCGATGAGGCTGGACAGCCGCGCTGCAACGATTAAGGATCGATGAGCGGGAGCGGCTTAGGCGAAGTGTGGAGCGGTTCGCCGTAAAAAGCCGCTCCGGAACAGGAGTGTCGAGCACGCGAGCGCTTCAACTCGAAGCGAGCGGGCTCCAGGGAGGCTCGCATGTCGGACGAACGGGCAAAGGGGGCGGATCAGGAGCAGCCGGCGCCGAAGGGCGGCGGGTTCTTCGGCTCGCTCAAGGATGCGCTGGTGGCGGCAAGCCGCGATGACCAGACCGCGGCCAGGCCGGGCGTGCAGCTTCCGGCCGTTCTTGGCGCCGCGCCGTCTCCGCCAGCCGCGTCGCCGGACGTCAAGCCCGCCGAGCCGGCCCCCCGTCCAGCATCGAGCCCGGCGCCGAGCGCCGCTGAGGCCGCGCGCGAGGTGCGGGCGAGCATCGACCGTCACGTCGAGCTCGATGCCCCGCCCACCACGCGCGTGCTGCGCGCGGCGCGTCAGGCCGAGGCCCCGGCCAGGACGCGGCTGGTTCGCGGCAAGGCCCAGGTTGCCCGCGGCGAGTTCCAGCAGGATCCGGTCGTCGGATGGCTCGTGGTCGTCGGCGGGCCGGGCCTCGGCAGCTATCGCCCGATATTCGAGGGCAACAACACCATTGGCCGCGCCCCCGGGCAGCGCATTCCGCTGGATTTCGGCGACGACGCGATCTCGTCCGAGGAGCAGGCCTACATCCGCTACGATTCGGCCGAGCGCTCGTTCCTGTTCGTGCCCAACCTCGCCAAGACCAACGTCGTTTCCGTGAACGAGAAGCGGCCCACCGCCGCGGTCGAGCTGTCGCACATGGATCTGATCACGATCGGCCGTACCCAGGTCGTGTTCGTGCCGTTCTGCGGGCCTGATTTCGACTGGTCGGAGCTGGCCGAAGCCAAGGACTGATGCTGAGCTTCGAGCATTCGAGCCGCGCCACGAAAGGCGCCCGCGAGTATCAGGAGGACACCGCCGTGGTCTGGCCCGGCGGCGGCGATCCGTTCGTGCCCGCCGCCGCTCCGGGTGACGGAGCGCGTGCGCTCGTCGCCGTGCTCGCCGATGGCATGGGTGGCCACATCGGCGGCGCCCTGGCGAGCCGCACGGTATGCGAGCATTTCGTCGCCGCCTACGCCAAGGAGACCGGGTCGGAGCCGGAGCGGCTGCTGGGTGCTCTGCGCGCGGCCAACGACGCCATCACAGCCAAGGTCGCCGCCAACCCGATGCTTTCCGGTATGGGCTCGACCGTGATCGGCGCCACCTTCGAGGGTCGCTATGTGCATTGGGTGAGCGTCGGTGACAGCCCGCTGCTGCTCTACCGCCGCGGCGAGATAGCCCTCCTGAACGAGGACCACTCCCTCGCCCCGGAGCTCGACGCGCTGGCAGCCGCCGGCAAGATCACGCCCGCCGAGGCGCGCAGCGATCCGCGCCGGCATATGCTCCGCTCGGCCGTGACCGGCGACGATCTGGAGATGATCGACCTGCCGCCGCGGCCACTCGAGCTCGACGCCGGCGATTACGTGATCCTGGCCAGCGACGGCCTGCAGACGCTGGAGCCCGGCGAGATCGAGCGCATCGTGGCGGCCTATGCCGGGGACGGCGCGGAGGCCGTGGCGGGCGCGCTGATCCGCGCCGTCGAGGCGATCCGCGACCCCTACCAGGACAATACGACCGTCATCGCCGTGCGCGTGCTGGGCTGAGCCTCTGCGCGTCTGCAGGACCGGATCGCGCGGCTGCTCGGGCGCCGATTTCTTCGAAAGCACGAAATAGGATCGACAATCTCGGAAATAATATTGATGATCGTCAATTCATTGGCGGGATATCAGTGGAATAATGGGGAAATGCCAGTCCACCCGGCGGAACGAATGCGAAGGGGAGGACATCATGGACGCAATCGAGAAATTCGGCTTTGCCGTGTTGGCGGGCGCGGCCCTGCTCGCGTTCTCCACGGGAGCGGCGGCAGCGGTAGTCGTAGCCGTCACGGCCCGGAGTGAGCCGGAGAGGGCCGTGGTGCCAGTGCACGGCTGTCATATGGGCTGCGTGAAGACAGGCCCGGGCTCCGCTCATCGGCACGTCGGCGCTGCCTGCCGCTGGGTCAGTTGCGGGTGGCCGTCGAGCCCTCGGCCGCGCCGCCGCTGAATTCGCCGGACATGTCGTCGCGCGATGAGTGCCGTTTGCGGCTCCGTCGGATAAGCTGTCAATGACGGTAGCAGCGGCTCGAGGGGCGCGATGGAGGACGGCAGGAGCGGAAAGCGTAGCAGCACGGATTCGGCGAGCGAGTTCGCCGGCATCGAGCCCGCCGTGAAGAACGCGGTGGTCGAGAGCCTTCGCGATGTCTACGCGGGCTTCTTCCGGCTGGAGGAGGCCGTTGTGACGCACAGCCGCTACGATGGCGGCGAGCAGACGATCAAGCGCCTTTCGCTGGAGCGCGGCGACAGCGTCGCCGTGATGCTCGTTGACAGGGGCCGACGCGTCGTCTGGCTGACCGAGCAGTTCCGCTATTCGACGCTGAAGGCCGGGCCTGGATGGCTCACCGAGATCCCCGCCGGCGTCGTTGAGGAGGGTGAGCCGCCCGTGGACTGTGCGCGTCGCGAGATCATGGAGGAGACGGGCTTTACCATCTTCGATCTCGAGCCGATCGCCACCACGTACGTCTCCCCCGGCGGCTCGTCGGAGCGGCTGACGCTGTTCTACGCGCCGGTCGATGACGCCTTCCGCGATGCGGACTTGGCCGCGAGCTTGCGCGATCCGGACGAGGACATCCGCCTCGTCGAGCGCGACCTCGACGCCTTCATGGACGATGCCCGAACGGGGCGCATGTATGACATGAAGACGATGCTGGCCGGGCTCTGGCTGCTCGCCAACCGAGAGCGGCTGGGGATCTGATCACGCCGTCTCCGCCATCGGCGCGCCGTTCTCGTCGACGTGGGCGATGCGGATCATGTTGGTGGCGCCGGGCGAGCCGAGCGGGACGCCGCAGGTGATGAGAATGCCGCCGCCCGGTTTGACGAAGCCTGCCTCGAAAGTGATGCGGCAGGCGCGGCGCACCATGTCCGAGAGGTCGGCGGGGTCACTGGTCATGTACGACTGCACGCCCCACGCCATGGCCAGCTTGCGCGCCGTCTGTTGCACCGGCGTCAGGCTGATGACCGGCACGTTCGGCCGCTCGCGCGCGACGCGCAGGGCCGTGGAGCCCCGCGCCGTATAGCAGACGATCGCGGAGAGCTGCAGCGTGTCGGCGACGGTGTGCGCCGCCGCGGCGATGGCATCGGCGCCGGTCTCCTGCCGCGGCGTGCTGGTGGCGTGGATGATGCTGTCGTAGCTCGGGTCGCCTTCGACCTCGATGGCGATGCGATCCATCATCTGGATCGCCTCGACCGGATACTGCCCGACCGCCGACTCGGCGGAAAGCATCACGGCGTCGGCGCCGTCGAACACGGCGGTGGCGACGTCGGACACCTCGGCGCGCGTCGGCACCGGCGAGGAGATCATGCTCTCGAGCATCTGCGTCGCCACGACGACCGGCTTGCCCGCCGCGCGCGACAGACGTGTGATGCGCTTCTGCAGGCCCGGCACCTTCTCGACCGGCATCTCGACGCCGAGGTCGCCGCGCGCCACCATGAACCCGTCGCCGGCCGCGATGATGTCGTCGAGATCGTCGATCGCCGACGGCTTCTCGATCTTGACCATGATCGAGGCCAGCCCGTCGATGAGCTTGCGTACCTCGCGCACGTCCTCGGCCCGCTGCACGAACGACAGCGCGATCCAGTCGGCGCCGAGGTCGAGCGCGGTGTCGAGATCAGCCCTGTCCTTCTCGGTCAGGGGCCCGACGGCAAGCAGCGTGTCCGGCAGGCTGATGCCCTTGCGGCTGGCGAGCGGCCCTCCGACCAGCACCTCGGCGGCGATCATGTCCCGCTTCTTCTCGATCACCCGCATGCGGATCTTGCCGTCGTCGAGGAGTAGCGCGTGCCCTGGCTCGACACCGTCGAAGATCTGCGGATGCGGCAGGAAGACGCGCTCCGCCGATCCGGCCTGCTCGGTGCGGTCGAAGCGGAAAACGGCGCCGTCGTTGACGAACACGCGTCCGCCGGCGAATTCACCGAGACGGAACTTCGGCCCTTGCAGGTCGGCGAGCACGCCGATCGGATGGCGGTGGTGCTTGGCCAGCTCGCGCACCGAGTACATGAGGCCACGCGCCGAGTCGTGGCTCGAGTGGCTCATGTTGATGCGGAACACGTCGACGCCGGCCAGGAACAGCCGCTCGAGCATCTCCGGTTGCTGCGACGCCGGCCCCAGCGTGGCGACGATTTTCACGCGGCGGTTGCGTCTCATCTCGGCCGTCTCATTTCGGCTTGGCTCCTGCGTCCTCGGTGTCGGTGAGGCGGACGGTCCACTCTTTGGCGTCCCCGGTGTCCACCTCGAAAAATCCCGTGCGCTTATAGCCGCGTTTGACGCATTCCTCCACGCCCCTGATCACGAACGACTTGTCCTGGGTGCACATGAAGTTCTTGCCCACCCATTCGCCGCCGCGGTCGTAGTCCACCGCGTGCACGTAAATGAAGCGGCTGGGAAGAACGCCGCGAAGCAGGACCTCACAACTTTGTGACGGCAGGTTCCACCAGCCCTCCGTCGCCCAGCCCTTGGGGTCCTGATAGCCGATCGCGACGCCGACGCGCGTCTGGGTGGTGTTGCACAGCTTGAGGTCGGCGCGCGCGGGCTCTGGGCTGGCGCCGGTAGCCGCCAGGGTGAGCACGGCCACCAAGGTGGCGTGCCCTGCCGTTCTGTACCTGTCGTCCGTCAAGCGTCCCCCCGGCCAGTTTCCGGTCAGCCGCGAGGGGCGGTTTCAGGGATCGACCAGGACGCAGCGGAAATCGTTGACATTGGTTTGCGTGGGTCCGCAGGTGATGAGGCTGTCGACGGCGCGGAAGAACGCCGTGGAGTCGTTGTTCTCCAGGAACTTGTCGGCATTGAGATTGGCCGCTGCGGCCCTGGCGAGAGTGTCTTCCAGCACGATGGCGCCGGCCGGGTCAGAGGCGTTGCCGCCGCCGCCGTCGGTGCCGTCCGTGTCGCCCGCGATGCCGGTGATGCCCTTGGCGCCGCCGAGGGCGATGGCGAGGCCGAGCGCATACTCCTGGTTGGGCCCGCCGCTGCCGTTGCCGCGCACGGTGACGGTGAGCTCGCCGCCCGACATGATGGCGACCTTCTCGCCGCGGGCCTTCGCCGCCAGCGCCATCTCCGCGTGCGCGCGCGCCACCTCGCGGGCCTCGCCTTCGAGGGAATCGCCGAGCACCTCCACGCGGTAGCCGGCCTTCCGCGCCAGCTCCGCCGCCGCCTCGATCGAAGCCTTGGGCCGCGCCACCATGACGTAGGTGGAGCTGGCGAGCTTGGGGGCGCCGGGCTTCAGCGTCTCGTTCCTCGGATCGTTGAGCGCGGCCACGATCTCCGGTGCCGCCTGGATGCCCCACTGGGCCAGCACGCCGCGCGCCTGCTCGAGCGTCGTGGGGTCGCCGACGGTCGGCCCCGAGCCGATGCCGGCGGGATCGTCACCCGGCACGTCCGAGATGGCGAGCGTGATCAGGCGGGCGGGATGCGCCGCCGCGGCGAGCTTGCCGCCCTTGATGCGCGATAGATGCTTGCGCACGCAGTTCATCTGCGAGATCGGCGCGCCGGAGCGCAGAAGCTGCTTCGTGAGCTGCTGCTTGGCCTCGAAGCTGACGCCTTCGACCGGCGCCGCCCACAGCGCCGAGGCGCCTCCCGACAGCAGCACGAGCACGAGGTCCTTGGGACCGGCGGTGGCGGCGGTCTCAAGCGCCCGTTTAGCCGCCGCGATCGAGTTGGCGTCCGGCACCGGATGCCCGGCCTCGACGATCTCGATGGTCTCGGTCGGCAGGCCGAAGCCGTGCCGGGTGGTGACGAAGCCCGAGATGCGGTCGCCGAGTCCGCGCGCCTTGTAGGACTGCTCGGCGGCCTGGGCCATGGCCGCGTCCGCCTTCCCGGCGCCGATGATGATGATGCGCCCGCCTTCCGGCACGTCCGGCAGGTGCGGAGGTACGCACAACCTGGGATGCGCGGTCGAGACGGCTGCGTGGTAGAGGTCGAGCAGCAGCGCGCGCTTGTCGCTGGGGGTGCGATCCGCCATGCCGGGGAGGTCCTTGGGCCGTTGTCGTTGGACGCGCGGCTTCGAGGACCGCCGCGCGCAAATCTTTGATCCTGCTGTGCGGCATCGGCCTACCCCGCGTCAAGTCCGGTACGGCTGGGCGCGGCCCTTGCCGTTGCCCGCCCGCCCCCGAGGCGCTAGGAGGTGAGCGCAAGATCGATCCTCTCCGGAGCCCGGATGCCCGCTACCCGCCGCGACCTTTTCGCCCTGCTCGACGAGCTGGGCATCGAGACCCGAACGGTCGAGCACCCCGCCGTGTTCACTGTCGCCGAGAGCAGCGAGCTCGAGCGGACCATCCCCGGCGGCCACACCAAGAACCTGTTCCTCAAGGACGACAAGGGCGCGCTGGTCCTGGTCATTGCCGAGGCGTCGACCCGCGTCGACCTCAAGGCCTTGGCCAAGCGGCTGAAAGCCGGACGCTTCTCGTTCGGCAAGCCGGACCTGCTCATGCAGGTGCTGGGCGTCACCCCCGGCTCCGTGACCGCCTTCGCCGTGATGAACGATACTGCCGGCCGCGTCCGCGTCGTCGTCGACGAGAGCCTCGCCCGTCACGAGACCGTCAACGGCCATCCGCTCGAGAACACCGCGACGACGAACATTGCTTTCGCCGACCTTTTGCGGTTCATTCGCCACTGCGGACACGAGCCGGCGATCACTATATTGGGCGGCGAGAGCATGGACGCCGCCTCGGCGCCGGCCTCGTGAGGCCTTTGGGACGATGCGCGCCAGCGCCATCGAGAGAGCGACGCGCCCCGCCAGGAGAGAGAGCTGAGATGGAATTCGGAATGCGCAGGCCCGCCGGGGCCGCCGAGCCGGCCGATGCCGGGCTGATCAAGGACACGACCACGGCCACCTTCGCCAAGGACGTCATCGAGGCGTCGCGCGAGGCGCTCGTTCTCGTCGACTTCTGGGCTTCCTGGTGCGGCCCCTGCAAGCAGCTCACCCCCGTCATCGAGAAGGTGGTGAAGAGCTACGCCGGCAAGGTCCGCCTGGTGAAGGTCAACATCGACGAGCATCCGGGCCTCGCCGGCCAGATGCGCGTGCAGTCGGTGCCGACCGTCTACGCCTTCCGCGACGGACGTCCGCTGGACGGCTTCATGGGGGCCCAGCCCGAGAGCGGCGTCCGCGCCTTCATCGACCGGCTGCTCGGCGCCGAGCAAGAGGCCGACATCGCCACCATCCTCCAGGAGGCCGACCAGGCCCTCGAGCAGGGCGACCTGCAGACGGCCGCCGAGATCTATGCCGCCATCCTCCAGCAGGACCAGCAGAACCCGGCGGCCTTGGCGGGCCTCGCGCGCTGCTATCTGAAAAGCGGTGATCTCGCCCGCGCCGAGCAGACCATCGAGCTGGTGCCGCCCGACAAGCGCGACCTGCAGGCCGTGCAGGGCGTCCGCACCGCGATTGACCTCGCCAAGAAGGCCGGCAAGGCCGACAACCGCATGGAGCTGATGGAGCGGCTGATCGCCAATCCGGCCGACCACGCCGCTCGTTTCGAGCTTGCGGTGGCGCATGCTGCGATGGGCGAGAAGGAGAAGGCTCTGGACGAGCTCCTGGACATCGTGCGCCGCGACCGCAACTGGAACGAGCAGGCCGCCCGCAAGCAGCTCGTCGAGCTGTTCGACGCCTGGGGTCCCAAGGACCCGCTGACGCTCGAGGGCCGCAAGCGCCTGTCGTCGATCCTGTTCTCCTGATTGCACCGACTGGGAGTTGCTCCTTGGCTACGACAGACCGCTACCGACGGCCTTCCGACCTGCCGGCGCAACTGCCCGTGTTCCCGCTCCGGGGCACCATCCTGCTGCCGCGCTCGGGCCTGCCGCTCAACGTCTTCGAGCCGCGCTACCTGGCGCTGCTCGACGACGTCATCGCCGGCTCGCGCGTGCTCGGCATCATCCAGCCGATGCCGGGCGAGGATGGAGAGAGCCCGCCGGGCAAGAGCATCGGGCTGCGCCGTGTCGGCTGCGCCGGCCGCGTCACCGCCTTCCAGGAGCTCGACGACGGCCGCCTCGTCATCACCCTGACGGGCATCGCCCGCTTCGATGTCGTCGAGGAGATCGCCACCGCCAAGCCGTATCGCATGGTCCACGCCAGTTACGAGCGCTTCGCCGCCGACCTGAACGAGGGGCTGGGCGAGGATCGCGTCGACCGCGAGACGCTGCTGCGCGTGTTGCGCACCTATCTCGACGCCAATCGCCTGAAGGCCGATTGGAATGCCATCCAGCGCTCGCCGAGCGAGCTGCTCGTCAACGCGCTGTCGGTGATGAGCCCCTACGGCGCCGAGGAGAAGCAGGCCCTGCTCGAGGCGGACGATCTCAAGGCCCGCGCCGACGTGCTCGTTGCACTCGCCGAGATGGAGCTGGCGTCCACCAGCGGCACCGGCGGCACGCTGCAGTGAGGTTGGTTGTGAGGCTCGCATGACCGCCGACGAGGAGTGCGAGGACGGCGCGCCGCGAGAGGCGGAGGAGCGCTGTGATCCCAAGCTGCTCGAGATCCTGGTCTGCCCCTTCACCAAGACGCGGCTGGTCTATGACGAGGCGCGGCAGGAGCTGATCAGCCGCGCCGCAGGCATGGCGTTCCCGATCCGCAACGGCGTTCCGCTGATGACCGCGGAAGCCGCCCGCACGCTCGACGGTGGCGAGGGCGGGAAGAAGCGATAGCCGGTGCCATGCAGCGCCAGAACGAGCAGACCGCCTATTTCTCGGTGACCGGCAATTTCGATCCGGCCGAGATTACGCGCAATGTGGGCGTCGAGCCGACCGAAAGCTGGAGTCGCGGCGACCACAATCGCGGAATGCCGCGCGAGCAGAGCCGCTGGTCGCTGCATTCAAGGCTCCCGCTTGTACAACCGATCGAGCGTCATATCGACGACGTTCTCGACCAGCTCGATTCCCGAAGCGAGGCTTTCCGGGAGATCGTGTCCGAACACGCCGGCGAGATGCAGGCCGTCGGCTGGTATTTCGCGTCGTACGGCCCGATCGGCATCGAGCCCGCCACCCTTGTTCGACTCGCTGCCTACGGCCTGGCACTGGACTACGAGCTTCATAACATTCAGTCCCATCGGCGCGAGGACACGAGAGATTACGCGGTCGGCGACATCGGGTCGAAGCAGTACGCTTACTTCGGCCTGAAGGGTGACTTCGATCCTGATGTGGTGACGCGGGCGGTCGGAATGGAGCCCACGCAGTCTTGGCGTAAAGGTGACCGTCGCGGCCAGAATCCCAGGCCGCAAACCTGCAGTGCGTGGCATCTGCGTTCGAGGCTGCCTCAGTCGGAGCCTTTGATGGCGCATATCGCGGATGTCGTGAGCATGCTCGAGGAAAGGGAAACCGCATTTTCAGAGGTGTCGCGCGACAACGATGGCGTTCTGGAACTCGTTGGCTATTTCTGGATGAGTTACCCGAAATTGAGATTCGAGAGAGGCATCGTTGCCTTACTCTCCCGGTTGCAGGCTGCAGTCGACTGCGACTTCTACGGTCCATACACTATCGCCTCGAAGGGCTCGCCCGAATGAATATGCCGCACGCTCTCTTCGCGACAGCCTGTTCCGTTGCGATGTTGTTAGCGCCCTTTGCACGGGCCGAGCAGCCGGTCGTGAAGACGCCGGACGAGATCAGGTTCTCGGGGCTCGCGGGGGCGGTGCAGACGTCGGTGCTCTATGGGGATCCGGCCAAGCCAGGGCTCTTTGTGATGCGCTACAAGCTCCCGCCTGGCGCCAGAATGGAGCCGCACTCGCATCCCGATAATGGGCGCACCGTCGCCGTGCTCTCGGGCACGCTCTACTATTCTCCCGGCGACACCTGGGATGAAGCGAAGCTCAAGCCCCTGCCCGCGGGAACTTTCTTCACCGAGCCGCCGGACGAGCCACATTTCGCCTGGGCCCGCGATGGCGAGGTTGTGCTGCAGCTCACGTCCGTCGGGCCGACGGGCACGACGCTCGTGAAAAAGCCGGAGCCGAAGTAGCCGCGCCTATCTGCGTCCCGCGAAGAACTCCTTGAGCATCGCCGCCGCTTCCGCCTCGCCGATGCCGCCGTAGACCTCGGGCGAATGGTGGCAGGTGGCGTGCGAGAAGACGCGCGGGCCATGCTCGACGCCGCCGCCCTTGGGATCGGAGGCCCCGAAATAGAGCCGCCGGATGCGCGCGAACGAGATCGCCGCGGCGCACATCGGGCACGGCTCGAGCGTCACGTGGAGGTCGCAGCCGGTGAGCCGCTCCGAGCCGAGCGCGGCGCAGGCGGCGCGAATGGCCAGCATCTCGGCGTGCGCGGTCGGGTCGGAAAGCTCGCGCGTGCGGTTCCCCGCCGCCGCCAGCACGGCGCCGTCCGGCCCGGTGACGACGGCGCCCACCGGCACCTCGCCGCGCTCCGCCGCGGCCCGCGCCTGCGCTAGCGCAAGATCGATGGGTGACGCGCGCGTCATGCGGAACGACAGCGGCACGGCAGCTCCCTTTTCCCCTCCCCCCTGCGGGGAGGGGTCAGGGGTGGGGGTAGCCAAATGCAAGCTTCGCCAATTGCCCCCCACCCCCATCCCCTCCCCGCGAGGGCGAGGGGAGGCGCGATGCGGCGCGGCGGTGCGAGGCCCTTGCAAGCAGAGTTGAGTGGTGTCATGCCGCTCATCCGATCAACATGGGCCGGATCAGATGCGCAAACCAGGTTCAGGTCAACGGCCTC
>WBZX01000055.1_pt1 | contig 102190 bp, 98 predicted proteins | sample 5204211 | NCBI WGS metagenome assembly WBZX01 (sample SAMN12344362, study PRJNA552823) | activated sludge metagenome | biome: Activated sludge suspended growth; feature: Nitrification reactor; material: Wastewater; isolation source: activated sludge from nitrification reactor of wastewater... | reverse complement strand
CCTACTTCATCGCGCATAACGCGCCCTTTGACCTGGGCTTTCTGTTGCGCCGCTGCTGGGTCAACAACACCCGCCCGCCATTCAAGCTGCCCACGCCAAGCGCACGCGAGGGAAAGGACTATGGCGACACGATGACCGCCTGGGCGGGCTATCGCGGAACCATCAGCCTGGATCGCCTATGCCGCGCCCTGGGCGTGCCGAGTCCAAAGGCTGAAGGCGTGGACGGCAGCCAGGTATTCGACCTGTGGCAAGCCGGCGAGCATCTGCGCATTGCCACCTACAACGCGGCGGACGTACTGGCAACGCGCCAATGCTGGCAGCGTTTGAATTGGGAGGCTGCAGCATGAGGCCGCGCCTGTTCTGTGGTATCGACCCTGGCCTGGGCGGGGCTGTCGCCTTCGTTGACGATACGGGCACCTTCGCCGCCGTTCACGATATGCCCACCCTCCCGACCTCAACGGGCCGCCGCCAGCTTGACCCCGCCGCCCTTGCCGAAATTCTGCGCCGCTACAAACCGGCATTCACCCTGGTTGAGAGAGTGGGGCCCCGCCCCGGCGAAGGTGCGGCCAGCGCCTTTGCGTTTGGCTGGGTGTTCGGCGGAATGCTGGCGACCCTGGGCACGCTGGCGCTGCCGCACACGACCATCAGCCCGGCCACCTGGAAACGCCGCGCCGGCATTCCACCCCGAGCCCTCAAGGCTATTTCCATCGCGACGGCAAAGGCTGCGCTGCCTGACGCCGTGCCGTACCTTGCCCGCGTCAAGGATGACGGACGAGCAGAGGCCCTGTTGCTTGCACTGCAATGCTGGCAGAGCCGCACCCTCACCCACGAACAAAAGGACCTGACATGAAATCCACCCCCGCCGAACTTGAAAAAATCGCCGCCCTGCCCCTGGTGGCAGACGCCATCAAGGCGCAAGCCGAAGCCGAGGAAGCTGAGGCCCTGGCCGCCCGGATTGCAGCACTCGACGCCCACCAGCAAGCCTCCGATGCGCTTGCTGCCCACAACGCCAAGGCCGCTGAACTCGACGCGCTGCGGGAAGAGCTGGAAAGCCAGCGTGAGGCGCTGGCGCGACAGCGGACAGCGCACGCTATCGAGGTGCAGCGAATCGATAACCAACAGCGCGCGCACACTCGCGAACTACGCGACAAGCACGGCAGCGGGTTTGTATTGGCCATCTCCCGGATGCTGGCGAGCCAGGCGGATGCCTTGAGGCGCGAGGCTACCTATCAGCGCGCGATTCGCGACCGCAAAGAGCATTGGAGCGGGACCGTCTATGAGCTGCCGTCGCCGGAGGCCACCCGAAGGGCGGAGGATTTGGAACGTCGCGCCGAGCAAATCGAGCGCGCGCGCGATGCTGTCCTGGCGCTGCAGTTTGCCCGCATCTCGCCCCAGGCCATTGAGCGCGATATTCAGGCGAGGGTGAAAGGGCTGGGCTTCACCCTGAACATCGCGACCGACGAGCAAGCCGGCTGGCGCATTGAACGATGGGGAAGGCCTAAGACGCGTGATTGAGATGCTGGGGGAGGGCCTGCGGGTCCTTCCTGGCCAGAAAGCAATGCGGGTAAATGGACCGCGTTTTATTTCTAGGCTGTTGTCTGGCTGCATAGGCAACACGCAACACGCAACACACCCAGCGACCTAGGTTCTCCCAGCTATTCGCAGAATGCGGGAACGCGACCCTCATACGGTGGCTAGTCATAGAGCACACCTGGCGGGGTTGTACCCCTAGGGGGGTCAAAATGTCTGCACCCACAGCCCCCAGACCACGCCCCTATCCCTATTTGCAACGCCGCAGATTAGATAGGGGGGGTGTTCAAGGCCTGAGACGTTTGCCCCGCCTACGTCTAGAATCACTGAAACAACGGGGCCTAGCCCTAATGCTGCGGGGGCAAATTTGGGGGCATTTTCCTCCCGGCATTTGCTAAAACCCTGACACAGTGCGGATTAACGGCGAACATTCAAGGGGGTGCAGGCCCACCATAACGCCCTTTTTTCGTCGATAATCCCGTCACTAAAACGACAAGGACGACCGATGGAAGGGGAAGCCAGAAAGCCCGGAGAACGCCGCCTGCAAATCCTGCAGACCCTGGCGGCAATGTTGCAGGAACCGCAGCCCGAGAAGATCACCACGGCCGCGCTGGCCGCGCGCATCGGCGTCTCCGAGGCCGCCCTGTATCGGCATTTCTCGAGCAAGGCCCAGATGTACGAGGGCCTTATCGAGTTCATCGAACAAACCCTCTTCGGCCTCATCGCCCGCATCACGACGGACACGCCCTCGCCCATCGCCCAGGTCGACGCCATCCTGGCCATGCTGCTGAATTTTTCCGCCAAGAACCCGGGCATGACGCGCGTATTGATCGGCGACGCCCTGGTCCACGAGAACGAGCGGCTGCAGAAGCGCATCAACCAGCTGCACGACCGCATCGAGGCCCAGTTGCGCCAGTGCCTGCGCCTGAGCGGCGAACCCACGGCCGAATTCAGTGCGCCGCTGGCCAATCTGTTGATGTGCGCGATCGTGGGGCGCTGGCACCAGTTTGCCAAGAGCGGCTTCACCCGCGCACCGGGCAACGACCTCGAACTGCTGCTGTCGCGCCTGCTCTCGGCTCACCCCGCCTGAAGCGGACGCCGGGCGCACACCGGGCAATCCGGATCGCGCGGCACCCTGAGCTTGCGGGCTTCTGCGCGCAGCCCGTCCCACAGCAGCAGTTGCCCGTACAGCGGCGTGCCGACACCGGCCAGCAATTTCAGGGCCTCGGCCGCCTGCATGGCGCCGACGATGCCGACCAGGGGCGCGAATACGCCCGCCTCCGCACAGCGCAGCTCGGGTTCGGAGGCCTGCTCGGGGAAGAGGCAGTGGTAGCAGGGCCCATCCGCGCGTCGCGTATCGAACACGGCGAGTTGCCCGGCAAAACCGATGGCAGCGCCGGACACAAGGGCCCTGCCCGCGGCCACGCAGGCGCGATTGACGGCGTGGCGCGTGGCGAAATTATCCGAGGCATCGACGACGAGATCGGCCGCCGCCACCGCGGTACGCAGGGCCTCGCCTGTCAGGGCAGCCGCGTACGCGTCCACCTCGATGGTCGGATTGATCGCGCGGACGCTGGACGCCAGCGAGCGTGCCTTGTTTTCACCGACGGATGCGGTGGCATGGCCAATCTGGCGCTGAAGATTGGTCAGGTCGACGACGTCGCCGTCGGCCAGTTGCAGCCGGCCGACGCCGGCCGCGCCCAGATACAGCGCAACCGGACAGCCCAGCCCGCCCGCGCCGACGACCAGTACCTGTGCAGCCTCCAGGCGGGCCTGACCGGATACGCCGATTTCGGGCAGCAGGATATGTCGGCTGTAGCGCAGCAGCTGCGCGTCGTCCGGGCTGGTCATGCTAGAGCGCTTACTTGTAGCCGCGCCACTCTTCCGGCGTGTCGTCGCGATCGCCATGGAGATGGCGATCGTAGACCTTCATGAAGGCCTGCTGTGACTTGATGTCCGGTTCGTTGGCCGCGACGTTGCGCCGCTGCACGCTCTCGCAGAAATAGGCCAGCGCCCGCCTGAGCTTGCTCATCAGGCTGTTGTCGAGGTGGAACCCCTGATTCGAGAGCGCCGTTTCAAGACCTTCCAGGGTGTACTCGCAGACGTGGTAGCGCACGACGAGACAGTGGGGCCGGTCGGTCGGCGTCTGCACGAAGAGTCCCTCCATCCCGTCGAGCAGGGACAGGGCACGCTCGACCTGCCCAGGCGGCAGGGGATGGAAAACGATTTCGCGGTTTTTTTCGAGGTCACATGGCAGCATGGCACCCCCTGGCAACGGACTTCAGTATACCGCCAGTCCGAAAATGGGTGCCAGCCGGCCCGACACCGCCCTTTCGCTCAGCGGTTTTGCAGGATCTGCAGACCCTTCAGCAGATTCAGCGCCTGGTTGACCTGGAAATCGCTCTTGGAAACGATCTCGCCCGGCTCCAGCGTGACGGGTTTCTTGTCCGTGGCCGGCTTGGCCGGCGCCTTCGCCCCCTCGGCCGGCCTGGCCGGCGTCGGTTGCTCCTCGCCGCCGTTGGGGTTGGCCAGGTGCTTGTCGAGATCGGCCTCGCGTATGCCCAGGCCATCGTCGGCTTCGGGCATGGAAGGATCCTCCACCACGATGTCCGGCTCGATACCCTTGGCCTGGATGGAACGTCCGCTCGGCGTGAAATAGCGCGCCGTCGTCAGCTTGATCGCCGTGCCGTTGCCGAGCGGCAATATGGTCTGCACCGACCCCTTGCCGAAAGTGCGGGTACCCATGATGACCGCCCGCTTGTGATCCTGCAGCGCCCCGGCGACGATCTCCGATGCCGAGGCCGAACCGCCGTTGACCAGCACCACCATGGGCACCTGCTTCACGCCCTCCGGCAGGCTCTTCAGGTAATCCATCTGCATGGGACGCAGGTAGTACTCGCGACTCGCGGTCAGACGCATCTTCGCATCCTCCGTCCGTCCCTCGGTGTAGACCACCAGGCTGTCCGGTTTGACGAACGCCGCCGCCACGGCCACTGCGCCATTGAGGAGGCCGCCCGGATCGTTGCGCAAATCCATGATCAGTCCCTTGAGCGGCGCCTTGTTTTCCTTGTACAGGGTGTTCAGCGACTCGGCCAGCAACTCCCCGGTATGTTCCTGGAATTGCGTGATCCGCACGTAGCCATAGCCGTTCTCGAGCAGCTTGTACTTCACGCTGCGGATCTTGATGACCGCGCGCGTGAGGGTCAGGACGATGGGCTTGTCCGCCCCCTTGCGCACGATGGTGAGCTTGATCGGCGAACCCGGCTTGCCGCGCATGCGCTTGACCGCATCGTTCAGCGTCATGCCTTTCACCGGTGTGTCGTCGAGCTTGATGATGAGATCGCCGGACTTGACCCCGGCCTTGAAGGCGGGCGTATCCTCGATCGGCGAGACGACCTTGACGAAGCCGTCTTCCATGCCGACCTCGATGCCGAGGCCGCCGAATTCGCCCTGCGTGCCCACCTGCAAGTCCTTGAAGCCCTCGGCGTCGAGATAGGACGAATGCGGATCCAGGCCGGACACCATGCCGTTGATCGCCGAATCGAGGAGTTTCTTGTCGTCGACCGGCTCGACGTAATCGCTCTTGATGCGGGCAAAAACATCCGTGAACGCGCGCAGTTCCTCGATCGGCAACGCGGTCTCGGCCTCCTTGTCGGCCACGGCCGGGAGATTCAATGTGAGCGCGGCGCCGGCGAGCATTCCGGCCAGACCGACCAGCACGAATTTGGCTTTCATTGTCATTTTGTCTCGCTGCGTCATTGCTTATTTCACCCACAACATCGGATTAACGGGGCGGCTCTGATGCCGCATTTCGAAATACAGGCCGGTTTCGGGCTGGCCGCCGCTGTTGCCTACGCTGGCGATCGCATCGCCGGGCTGGACCTTCTCGCCCACCTGCTTATACAGACTTTCATTATTGCTGTATAGGCTCATATAACCATCGCCATGATCGACGATGATGAGGTTGCCGAAGCCGCGCATCCAGTCGGCAAAAACCACCTGTCCGGCGGCAATCGCCTTCACGGCAGCCCCCTGCGATGCCCGGATGAACAGGCCTTTCCAGCTGACGCCGCCTTCCTCCCTCGGAGCACCGAAGCGGTTCATGAGTTCCCCCGCCACCGGCAAGCGCAGCAGGCCCCGCAAACTGGCAAACGGACGATCGCTGCGAAAGGCCGTCGGCGTCTCGGTATTCACGCCCACTCCCCTGGACGGCTTGCCGGCATTCCTGTCCCTTTCTGCCTGTTGCTGCTGCTTCTGCTTCGCCCGCTGGGCGGCACGCGCCGCCTGCTCGGCCATCAGCCGATTGAGCCGCTCGACCAGCTGCGTGAGGTTGCGTTCGTTGCGCTGCAGGGTCGAAATCTCGCGCCGCTGCTGCTGGATCTGCGCCGACAGTTGCTGCAGGACCTGCGCGCGCGCGCGCTTGTCGGCCAGCAGCTTTTCCTGCTCGAGTGCACGCGTCGAACGCAACTGCGCCAGCCGGTCCGTCTTGTCGCGCGTCTGCTGCTGCAGGGCGGCGAGTTGTGCGAGGTCGGCGCGCAAGGCCGCCACCTGCGCCTGCTGCGCGCGCGACAGATAGGCCAGGTAGCGCAGTTCGCGCGCACTTTGATTGGGGTCCTCGCCGTTGAGGAGCAGCTTGAGCGCGTCGCCCTGGCCACGCTGATAGGCGCCGCGCAGCGACTGGGCCAGACGCGCCTGCTGCTGCCGGATACGCGACGCGACCGCATCGGCCTGGCGGTTCAGGCTTTCCAGCGTGGTTTCGGTCTGCTGGCGTTCGCCGTCGATCTGCCGCAATTGCCGCACGCCGCTGCTGACCGCCAGTTCGGATTCGCGCAGGCCGTCGGCCGCTTCGCGGCGCTGTGCCTGGGTTTGCTGGAATTCCTGCTGCAGCGATTGCAGACGCTGCTTCAGTGCATCGAGTTCGGATTGTTTGCTGGCCGCCTGGTTGGCGCCGGCAGCCAGCGGCCACGCCAGGGTCACCGCAAGCAGCAGCCGGAACAGGCCCAGCGCCGGGTTCACTCGAATTGCACCAGCGCTTCGCCAGTCATTTCGGGTGGCTGCGCGAGGCCCATCATTCTGAGGAGCGTCGGGCTGACGTCCTCGAGCGCGCCGGTGTCCGCCATCGACGCGCGGCGACGACCGACGTAGATCAGCGGGACGAGGTTCATGGTGTGCGCGGTATGCGCCTGGTGGGTTTCGACGTCGCGCATCATTTCCGCGTTGCCGTGATCGGCAGTGATCAGCACGTCGCCGCCGCGCGCAAGCTGCGCGTCGACCACCCTGCCCAGGCAGGTGTCCACGGTTTCGATGGCCCTGATCGCGGCATTCAGGTCGCCGGTATGGCCGACCATGTCCGGATTGGCGTAGTTGCAGATGATGAGGTCGTACTGTTTGCCGTTGATCGCCGCCAGCAGCTTGTCGGTCACCTCGAAGGCGCTCATCTCGGGTTTGAGATCGTAGGTTGCCACGTCGGGCGACGGCACCAGCACCCGGTCCTCGCCCGGGAAGGAAATCTCCTCGCCCCCGTTGAAGAAGAAGGTGACGTGGGGATATTTCTCGGTCTCCGCGATGCGCAACTGACGCAAGCCCAGATTGGCAACGTATTCGCCCAGGCCGTTCTTGATGCGTTCGGGCGGAAAGGCCACGGCCACGACGAAATCGTCGCTGTAGCCGGTCAGGGTGCAATAGGTCGACAGCTTCGGCGTGACTTCGCGCTCGAATTCGCCGAAATCGGGCTCGATGAAGGGGCGCGACAGCTGGCGCGCACGGTCGGAACGGAAATTGAGGAACACGACCGCATCGCCGTCCTCCATCCGGACCGGTTTGCCGTCGGGCGGCAGGATGGCGGTCGCCTTGACGAACTCGTCGGTCTCGCCGCGCGCATAGGCGGCTTCGAGTCCGGCCAGGGGGTTCTCGGCCCAGAACTCGGTACGCCCCTGGGTCAGCAGGTCGTAGGCGGCTTTCACGCGCTGCCAGCGGCGGTCGCGGTCCATCGCGTAGTAGCGGCCGATCATCGAGGCGATATGGCCGACGCCGGTTTCCCGGATCTTGTCGTCAAGCCGCTTGAGGTAGATTTCCGCGCTCTTTGGCGGCGTGTCGCGGCCGTCGAGAAACACATGCAGGCAGACCTTGTGCAGTCCCTCGCGCCGCGCCAGTTCGAGCATGGCGTGGAAATGCGCCTCGTGGCTGTGCACGCCGCCGTCTGACAGCAGGCCGAACAAATGCAGGGTCTTGCCATGGTCCCGCGCCAGATGCACGGCGTTCAGCAACGCAGGATTGGTGTAGAAGAAACCGGACTCGATGGCCCGATCGATGCGGGTGAATTCCTGGTACACCACACGGCCTGCCCCGATGTTCAGATGTCCCACCTCGGAATTGCCCATCTGCCCCTTGGGCAGGCCCACTTCCATTTCGGATGCATGGATGAGGGTATGCGGGTTCTCCTTCCACAGACGGTCGAAATTCGGTTTGTTGGCCTGCGCTATGGCGTTGTCTTCGCGCTCCGCACGGCACCCGAAGCCGTCAAGGATGATGAGGAGAACCGGCGAGGTCTTCATGAAAAAATTATGTATATCCTGGATCGTTTTTGTGGGAATATTTTAATATATGCGTGATTTCTAATCTACACATCTCCGGCATCGACTGCAGTTGTCCAGCGCGCATAGACGCTTGGCCGCGGTGCGTCAGGGTACTACATGAACAGGATCGGGGTAATGAACATGGCTGCAGACTGGGACGAAGTGGATCTCATGGACAAGGACGAGCACATCGAGCAGGCCTCGCGTGCGATGAAGGCCATGTCGCATCCCCTGCGCCTCAAGATCCTGTGCGTGCTCGGCGACAAGGAAGTCAGCGTGCAGGACATCGTCGACAACGTCGGCACCTCCCAGAGCAACATCTCGCAGCACCTCGCCATCCTGCGCGACAAGGGCGTGTTGCGCACCCGCAAGGACGCCAACCGCGTTTACTACCGCGTCGGCGACACGCGTACGCTCAAGCTTCTCGGCATGATGCGCGACGTGTTCTGCGGTTTCGCCAAGGGCAGCTGAGCCCGGCGCCCCGCGCCCCGGAACACCCCCCTCTTCGCAATCCGGCTGCGCAACGGGCATGCCCCGCACGGGCACGCCCGTCCCATTGCAATGTGTCCCCCGTTCCCCTGTAACATTAAGCAGACTAGCTGCGGGATAAATTATTCGTATATAATTAAATTCTAATATTTGTCTTGTTCCTGCGCCCCCCGCAGGACGCATACAAGGGGTAACGATGCGGCACGCGACTCACCTACCGGCCCGGCTGAAAACGCTCACGCTCCTGACCTTGCTGGCGATCACACCCGTTGCGCTGGCCGAAACGCTCGACTTCGATCTGGCCGTGCAGCGTGCCCTGACGCAAAACCCGGATATCGCCGTCGCCGGCACCCAGATCAGCCATGCGCAGGCCGCGGTGAAGCAGAGCGAGGGCGCCCGCCTGCCCAAGCTGACCGCGTCGCTGAATGCCACCCGCACCGACGATGCCCTCAACGCCTTCGGCCTCAAGCTGTCGCAGCGCAACGCCACGTTCAACGATTTCGGCGCAGGCGAGTTCAACCCGTCCAACCCGGATGTGCTCAGCGTCGCGCCGGCCAATCTGAATCACCCCGACCCGGTCAATAACTTCAACGCCCGCCTGGAAGCGCAATTGCCGCTCTATACCGGCGGCCTGATCGAAGGCTACAACGCGCAGGCCAGGGCCTATCTCCGCGCCGCCCAGCATGGCGACGTGATGGCGCGGCAGAAGGTCGTCTTCGACGTACTGCGCGCGTACGAAGGCGTGCACGCCGCACGCGCCTATGCCGAAGTCGCAAGGCAGGGCAGGGCCACCGCCGAATCCTACGTCAAGACCATCGACAACCTGCTGAAAGGCGGCGTGGTCGTGAAGAGCGACCTGCTGACCGCGAAAGTCCACCTGGAAGACATCAAGGTCCAGCAGGCGCAGGCCGAGAACGCCGTCCAGCAGGCGCTGGACCAGCTCCACCTGCTGCTGGGCATGCCGCTGTCCGCCCCGCTGGACGTCGGCGGCAGCGTCGAGGTCAGGCCGCTCGACGGCAAGCTGGCCGATTACCAGGGCGAAGCCCTCAAATCGAATCCGGGGCTGGCCGCGCTGCGCAGCCAGATGGACGCCGCGCAGGCCGCGATCAAGGTGGCGCGCGCCGGCAAATATCCGCAGGCCGGCCTGCTGGCGCGCCTCGACACCAACGACAACACGCTTGGATTCGACGCGCATTCCTACACGGTAGGCGGCCAGGTGAGCTGGCAGTTTTACGACGGCGGCGCCACCGACGGCGCGATCCAGCGTGCCCTCGCCAGCCGCGACGAACTGGCGGCCAAGCTCAGCCAGGCCGAAATGGGCGTCGCCTACCAGGTCGCCGATGCCTGGCGCCACGCCGACGAGGCACAACTGCGTGTATCAGCGCGCGAACTGGCGGTGAGCCAGGCCGAGGAAGCCCAGCGCATCGTGGAAAAGCGCTATGCCAGCGGCGTCACCACCGTCACCGAACTGCTGGCGGCCCAGGCCCAGCTCGACAAGGCCCGCGCCGACCTCGTCGCCGCCCGCTACGATCTCAAAGTGCAGCGTGCCAGTGCCCGCCTGGCAAGCGGCCGCCTGCAACCCGACCAACTGTGAACCCGTCCGACATGAAGACCACGACCTCCTCCCGCTTCCTGCGCGCCGGCCTGCTGGGCCTGGCGATGAGCCTGATCTACGGCTGCGGCAGCCATGAAGAAAGCGCCAGCCAGGGCGCCGCCGTCGTCCGCACCGTCGCCGCAGACGTCCAGACCCTGCAGCCGGCCACGCTCAGCGTGCGCGCCGAAACGCCGGGCACGGTGGTGTCGGAAGACCAGGTGCAGGTCGCCTCGCGCCTGATGGGCTACATCCGCAGCATCCAGGTCGAGGAAGGCCAGACGGTGAAAGCCGGACAACTGCTCTTCGTCGTCGATCCGACCGACATCCAGGGCCAGGTGAGCCAGGCGCGGGCCGGTCTGGCGCAGGCCGAGGCCGCGCTCGCCGACGCGAAGATCGATTACGAACGCTTCGGCGCGCTGTACCAGGAACAGGCCATTCCCAAGCTGCAATGGGACAAGATCCGCCTGCAGCACCAGGTCGCGGAGCAGCAGGTCGCCGCGGCGCGCGCCGGACTCGGCCTGGCCTCGAGCCAGATGCGCTACGCCTCGGTGGTCGCGCCGATTGCCGGCGTGGTGACGCAGAAGATGGCCAATGCCGGCGATCTCGCCGCCCCCGGCCGCCCGGTGCTGGTGATCGAAGGCCTGAAGAAACTCCAGGTCCGTACCGAAGTGGGCAGCGACGTGTTCGCCCGCATCAATCCGGGCGAGAAAGTCGCCATCGTGCGCGACGGCGACGCCGAGCAGGGCGCGGCCGAAGGCACGATCGCCCAGATCGTGCCGGCAGCCGATCCGGTCAGCCATACCCATCTGGTGAAGATCGACCTGCCGGCCGGCGCGAAGCTGTCCAGCGGCAACTTCGTGCGCGTGGGCTTTGCGGTCGGCAGCCGCGCCGGCATCCGCGTGCCGGCCACGGCGGTGGCCGAACGCGCCGGCATTACCGGCGTGTTCGTCGTCGACGCCCAGGGCATCGCCCGCTACCGCATGGTGCGCACCGGCGCCGCCGACAGCGGCACGGTGGAAATCCAGTCCGGGCTCAACCCGGGCGACAAGGTGGCGGTGACCCATGTCGAGCAGCTCGAAAACGGCGTCAAGGTGAGCGGGGTTACCCATGACTGAGCGTAGCGCGCCGCTCAACATCGCCGGCAAGCTCGCCGGCGTTTTCATCGAATCGAAGATCACCGCCATGATCATGCTGGCGGTGGCGCTCGCCGGCCTCATGGCGCTGTTCGTCACCCCGCGCGAATACAACCCGCAGATCGTGGTGCCGGCGGCCAACATCATCGTCGCCAAGCCCGGCGCCTCGGCCGAGGAAATCCAGAACCTCGTCGTCAAGCCGCTGGAAGCGATCATGAACGCGCAATCGGGCGTCGATCACACCTACGGCTACGCCGCGCCCGATTTCGGCCTGGTGACCGTGCAGTTCAAGGTGGGGCAGGACCAGGAGCGCAGCCTGGTCAAGCTCTACAACCAGTTGATGCAGAACCTCGACCGCATGCCGCCCGGCGCCATGCAGCCGGTGGTCAAGCCGATCAACGTGGACGATGTGCCGATCATGACGCTGACGCTGTCGTCGGCCACGCTCGACGACCTGCAGATCCGCCAGGTGGCGACCCGCATGCTCGAACAGCTGCGCAACGTCCCCGGCGTGTCCTTCACCCAGATCATCGGCGGTGCGCAGCGCGCGGTGAATGTCTGGATATCCCCGGCCAAACTGGCCGCCAGCGGCATCGCCCTCGACCAGGTCGACCAGATGCTGCAGGGACAGAACGTCGCCGTACCGGCCGGCAAGCTGGTCGACAACAACCGCGTCTCGCCGGTGCGCGTGCAGGGTTTCCTCGGCAGCGCACGCGAGGTCGGCGACATCGTCATCGGCGCGCCCAACGGGCGTCCGGTCTTCCTCAAGGACGTCGCCACCATCGTGGACGGCCCGATGGAAGCCGACGAGAGCACCCGCTTCGCCTACGGTCCCGCCGCTGGCAAGGGCGCCGCGCGCGGCGAGGCGCCGGCCGTCACCCTCGCCATCGCCAAGAAGGCCGGCACCAACGCCGTCGTCGTCGCTGACGCGGTCCTGCAGAAACTCGACCAGCTCCAGCGCCAGGCCATCCCCGCCGAGATCAACGTGGCGGTCACGCGCGACGACGGCGCGCGCGCCAACGACGCCGTCAACACCCTGGTCGAGCACCTCGGCATCGCCATCGGTTCGGTGGTGGTGATCCTGGTGCTCTTCCTCGGCTGGCGCGAGGCCGGCATCGTCACGCTGACCGTGCCGCTGATCCTGTTCGTGGTGCTGACCATCGGCCTGTTCGCCGGCCAGACCATCAACCGCATCACCCTGTTCGCGCTGATCCTGTCGCTCGGCCTGCTGGTCGATGCCGCCATCGTGGTGGTGGAAAACATCCACCGCCACCTGCATCACGGCATCGGCGACCGCGATTTCAAGGACGTGGTCATCCAGGCCACCAACGAGATCGGCAACCCGACCAACATCGCCACCATCGCCGTCATCCTGGCCTTCATCCCCATGGCCTTCGTCTCCGGCATGATGGGCCCCTTCATGCTGCCGATTCCGTTCAACGTGCCGGTCGCCATGATCGCCTCGCTGCTGATCGCCTACATCGTCGTGCCCTGGGCGACCAACCTGTGGCTGCGCAAGAAGGCCGCGCAGAGCGAGCTGGCGCGCAAGGAAAGCCTCGAAGAAGCCGGCGCGCACCAGACTGATCCGCTGCACCGCGCTTACGTCCGGGCCGTCACCCCCTTCATCGAGAATCGCGGCCGCCGCAACCTCATGTTCCTCGCGGTGCTGGGCCTGCTCGTCGTCGCCATGCTGATGCCGGCCTGGCAGTTCATCCGCCCCTCGGGCATGAACGGCCCGCTGTCGGCGCTGGGCGTCGAACTCAAGATGCTGCCCAACGACAACACCAACACCTTCCTGGTGGAAATCGACACCCCGGCCGGCACCCCGCTGGAAGAGACCGACCGCGCCGCGCGCGCCGTCGGCGAGGTACTGGGGCAGAACCGCCACGTCACCGACTACCAGACCTTCCTCGGCATCACCGCGCCGATCGACTTCGCGGCGCTGGTGCGCGGCGACCTCATCAAGCGCGGCGACAACCTGGCGCAGATCCGGGTGAACCTGGTCGACAAGCATCACCGCTCGACCTCGTCGCACCAGATCGTGCAGGCGCTCAACGACACCCTGAAGCCGCTGCGCGCGGCCTTCCCGCAGGCGCGCATCAAGCTCTACGAAACGCCGCCCGGCCCGCCGGTGCAGGCGCAGGTGCTGGCCGAGCTCTACGGCCCCGACTACGAAAAGCTGCGCGGCGCGGCGCCCGAGGTCCGCAAGGCCTTCGAGTCGGTCTACGGCATGATCAATGCCGACGACTCCGTCACCGCCACCATGCAGTCCTTCGCCGTACACGTCGACCACGAGAAGGCCGCACTCTCGGGCGTGGTCGCCGGCCAGGTCGGCAAGCTGCTGCGCGACTACGTGTCGGGCCTGACCATCGGTTCCGTGCACATCGATTCGGCGCGCGATCCGGTCAACATCGTGGTGCGCCTGCCGCGCGCCGAGCGCCAGTCGCCCGCATCGCTGCTGGCGCTGCGCCTCACCAACAGGATGGGCAAGCAGGTGCCGCTGGGGGCCGTCGCCACCGTCGAGACCGTGCCCTACGGCAAGCCCATCTACGACCGCGACCAGCACCCCATGGTCATGGTCGGCGGCGAAATGATCACCTCGAGCCCGGTGTATGCGGTGCTTGCCCTCGACAAGATGCTCGACGGCAAGGTGCTGTCGAACGGCGTGCGCTTCAGGACCGGCAACCTCGGCTTCACCCAGGCGACCGCGGACGACGTCACCGACGCCCACCTGCTGTGGGGCGGCGAGATGCGCCTGACGCTGGACGTGTTCCGCGACCTCGGCTCCGCCTTCATCGTCGCGCTGGTGTTCATCTACCTGCTGCTGGTGGGCTACTACAAGTCCTTCGTCATGCCCATGATCGTGATGGGCGCGATCCCGCTGACCCTGGTCGGGGTGTTCCCCGGCCACTGGGCCACCAGCCAGGCCTTCACCGCCACCTCGATGATCGGCGTGATCGCGCTGGCCGGCATCGTGGTGCGCAACTCGCTGCTGCTGATCGACTTCATCGTCGACTACCGCGCGCAGGGCTACGGCCTCAAGGAAGCGGTGATCGAAGCCGGCGCGGTGCGCCTGCGGCCCATCCTGCTGACGGCGCTCGCCATCATCCTCGGTTCGGCCATCATGATCACCGACCCCGTGTTCGGCGGGCTGGCGGTATCGCTGATCTTCGGCACCTTCGCCTCCACCGCGCTGACCCTGATCGTGATTCCGCTGCTCTACTACCTCTGGCAGAAGCGCAGCGCCCCGGAGGCTTGATAAACCGCCGCGTGCCTTTATCATTTCGGGTTTCGCTTCCCAGGAGTCGATCATGACCGTTGAACGCCTCGTCCGCATCATCGCCGGTTTCTTCATCATGCTGTCGCTGGCGCTGGCCCATTTCGCCGGCAGCGTCGACATGACGCAGCTGTCCTGGCTGTGGTTCACCGCCTTCGTCGGTTTCAACCTGTTCCAGTCCGGCATCACCCGGTTCTGCCCGATGGACATCATGTTGAAGAAGGCCGGCGTCAAGCAGGGCTGCGGCCTCTGAGCGGAGACACCATGGACGTTCAATTCCTCCAGGCCAACTGGATGCTGGTGGCGGTGGCGGCGGTTTCCGGCGCCATGCTGATGTGGTCTTTCGTCGGCCGGCGCGTCTCCGGCATCGAACAGGCCGACACGCTCAAGGCCACCCGGCTCTACAACGACGACGCCCTGGTGCTCGACGTACGCGAACCCAGCGAATTCGATGCCGGCCACATCCCGAAATCCCGCCACATCCCGCTCGGGCAGCTGTCCGGCCGCATGCACGAGCTCGAGAAATTCAAGACCCAGCCGGTGCTCGTCAGCTGCCGCAGCGGCCAGCGCTCGGCGCGCGCCTGCGGCATGCTGAAGAAGGCCGGCTTCGAGACCGTGTACAACCTCGACGGCGGCATCCTCGCGTGGGAACGCGCCAACCTGCCCGTCACCACCAAGAAATAAGGATCGAGATGCAAAAAGTCGTGATGTACTGCACCGCCGTCTGCCCCTACTGCGTTGCGGCCGAACGCCTGCTCAAGAGCCGCGGCGTGGCGGCAATCGAAAAGATCCGCATCGACCTCGACCCCGCGCGCATGGACGAAATGATCGAACGCTCCGGCGGGCGCCGCACCGTCCCGCAGGTCTTCATCGGTGACACCCATGTCGGCGGCTTCGACGACACCTCCGCCCTGGACGTGGCCGGCAAGCTGGTGCCCCTGCTGAACGCCGGCTGACCTTCCCGTGCTGGCCCGCCGCCTGCGTGCCTTGATTTTCCGCCTGTCGTACCCCATCTGAAGCACACTCGTCCGCTTCAAGGGAATCGCCATGGAACTCGCCTGCCCCCACTGCCTCGCCGTCAACCGCGTACCCGACGAACGCCTGGGCGACGCGCCCAAATGCGGCCAATGCAGCGCGCCGCTCCTGCCCGGCAAGCCCGTCGACCTCAGCGCCGACAGCTTCGACCGCTTCATCGCGAAAGCCGGCCTGCCGGTCCTCGTCGACTTCTGGGCCGACTGGTGTGGCCCCTGCAAGATGATGGCGCCGGTATTCCAGCAGGTGGCGGGAGAACTGGCCAGCCGCGTGCGCTTCGCCAAGGTCGATACCGAGGCCTGGCCGCAGGTGTCGATGCGCCATCACATCAAGGGCATTCCCAGCCTGATCCTGTTCAGGAACGGCAGCGAGGTCGCCCGCATCTCCGGCGCCATGGACGCGCGCAACCTCAAGGCCTGGCTGGCGTCACAGGGCGTTCACTGAAGCCGGTGTAAAATGGCGCCCATCCCCGGAGCCTGAGGCTCCGGTTTTCTTATTCAGGGAGACACCATGGCCGACGATCTGCAACCCGTGTTCAACATCGAGAAACTCTACGTCAAGGACCTGTCGGTCGAAGTGCCGAATGCCCCCGCCATCTTCATGGAGCGCGAGGCCCCGCAGATGGACGTCAACCTGTCCACCGAGAGCCAGGCGCTCGGGCCCGACGTGTTCCACACCGCCCTCACCGTCACCGTCACCGCGAAAATCGCCGACAAGACCATGTTCCTGGTCGAATGCACGCAGGCCGGCATCTTCCGCATCCAGAACGTGCCGGCCGAGCAGATGCCCATGGTGCTCGGCATCGGCTGCCCCAACATCGTCTTCCCCTACCTGCGCGAGACCGTGTCCGACGTGATCGTGCGCGCCGGTTTTCCGCCGTTGCTGCTCAACCCGGTCAATTTCGAGGCCCTGTTCATGCAGCAACAGCAGGCTCAGCAGCAACAGGCCGCGCCCGCGCAGACGCATTGATCGCCAGATCCGCCCTCGCCGCCCTGCTGCTCGCGCTGGCCGTACCGGCGCACGCGCTGGAATACCGCAGCACCGGGCGTGCCGCCCTGCTCTACGACGCGCCTTCGACCGCGGCCGGCAAGGTGGCCGTCGCGGGCCCCGGCATGCCGCTCGAAGTGGTGGTCGACACCGAAGCCTGGGTCAAGGTGCGCGACCCGGGCGGGCGGCTGGCCTGGATCGAGAAAACCGCGCTCGGCGGCCCGCGTAGCGTGATGGTCAGGGCCGAGTCCACTGCGATACGCCGCCAGCCGCGCGCCGACGCCGAGGTCGTGTTCCGCGCCGCGCGCGGCGTGCTGCTCAACGTGACCGGCGACGTCGACACGTCCGGCTGGCTGCCGGTCAGGCACGCGGACGGGCTGGCCGGCTGGCTGCCGGCCTACGAGGTATGGGGCGAATGAGGCTGTCCGTTCTCGGCGCAGGCGCCTGGGGCACCGCGCTCGCCGCGCACTGGGCGCCCGCGCACGACGTCGTGCTGTGGGGACGCAACACGGCCGAACTCGACGCCATGCGCACGCGGGGCGTCAATGCGCGCTACCTGCCCGACTGCCGCCTGCCGGCCGCGCTCGCCTTCGAGGGCGACTTCGACGCCGCCGCCGCCCGCGCCGACCTGCTCGTCATCTCCGTACCCAGCCACGGCTTCCGCGCCACGCTGCAGGCCCTGGCGCGGCGTCCTGCGCTGCCGCCGCTGGTGTGGGTCTGCAAGGGCTTCGAGCCCGGCAGCGGCCAGCTGCCGCACCAGCTGGTCGCCGCCATCCTGCCCGCGGCGCGCACCGGCGTGCTGTCCGGCCCCAGCTTTGCGCTCGAGGTCGCGCGCGGCTACCCCACCGCACTCACGCTTGCTTCCGCCGATGCCGCCCTGGCCCGCCAGCTGGCCGAGGCCCTGTCGGGTCCGCGCATGCGCATCTACGCGCACGACGACGTGATCGGCGTGGAAATCGGCGGCGCCCTGAAGAACGTCATGGCGATCGCAGCCGGCATCTGCGACGGCCTGCAGCTCGGCCACAACGCCCGCGCCGCCCTCATCACGCGCGGACTGGCCGAAATGACCCGGCTCGGCGTCCGGCTCGGCGGCCATTTCGAGACCTTCATGGGCCTGTCCGGCCTGGGCGACCTCATCCTCACCACCACCGGCGACCTGTCGCGCAACCGGCAGGTCGGCCTGCGGCTTGCCCGCGGCCAGGCGCTCGATGCCATCCTTGCCGACCTCGGCCATGTCGCCGAAGGCGTGCCCACCGCGCGCGAGGTCGACGCGCTCGCCGGCGGGCTCGGCGTCGACATGCCGATCACTCGTGCCGTCTGCCGCATCCTCTACGAAGCGCTGCCCGCCAGCCAGGCCGTGGACGCACTCCTGAACCGGGAAATCAAGGCGGAATTCTGAGCCGCCACGGCAAATAAGCCCGGCCGCCGCTTCAGTCTCGCGGCACAGTGCCCGTAATACGACCTATTGTTCGAACAGGCATTCCTGCGTTCGGTCAACCCGGTCAAACCACGGATTCATGCACACACCGCCACAAACCGGTACCCCCGCCAAGCCCCTGCGCGGCCTGTTCGTCCTGCTGGTCGGCTTCCTCGTGCTGAGCTATCTGATCGCCGTCGTCTGGCACTGGTCCGACACGCGCCGCGACGCCGAGAACCAGCTGCGCTACATCAACAGCATCCTGGTACAAAACACCCGGACCACCCTGAAGAACTACGAACTGGTCCTGAAAAGCGCCGGCAACGAGCTGGTGGCGGCCGGCGCCCTGGAAACCCCCGCGCACGGCCGCCTGCTCATCGACCGGCTGGAGGCGGCCGACCCCGGCATGGCCGGATTCGGCCTCGCCAGAACCGATGGCCAGCTGGTGCTGGTCAGCAGCGTACCTGTCGGGGCCTCCCTGCCGAACCTCCTGCAGCAGGCCGAAACCCGCGACAGTTTCCTCGCCAGCGTAGAAACCGGGCAACTCCAGATCGGCCGCCCCTATTACATGCAGCCGCTCAGGCAATGGGTGATCCCGGTCCGCGCGCCCATTGTGGACACGCGGGGCCGCACCGTCGCCGTCATGACGGCGGGCTACCGTCTCAGCGGCGGCGGCAGCACGCTGCTCGCCAATGCCGTGCTGCCACCCGGCGTCATGACCGGCCTGCTGCGCGACGACGGCTACGTGCAGTATCTGCACCCCGTACCCGGCAATCTGCGCACCCAGGCCCTCCAGGACACCTTTGGCCGCACCGTCGCCCCGGAGACGCGCCGGCAGCTGTCCGCCCTGACGACCGAAAAGGGAGTCACGAGCATCCGTTTTCCGCGCCTGCACAACCGCTTCCTGCTCGTCTATGAACGCATTCCCGAATACGGCCTGCTCTCCGGCGCCTTCATCCCCTGGCCGCTGGTCGTGCTCGAGTGGCTGCAGCGCCTGGTGCTGCCCACCGCGCTGCTGGTCGTCTTCCTGGTCGGGGCGGCCTGGGCCTACCGCCGCGCGCTTGCGCGCCAGGCCGAGGCCAGCGATGCCGTTTCCCGCCTCGCGGGCTGGCGCCAGGCCGTGCTGGATGCGGCCGAATACAGCATCATTTCCACCGATACCGCCGGCACCATCGTCAGCTTCAATGCAGCGGCCCAGCGCATGCTCGGCTACCGCGCCGACGAAGTCGTCGGCCTGATCACCCCGGCGGTCTTCCACGACCCGGGCGAGGTCCGGCAGCGCGCCCAGGAACTCACCGCGGAATTCAGCACGCTCGTCTCGCCCGGTTTCGATGTGTTCGTCGCCCGGGCGCGCCGCGGCGAAGCCGAGGAACGCGAGTGGACCTACGTGCGCAAGGACGGTACCCGCTTCCCCGTGCGGCTCTCGGTCACCCCGCTGCACGGACCGGACGGGCGGGTCGAGGGCTTTCTCGGCATCGCCGCCGACCTGTCCGAGCACGCACAGGCCCGCGCCAGCATGCGCGACAGCGAGGCGCGCTACCGCACGCTGTTCGAACACGCCGGCGACAGCATTTTCCTGATGAAGGGCGAGTTGTTCGTCGACTGCAATCCGGCGACGCTGGACATGTTCGGCTGCACCCGCAAGGATATCGTCGGTACTACGCCCTATCGCTTCTCGCCGGAATTCCAGCCCGACGGACAGGCGTCGCGCGACAAGGCCATCGCCCTCATCACGGCCGCCTGCGACGGCAGGACGCAATGCTTCGAATGGCGCCATACCCGACTCGACGGCAGCCCCTTCGACACCGAAGTCACCCTCAACAGCGTGATGATCGGCGGCGAGTCGCACATCCTCGCGACCGTGCGCGACACCACGCAGCGCAAGCAGGTCGAACTCGAACTCACCCAGTCGCGCCAGGCCCTGGTCGAACGCAACGACAACCTGCGCCTGATCAACCAGCTGTCCAACCGCATCCATGCCTCGCTCGAGCTCGACGACATCCTGCGCGAGGCGATGGAAGCCCTGCAGGGCCTGAGCCACGCCCCCAACGTCGCGGTCTACCTGCTCGAGCCGGACGGCAGTGCGCTCAGGCTGGCGGCCAGCCGGGGCTTCAGCGCCGACTTCCTGCATCTCACCGAGAACATCCCGCTGACCGGCAGCCTGTGCGGCATGGCCATCAGCGACAGGCGCGCCTATATCTGCGATGACCTGGCCACGGACACGCGTATCCAGCCGCACCTGCGCGACACCCTGGCGGCCGCCGGGCTGCGGACCGGCATCGTGATCCCGATGATCTACCACGAGCGCGTACTGGGCAGCCTCAACGTGGTCTACCCCGAACATCACTGCTTCGGCGAAAGCGAACTCGACACCCTCAACGCCTTCGGCAACACCGTGGCACTCGCCATCGCCAACGCACGACACGTCGTCAGCCTCGCCTTCCAGGCGCGCTACGACAGCCTGACCACCCTGCCCAACCGGGCCGTCCTGCATGCCGAATTCGGCGAACGCGTCGCCCGCGCCCCCGGTGCGGTCACGGCGCTCATGCTGCTCGATCTCGACCGTTTCAAGGAAGTCAACGACACGCTCGGCCACCACGTCGGCGACATGCTGCTGACCCAGATCGGGCCGCGCATCGAACAGGGCCTGGCCGGCCGGCAGGCCCTGGTGTGCCGCCTGGGCGGCGACGAGTTCGCCATCCTGCTCACCAGTGCGGCGAGCCGGGACGAGGCGGCCGACCTGGCCCGGCGCGTCAGCGAATCCCTGCGCCAGCCCTTCCTGATCCAGGGCGTCGCCCTGCAGATCGGCGCCAGCGTCGGCGTCACCTTCCATCCCGAGCATGGCGCCAACAGCCACGACCTGCTGCGCGCCGCGGACGTCGCCATGTACCAGGCGAAGAAACTCGGCACCGGCGTGGTCGTGTACGACCGCAGCTTCGACACCTACAGCCCGGAAAGGCTGGCGCTGGCGACCGAGCTCGCGCACGCGGTGGAAGGCGGCGAACTGGTGCTCCACTACCAGCCCAAGCTCGACCTCGTCAGCCGGCGTGTCACCGGTTTCGAGGCCCTGGTGCGCTGGCGCAATCCCCGCCTCGGCCTGCTCTACCCCGCGTCGTTCGTCCACCTGGCGGAAATGAACGAGGTCGTCCATCCCTTCACGCACGCCATCCTCAACCTGGCGCTCGCCGACAAGCTGCGCCTGCGCGCGCTCGGCTACCTGCAGCCGGTTGCGATCAACCTGTCCGCGCGCAACCTGCTCGACAGCCGCTTCGCGCTGCACCTGCGTGAAGCCATCGACCGCCATGGCGTGCCCTATGGCGAAATCGAGCTCGAACTGACCGAGACCGCCCTGATGCAGGACCCCGACAGCTCGACCGCCATCCTGCGCGGCCTGGCCGACCTCGGCATCGCCATCGCGGTCGACGACTTCGGCACCGGCTATTCCTCGCTCGCCTACCTGCGCCGGCTGCCCCTCAAGGCCCTGAAGATCGACCGGTCCTTCGTCACCAGCATGCGCGAGAACACGCAGGACGCGATCATCGTGCGTTCCACCGTCGCCCTGGCGCACAACCTCGGGCTCGGCGTCATCGCCGAAGGCGTCGAGGATGCGCGCACGCTCGAAGCCCTGCGCGAAATCGGCTGCGACCAGGCGCAGGGCTACTACCTCAGCCGTCCGCTGCCGCTGGACGAGCTGATCGCCTGGCTGCACCAGGAAGCGCTGGAAACCGTTTAGGGCCCGCGCGCGGCCTCTTCCGCGATGCGGCCGATGGTGGCGACGAAGCCAGGGTCCTCGCCGTGCAGCAGCGCCGGCAGGGCGGCGCGAAAATCGGCGCGCTGGCACCACTCGTGCATGTAGTCGGCCCACGACTGCCACAGGCGCTGCTGCTGGCGGCTCATCGCATCCTCGTAGACCAGCACGTAGGCACGCTCGAACAGCGCGACGAGAATGGCGAACAGCGCGCGCTTGCGTTCGCGCTGCTCCTCGTTGAGCGGTCCCTTGTCATCCGGCGACAGCAGGTGCAGGTCGGCGTTGTCGATGACCAGGCGCATGAAATCCGCATATTCGTCGGACAGGCGCAGGAAGAGTTCCTCCTCCTCGTTCTGCCGCTCGCGCCGCTGGTCGAGCAGGTACACGGCGATCGCGAACGGCAGGCCGACGATGGTCACCACGTAGCTTGCCGCCTCCAGCCATTCCATCCCCGTCATCACACGCCTCCCGCAAAGCCGTTCTGTCGCCACGCCTCGAACACCGTCACGCTGACCGCGTTCGACAGGTTCATGCTGCGCGATCCCGGCAGCATCGGCAAGCGCAGCCGGTGCGCAGCCTCGAAGTCCGCGAGAATTTCCGCCGGCAGGCCGCGCGATTCGGGCCCGAACACGAACACGTCGCCCGGCTGGAAGACCAGCTCCCCGTAGAGCCGGCTGGCCCTGGTGGTGAGCGCGAACCAGCGTCCGCGCGACAGCGCCGCGCGCACCGCCGCCCAGTCGGCGTGCACGCGCACGCAGGCCATGTCGTGGTAATCCAGCCCCGCCCGCGCCACCTGCTTGTCCGACAGGTCGAAGCCCAGCGGCTCGACCAGGTGCAGCCGGCAGCCGGTATTCGCCGCCAGGCGGATGAGGTTGCCGGTGTTGGGCGGAATTTCGGGCTGATACAAAACGATATCGAACATCCGGCTTGGCCTAGAATACGGTCACTCACACGCCCGCTATTGTATGGTCCCCTATCTCACCACCGCACTCACCGGCCCGCTGCTCGAACTGGAAAAGCGCCTGCTCGACGCCCAGCCCACCATCGAGCACTGGTTCCGCCAGCAATGGAAGGAACAGGCCGCGCCCTTCTACACCTCGGTCGACATCCGCAACGCCGGCTTCAAGCTGGCGCCGGTGGACACCAACCTGTTCCCCGGCGGTTTCAACAACCTCAACCCGGCCTTCATGTCGCTGTCGATCCATGCGGCGATGGGTGCGGTGGAAAAGATCTGTCCGGACGCGCAGCGCCTGCTGCTGATCCCCGAGAACCACACGCGCAACACCTTCTACCTGCAGAACGTCGCCGTGCTCGCCCACATCCTGCGCCAGACCGGACTCATCGTGCGCATCGGAACGATGATCCCGGAGATCACCCAGCCGACCACGCTGGAGCTGCCGGCCGGCGGACGCATCACGCTGGAACCGCTGGTGCGCCGGGGCGACCGCATCGGCCTGGCCGACTTCGATCCCTGCGCGGTGCTGCTCAACAACGACCTCTCGGCCGGCGTGCCCGACATCCTGCGCGACATCGAGCAGAACATCATGCCGCCGCTGCATGCGGGCTGGGCAACGCGCCGCAAGTCGCGCCACTTCGCCGCCTACCGCGACGTGGCGGTCGAGTTCGCCCGTATGATCCATATCGACCCCTGGCTGATCGATCCCTATTTCGACCAGTGCGGCCGCATCGACTTCCATGCGCGCCAGGGCGAGGACTGCCTCGCCGACAAGGTGGAAAATCTGCTGGTGCGCATCCAGGCCAAGTACGACGAATACGGCATCGACCAGTCGCCCTTCGTCATCGTCAAGGCCGACGCCGGCACCTACGGCATGGGCATCATGACGGTGAAGTCGCCCGACGACGTACGCGAGCTCAACCGCAAGCAGCGCAACAAGATGGCGGTGGGCAAGGAAGGCATCGAGATCAGCGAGGTACTGATCCAGGAGGGCGTCTACACCTTCGAGAGCATCAACGAGGCCGTCGCCGAACCCGTCGTCTACATGCTCGACAACTTCGTCGTCGGCGGCTTCTACCGCGTGCATACCGGGCGCGGCGCCGACGAGAACCTCAACAGTCCCGGCATGCACTTCGTGCCGCTCGCCTTCGACACCGCCTGCTTCACCCCCGACCGCGGCGCCAACCCCGACGCCGCGCCCAACCGCTTCTACGCCTACGGCGTGATCGCGCGGCTGGCGATGCTGGCCGCCAGCATCGAGCTCGACGAGACCCTGAACGAAGCCGAAGAGACGGTTGCCGCATGAAGCTGCTCTTCGTCGTCGATCCGCTCGCCGGCCTCAAGCCGAAGAAGGACTCCAGCATTGCCATGATGCGCGCCGCGCACGCACGCGGCCACGCCGTCCACGCCTGCGAAGCCTCGCAACTCTACATCCGCAACGGCCTGGCCTGCGCCGACTGCGAGGCGCTCGACGTCTTCCCGGACGAAGCCTGGTACCAGATCCGCGGCAAGCGCGAGTGGACGCTGGCCGATTTCGACACCATCATCATGCGCACCGATCCGCCGGTCGACACCGACTACCTGCTGGCCACACACCTGCTCGGCGTCGCCGCGGCCAACGGCGCGCGCGTGCTGAACGCCCCCGCCGCCCTGCGCGACTTCAACGAGAAGCTCGCGATCCTGAATTTCCCGCAGTTCATCGCACCCACCCTCGTCGCCGCGCAGGCGGTCGAGATCGAGGCCTTCCTGCTCGAACACCGCGACATCATCGTCAAGCCGCTCACCGAAATGGGCGGCGCCGGCGTGTTCCGCCTGGCCTTCGCCGACCCCAACCGCAACGCCATCATCGAAACCCTCACGCATCGCGGCCGGCGGCCCATCATGGCGCAGCGCTATCTGCCGGAGATCGCCGACGGCGACAAGCGCATCCTGCTGATCGACGGCGAGGTCGTCCCCTTCGCGCTCGCGCGCATTCCGCAGCCCGGCGAAACCCGTGGCAACCTCGCCGCCGGCGGCACCGCACGCGCGCAGCCGCTGTCGGAACGCGACCGCGAAATCGCGGAGACCATCGCGCCCTGGGCGCGTGCGCAGGGCATCTTCCTCGCCGGCCTCGACGTGATCGGTGACTGCCTCACCGAAATCAACGTCACCAGCCCCACCGGCTTCCAGGAAATCGCCGCGCAGGCCGGCATCGACGTCGCGGCGCGCTTCATCGAGGCGCTGGAACACGGCTGATGCCTCGCCTGATCGCTTTCCTCTGCGTGCTGCTGGCTGCCTGCAGCCCGCCGCCGCCCGTCCAGCAGCAGTCCTACGTCTTCGGCACCCTGGTCGAAGTCAGCGTTGTCGATGCGCCCGAGGCCGCAGCCCAGGCGGCCATCGCCGCAGTCCTCGCCCACTTCGATCAACTGCACCGCCAGTTGCATGCCTGGCAGCCCAGCGAACTGTCGCGGCTGAACGCGGCCCTGGCGCAAGGAAAACCCGCGACGGTAACGCCCGAACTCGCGGCCATGCTGGAGGATGCGCAGCGCCTCGCCGCGCAGTCGCAGGAACTGTTCGACCCCGCCATCGGCGGCCTGATCGCGCTGTGGGGCTTCCACGCCGACACGCCGCAGGGACGCGTGCCCGATGCCGGGGCCATCGCCGACTGGGTGCACCGGCAGCCGCGCATGGCCGATCTCGTCATCCGCGGCAATACGGTATCGAGTGCCAATCCGGCGGTGCAGCTCGACCTCGGCGGCTACGCCAAGGGCCGCGCGCTGGACGACGCGGTGGCGATCCTCCGGCAGCACGGCATCCGCAACGCGCTGGTCAACATCGGCGGCAACGTCATCGCCCTGGGCCGCCATGGCGACCGGGCGTGGCGCGTGGGCATCCAGCATCCGCGCAAGCCCGGCACCCTGGCGACGCTGGACCTCGCCGACGGCGAGGCCATCGGCACCTCGGGCGACTACCAGCGCTACTTCGAGGCCGGCGGCAAGCGCTACAGCCACCTCATCGACCCGCGCACCGGCTATCCGGCTGCCGGCATGCAGTCGGTGACGATCCTGGTGGCCGGCGCGCACGCCGGCACGCGCTCGGACGCGCTGTCCAAGCCGCTCTTCATCGGCGGCCCGGCCGGGCTGGCCGACACCGCCAGCCGGCTCGGCATCGCCGACTGGCTCGCGGTGGACGCCGCCGGCCGGCGCCTGGTTTCGCCTGCCATGCAGGCGCGGCTTCGCTAGAATAGGACTTTTGTTCCGACCCTCCCGCAATGATCGGCATCCTCATCGTCGCGCACGGCTCGCTCGCAGACAGCCTCATCGAATGTGCAGTCCACGTTCTCGGCGCGCGTCCGCCGGGGCTCGCCGCCATCGACTTCACCGGCCACGCCGACCCGGAGGAACGCCAGGCGGTGCTGCGCCAGCGCCTGGCCGAACTGGAAGCGGGCGAGGGCGTGCTGGTGCTGGCCGACGTCTACGGCGCCACCCCCTGCAACACCCTGTGCCGGCAACTGATGCCGGAGCGCGTCGAGGGCGTCTCGGGCGCCAACCTGCCGATGCTGCTCAAGGCGCTGACCTACCGCGACAGCCTGCCCCTGCCCCAACTCGTCGAGCGCGTCGCCGAAGGCGGCCGCAACAGCATCCAGCATATTTCGGAGACCATGTGTCATGCAGCAACGGGACGTTGAAATCGTCAACAAACTCGGGCTGCACGCGCGCCCGTCGGCCAAGCTGACCCAGCTTGCCTCCGGCTTTTCGAGCCACGTCCACCTGTCCAAGAACGGTCGCCGCATCAACGCCAAGAGCATCATGGGCGTGATGATGCTGGCCGCCGCCCGGGGCAGCACCGTCACCATCGAAACCGAGGGCGAAGACGAAGTCGCCGCCCTCGAAGCCCTGGCCGATCTGATCGAGAGCGGCTTCGGCGAGGAACTCGCATGAGCTTCAGCCTGCACGGCATCGGCGTTTCCGGCGGCATCGCCATCGGCTACGCCCACCTCGCCTCGAACGCGCGCGTCGAGGTGCCGCAGTACATGCTCGACAGGAAGTACATCAAGGAGGAACTGGCGCGCTTCGACGAGGCCATCCTCGCCACGCGCACCGAGCTGGAAACCCTGCGCGACCACATCCCGGCCAATGCCCCGGCGGAACTGTCGGCTTTCCTCGACATGCACCTCATGTTCCTCGGCGACTCGATGATCGCCGAGGAGCCCAAGCGCCTCATCCGCGAAACCCAGTGCAACGCCGAGTGGGCGCTGGCGCAACAGATGGAGGCGCTGGTCGCGCGCTTCGAGGAAATCGACGACCCCTACCTGAGGAGCCGCCAGGAGGACGTGGTGCAGGTGGTGCAGCGCGTGCTGAAGGCGCTGATGGGCCACCCCAGCCACCTGCCGCTGGACGTCGACTTCGACAGCGAGCGCATCCTCGTCGCGCACGAGCTCACGCCGGCCGACATGGTCATCTTCAAGAACGTGCACTTCGCCGCCTTCATCACCGACCTCGGCGGCGCCACCTCGCACACCGCGATCCTCGCGCGCAGCATGGCCATGCCGTCGGTGATGGCGCTGCACAACGCGCGCGGCCTCATCCGCGACCACGACCTGCTTATCGTCGACGGCCGCGACGGCGTCGTCATCGTCAACCCGGACGAGTCGGTGCTGGCCGAGTACCGGCTGCGGCAGAACCAGTGGCGCATCGACACCGACAAGCTCAAGCGCCTGAAATCAGGCAAGTCCGCCACCCTCGACGGCACCACCGTGGAGCTGATGGCGAACATCGAACTGGTCGACGACATCGAAGCGGTGAAGGCGGCCGGCGCGCACGGCATCGGCCTGTTCCGCAGCGAATTCCTCTTCCTCAACCGCGACGACCTGCCGACCGAGGAAGAGCAATACCACGCCTACCGGGCCGTGGCCGAGGCGCTCGACGGCAAGCCCGTCACCATCCGCACGCTCGACCTCGGCGCCGACAAGCAGGCGCCCTGGGGCCATACGGTGGCCGACAACCCGGCGCTGGGCCTGCGCGCCATCCGCCTGTGCCTCGTCGAACCCGGCCTCTTCCATACCCAGCTGCGCGCCATCCTGCGTGCCTCGGCGCACGGCCGCGTACGCATCCTCGTGCCCATGCTCGCCCATTTCGTCGAGCTGCGGCAAACCCTGCAGCGCATCGACGAGGCCAAGGAATCGCTGCGCCGCGACGGCCTGAAATTCGACGACGGCATTCCCGTCGGCGGCATGATCGAAGTCCCCGCCGCCGCGCTCTCGGCCACGTTCTTCGCCGACCAGCTCGACTTCCTCTCCATCGGCACCAACGACCTGATCCAGTACACGCTGGCCATCGACCGCGCCGACGACAGCGTGGCGCATCTCTACGACCCGCTGCACCCCGCCGTGCTCGCCCTCATCCAGCAGACCATCCGCGCCGGCGCCAAGGCCGGCAAGCCGGTATCGGTATGCGGGGAAATGGCGGGGGATCCGCAGCTGACGCGCCTGCTGCTGGGGCTGGGGCTGCGCTCGTTCTCCATGCATCCCGCCAGCCTGCTGCAGGTGAAGCAGCAGGTGCTGAAGTCGCATCTGGAGGAACTGACGCCGGTGGCGCAGAAACTGCTGAAGAACACCGATCCGGAAAGGACGGCGACGCTGCTCAACCGCCTGAACGGCTAGGTACGGCCCGCGGCGGATCAGGCCGCCAGCGCTGTCGCGATCTTCGTCAGTTCGGCCTTGTCCTGGCGCAGGGCGCCGATGTCTTCCTTGATCTGGGCCATGCGCCCGTGCAGGGTGCCCATGTTCTCAAGGATGCGCTGCAGGTTGCCGAGGCGGGTATCGAGGTACTGCTTGTGCTCGCGGATGCGCGTCATCACCGGGTCGAGCGCGATGCGCAGCCAGCGTTCGGCATCGATGCGCGCCAGTTCGAAGGCCTTCTTGGCTTCTTCCGCCAGGCTCGCGTAGAAGCGGCGGATCATGAAGCGCTTTTCCAGCATGAGATTGGCCGGGTCGCGGCAGAACGCCTCGGTCTCGTTCAGCAGGGACTGCAGGCGATTGCGGTAGGCCGACAGGTTGAGTCGCGGCACCTGCATCTTGGGCAGGTTGTGCAGGCGATGGAAGCGCAGGTAGGCCTGTTCCAGCGCGTCGAGCATGTTGTCGGCGAGCTGGCTGGCCTGCTGCAGGCGGTCGCTCATCTGTTCGGACAGGTGGCGGATGCTCTGGGTCAGGCCGCGCGTGGTCCAGCTTTCCTCCATGGCCTCGCGCGCCTGTTCCAGAATGGTCATCAGGGTGTCCTGCGACAGGTTGGCCAGAAGATGCTCACCCTGCCCCTGCATCATCTTGCGGGTCATGCGGAACTGTTCCGCGGTGGCGTCGTAGGCGTCCTTCTCCTTCTGCAGCGCGGCGCGCGTCTGTGCGATCAGGTCGCGGTTCTTGCCGGACAGCTGGGTCAGCTGGATCAGCTCGTCGCTGCTGCGCTTGATGCGCGCGGCCAGGTCGGTATTGCTCTCCTCGAGCATGACGCTGACCTCGCGCGCGACGGCGTGGTGCAGCATGTCGCGCCGCGCCGGGATGACCTGGTGCGCCAGCAGGTATTCCAGCGATTCGATGCCGGACCGCACCAGCAGGCCGGCGTCGCCGCGGATCTTGGCCGCCAGCGCCTTCTGCGCCGAGACGGCGAACACGCGGCTGCGCGGCAGCTTGAGCACGCGCGCGGTTTCCTCGGCCTGACGCTCGATGCTGGCCTGCACCTCGGCGTCGGTCTTGAGCTCGTCCCACTGCATGTCGATCTTGTTCAGCACCGCAACGTGGTAGTTGGTGTGGCGATGCACGTGCTTCTGCCAGATTTCCAGGTCGGAACGCGTCACGCCGGTGTCGGTGGCGAGCAGGTAGAGTACCGCGTGGGCGTTGGGGATCACCGACAGGGTGAGTTCGGGTTCGGCGCCCAGCGCATTGAGCCCCGGGGTGTCGAGCACGGTCAGGCCGGCCTGCAGCAGGGGATGCGGGTAATTGACCACGGCATAGCGCCAGGTCGGCACCTCCACGGTGCCGTCGGCACGCAACTCGTGGCGCATGCTCTCGTCCTCGCCGTTCCACAGGCCGAGTTCGATCGCTTCCACCGCCGGCATGGGGCGGGTCTCGGTCAGCTTCTTCAGGCTTTCGGCGAGCTGGCGCGGATCCTTCGGATCGAGTGCGATCCGCACCCATTCGATGGGCATGTGCTTGAGCCGCGTCAGCGTCTCGCCGCGTGCCCGCGTCTCGATCGGTAGCAGGGCGAGGCTGGGGCCTTCGTCCGGATTCCAGCCCAGCTCGGTCGGGCACATGGTGGTGCGGCCGGCGTCGGAAGGCAGCAGGCGCTGGCCGTGATCGGCAAAGAACAGGGCGTTGATGAGTTCGGTCTTGCCGCGCGAGAACTCGGCGACGAAGGCGACCACCAGCTTGTCGTGACGCAGGCCGGCGGCGGTGTCGGTCAGGCGCAGGGTGCGCTCGGCGTCGATGCCGTGCTGGCGGTCCAGCCAGTTGGCATAGTCGGTAATCGCCGTTGCCAGCCGCAGGCGGCGTTCGCTGAAATCGGCAACTTCGTGTTCGAGATGCACACTCATGAATTTACTGTTCGTTTTCGATATCGAGCCAAGGGTGCTCCACCCCGCGCACCGCCACGGTCTTCTGCCGCGAGGTTTCGCCGCGCACCAGGGTCACCGAGGCCTTCGGCACCCCCAGGCGGTCGGCCAGCCAGGCGAGCAAATGCGCATTCGCCTTGTTATCGACCGGCGGCGCGGCAATCTTGAGTTTCAGGCGCCCGCCGTGCTCGCCGACGGCCTGGGTGGCCCTGGCACCAGGCTGGACGTGCAGGTCGAGCAGCCAGGCGTCGCCGTCGCGGCGCGCCCAGACGGGAGGCCCGTTCAAAGGGAACCGAGCAGGATGCGCTCCAGCGCCATCACCGGCACCATCAGCACCAGCTGGCAGACGATGAAGAGCACGATGGGCGACAGGTCGACGTTGGCGACCAGCGGGACGAAGCGGCGGATCGGCCGCAGGAAGGGCTCGGACAGGGCCTGCACCACCGGCATCAGCGGCGTCATCGGATTGACCCAGGACAGCACCGCGCTCACCACCGTGATGCCGATGATGAGGTAGACCAAGAGCGAGAACAGCCGGATCAGCCCCAGCCCCAGCATCACCGGCCAGACGCCCGCACCGGCCAGCGCAAAGGGAAAACCGTCGAGCCAGTAGCCGGAAACGACGACCAGCAGCTCGACCAGAAAAGCCAGCAACAGGCAGGCCCAGTCCAGCCCGAACACCCCGGGCACCACCCGGCGCAACGGCTTCACCGCGAAATCGGTGAGCGCGACGACGAACTGCGCGAAGGGATTGCGGAAGGGCACGCGGAAGAGCTGCATCATGAAGCGCAGCAGCACCGCGATGACGAACAGGTTGCCGATCGTCTGGATGAGGAAATGCAGCGCGCCGGAGATCATGCCAGCCGCCCCAGTTCGTCGCCGAGCTCGGCGCCGCGCCGGCTGGCGGCGTCCACCGCCGCGGCGAAGGCAGCCTTCACGCCGGCGGCGTCCAGCGCCGCGATGCCGCGTTCGGTGGTGCCGCCCTTCGAGGTCACGCGCTGGCGCAGCAACGCCGGTTCCTCGCCCGACTCGAGCGCCAGCTTGGCCGCGCCGAAGAAGGTCTGCAGCGCGAGCTGCCGCGCGGTCTGCGGCGCCAGGCCCTGCGCCACGGCCGCGGCTTCCAGCGACTCGATGCAGTAGAACACGTAGGCCGGCCCGCTGCCCGAGACCGCCGTCACCGCGTCGAGCTGGATCTCGCTTTCCACCCAGACGACGCCGCCGACGGCGCGCAGCACGGCCTCGGCGTCGGAACGCGCCTCGGCGTTCAGCGCCGGCGCCGCGTACAGGCCGGAAATGCCGGCCCGCACCAGCGCCGGCGTGTTCGGCATCGCGCGCACGATGCGGTCGTGCCCGCCCAGCCAGCGCGCCAGGTCGGCCACCCGCACGCCGGCGGCGATCGACAGCACCAGCTGGCCCGCCATGCGCGGCGCCAGCGCCGCCGCCACCTCGGGCAGCGACTGCGGCTTCACCGCCAGAACGATCAGGCCGTGCAGGCGCGCCTCGGACAGGTCGGCATGGGTCACCACGCCGAACCGCGCGGCCAGGCTGGCGCGCGCGTCGGCGTTGATTTCCACCACCTCGATCCCGGTCGGCTCGGCGCCGCTGGCGACCAGGCCGCCGATGATGGCCGCGGCCATGTTGCCGCCGCCGATGAAGCTCACTTTATGCATGTTGAGTCCTTGAACCAAATAATGCAGTACCGACGCGCACGATGGTCGCGCCCTCCAGAATCGCCGCCTCCAGGTCGCCCGACATGCCCATCGACAGCGTATCGAGCGCATGGCCGCGCGCGACGAGCGCATCGAACAGTTCGCGCACCCGGCGGAACGCGGCGCGCTGCGCCGCCGGATCCGCCTCGGGTGCGGGAATCGCCATCAGCCCGCGCAGCCGGAGACCGGGCAGTTTCGCCACGGCCTCGGCCAGTACAGGCAGTTCGGCGGGCGCGACCCCGCCCTTGCTCGCTTCGCCGCTGACGTTGACCTCGATGCAGACCGCAAGCGGCGGCAGGCCGGGCGGGCGCTGCGTCGACAGGCGCTCGGCGATCTTCAGGCGATCGACGCTGTGCACCCAGGCAAAGTGCTCCGCGATCGGGCGCGTCTTGTTGCTCTGGATCGGCCCGATGAAATGCCATTCGAGCGGCAGGTCGGCCAGCGCCGCCCGCTTGTCCAGCGCCTCCTGCAGGTAGTTCTCGCCGAAGGCCTGCTGCCCGCAGCCGGCCATCGCGCGCACGGCGGCGGCATCGAAGGTCTTGCTCACCGCCAGCAGGCGCAGGCCCGCCGGATCGCGGCCAGCCTCGCGGGCCGCCGCCGCGATGCGTGCCTGCACCGCCCGCAGGCGCCCGCAGGGCGGGCTGTCCGCAAGGGCCGCGGACGGCTCAAGTTCGCGGGTTTTCAGGCCGTTATCCATTCCGATTATTATCTTCCAAAACCCCCACTGAACGAGGCACGCGTGGACATTTCCGAACTGCTGGCATTCGCCGTCAAGAACAAGGCTTCCGACCTGCATCTTTCTTCCAGCCTGCCGCCGATGATCCGGGTGAACGGCGACATCCGCCGCATCAACCTGCCGCCGATGGACCACAAGGACGTGCACCGCATGGTGTACGACATCATGAACGACAGCCAGCGCAAGGTGTACGAGGAAACGCTGGAGATCGACTTCTCGTTCGAGATTCCCTCGCTGGCGCGCTTCCGCGTCAACGCGTTCAACCAGCAGTACGGCGCCGGCGCCGTGTTCCGGACGATTCCGTCCAAGGTGCTGACGCTGGAGGAGCTCAACTGCCCGCCCATCTTCAAGGAAATCTCCGACCAGCCGCGCGGCATCGTGCTCGTCACCGGCCCCACCGGCTCGGGCAAGTCGACCACCCTGGCGGCGATGATGGACTACATCAACGAGAACCAGTATTCGCACATCCTCACCGTCGAGGACCCGATCGAATTCGTCCACCAGTCGAAGAAATGCCTGATCAACCAGCGCGAAGTCGGCCCGCACACGCTGTCGTTCAACAACGCGTTGCGCAGCGCGCTGCGCGAAGACCCGGACGTGATCCTGGTGGGCGAACTGCGCGACCTCGAAACCATCCGCCTGGCGCTGACCGCCGCCGAAACCGGCCACCTCGTGTTCGGCACCCTGCACACCTCGTCGGCGGCCAAGACCATCGACCGCGTGGTCGACGTCTTCCCCGCCGCGGAAAAGGAAATGGTGCGGTCCATGCTGTCCGAATCGCTGCGCGCCGTCATCTCGCAGACCCTGCTGAAAACCAAGGACGGCACCGGCCGCGTCGCCGCGCACGAGATCATGATCGGCACCCCGGCCATCCGCAACCTGATCCGCGAGAACAAGGTTGCCCAGATGTACTCCGCCATCCAGACCGGCGGCAACCTGGGCATGCAGACGCTGGACCAGTGCCTGCAGGACCTGGTGAAGCGCAACATCGTCGCCAGCGGCGTGGCGCGCAATGCCGCGCAGAACAAGGACGCCTTCTTCGGCTAAATTGGCAGTTCGAAGACCCGACCGCAGCAGATTATTCGAGGTGCCCCCATGAATGCCGAAAAAACCGTCCACGACCTGCTCCGCCTGATGCTGGCGAAGAACGCGTCCGACCTCTTCATCACCGCCGGCTTCCCGCCCGCCATCAAGGTCGACGGCAAGATCACCCCGGTCTCGCCGCAGAGCCTGACCCCCGCGCACACCAGCGAACTGGCGCGCTCGATCATGAACGACCGCCAGTGGAACGACTTCGAGGCGACCAACGAATCCAACTTCGCGATCAGCCCGCCCGAAATCGGCCGCTTCCGCGTCAACGTCTTCGTGCAGCAGGGCCGCGTCGGCATCGTGATGCGGACCATCAACACCAAGATCCCGAAGATGGAAGAGCTCAACCTGCCGCCCATCCTCAAGGACGTGGCCATGATCAAGCGCGGCCTGGTCATCTTCGTCGGCGGCACCGGCACCGGAAAATCGACCTCGCTGGCGGCGATGGTGGGCTACCGCAACGAAAACGACGCCGGCCACATCATCACCGTCGAAGACCCGATCGAATACGTGCACGAGCACCGCAAATCGATCATCACCCAGCGCGAAGTCGGCATCGACACCGACAACTGGTTCTCCGCGCTGAAGAACACCCTGCGCCAGGCGCCCGACGTCATCCTCATCGGCGAAATCCGCGACCGCGACACCATGGACTACGCCATCGCCTTCGCCGAGACCGGCCACCTGTGCCTGTCCACCCTGCACGCCAACAGCGCCAACCAGGCGCTCGACCGCATCATCAACTTCTTCCCCGAGGAAAAGCGCGACCAGCTGCTGATGGACCTGTCGCTCAACCTCAAGTCCTTCATCTCGCAGCGCCTGATTCCGCGCAAGGGCCAGCCCGGCCGCGTCGCCGCGGTGGAAATCCTGCTCAACTCGCCGCTGATCGCCGACCTCATCTTCAAGGGGCAGGTGCACGAGATCAAGGAGATCATGTCCAAGTCGCGCGAGCTCGGCATGCAGACCTTCGACCAGGCCCTGTTCGACCTCTACGAAAGCGGCATGATTTCCTACGAGGACGCGCTAAGGAACGCCGACAGCCTCAACGACCTGCGCCTGAAGATCAAGCTGCACGGGCAGGAGGCCAAGGGACGGGACATGATGGCGGGGCTGGATCATCTCGACATTGTTTGAGACAACAAGCATGTGCAATTAAAAACGGGGTGCAATGCACCCCGTTTTTAATTGCACGCAGAACGGGCAACCCCACCATCTGGTCAGATTGTCTGACAGAAAATCGAAGCCGGCCCCATTTGTTCCATTTGTTTGATTTATTCGATACGCACACTAGAAACTATGTGTTCCCCAACTCTCCGCAGTTCTGCTAAACGGGCTTCGTCTGGCTTGCCTCGCGTGCCGAGATTGAAGGAAATGCTGATCAAATAATCATTGTCAAAAACTGCGCGATATTTATCCCCATCATGTGAACCACTACTACGATAACTGATGGTTCTTAACCATTCCAGGTTACCCAATCTTAAAAAAGAATAAGATCGGCTCGGGTCAGTTTGTTTTCTTTCTTGAGTAATGATTGCATCGAATGCACTGCGCGTGGGCGTGAATTGGAAATACGGCGTCCAAGACCCATCAGAATTCGTACCTCTATATCTAGCGACAGAAATAAAGATATTCACGCCCGAAGATGCATGTACCCAGCCAATCTTCTCAGCGGTTCTTAATGCAACGATTCGGTGATCATCGTTGTTTGTAAAAGATGGGTTGAATTCAAACGTCGTAGTCCCAGGTACGTTAACAGGAAAATCGAATCGGATGGTCTTACCTGCTGCCTTGACCTCAAATTGCTTCCATGTCGCCCCCTCGAAATCTGAAGCCGCCTTCACTTGTTTTACGCCACTGCACGCTCCCACGCCCATCATCCCAAGGCTCACCAACAACTGATGGAAACCGCGTCGATTCATGGCGCGCCTCCATATGAACAGCGCGAATGCGGGCTAGCTTCGCAGCCCATGAACAGCAAGGGGCTGGCCAGCGCCGTGGCGTAACAAATGGGGTCGTAACAAATGGGGTCAGACACCATTGTTGTTGGCAGCCCCGGTTTCCGGCTTCTTCGCCTTCATCGACCCTGCAATCAGCCTGTACTGCAAAAACCGTGTCTCGATCTGCCCGTTGAACAGCGGGATGCGGCGGCTCGCCTTCAACCCGATCGCCTTGGGCAGCAGCGGGTCGCCGGAGATGATCCACGCGTCCCAGCCGCTGAAATGCTGCTTCAGCCAGTCGCCCAGTAGCGGATACCAGTCGGCCAGGTCGTCGGCGTCGCCGATGCGTTCGCCGTAGGGCGGGTTGGTGATGATCGTGCCGACCGGCGTGGGCGGCTTGAGGTCGAGCGCGTCGGAAACGCGCAGTTCGATGGCGCCGGCGTAGCCGGCGGCGGCGAGGTTGTTGCGCGCCTTGTCGAGCACCCATCGATCCCGGTCGGCGCCGAAGAGCGGCAGGGATTTGAGCGGTTTTTCCTTCGCCTTTTCCTCGGCCCGGATGCGCTGCCACAGCGTGGCGTCGAAATCGCGGTAGTGCTCGAAGGCGAAGTGCCGCGTGCGGCCGGGGGCGCGGTTGAGCGCGATGTCGGCGGCTTCGAGCAGGATGGTGCCGGCGCCGCACATGGGGTCCAAGAGCGGCGTGCCGGGTTCCCAGCCGGACAGCAGGACGAGGCCGGCGGCGAGGTTCTCCTTGATCGAGGCGGCGCTGGCTTCGGTCTTGAAGCCGCGCTTGAAGAGCGGTTCGCCCGAGGTGTCGAGGTAGAAGGTCGCGGCGTCGGCGGTGAGGAAGGCGTACACCGGCACGTCGGGCGACTCGGTGTCGACGCTCGGGCGGGCGCGGGTTTCCTCGCGGAAGCGGTCGCAGATCGCGTCCTTGATCTTGAGCGTGATGAAGTTGAGGCTTTTCAGCGGCGCGTTCTGCGCGCCGACCTTGACCGCGATGGTCTTCTGCACGTCGAACCACGCCGGCCACGGCAGGTCGAGCGCGGCGCGGTAGATGTGTTCTTCCTTGCGGTAGCGCGTGTAGCCGACCTTGCGCAGGATGCGGGTGGCGGTGCGCGAGGTGAGGTTGGCGCGCATTTCGGCGGCAGCGTCGGCCATGAACAGCACACCGGCGGGCAACTGCCGCACGACGGTGGCACCGGCGGCGGCGAGTTCGGCGACCAGCAGTTCTTCCAGCCCGCGCGGGCAGGTGGCGAAATGGCTGGCGGGGGGCAGGGCTTCGCGTTCGGGACGGACGGGGTGCGGGGTGCGGGCGCGACGGGGTTCGGGTTTCAAGCAGGGCTTTCGAGGAAGATCAGAACGGTTTCAGCACGACCAGCAGCACCACGACCAGCAGCACGATGACCGGGATTTCGTTGAACCAGCGGAACCAGACGTGGGATTTGGTGTTCTGTCTGGCTTCGAAGTCGCGCAGCAGGCGTTTGCAGACATGGTGATAGCCGACCAGCCCGGCGACCAGGGCGAGCTTGGTCCACATCCAGTTCATCGACAGCGGGAAGTAGGCGAGCCAGATCCAGATGCCGGATGCGAGCGTGAGCCACATGATGGGCGTGACAAACCGATACAATTTGCCGGCCATGAGCAGCAGGCGGGCATAGGCGGCCTCGTTGCTCTCCATCGCCAGGTTGACATAGATGCGCGGCAGGTAGAACAGTCCGGCGAACCAGCTCACCACCATCACGATATGAAACGATTTCAGCCACAGCATGGATAAACGTGCCCTTTTGAAGAAGTGGATGCCAAGTCCGCTGACCCTGATTCTACTGGGTTTGATCGCGTACCTGTGGTTCCGCCCGCCTGCCGAAGTGAATGACGAGACGCGCGCGACGCCGCCATGGGGCGTGACCCTGCCGGACGGCCGCAGCTTCACCCGCGACGACTTCCGGGGCAAGGTGGTGCTGGTGAATTTCTGGGCGACCTGGTGCCCTTACTGCCGCAAGGAAAAGCCGGTGATCGACGATTTCTGGCACGACTATCGCGACCGCAACTTCGAAGTGCTGTCGATCAGCGTGTCGGATTCGCCGCAGGCCATCGAGGCGTGGATGCGCGACAAGGGCTACGCGTTCATGGCCGCGCCGACCAACGCCTCGGTGACCGCCGCCTTCGGGCAGATATCGACCCTGCCGACTTCCTTCATCCTCGACGCCGACGGCAATATCCGCCACAAGGTCGCCGGCCAGCTGCACTATCCGCGGCTGGAATCCCTGGTCGTTCCCCTGCTGAAAGCGCCCGCGCCATGACCGAACCCCGCCACGTCGACGCCCGCCTGGCCGAACTGGAGGCCAAGCTCGCCTTCGCCGAAGACCTGATCGACACGCTCAACAAGACGGTATTCCGCCAGCAGGAACAGCTCGACCTGCTGCAGGACCAGTTGCGCCTCCTGAACCGGCGCATGCAGGAAGCCCAGCCGGAAGAACGGCGCGACCTGCGCGACGAGATCCCGCCGCACTACTGAGCGGGTTCAGCGCGCGTCCACCGCGATCTTCACCACCACCTTGCGGATGAAGCCCGCGCTGACCAGCGGGGCGTGGGCATCGTCCGGAAAGAACAGGCAGAACGCCCCGGCCGGCGTCGACACCCAGCTTGCGGGTTCGTCGTCGAAGAAGCGGATGTCGCGCGCCGCGTCGTAGTCGGTGCGCGGCTGCGTGCAGTCGGCGAGCGGACGCCAGCCCATTTCGTCGACGCCTTCGCGCACCAGCTGGATGTCGATGTAGCGGCGATGGCATTCGAGTTTCGCTTCCCCGCGGGTGCGCCCCGCGCAGGCCTCGACGATGGCGAACAGGCGGTCGCCGTCGATGTCGTGGCGGCCGGGACCGAGTGTGGCCGGGCCGGTGCCGCGCAGCCAGGCGAAGGCCTGCGCGAACAGCGGATGCAGGGCCGCGTAGCGGTCGGCGCGGTCGAGGGTATCGAGGATCATCCGTTCAGGTCCGGGCCGGGCTGGTTGCGTTCCTTGGCCCGGTACATGGTTTCGTCGGCCTGCCGCATCAGCGCATCGAGCGTCGGCGTGTTGTTGCTGCAGCTGGCGATGCCGATGCTGATGCCGGGCCGCGCCGGCGCGGACATGGCGGGCAATACGGTCGCCACCGCGGCACGCAGGCGATGCAGCAGCGCATTGAGCGCAGAGCCGGCGTCGGTATCCGGCAGCAGCACCAGGAATTCGTCGCCGCCCACGCGCGCGACCAGGTCAGATTCGCGGCAGCACGATTTGAGCGCCTGCGCCACCTGCACCAGCACGGCGTCGCCGCCGGCGTGGCCGAAGGTGTCGTTGATCGCCTTGAAGTCGTCGATGTCGATGTTGAGCAGGGTGAGCGGCCGCTTGCTGCGCTTGGCGAGCGCGAACATGTCCTGCCCGCGCAGGTTGAACTGGTGGCGGTTGGCCAGTCCGGTCAGCGGATCGTGCAGCGCCATCGCGCGAATGCGCTGGTGCGCGGAAACCGAATACAGCACCAGCACCCCGGCCGCCAGCGCCAGCAGGGCCAGCAGGCCTTGCGTGCCCATGCCGTAGCCGACGGCCGGCATCGACGCGCGCGCCGCCAGTTGCCACTTGCCGCCGGGAATGATGACGTCCATCGTCAGCGCCGAGGGATCGTTGAACAGCGCCGCCTGGCCCAGGAACACCGCGCCGGCCGCACCGAGCCCGTCCTTGCCGCGCAGGGCGTAGTGCACGCCGTTGTGCCGGCCGTCGTTGCCGAGCCCGGCCCGCTCGAATATGGGTTGCGGGTCGATCGCCACCGAGGCCAGCCCCCAGTAGCGGGTCGAGCCATCCGGCCGGGTGAACAGGATGGGGATGCGGTTGACGAGCCCGAGTCCGCCCTGCACGAGTTCGAGCGGCCCGGCGATCACCGGGCGCTGTTCGCGCATCAGCCGCAGCACCGCCTCGCGCTGCGCCGGCGAATCGAGGTAGCGCAGGCCCAGCGCCTTCTCGTTGCCGGTGCGCGGATGGATGTAGCGGATGACGTTGTCGGGGGCCAGCGCGACGCTGCGGATCGCCGGCTGCACGCGCAGCAGCGAAGCCGCGACCTGCTGCATCGCCTGCTCGGAAAAATCCGGCTGCGCGAGCACGAAGCTCGACAGGCCCAGGCTCAGGGAAAGCGTGGCATTGAGTTCGGATTCCAGTCGCGCGCGCACCGTGGCGGCTTCGGCCTGCAGCACCGCGCGCTCGGCCTGGTGCCGGCGATCCAGCTCCAGCCAGGCCAGCGATTGCAACAGCGCCCAGACGGCCAGCGCCGTCGCCAGGCCCGCCGCGAGCGGCCAGCCGCGCAGGCAGAAACCGAAGCGGACGTTCGTGCAGTCAGCGGCTGATGGGCTTGTAGCGGATGCGTTTGGGCTTGGCGCCTTCTTCGCCCAGGCGTTTTTTCTTGTCGGCTTCATACTCTTGGTAGTTCCCCGGGAAGAATACTACCTGCGAGTCGCCTTCGAAGGCGAGGATATGCGTGGCGATGCGGTCGAGGAACCAGCGGTCGTGCGAAATCACCAGCACGCAGCCGGCGAATTCGAGCAGCGCGTCTTCGAGTGCGCGCAGGGTTTCCACATCCAGATCGTTCGACGGTTCGTCGAGCAGCAGCACGTTGCCGCCGGCGATCAGCGTCTTGGCCAGGTGCAGCCGGCCGCGTTCGCCGCCCGACAGGTTGCCGACGAGTTTCTGCTGGTCGCCGCCCTTGAAGTTGAAGCGGCCGAGGTAGGCGCGCGACGGCGTTTCGTAGCGGCCCACGGTCAGGATGTCGCGGCCTTCGGCGACTTCGTCGAACACGGTCTTGTCGGCGGCCAGCGCATCGCGGCTCTGGTCGACGTAGGCGAGCTTCACGGTCTGGCCGATCTCGACTTCGCCGCTGTCCGGCTTTTCCTGGCCGGTGATCATCCTGAAGAAGGTCGACTTGCCCGCGCCGTTGGGGCCGATGATGCCGACGATGGCGCCGGGCGGCACCGAAAAGCTGAGGTCGTCGATCAGCAGCCGGTCGCCGAAGGATTTGCTGACGTGATGGAAGTCGATCACCTTGTCGCCGAGCCGCTCGCCGACCGGGATGAAGATTTCCTGCGTCTCGTTGCGCTTCTGGTATTCGACCGAATTGAGTTCCTCGAAGCGCGCCAGTCGCGCCTTCGACTTGGCCTGGCGCGCCTTCGGATTCTGCCGCACCCACTCGAGTTCCTGCTTCATCGTCTTGATGCGGCCGGCTTCCTGCTTGGCCTCGGTCTCCAGACGCGCCTCCTTCTGCTCGAGCCAGCTGGTGTAGTTGCCCTTCCACGGGATGCCGTGGCCGCGGTCGAGCTCGAGGATCCACTCGGCGGCGTTGTCGAGGAAGTAGCGGTCGTGCGTCACCGCAACCACGGTGCCGGGATAGCGCACGAGGAACTGCTCCAGCCACTCGACCGATTCGGCGTCGAGGTGGTTGGTCGGCTCGTCGAGCAGCAGCATGTCGGGGTTGGACAGCAGCAACTGGCACAGCGCGACGCGGCGCTTCTCGCCGCCCGACAGATTGCCGATGACGGCGTCCCACGGCGGCAGGCGCAGCGCGTCCGCGGCGATTTCCATTTGCGTGTCGAGGTCGGCGCCGGCGGTGGCGAGGATGGCCTCGCACTTGGCCTGTTCCTCGGCGAGCTTGTCGAAGTCGGCGTCGGGCTCGGCGTAGGCGGCGTAGATTTCATCCAGCCGGGTCTTCGCCGCGACGATCTCGCCGAGGCCGGCTTCCACCGCCTGGCGCACGGTGTGCGCCGGGTCGAGCTGCGGCTCCTGCGGCAGGTAGCCGATGCGGATGCCGGGCATCGGGATCGCCTCGCCCTCGATGTCGCGGTCGACGCCGGCCATGATGCGGATCAGCGAGGACTTGCCCGAACCGTTGAGGCCGAGCAGGCCGATCTTCGCGCCGGGAAAGAAGGACAGCGAGATGTCCTTCAGGATCTGCCGCTTGGGCGGCACGATCTTGCCGACCCGGTTGAGGGAATAGACGTATTGCGCCATGGAAGGAACCGGAATGAAAAATGGAGGAAAAAGCGGGGGGGATTATGGCGCGCCTGCGGGGCAGGCGTCGAATGCGCAGTCGCGGGCGGGGTTGCGGCCGACGGTCCCACCGCCGGGACAGGCCTGCACGTCGGCCGGGCAGACCAGCGCGGCGTCCGCCGACAGGGACGGCGGCGGCGGCGCATACGGCAGGGGGGGCTTCGCGGATGCCGGCTTCTGCGCCGGGCCGGCGGCCGCGCAGGCCGTCAGTGCGCACAGCAGCGGGAGGGCGGCGAGCGCCTTCACGAAAGCGCCTTGTCGAGCCGGGCGTGCAGCCTGGCGAAATCGAGCGTGCCCAGGGTCTGTTCGAGCACGCTGCCGTCCTTGTCGATGAGGAAGCTGGTCGGCGTGAGCTGCACGTCGCCGAAGGCGCGCGCGTGCTCGCCGTCGACGTCGAGCGCGACGGGGAACGGCAGCTGCCGCGTCTTCGCGAAATTCGCCACGTAGCTGGGCGGGTCGTAGCTCATGGCCACCGCGACCACCTCGAAGCCCTTGTCCTTGTAGCGGTTGTAGGTCTCGATCAGCTCGGGCATCTCACCCACGCAGCCGGGGCAGGAGGTGGCCCAGAAATTCACCAGCACGACCTTGCCGTGCAGTTGCGCCAGCGTCATCTTCCGGCCGTCGAGCGTGGTGAAGGTCGCGGCCGGCGCCTGCGGCTTTTCCATCAGGGCGTAGGCCAGGGCGCCGAGCACGGCGAGCACGGCAAGGGCGATCAGCAGGGGTTTGGTGGCTTTCAATGCTTTTCCTTGAATCTTGCGACTTGGATCTTGAATCTAGCTTCGGTACGACCGGGCGAGCTGCACATAGTGCCCGGCCGAGTAGTTGAAGTAGGCGATTTCGTCTGCGGTGAGCGGGCGCACCGGCTTGGCCGGCCGCCCCAGGTAGAGATGGCCGGATTCGAGCACCTTGCCCTCGGGCACCAGCGAGCCGGCGCCGAGCAGGACATGCTTCTGCACGACCGCGCCGTCGAGGATGATCGAGCCCATGCCGATCAGGCATTCGTCCCCGATGGTGCAGGCGTGCAGGATGACGGTGTGGCCGACAGTCACACGGTCGCCGATCACCAGCGGTCCGCCGGCAGGGTTGGCGGGCGTCTTGTGCGAGACGTGCAGCACGCTGCCGTCCTGGATGTTGGTGGCGTCGCCGATGGCGATGCGGTTGACGTCGCCGCGGATCACCGCACCGGGCCAGACCGAGGCATCGCGGCCGAGCAGGACCTCGCCGATGACCGTGGCACGCGGGTGTACCCAGGCGCCCTCGGCCAGTTGCGGCACCGCGCCGTGATGCGGGGCAATGGGAAATTCGTAGACCTTGTCCGTCATGGGGTTGAAAATCGGGGGGCGAGTCGAAATTATAATTCTCCATTCCCTTCCCCGCCGCGTGCCGCCATGAACCCGCTTCTCGATTTTTCCGGTCTGCCCCGTTTCGCCGAGTTCAAGCCCGAATTCGTCACCCCCGCCATCGACCGGCTGCTGGCCGACGCCCGCGCCGCCGTGGCGCGCGCGGAAGCGCCCGACACGCCGGCAGACTGGGACGCCTTCGTCGCCCCGCTCGACGACGCCAACGAGAAGCTGGGCCGCGCCTGGGGCATGGTGTCGCACCTGCATTCGGTGATGGATTCGCCCGAACTGCGCGAGGTCTACAACGCCAACCTGCCCAAGATCACGGTCTACTACGCCGAACTGGGACAGAACGAGGCGCTCTTCGCCAGGTTCAAGGCGCTCAAGGCCGGCCCCGGCTACGCCGCGCTGTCGGACGCGCGCAAGAAGATCGTCGAGAACGAGCTGCGCGATTTCCGCCTGGGCGGCGCCGAACTGCCGGACGAGAAAAAAGCGCGTTTCATGCAGCTGCAGGAGGAACTGGCACAGATTTCGGCCAAGTTCGAGGAGAACCTGCTCGACGCCACCAACGATTACCACCTCATCATCGACGAGCCGTCCGAACTCGCCGGCATTCCCGACGACGTGCTGGCGATGATGCAGGCCGCCGCCGAAGCGGACGGCCAGACCGGCTGGAAGATCACGCTGCAGATGCCGTCCTACCTGCCGGTGATGCAGTACGCCGACAGCCGGGAACTGCGGCAGATCCTGTACCGCGCCTACGTCACCCGCGCGTCCGAATTCGGCAAACCCGAACTCGACAACACGCCGCTCATCGCGCAGATCCTCCGGCTGCGCCGCGAGGCCGCCGAACTGCTGGGCTTCAGGTCCTACGCCGAAGTCTCGCTGGAGGCCAAGATGGCCGATACGCCGGCCGAGGTGCTGAAATTTCTCGACGAACTCGCCGTCCGCGCCCGCCCCTACGCGGAAAAGGATTTCGAGGAACTGAAGGCCTTCGCCCGCACGGAACTGGGCTACGACACGCTCGAAGCCTGGGACAACGCCTACGTCTCGGAAAAACTCCGCGTGGCGCGCTACAGCTTCTCCGACCAGGAAGTGAAGCAGTACTTCCCCGAGCCGCGCGTGCTGGCCGGTCTGTTCAAGCTGATCGAAACGCTCTACGGCCTGCACATCCGCGAGGACCAGGCGCCGGTGTGGCATCCCGACGTGAAGTTCTACACGCTGACGGATCATGCCGGACAGCGCATCGGCCAGTTCTATCTCGATCTCTACGCGCGCGCCTCCAAGCGCGGCGGCGCCTGGATGGACGACGTCATCACCCGCCGCCGCAAGGCAGAGGGTGTGCAGACGCCGGTGGCCTACCTGAACTGCAATTTCTCGGCCCCGGTCGGCGGCAAGCCCGCGCTCTTCACCCACGACGAGGTCATCACGCTCTTCCACGAAACCGGCCACGGCCTGCATCATCTGCTGACGCAGGTGGAGGAACTCGGCGTGTCGGGCATCAACGGCGTGGAATGGGACGCGGTCGAACTCCCCAGCCAGTTCATGGAAAATTTCTGCTGGGAATGGGACGTGCTGAAGCACATGACCGGCCACGTCGACACTGGCGCGGCATTGCCCAAGGACCTGTTCGACAAGATGCTGGCCGCCAGGAATTTCCAGTCCGGCCTGCAGACCCTGCGCCAGATCGAATTCGCCAGCTTCGACATGCGCCTGCACGACGATTTCGACCCCAACGGCGGCCGGACCGCCATGGATCTGCTGAACGACATCCGCAGGCAGGTCGCGGTCATCGTCCCGCCGGACTACAACCGTTTCCCCAACAACTTCTCGCACATCTTCGCCGGCGGCTACGCGGCCGGCTACTACAGCTACAAGTGGGCGGAAGTGCTGTCGGCCGACGCCTACGCGCTGTTCGAGGACGAGGCCGAAGGCTACGGCGGCGTGCTGAACCCGGAAGTGGGGCACCGCTTCTGGAGCGAGATCCTGGCCCAGGGCGGCGCCCGGCCCGCGCTCGAATCGTTCAAGGCCTTCCGTGGCCGCGAACCGACCATCGACGCCCTGCTGCGGCACAACGGCATGGCCTGAGCGCCGGCGCCGGATGGCCTGCCGACGGGTAAAGCTTCGCCGCATCCGGCCGTTATTGTGGGCGATTACGTCTTTTTTCGAGAGGCAGGCATGAAGGCAGCACTCGTACTCATGGCCATCGGCATGGCCGTCGCCAGCGCGTCGACCGGCGCGACCCAGCTCTACCAGTGGAAGGATGCGCAGGGTCGCATGGTCTACAGCGACCAGCAGCCGCCGCCCAGCGCACGCAACGCCCAGCAGAAGTCGTTCAAGGGCAGCGTCATCGAGGGCAACGAGTCCTATGCCGCCAAGAGCGCGCGCGAGAAGAACCCCATCACCCTGTACGCCAGTGCCTGCGGCGCCCCCTGCGACCTGGCCCGGCAACTGCTCGCCGACCGCGGCGTGCCCTACAGCAGCAAGGATCCCCAGGCCAGCCCGGAAGCCCAGGCCGACCTGAAGAAACTGACCGGCAATCTCTCGGTGCCGGTGCTCATCGTCGGCGCCGACCGGATCGACGGCTTCGAGGCCGGACAGTGGCAGGCTGCGCTCGACCGCGCCGGCTATCCCAAGTCCGCGCTGCCCGGCCGCAAGCCGGTACCGCAGACGGCCGCGGCGCCCGCACCGGCCCCTGCAGCACCGTCCGCGCCGCCGGCCGCCCGCTGACGCCCCCGGCCCGCCCCGGGCGGGCGCAACGGCCTGCTACACTCGCGGCATGAAAATCGCCGCCTGGAACGTCAACTCCCTCAAGGTCCGCCTGCCCCAGCTGCTGGATTTCCTGGCCACCCGCCAGCCCGATGCGGTGTGCCTGCAGGAAACCAAGCTCACCGACGACGCGTTTCCCGTGGCCGAACTGGCCGCGGCCGGCTATCGCGCAGTGTTTGCCGGGCAGAAGACCTACAACGGCGTGGCCATCGTCAGCCGCAGCGAAGCGGTCGATGTGCAGTCGGGCATTCCCGGCTTCGCCGACGAACAGAAGCGCATGCTCGCCGCGACCGTCGACGGCGTACGCCTCGTCTGCGTCTACTGCCCCAACGGACAGAGCCTGGATTCGGACAAATACCCCTACAAGCTCGCCTGGTACGACGCCCTGACCGCGTGGCTGCGGGACGAACTGGTGCGCCACCCGAAACTGGCCCTGCTCGGCGACTACAACATCGCACCGGAAGACCGCGACGTGCACGACCCCGCCGCGTGGAAGGACAGCGTGCTGGTCTCGGAAGCCGAGCGCGAACGCTTCCGCGCGCTGCTCGCGCTGGGCCTTGCGGACAGCTTCCGCCTCTTCGCGCAGCCGGAAAAAACCTTTTCCTGGTGGGACTACCGCATGCTGGGCTTCCAGAAGAATCGCGGCCTGCGCATCGACCACATCCTGCTGTCCGCGCCGCTGGCCGCCGCCTGCACGGCGTCGGGCATCGACCGCGCGATGCGCAAGCTCAAGCCGCCGTCGGATCACGCGCCGGTCGTGGCCGAACTCGCCCTCCACGGCTAAAGGCCATCGCGGCCCCGGCCTTGTAAGGCTGCCCGCCGAACGCCGACCAAGCCCTATCGGCGCCGACGCGCCCCCGCCCGCAAGCGGGTTATCGGAGAGACCCCACCATGTTCACGCTGCGTATCCTTTCCCGTGTCTCCCTCGCGCTGTGCGCCGGCCTGCTGTTCAGCGGCTGCGTGCGCGAAACCCCGGCCTCGCAGGCCAGCCCCGCCGCGCCAGCCCCCCGGCCCGACGCAGCATCCGATTCCATCGTGCTCGGCATGGGCTGTTTCTGGGGCGCGGAAAAGCGCATGTCGGAAGTGCCCGGCGTCGTCGACGTGGAAAGCGGCTACGCCAACGGCGAAGTCGCCGGCAACTACGAAGCCGTCCTCGCGCAGGAACATGCGCTGCGGCGCGGCCAGTCGGCCCGGCGCAACCACGCCGAAGTAGTGAAGGTCCGTTTCGATCCCGCGCGCACCACGCTGGAAAAAGTGCTGATCAAATTCTGGGAAAGCCACGATCCCACGCAGGGCGACCGCCAGGGCAACGACGTCGGCAGCAACTACCGCAGCGCCATCTACACGCACGATGCGGCCCAGCTGGCGATTGCGGAACAGACCCGCGCGCGCTACCAGCAGGCGCTGACGAAGGCCGGCCTGGGCGCGATCACCACCGAGATCGCGCCGCTGAAAACCTATTTCCCGGCCGAGAGCTATCACCAGGATTACCTGGCCAAGAACCCGGACGGCTACTGCGGCCTGGGCGGCACCGGCGTGCGCTATCCCGGCTCGGACACGCCCGCCCCCGCCCCCGCCCCGCGCCTCGACGGCAAGGCACTCGCGTTCGGGCGGCAACTGGTGGTGTACGAAGGCGAGCACTGTGATTTCTGCAAGCGCTTCCAGGCCGAGGTACTCGACCACTGGAAAGCGGACGTGCCGGTCGTGCGCACGCTGGGCACGCAGGCGCCCACGGGCTGGACGCTGGAGAAGGCCCTGTTCGCCACCCCGACCATCGTGCTGTTCGAACAGGGCCGCGAGGTCGCGCGCTACACCGGCTACAACGGCGAGCAGGCGCGATTCTGGAAATGGCTGGGCTTTCGCCTGCTCACGCCCGAACAGCGGCGGATCGCCTTCGAGGAGGGCACGGAGCCCGCGTTCACCGGCTCCCACCTGGACGAAAAGCGCCCCGGCACCTTTGTCGATCCGGTCACCGGCGCACCGCTCTTCCGCAGCGACGCCAAGTTCGACAGCGGCACCGGCTGGCCGAGCTTTTTCAATCCTGTACCCGGCGCGATCACGCTGCACGCAGACGGCAGCCTCGGCATGCAGCGCGTCGAGGTACGCAGCGCCAGTTCCGGCATCCACCTCGGCCACGTGTTCGACGACGGCCCGCCGCCCACCCACAAGCGCTACTGCATCAACGGCAACGTGCTGAAGTTCGTGCCGGACCAATAAGGCCTCAGGGCCCTGCTAGTACTGCACCACCACCGGATCGAGGCTGCGCCACAGATACCAGGTCGCCACCGTGCGCCAGGGGGCGTGGCGCTCGCCGTGGCGGCGCAGGACAACCGGGGTGGGACGTACCCCGTCGAGGTAATGCAGCGCGACCGCCTTCTGCAGGCCGATGTCGTCGACCGGCCACACGTCCGGCCGCCGCAGGTTGAAGATGAGGAACATCTCGGCGGTCCAGCGGCCGATGCCGCGCACGTCGGTGAGTTCGGCAATGACGGTCTCGTCGTCCCGGTTTTTCCAGCGCGCGGGCCGGATGCGGCCGTCGGCAAAATGGCCCGCCAGGTCCTGCAGATATTCGACCTTGCGCCGCGACAGCCCGCAGGCCGCGAGCCCCGCCGCATCGAGCGCGGCGACGCGTTCCGGCGCCACGTTTCCCGAGAACGCCTCGAAACGCATCCAGATGCTGTCCGCCGCCTTCACCGAAATCTGCTGACCGACGATGGCGCGGGCGAGGGTTTGAAACGGATCGCCGCGCGTGCCGAGCACGCAGTCCGGGTAGCGCGCGATCAGCGCCGCCATCACCGGATCGGCGGCAGCGAGTTCGTTGCAGGCGGCCTTCCAGTAAGCGGGCGCGCGGGGCTTCATGTCAGAACCTGCAGCTTACGCAAATCACGATTCCTTGCCCCCCACTCCCCACTCCCCGCTCCCCGCTCCCCGCTCCCCGCTCCCCGCTCCCCGCTCCCCGCTCCCCGCTCCCCGCTCCCCGCTCACAGCAGAATGATGTCGTACTGCTCCTGCGGATACGTCGTCTCCACCTGCAGCGACACCGGCTTGCCGATGAAGTCGATGAGCTGGGCGAGGCTGGCGGATTCCTCGTCGAGGAAGAGGTCGATGACGGCCTGCGAGGCGACGATGCGATACTCGCGTGCGCCGAACTGGCGCGCCTCGCGCAGGATCTCGCGCAGCACGTCGTAGCACACGGTCTGCGCGGTCTTGATCTCGCCGCGTCCCTGGCAGGTGGGGCAGGGTTCGCACAGCACGTGCGCCAGCGACTCGCGCGTGCGCTTGCGCGTCATCTCGACCAGGCCGAGGGTGGAGAATCCGCTCACCGTGGTGCGCGTGGGATCACGGGTGAGGGCCTTCTTCAGTTCGGCGAGTACCGCTTCCTGGTGCTCGCCGTTGTCCATGTCGATGAAATCGATGATGACGATGCCGCCGAGGTTGCGCAGGCGCAGCTGCCGGGCAATGGACTGCGCGGCTTCGAGGTTGGTCTTGAAGATGGTGTCGTCGAAGTTGCGCGCCCCGACGAAACCGCCGGTGTTGACGTCAACCGTGGTCAGCGCCTCGGTCTGGTCGATGATGAGATAGCCGCCGGACTTGAGATCGACCCGTCGCCCGAGCGCCTTGGCGATCTCCTCCTCGATGCCGTAGACATCGAACAGCGGGCGGTCGGCGCCGTAGTGCTGCAGCTTGTCGGCGACCGCCTGCGTGTAGTTGAGCGCGAAGTCGAGCATGCGCTGATAGGTCTCGCGCGAATCGATCTGGATGCGGGCGGTGTCGCGGTTGACGAAGTCGCGCAGCACGCGGAGCGATAGATCGAGGTCCTGGTACAACAGGCAGGGCACGACGCAGTTGCCGCGCTCGCGGATGCTCTTCCATAGCCGCCGCAGATAGGCGATGTCGGCCTCGATCTCGGCATCCTCGGCCGTCTCGGCCATGGTGCGCACGATGAAACCGCCGGTGGCGTCGGCCGGCATCAGGTCCTGCAGCTTCTGCCGCAACTGTTCGCGTTCCTCCTCGCCCTCGATCTTCTGCGAGATGCCGATGTGGGTTTCCTGCGGCAGGTAGACGAGGTAGCGGCCGGCGAAACTGATCTGGGTGGACAGACGCGCGCCCTTGGTGCCGATGGGATCCTTGATCACCTGCACCATCAGCGTCTGCCCTTCGTGCAGGATCTGCTCGATGGGCCGCTCGGGCTCGTTGCCGTGGCGCTCGATCCAGATGTCGGCGACGTGCAGGAAGGCGGCACGCTCGAGGCCGACGTCGATGAAGGCCGACTGCATGCCGGGGAGCACGCGCACCACGCGGCCCATGTAGATGTTGGACACCAGGCCGCGGCACTGCGCGCGCTCGATGTGCAGTTCCTGCACCGCGCCCAGGTGCATGACGGCGACGCGCGTCTCCTGCGGCGTGACGTTGACGAGGATTTCTTCGCTCATGGCAAAGTCCCAGGATTCTCAAATCCGAGCGGGCGGCGCGCACCCGCTCGGATTTGAAAACACGCTCAGACGGCGAGGCCGAAACTGCGCAGCAACACGGCCGTATCGAATAACGGCAGTCCCATGATGCCGCTGTAGCTGCCCTCGATATGCTCGACGAAGGCGCCGGCGCGTCCCTGGATACCGTAGGCGCCGGCCTTGCCGAGGTATTCGCCGGTTTCGAGATAGCGCGCGACGGCGGCGGTGTCGAGCACAGCGAAGCGCACCGTGCTCGACGACAGCCGCATTTCCACCCGCGCCTCGTGCTGCACGGCGACGGCGGTATGCACCCTGTGCACGCCGCCCGACAGGCGCGTCAGCATGGCTTCGGCTTCCGCGCGGTCGGCCGGCTTGCCGAGAATCGCGCCCTCGATCTCGACCACGGTATCCGCCCCCAGCACCGGAAAGCGCAGCAGGCGTCGCGCGTCGACCGCCCGCCAGCCGCACGCGGCCTTCTCGGTCGCCATGCGCCGCGCGAAATCGACGGCGGATTCGCCGGCGGCCGGCACTTCGACGACATCCATGCGCCCCGGCACGGCACGCAGCGGCAGCACGTCGAAAGCCACGCCGATCTGCTTCAGCAGTTCGCGGCGGCGCGGCGATTGCGAGGCCAGGTAGATGCGCTTGTCAACCAGCATTCGGTCTGTAGTCCTTGTCCGGTCAATCCCGATGATAGGGATGCGATTTGAGGATGCATACGGCACGATACAACTGCTCCGCCAGCACCACCCGCGCCAGCGCGTGCGGCAGGGTCAGCTTCGACAGCCCGAGCAGCTTGCCGGCCTTCGCCTTCACGCTGGCATCGAGGCCATCCGCGCCGCCGACGATGAAGGCCGGCGACACGCCTTCCCGCATCCAGCCGCGCAGCCAGTCCGCCAGTTCGTGCGTCGTCAGCTGCGTCCCGCGCTCGTCCAGCGCCACCGGCATGCTGCCCGGCGGCAGGGCGGCGAGGATGCGCTCGGCCTCGATCCCGCGGGCCTTCGCGCCGTCCTCACCGGCGACACGGTGGCCCGGCTTGATCTCGACCAGTTGCAGCGGCAGGTCGGGCGGCATGCGCCGCACGTAGTCGTCGACGCCCGCCGCGATCCAGCCAGGCATCTTGTGGCCGACGGCGATCAGCGTGAGCTTCACGCCTCAGTTCGCCGCCGTGCGCGCGCGCACGGCCTGGCCCGCGCCCCAGAGCTCTTCGAGATTGTAATGTGCCCGGGCCGCGGGCTGCATCACGTGCACGATCACGTCGCCGAGGTCGATCAGCACCCAGTCGCCGGTGGCTTCGCCCTCGGTGTTGCCCACGTACTCGCCGGCTTCCTTCACCTTGTCGTGCACGTTGGCGACCAGCGCCCGGGTCTGCCGGTTGGAGTCGCCGCTGGCGATCACCATGCGCTCGAACAGCGAGGTGAGCTTGCGGGTGTCGATCACGACGATGTCGCGCCCCTTGATGTCTTCGAGTGCGTCGACGATGAGTTTGACCTTGTCTTCGATGTTCATGCGTACAGTCTGTTTTCCTGAATGTAATCGAGTACGGCGTCGGGCAGCAGGTAGCGCACGCTGCGCCCGTGCGCCAGGGCTTCGCGGATGGCGGTGGCCGAAATCGCCAGCGGCGTCATGCGCCGCAGCAGGACCGAACCGGCCGGGCCGGCCGCCGGACCGTCGGCCACCTGGCGTGCTGCGATCTCGGCCCGCAGCGTTTCCGGCAGCGCGTCGGATTGCAGCAACGGCGCGCCGGGCCGCTCGGCGACGACGATGTGCGCCAGCGCGAACAGCCGACGCCAGTCGTGCCAGCCCGGCAGGCCGAGAAACGCGTCCGCACCGAGCAGGAGCCAGACCGGCTGCGCGTCGCCCAGCTCGGTGCGCAGGTCCGCGAGCGTGTCTACCGTGTAGCTCGGCGCATCGCGGCGGATTTCGCGGTCGTCGACGACGAAGCGCGGATTGCCGGCGACGGCGCGACGCGCCATTTCGAGCCGATGCTGTCCCGCGATGCACGGCGCGCCGCGATGCGGCGGCCGGCCGGCCGGCACGAAGCGCACGCTGGCCAGCCCGACGACCTCGGCCATCTCCTCGGCCAGGCGCAGGTGGCCGAGGTGGATGGGGTCGAAGGTGCCGCCGAAGACGCCGATGGGGTGAAGGGCGTGAGCGGCAAGCGGTGAGCGGTGAGCGGTGAGCGCTTCGACCGGGGGGGTTCCGCTCACCACTTACCGCTCACCGGCTTACCCGCGCACATGTCCGTCGCCCAGCACCACCCATTTCTGGCTGGTGAGGCCTTCGAGGCCCACCGGGCCGCGCGCGTGGATCTTGTCGGTCGAGATACCGATTTCCGCGCCCAGGCCGTATTCGAAGCCGTCGGCGAAACGGGTCGAGGCGTTGACGACGACGCTGGCGGAATCGACTTCGCGCAGGAAGCGGCGCGCGCGACCGTAATCCTCGGTGACGATGGCATCGGTGTGCTGCGAGCCGTGGGTGTTGATGTGGACGATGGCTTCGTCGAGATCGGCGACGACCTTCACCGCGATGATGGGCGCGAGGTATTCCTCGTGCCAGTCGGCCTCGGTGGCGGCAACGAGCCTGTCCGGCGCGACGCCCGCCGCGTTCAGGATCGCCAGCGCCTCGGCGCAGCCGCGCATCTCCACGCCCTTGCCCGCGAGCATCTTCCCGATGTCGGGCAGCGCCGCCTGCGCGACGCCGCGCGCGACCAGCAGCGACTCGGTGGTGTTGCAGGTGCCGTAGCGCTGGGTCTTGGCGTTCTCGACGATCTTCACCGCTTTCGCCAGGTCGGCGCGGTCGTCGACGTAGACGTGGCAATTGCCGTGCAGGTGCTTGATCACCGGCACCCGCGCCTCGCCGGCGATGCGCTCGATCAGGCCCTTGCCGCCGCGCGGCACGATCACGTCGACGTAATCCTTCATGGTGATGAGCTCGCCGACCGCGGCGCGGTCGGTGGTCTCGACCACCTGCACCACCGTGTCCGGCAGGCCGGCGGCGGCCAGGCCCTCGCGCACGCAGGCGGCGACGGCCTGGTTGGAATGCAGCGCCTCGGAGCCACCGCGCAGGATCGCCGCGTTGCCCGATTTGAGGCACAGGCCGGCCGCGTCGGCCGTGACGTTGGGGCGCGCCTCGTAGATGATGCCGATGACGCCGAGCGGCACGCGCATCTTGCCGACCTGGATGCCGGACGGACGGAACTTCAGGCCGTCGATCTCGCCGACCGGATCGGGCAGCGCGGCGATCTGTTCCAGGCCTTCGGCCATGCCGGCGACGGTCTTCTCGCTGAGCGCCAGGCGGTCGAGCAGCGCCGTGTCGTAGCCCGAATTGCGCGCATGTTCCATGTCGCGGGCGTTGGCGGCCAGCAGCGTCGCGGCGTCGCGGCGGATCGCCGCGGCGATCGCGGCGAGCGCGCGGTTCTTCTGGTTGGTGTCGGCGCGGGCGATGGCGCGCGAGGCTTCGCGCGCCTGGCGTCCCACGGTCTGCATGTAGGCTTTAACGTCCATGTTCGGTTCCCGTCTTCGTTGGTGCGGCCAGCAGCCGTCCCAGTTCCAGCAGCGTATCCCAGGCGTCGCCGGTGCGGTCCAGGCCCTTGGCCTGGCGGTCGGTGCGCGCGAGCAGCGCCAGCGCGGTCTCGATGCGTGCGAGATCGAGACGCCGCACCGCGCGTTCGATCTGCGGCGCACGCTGCCTGTCGCGCCCCCACAGGCCGCGCATCAGGCCGGGCAGGCTATCGCCCCGGGAAAGCGCCAATTTTAGCCTGAGCAGGAGCTGAACCGCCGACGCCACCTGCCACAGGAGAGCGGGTACGGCTTCGCCGCTGTCGCGCAGATCGACGAGCACCCGGGCAAAGCGCCCGCCATCGCCCGCGTAGAGCGCATCGGCCAGGCCGTCGGCCTCCAGGCGGCTGACGTCGACGACGGCGTGCTCGACGTCGGCGCGCGTCACCCGGCCCGGCGGCAGCAGCAGCGCGAGCTTGTCGATCTCCTGTTGCGCGGCCAGCAGGTTGCCTTCCACCTGGTCGGCCAGATAGTCCAGCGCGTCGCGCTCGGCCTTGAGGCCCTGCCGCGCCAGCCGGCGGTCGATCCAGCCCGGCAGCGCGGCGCGCTCGACCGGCTTCGCCTCGACCACGACCCCGGCCTGCGCCAGCGCGGCGAACCAGCGGCTCTGCATCGTCTTCCAGTCGAGCCCGGGCAGGCTGACGAGCGTGAGCGTGTCGGTCGGCAGGTTGCCTGCGTAGGCCTCCAGCGCCTTGGCGCCATCGACGCCCGGCTTGCCGGACGGGATGCGGATCTCGGTCAGGCGCCGCTCGGCGAACAGCGACAGGTTGTCGCCGCCGGCAAAGAGCGCCTGCCAGTTGGTGCGCCCCTGCACGGTATGCACCGTACGTTCGGTATGGCCGGCCGCGCGCGCCGCCGCGCGAATGGCGTCGCCTGCTTCCTGCGCGGCCAGCGGCTCGTCGCCCACCACCACGTAGAGCGCGGCCAGCCCGCGCGCGAGCTGCTCGGGCAGACGGTCGGCGGCCAGATTCACTTCAGCGGCCGTTCGGCTTCAGGGCCTGCAGGCGGCGCAGGATGCGCAGCGCGGCATTCTCGTCCATGTCGCGGTAGAGCAGGTTCTCTTCCGCGCTCTTGGCGAGCAGTTGCGAATCGTCGTAGGTGAGGTCGCGGGTCAGTTCGATGGTCTCGGTCTCGGCCAGCACGCGTTCCTCGCGGTCGACGACGCTGTAGCCGAGCTGGAGGCCGAGCCGGTATTCCGTCACCCGGCCCGCGCCGGACAGGGAAAGGATGGTCTTCGTGCGCTTGTCGTGGCTGAGCTTGAGCACCGCCTCGGCCTCGGCCGCCGTGGCCGTCAGCCGGGTCCGGCCCCCTGCCGTCAGCAGGGTGCGCAGGCGCTGCGCCACCAGGTTGCCGTCCGCGGCATCGATGTACATGCTGGCGAAGGGCACGCCGTCGTACCGGCGCAGCTGGAAACCGCAGCCTGCGGCAAGCAGGGCGGGCGTCAGGACGAGGAAGGCGCGACGCTTCATACGACGATATTAACCAAACGACCGGGCACGACCACCACTTTCTTGGGCGGCTTGCCCTCGGTGTGCTTCTGCACGGTGTCGCTCGCCAGCGCGGCGGCCTCGACAGCGGCCTTGTCCGCCGCCGCCGGCACCCGGATCTGGCCGCGCAGCTTGCCGTTGACCTGGATCATCAGCTCGATCTCGTCCTGCACCAGCGCCGCTGCGTCGACCGTCGGCCAGACGATGGCCGCGCCCGGCCTGAGTTCGGCCTGCAGCGCTTCGGCGATGTGCGGCACGATGGGCGCGAGCATGGCGACCACGGCCTCCAGCACCTCCTGGCGCACGCTCTTCGTCACCGCGTCGTCGCCTTCCAGTTTCGCGAGTGCGTTCATCAGCTCCATGTTGGCGGCGATCGCCGTATTGAACTGCTTGCGGCGCTCGATGTCGTCGGCCACTTTCTGGATGGTCTGGTGCAGCTGGCGGCGCAGGACCTTGGCGGCTTCAGGCAGCGTGCCGCCGGCGCAGGCCGCAACGGGACCGCCCTGCAGGTGGTCGTGGCTCGTCTTCCACAGGCGGCGCAGGAAGCGGTTGGCGCCTTCGACGCCGGCGTCCGACCATTCCAGGCTCTGCTCCGGCGGCGCGGCGAACATGGTGAACAGACGCGCGGTGTCGGCACCGTACTGATCGATCAGGGCCTGCGGATCGACCCCGTTGTTCTTCGACTTCGACATTTTTTCGGTGCCGCCGTGGATCACGGGCGCGCCGTCGGCCTTGCAGACGTGCACGCCGTCGCGCAATTCCACGTCGGCCGGGTTGAACCAGGTCTTCTTGCCCGACGCGTCCTCGCGGTAGAAGGTCTCCGCGATGACCATGCCCTGCGTGAGCAGGTTCCTGAACGGCTCGTCGGTCGCGACCAGGCCTTCGTCGCGCATCAGCTTGTGGAAGAAGCGCGCGTACAGCAGGTGCAGGATGGCGTGTTCGATGCCGCCGATGTACTGGTCGACCGGCAGCCAGGCGTTGGCACGCGCGTCGAGCATGCCGCCGGCGAAATCGGGGCAGGCGTAGCGCGCGTAGTACCAGCTCGACTCGACGAAGGTGTCCATGGTGTCGGTTTCGCGGCGCGCGGGCTGGCCGCACCTGGGGCAGGCGCAGTTCACGAAGTCGGCACGTTTGTTGAGCGGGTTGCCGGCACCGTCGGGCACCACGTCTTCCGGCAACACCACCGGCAGCTGCTCGGCCGGCACGGGTACATCGCCGCAGGCGTCGCAGTGGACGATGGGAATCGGGCAGCCCCAGTAGCGCTGGCGCGAAATGCCCCAGTCGCGCAGGCGGAACTGGGTTTTCTTTTCGCCTAGGCCGAGGGCATCGAGGTCGGCGGCGATGGCGTCGACGGCGGCCTCGTATGCCAGACCGTCGTACTTGCCGGAGTTCACGCAGACGCCGCGTTGCTTGTCGCCGTACCACTCGGCCCAGGCGGCGTCGCTGAAGGTTTCGCCCGTGACCGCGATGACCTGCTTGATCGGCAGCCCGTACTTCTGCGCAAAGCCGAAGTCGCGCTCGTCGTGCGCCGGCACCGCCATCACCGCGCCTTCGCCGTAGCTCATCAGCACGTAGTTGCCGACCCAGACCGGGACGTCCTCGCCGGTCAGCGGATGGATGACCTTCAGGCCGGTGTCCAGGCCCTTCTTCTCCATCGTCGCCATGTCGGCTTCGGCGACCGAGCCCTGCTTGCATTCGGCGATGAAGGCGGCAAGCGCCGGATTGTTTTCCGCGGCGCGCGTGGCAAGCGGATGCTCGGCGGCGACGGCGACGAAGGTCACGCCCATCAGCGTGTCGGCGCGGGTGGTGAACACCCACAGCAGGTCATCACCGCCGGGCACCTTGAATGCGAGCCGCACGCCGGTGCTCTTGCCGATCCAGTTGGCCTGCATGGTCTTCACGCGCTCGGGCCAGCCGGGCAGCGTGTCGAGGCCGGTGAGCAGTTCGTCCGCATACTGCGTGATGCGGAAGAAGTACATCGGAATCTCGCGCTTTTCAACCAGCGCGCCGGAGCGCCAGCCGCGGCCGTCGATGACCTGTTCGTTGGCGAGCACGGTCTGGTCGACCGGGTCCCAGTTCACCGTCGCCATCTTCTTGTAGATGACGCCTTTCTCGAACAGGCGCGTGAACAGCCACTGCTCCCAGCGGTAGTAGTCGGGCTTGCAGGTGGCGAGCTCGCGCTGCCAGTCGATGGCGAGGCCGAGCGCTTTCAGCTGGCCGCGCATGTGGTCGATGTTGGAATAGGTCCATGCGGCCGGCGGCACGCCGTTGGCGATCGCCGCGTTCTCGGCCGGCAGGCCGAAGGCGTCCCAGCCCATGGGCTGCATCACGTTGTAGCCGCGCATGGCGTGATAGCGCGCGAGCACGTCGCCGATGGTGTAGTTGCGCACGTGGCCCATGTGCAGCTTGCCCGACGGATAGGGGAACATCGACAGGCAGTAATAGCGCGGCCTGTCCGAATCGTCATGCGCGCGATGCGCGCCGGTTTCGGCCCAGCGGGCCTGGGCGGCACGTTCGATGTCCTGGGGAAGATACTTTTCTTGCATTGCGAAAATCGCTCAGAATGAGGCGGCTGATTATACCGCCCGCCCCCACCCGGTCCGGACGGTCCATGCCGGGAACACGGGCGCGCCGCAATGGTCGCTCGAATTCCATGCCAACCCCAAGGAGACCCGTATGAAACGCCTGCTGCCCATCGCCCTGCTGTCCGCCGTCCTGCCCGCCCACGCCACCGACATGGTGCCGGTCAAGCAGATCGGCCTCGAACTCGCCCGCGACATCGCCATGGGCGCGGTCGAGGCCTGCCGCCAGGACGGCTACAACATTTCTGCCGTGGTGCTCGACCGTGCCGGCAACGTGCAGGCCGCGCTGCGCGACACCCTGGCCGCCCGCCACACCCTGGAAATCGCCGAGCGCAAGGCCGGCATGAGCATCATGTCAGGCATCGATTCCGGCGCCTTCCGCGACGCGCGCGGCGACATCCGCCCCGAACTCAACCACATGCAGGGCCTGATCGTGATGGAAGGCGGGCTGCCGATCCAGGCCGCCGGCAGCCTCATCGGCGCGGTCGGCGTCTCGGGTGCGCCCGGGGGCGACAAGGATGCCGCCTGCGCCAGGGCCGGGTTGAAGAAAGTCGAGGAAAGACTGGAATTCGCGATGTAAGCGCAAGCTCACGCCGGACCGGCCGCCGGGCGGCCGCGGCCTGGATTCGCACCGCGCTTCCACTACCACGGACCTGCCCTTGCGGGTAGAATGCGGGGGTTTCGCTTTCGTTTCAGCCATCCTTCAGGGAGTCCCAGCATGTCCAAGAAACATCCCGTCATCGCGGTCACGGGTTCGTCCGGCGCCGGCACCACCACCGTCAAGCGTGCTTTCGAGCACATCTTTTTCCGCGAAAAGATCAACGCCGCCGTGATCGAGGGCGACAGCTTCCACAGCCTGTCGCGCGTGGAGTTCAAGGAAGCCGTGAAGAAGGCCGAAGCCGAGGGCAATTTCTCGTTCAGCCACTTCGGCCCGCACTCCAACCACTTCGACAAGCTCGCCGAGCTGTTCAAGACCTACGGTGAAACCGGCGGCGGCAAGAAGCGCTACTACATCCACAGCGACGAAGAGGCCGCGCAGCACAACAAGCGCCTGAACACCAGCCTCAACCCCGGCGAGTTCACGCCCTGGGAAGACGTGCCCGGCGGCTCCGACGTGCTGTTCTACGAAGGCCTGCACGGCCTGGTGAAGACCGACAAGGTCGACGTCTCCGAGCACGTGGACCTCGGCATCGGCGTGGTGCCCATCGTCAACCTGGAATGGATCCAGAAGATCCACCGCGACGGCGCCGAACGCGGCTACTCGGCCGAAGTCATCGTCGACACCATCCTGCGCCGCATGCCGGACTACGTGAACTACATCACGCCGCAGTTCTCGCGCACCGACATCAACTTCCAGCGCGTGTCGACGGTGGACACGTCCAACCCCTTCATCACGCGCGACATCCCGACGCCGGACGAGAGCTTCATCGTCATCCGCTTCCGCAATCCCAAGGGCGTGGATTTCCCCTACCTGCTCAACATGATCGACAATGCCTTCATGTCGCGCCCGAACACCATCGTGGTGCCCGGCGGCAAGATGGGCTTCGCCATGGAACTGATCCTGGCTCCGATCATCCAGGACATGATCGCCAACAAGAACAAGTAAACCGGCAACGCCCCACGAAAAACGGAGCCGCGGGGCTCCGTTTTTCGTTTGACCCTGCGGTGTCAGGGTGCCGCACCGGCGACCGGGGCGCGGCCGTTCTTGAAATCCCGGCAGAATGCCGCGTAGCGCGGTGAAACCGTTTCGTCGCCGCGCTCGCACTGCGCGCGCGCCAGCGCCCAGGCCTCGAAGGGGCAGTGGCGGTAGACGAACGCCAGGTCCTCGTGCCGGTAGGCCGCGCTGCAGGCTTCTGCCAGGGCAGCGGAATCCGCCTGTTCCCCATCCGCGCCCAGGGCGGGCGCACATGCCACCCAAACGACGATGAACCGCCAGGCCTGGACACGCATCGCCGCCTAGACCACCGAGAACCCGACCAGCGCGATCTCGTCGCCGTCCTTCACCGGCGAGGCCTTCTCGGCAAATTGCCTGTTGATCGTGACGTTGAGCCTGGGATTGCCGAGCAGCATCTTCTTCCACATGTCGCCGCGCTTCGACAGCACGAACAGCAGGCGCTCCACGTCGCTGACGTCGGCTGGCAGCGGAATCTCGTCCGAGGCCATGCCGAGGGTTTCGACGAGATCGCCGAAGAACAGGATTTTCACCATGGTGCGCCCTTTATAATTTGCGATTGCCGCCAATTTTACCCTCGCATGTCCGCCCACCTGCTGGAAAACCTCAACCCCGAACAGCGCGCCGCGGTGACGCTGCCGAACGCATCGGCGCTGATCCTGGCGGGGGCCGGCTCGGGCAAGACGCGGGTGCTCACCACGCGCATCGCCTGGCTGATCCAGACCGGCCAGGTGTCGCCGCACGGCATCCTCGCAGTGACCTTCACCAACAAGGCGGCGAAGGAAATGCTCACGCGCATCTCAGCCATGCTTCCGATCAACACGCGCGGCATGTGGGTGGGCACCTTCCACGGCCTGGCGAACCGGCTGCTGCGCACGCACTGGCGCGAGGCCGGCCTGCCGCAGTCCTTCCAGATCCTTGATTCGGCCGACCAGCTGTCGGCGATCAAGCGGCTGATGAAGGCGATGAACGTCGACACCGAAAAGTACGAGCCGAAGAAGGTGCAGTGGTTCATCAACGGCCACAAGGAAGCCGGTCGCCGCGCGCGCGACGCCGAGGCCTTCGACGAATATTCGATGCGCATGGCCGAGCTGTTCGAGGCCTACGATGCGCAGTGCCAGCGCGAGGGCGTGGCCGATTTTCCCGAACTGCTGCTGCGCTCCTACGAGCTCTTGTACCGCAACGAACCGCTGCGCGAGCACTATCGGGACAGGTTCAGGCACATCCTGGTCGACGAGTTCCAGGACACCAACGTCCTGCAATACCGCTGGCTCAAGCTCTTTGCAGGTCCGCACACCGCGCTGTTCGCGGTCGGCGACGACGACCAGTCGATCTACGCGTTCCGCGGCGCCGATACAGCCAACATGGCCGCGTTCGAACGCGAGTTCGCCCATGGCAACGTGATCAAGCTGGAACAGAATTACCGCAGCCACGGCCATATCCTCACCGCCGCCAATACGCTCATCGCGCAGAACGCGCGCCGCCTTGGCAAGAACCTGTGGACGGCCGAAGGCGAGGGGGAGCCGATCCGCGTCTTCGCGGCGTATTCCGACCAGGACGAGGCAAGCTTCGTGGTCGACGAGGCGAAGGCCCTGAACCGCGAAGGCGTGGCCTTCTCCGACATGGCGCTGCTGTACCGCTCCAACGCGCAGTCGCGGGTGCTGGAACACGCGCTGTTCTCGGCCGGCGTCGCCTACCGCGTCTACGGCGGCCTGCGCTTCTTCGAACGCCAGGAAATCAAGCACGCGCTCGCCTACCTGCGTCTGATGACGCAGCCCGAGGACGACGGCGCCTTCCTGCGCGTGGTGAACTTTCCCGCCCGCGGCATCGGCGCGCGCACGCTGGAGCAGCTGGCCGACACGGCGGCGCGCTCCGGATCCAGCCTGTGGCAGGCCGCGTGCACCGGCGGCGGCAAGGTCGGCGGCTTCGCCAGGTTGGTCGAGGAGATCAAGCAGGCGACGTCGGGCCTCACGCTCGCCGAAACCATCGACCACGTCATCGAGGCCTCGGGACTGGCCGATTACTACCGGGCCGACAAGGACGGCGCCGACCGCCTGGAAAACCTGGAGGAGCTGGTCAATGCCGCCGCGCTGTTTTCGGAAGAGTCGGGTTCAGATGCCCTGGTTTCCGACGTGACGCCGGAGGCGTCAGAAGCGTCGCAGCCCGAGCTGGATCGCTTTCTTGCCCACGCCGCACTCGAAGCCGGCGAACACCAGGCCGAGGCCGGACGCGACGCGCTGCAGTTGATGACCGTACACGCCGCCAAGGGCCTGGAATTCCATACCGTGTTCATCACCGGGCTGGAGGAAAGCCTGTTTCCGCACGAGCAGAGCGCCCACGAGGAAGGCGGGCTGGAGGAGGAACGCCGCCTGATGTACGTGGCGATCACGCGCGCGCGGCGCCGGCTGTACCTGTCCTACGCGCAGTCGCGCATGCTGCACGGGCAGGTGCGCTACGGCCTGCCCTCGCGCTTCCTCGACGAACTGCCCGGGCAGGTGCTGCTGCATCTGAATCGCCGGGTCGAGACTCCGGCCGCACCGTACGCCACGCCGGCGCCGCGCGCGACACCTTCCGGCAACGACACCGGCTACCGCGTCGGGCAGAGCGTGGCGCACGCCAGGTTCGGCACCGGCATCATCATCGACTTCGAAGGGCGCGGCGCCGACGCGCGCGTGCAGGTGAAATTCCGCGACGCCGGCACCAAGTGGCTGGCGCTGGCCTACGCCAAGTTGTCGGCGGCCTGAGCAGTCTGCGGAACATCGTCGGCCCACACGGCAAAGATCGCCTGATACGAAGCGTAGAGGGAACCGAACAGCACCGGCATCGCGACCAGCAGGCCCAGCAGGAAGGGCACCAGCGCCGAGACGAAGAGCAGCAGGGCCAGCGCCAGGCTGTTGACCAGCATGGCGGCCCAGTTGCGGGCGACCGCCTTGAGGCTCACGCCGAGGGCAGTGAGCGGGCGCGCACCGCCGAACAGGATGAGGGCGGGCGCGAACCAGGTCGCCATCATCAGCGGGGTGAACAGCGCGGCGCCGACGAGCAGCGCAGGCATGGCCCGGTTGAGCACGCCCTGCATGTCCTGCGGCGTGGCATCGCCGCGCTTGGCGAGTTCCATGAGCGCCTGCGGGTCGAAGCCCATGCCGAGCATGATCTGGCTGATGACGAGCGCCCCCAGGAGCTGTGCGGCGCCGATGGTCATCAGCGGGATCGCCGGGCCGCGCAACCCGGCCAGCAGGTGCGGCAGTTCCAGCTCGCGGTTCTCGTCCAGCACGCGATAGGCTGCCATGAAGCCCGCGATCATCAGCGGCGAGGCCAGTTCGGAGAGCGCATCGCCGACCACCGGCACGAGGCCGAGGGCCATCACCGCACCGAACAGGATGGCGAAGGCGGCGGACAGCAGCAGCGCGCTCCTGCGATACAGGCGAAAACCCGTGATCACCCATTGTGCGCCCTGGGCGGCGGGAACCTTGCGCGGAATGTCCTGATTGTCTGGCGTCGTCATGCAGCCGATTTTACCCGAGCGCGCACGCCTTCACGGGCGCGCAGACGGAATCAGAACTCCTTGATCACCCACATCGGCGGCTGCAGCACCGGCGCGGCGCCGTCCTGCCGCGAAAACTGGCCGTCGCCCTTCTGATCGATGAGATAGTAGGGTTTGCCGACGCGCGGGATGATCTTGAGCATGTAGAGCTTGCCGTTGGCGCGGTATTCGATCACCCGTCCCTGGCTGCCGGGCTTGATGGTCACGGCGGGCGCGTCCCCCGGTCCGGGCGGACCGTCGGGTACCGGCTGCAGGTCCGGCGGCCGGTCGGAAGGCGCCGCCGCGATCGCGGCGCCGGAAAGCAGCAGGGTCAGAAGCAGGAGGGACGTGCGCATGCGGGCTCCGTATGGGTTTTCTTGCTTTAAATGTAGCTCAGAGATTCAGCTGGATCTCGCGTTCGGCGATCGAAGGCATGAAACCGCGCTTCTCGTAGTGGCTGAAGATCGCGTCGACGACTTCGGCCGGCTCGTCGATGATGCGCATGAGATCGACGTCCTCGGGCGAGATCATGCCCTCGTCGACCAGCGTGGTCTTCACCCACTCGACAAAACCGGCCCAGAACTTCGAGCCGACGAGGACGATGGGAATGCGCGGGATCTTGCCGGTCTGCACCAGGGTCAGCGCCTCGGTCAGCTCGTCCAGCGTACCGAAGCCGCCGGGCATCACCACGTAGGCCGCGGCGAATTTCACGAACATGACCTTGCGCGCGAAGAAATGCTGGAAGGTCTGGCTGATGTCCTGATACGAATTGCCGCTTTGTTCGTGCGGCAACTGGATGTTGAGGCCGACGCTCGGCGACTTGCCGAAGTAGGCGCCCTTGTTGGCCGCCTCCATGATGCCCGGGCCGCCGCCCGAGATGACCGAGAAGCCGGCGTCGGACAGGCGCCGCGCAATGTCTTCGGTCAGCATGTAATAGGCGTGGTCGGCCGGCGTGCGCGCGCTGCCGAAGATCGACACCGCCGGGCGGATGCTCGCCAGGCGTTCGGTCGCCTCCACGAACTCTGCCATAATCCCCAGCATCCGCCACGACTCGCGGGCCGAGTAGTTGATCTCTGCGGCGCGCGTCGGATCGGCGCTTTCCGGCAATTTATCCAAGTGCATTCTGCAAACGCCTCGTGAACGATTCCAAATCAGACCCGACCGGGAAAACCCTGTTGCTGGTGGACGGTTCGTCCTATCTGTACCGCGCGTTCCACGCGCTGCCGCCGCTGAACACTTCCGCGGGCGAACCCACGAATGCATTGCGCGGCGTGCTCTCGATGCTGCGCAAGCTGCGTCGCGAGTACCCGGCCGATTATATCGCCTGCGTGTTCGACGCGAAGGGCAAGACCTTCCGCGACGATCTCTATCCGCAATACAAGGCGCACCGGCCGCCCATGCCGGACGATCTGCGCAGCCAGATCGAGCCGCTGCATGCCGCGATACGCGCCGAAGGCTGGCCGCTCGTGGTGATCGACGGCGTCGAGGCCGACGACGTGATCGGCACGCTGGTGGTCGATGCCGCCGCGCGCGGCATCCGCAGCGTCGTCTCCACCGGCGACAAGGACATGGCGCAGCTGGTCGACGGCCACGTCACGCTGGTCAACACCATGAGCGAGGAAACGCTCGACGCTGCCGGCGTGACCGCCAAGTTCGGCGTGCCGCCCGAGCGCATCGTCGACTACCTCACGCTCATCGGCGACAGCGTGGACAACGTGCCGGGCGTAGCCAAGGTCGGCCCGAAAACCGCGGTGAAATGGCTCACCGAGTACGGCACGCTAGACAGCCTGGTGGCGCAGGCCGACAGCGTCAAGGGCGTGGTCGGCGAGAACCTGCGCGCCGCCCGCGACTGGCTGCCGCAGGCCCGTGTGCTGCTCACGATCAAGACCGACGTCGCGCTCCCGTTCGCACTCGACGATCTCAAGCCCGCGGCACCCGATGCCGACGCGCTGCGCACGCTCTACACGCGCTACGAATTCCGCACCTGGCTGCGCGACCTCGACGCCGCCGCCCGCGGCGAATCCGCGTCGCCCGGACCGGGTACCGGCACCGACCCTGCGCTTCCCGAGCAGGATGGCAGCGGCGACCACCGTGCGCACTACGAGACGATCCTCGACGCGGCGGCGCTCGACCGCTGGATCGGGAAACTCCGGGCTGCGCCGAGGTTCGCGCTCGACACCGAAACCACCGGGCTCAACCCCATGCAGGCCGAGCTCGTCGGCATCTCCTTCGCCACCGCGCACGGAGAAGCCGCCTACCTGCCGCTGGCGCACCGCTATGCCGGGGCACCGGAACAGCCGGACCGCGCGGCCGCGCTGGAAAAACTGCGGCCGGTTCTGGAAAGCGCCGCACCCAAGATCGTCGGCCAGCATCTCAAGTACGACCGCCACATCTTCGCCAACCACGGTATCCATCTGCAGGGCATCGTCGACGACACGCTGCTGCAGTCCTACGTGCTCGAAGCCCACCAGTCGCACGAACTCGGCAACCTCGCCACGCGTCATCTGGGTCTCGCCACGATCAGCTACGACGACGTGACCGGCAAGGGCGCGGCGCGCATCGGCTTCGAGGAAGTCGCCATAGAACGCGCGAGCGAATACGCCGCCGAGGATGCCGACGTGACGCTGCGCGTGCGCGACGCGCTCGCGCCTGCGATCGCCGCGTCCGACAAACTGGACTACGTGTATCGCCAGATCGAGCTGCCGGTCGCCGGGATCCTCTTCCGCATGGAACGCAACGGCGTGCTGCTCGACCGCCAGCTGCTCGCGGTGCAGAGCGGCGAGCTGGGCAGGAAGATGCTGGAACTGGAACAGCGTGCCTACCAGGAAGCCGGCCAGCCCTTCAACCTCGGCTCGCCCAAGCAGATCGGCGACATCCTCTTTACGCAGAAGGGCCTGCCCGTCATCAAGAAGACGCCGAGCGGTGCGCCGTCGACCGACGAGGAAACGCTGGAACAACTCGCGCTCGACCATCCCATCGCACGCGCCATCCTCGACTACCGGGGCCTGGCCAAGCTGAAATCGACCTACACCGACAAGCTGCCGCAGATGATCGACCCGCGCACCGGCCGCGTGCACACCAGCTATTCGCAGGCCACCGCCGTCACCGGCCGGCTCGCGAGCTCCGACCCCAACCTGCAGAACATCCCCGCGCGCACCGCCGAGGGCCGCCGCATCCGCGAGGCCTTCGTCGCGCCGCCAGGGCACCTGCTGGTGTCGGCCGACTACTCGCAGATCGAGTTGCGCATCATGGCGCACCTGTCGGACGACGCCGGCCTGCTGACCGCCTTTGCCGAAGAGCGCGACATCCACACCGCGACCGCGGCCGAAGTGTTCGGCGTGCCGCTGGATGCGGTCAGCGCCGACCAGCGCCGCATGGCCAAGGTCATCAACTTCGGCCTCATCTACGGCATGTCGGCCTTCGGCCTGGCTTCGCAGCTCAACCTGGAACGCAGCGCCGCGCAGGCCTACATCGACCGCTACTTCGCACGCTACCCCGGCGTGGCCGACTACATGCAGCGCACGCGCGAGGCCGCGCGTAGCCAGGGCTACGTCGAGACCGTCTTCGGCCGCCGTCTGTATCTGCCCGAGATCAATGCAAAAAACCCGGCTCGTCGCCAGGGCGCCGAACGTGCCGCCATCAACGCGCCCATGCAGGGTACTGCCGCCGATCTCATCAAGCTGGCGATGATCGCGGTGCAGGGCTGGCTCGATGCCGAAGGCCTGCGCAGCAAGCTGCTGCTGCAGGTCCACGACGAACTCATCCTCGAGGTGCCCGCCGGCGAACTCGATCAGGTCCGCGCCGAACTGCCCGCGCGCATGTGCAACGTCGCCCGGCTCAAGGTGCCGTTGCGCGTGGGCGTCGGCGCCGGCCCCAACTGGGAAGCCGCGCACTGACTCCGGCATCCGCAAGCTGACGTTCGGCGCCGCGCGCCGCTTCCGGTGCGCGACCTGACGGACGCACCAAGGGCAATAAAAAACGGGCACCGCAAGGTGCCCGTTCTGTTCGCGCGGTTCCGCTTACTGCTGCGGCACCAGTTCCACGCGGCGGTTCTTGAAGCGGCCTTCGGCGGTCGCATTGTCGGCCACCGGGTTGGCCTCGCCGTAGCCCTTGGCGGTCAGGCGATCGGCGGCGACCCCCTTGTCGATCAGGTAGGCGCGTACGGTTTCGGCGCGACGCTGCGACAGGGCCTGGTTGTATTCGTCGGAGCTGACCGAATCGGTATGGCCGGCGACTTCCACCTTCACCTCACCCCACTGCTTCAGGGTGGCGGCCGCATTGTCGAGAATCGCGAAGGACTCGGGACGCAGCTTGGCACTGTCGTTGTCGAAATTCACGCCTTCCAGCGTGAGTTTCTGCGGCGCCGGGGCAGCCTCGACCTTGGGCGGGCAGCCATCCGGCGTGCCGGGTGCGGGCACGGTCGGGCAGGCGTCGTTGGCGTCGACGATGCCGTCGCCGTCGCCGTCGAGCGGGCAGCCGTCCGGCGTGCCGGGCGCGGACACGGTCGGGCACTTGTCCTTGTAGTCGGGGATGCCGTCGCCGTCGCCGTCGAGCGGGCAGCCGTCGGCGTTGACCTTCACGCCGGCAGGCGTGTCAGGACACTTGTCCAGGCCGTCGAACACGCCGTCGCCGTCGCTGTCGATCGGACAGCCCTTGGTGTCGACCTTGGCACCCTTGGGCGTGTTGGGACACTGGTCGAGGCGGTTGGCCACGCCGTCGCCGTCGGAATCGAGCGGTGCGCCCAGGCCCCAGGAGTAGCCCAGCAGCGCCTGGACGTTGGTGAGACCGGCATTCGGCAGGGTGCTGTTGCCGAAGGACTGGTCGGCGCGCACTTCCCAGCGGAAGGCGTCGTTGGCGCCGACTTCCCAGGCCTGGCCGATGCCCAGCGAGCCCATCGGACGGGTGAAATCGGGGCCGCTGTCGGTGTTGACGTTCATCAGGCCGAGACCGCCGGACAGGAACCAGTTGTATTTCTGCTGCTTGGAGAACAGCCATTCGAGGCCGCCGCGCAGGGTAGTGACGTCGGCGTCGCCCACGCCGGCACGATCGCCGTTGTAGGCCCCGTAGACCAGGTCGCCGAAGAAGTTGAACTGCTCGTTCAGGCTCTGGCCGTAGCGCAGGCCAAACAGCGGGTTGGCCTCGTCATCCTTGCCGCCGACCAGATTCTCGTCCGCCCAGCCGCCGCCGAACAGCAGGCCCAGTTCGCGTTGCGGCATCTCCGCCGCGTTCGCCGTCGCGCCGCCCAAAGCTGCCAGACCGGCCAGCAGCCATACTGCCTGTGTGCGTTTCATGTACATGTCCTCTCGAGAGTGAATCCGGAATATCGAATCGTGTGCCGCCCACCGCCATGCGCGCGGCGGCGCGAATGGGCAGATTGTACCCCCTCGCCCTTTTCGTCGCCGCGGGGGCGGCAGGGCGATTTTGTAAATTAGTCAGCGTGTTGCGCACGCGCAACCCGCTACGCGCCTATTTCTTGAGGCTGTCGCGGATTTCGCGCAGCAGCACGATATCTTCCGGGGTGGCGGCCGGCGCAGGCGGCGGGGCTTCCTTCTTCAGGCGGTTCATCTGCTTGACCAACACGAAGACAATGAAGGCCAGGATGATGAAGTTGAGCAGGATGGTGAGGAAGCTGCCGTAGGCGAACACGGGGACGCCGGCCTTCTTCATTTCGGCCAGCGTCGTGCCCACGCCCTCGGGCACGCTGCCCAGCGCGACGAACATGTTGGAGAAATCGAAGCCGCCGAAGATCGCGCCGACGATGGGCATGATCAGGTCGTTCACGATCGAGTCGACGATCTTGCCGAAGGCCGCACCGATGATGACGCCGACCGCGAGATCCATGGCATTGCCCTTGACTGCGAATTCCCTGAATTCCGACATGAAGCTCATGCTGCCTCCTCCTCATTGGGCCTGGTGAACCCGGGCGATGGTAATCCTTCAGGGGGTTTGCCTCCAGCCGTAAATGTAAATTCTCAGTTGCTTGGTCGAGGCTCGCGACGCGGGTAAAATGCGACCCCTTATGCGTATCGGTTCCCACCTTCTCAAGAATCGTCTGGTCGTCGCCCCCATGGCGGGCGTCACCGACCGGCCGTTCCGCCAATTGTGCAAGCAATTGGGCGCGGGCATGGCCGTCTCCGAGATGGTGACCTCGAACTCGCTGCTGTACGGCTCGGCCAAGACCGCGCGCCGCGCCAACCACGACGGCGAGGTCGACCCGATCAGCGTGCAGATCGCCGGCGCCGACCCCGCCATGATGGCCGAGGCGGCACGCCACAACGTCGACCGCGGCGCGCAGATCATCGACATCAACATGGGCTGCCCGGCCAAGAAGGTGTGCAACGTGATGGCCGGCTCGGCGCTGCTGCAGGACGAGGCCCTGGTCGGCCGCATCCTCGACGCCGTGGTGCAGGCCGTGCCCGAGGTGCCGGTCACGCTGAAGATCCGCACCGGCTGGGACCGCGAGCACCGCAATGCCTTGAACATCCTGAAGATCGCCGAGAACGCCGGCGTGCAGGCGCTGGCCATGCACGGCCGCACCCGCGCCTGCGGCTACAGCGGCGAGGCCGAATACGACACCATCAAGGCGGTGAAGGCCGCGGCCAGGATCCCGGTCATCGCCAACGGCGACATCACCACGCCAGAGAAGGCGAAGCACGTGCTCGACTACACCGGTGCCGACGCCGTGATGATCGGCCGCGCCGCGCAGGGCCGGCCGTGGATCTTCCGCGAGATCGAGCATTACCTGAATACCGGGGCGCACCTGCCGCAGCCCGAAGTCGCGGAAATCCACGCCGTGCTGACCGGCCATCTGCACGACCTGTATGCCTTCTACGGCGACGTCACCGGCGTGCGCGTCGCGCGCAAGCACATTTCCTGGTACACCCGCGGCCTGGTCGGCAGCAGCGCCTTCCGCCACGCCATGAACCAGCTCGACACCGTGGCCGGGCAGCTCGCCGTGGTCAACGATTACTTCGCCCAGGCGGCGCGCGCCGACAGCCGCCTGCGCTACGAAGATCCAGATAACAGGCAGGACCTGCCGCCGGCTTCCCGGCTCGCGGCCTAGGGAGACAAGAATGATAGAAGAAACCGAAATCGCCGCCTGCATGCGGCGGTCGCTCAATCGCTATTTCAAGGATCTCGATGGCGAACCGCCGTGCGAGATCTACACCATGGTGGTGAGTGCGGTGGAAAAGCCGCTCATCGCCTACATCCTCGACCGCGCCGAAGGCAACCAGACGCGCGCGGCCGAGATGCTCGGCATCAACCGCAACACCCTGCGCAAGAAAATGCGCGAATACGGCCTTTCCGAATAATCCCGCTCTCTCAGCCCGATGAAAATCCAGCGTGCCCTGCTTTCGGTTTCCGACAAAACCGGCCTCATTGACTTCGCCCGTGCTCTCTCCGCCGCCGGCGTCGAACTCCTCTCCACCGGCGGTACCGCCAAGGCCATCCGCGATGCCGGCCTGCCGGTGACGGACGTGTCGGACTACACCGGCTTCCCCGAAATGCTCGACGGTCGCGTCAAGACGCTGCACCCGAAGGTGCACGGCGGCATCCTCGGCCGGCGCGACCTGCCCGAGCATGTGGCGACGATGCAGCAGCACGGCATCCCCAACATCGACCTGGTGTGCGTGAATCTCTATCCCTTCCGCGAGACCGTGGCCAGGCCGCACACGCTCGACGACGCCATCGAGAACATCGACATCGGCGGCCCGGCGATGGTGCGCTCCTCGGCCAAGAACTACCGCTTCGTCGCCATCGTCACCGACCCGGCCGACTACGCGACGCTGGTCGCCGAGATGCAGGCCAGCGGCGGCGCACTGTCCGACGCCACCCGCTTCGGCCTGGCGAAAAAGGCGTTCAGCCACACCGCCGAATACGACAGCGCCATCAGCAACTACCTGACCGCGCTGAACGACGCCGGGGAGAAGGAACAGTTCGGCGAGCGCCTGAACCTGAATTTCGTCCGCGCGCAGACCTGCCGCTACGGCGAAAACCCGCACCAGGCCGGCGCCTTCTACGTCGAGGCCCATGCCCCGGCCGGCACCATCGCCACCGCCCGCCAGATCCAGGGCAAGGAACTCTCGTACAACAACATCGCCGACACCGACGCCGCGCTCGAATGCGTGAAACTCTTCGATTCCGCGCCGGCCTGCGTCATCGTCAAGCACGCCAACCCCTGTGGCGTGGCCTACGGCACGAGCCTGCTCGACGCCTACAACCGCGCCTACCAGACCGATCCCGAATCGGCCTTCGGTGGCATCATCGCCTTCAACGGCCGGCTCGACGGCGAAACCGCGAAGACCATCGTCGAGCGCCAGTTCGTCGAAGTCATCATCGCGCCTGAAGTCAGCCCCGAGGCCAGCGAAGCTGTTGCCGCCAAGAAGAACGTGCGCCTGCTGGAATGCGGCACGTGGTCGGGCGCTGTTGCGCAAATGGACATGAAGCGCGTGGCGGGCGGCCTGCTGGTGCAGGACGCCGACGTGCTGCTCAACGCCGAGCTCAAGGTCGTCACCCAGCGCGCGCCCAGCGAGGCGGAAATGACCGACCTGCTGTTCGCCTGGCGCGTCGCCAAGTTCGTCAAATCGAACGCGATTGTCTACGCCAAGGACCGCATGACCGTCGGCGTCGGCGCCGGCCAGATGAGCCGCGTGAACTCTGCCCGCATCGCCGCCATCAAGGCCGAGCACGCCGGCCTCGTGGTGCCCGGCTCGGTGATGGCCTCCGACGCCTTCTTCCCCTTCCGCGACGGCCTCGACAACGCCGCCGCCGCCGGCATCAAGGCAGTGATCCAGCCCGGCGGCTCGATGCGCGACGACGAAGTCATCGCGGCGGCCAACGAGCACGGCATCGCGATGGTGTTCACCGGCACGCGGCATTTCCGTCATTGATCCTGAGTGAGCGGCAAGCGGTGAGCAGTGAGCGGACTACCCCGGACACGCCACCACAACCGCTCACCGCTCACTCCTTACCGCCCACCTCAACATGAAAATCCTCGTCATCGGCTCCGGCGGACGCGAACACGCACTGGCGTGGAAGCTCGCGCAATCGCCCCGCGTCTCGCAGGTCTTCGTCGCGCCCGGCAACGGCGGCACGGCGACGGAAGACGGGCTCGTCAACGTCCCGCTCACGGCGATTCCCTCGCTGGTCGAATTCGTGCGCCGCGACCCCGACATCGCCTTCACCGTGGTGGGCCCCGAGGCGCCGCTGGCGGCTGGCGTGGTCGACGCCTTCCGCGAAGCCGGACTGCGCATCTTCGGACCCGCGCAGGCGGCGGCGCAGCTCGAGAGCTCCAAGGATTTCGCCAAGCAGTTCATGGCGCGCCACGGCATTCCCACCGCGGCTTTCGGCACCTTCACCGACGCCGCGGCGGCGCACGCCTACATCGACGCGCAGGGCGCGCCCATCGTGGTGAAGGCCGACGGCCTCGCCGCCGGCAAGGGCGTGGTCGTCGCGACGACGGCCGACGAGGCGCACGCCGCGGTCGACGCCATGCTCGCCGGCAACAGCATGGGCGAGGCCGGCCACCGCGTGGTGATCGAGGAATGCCTGCTCGGCGAGGAAGCCAGCTTCATCGTCATGGTCGACGGCGAGCACGTGCTCGCGCTGGCCTCCAGCCAGGACCACAAGCGCCTGGGCGACGGCGACACCGGCCCCAACACCGGCGGCATGGGCGCCTATTCCCCGGCGCCGGTCGTCACGCCCGAACTGCACGCACGCATCATGCGCGAGGTCATCCTGCCCACGGTCGAAGGCATGGCCGCCGACGGCATCCGCTACACCGGCTTTCTCTACGCCGGCATCATGGTCGGTGCCGATGGCGCGCCCAAAGTACTGGAATTCAACTGCCGCATGGGCGACCCGGAAACCCAGCCGATCATGATGCGGCTGAAATCGGACCTGGTGGGCCTGCTCGATGCCGCCATCGACGGTCGTCTCGACCGGATCGAGGCCGAGTGGGACCGGCGCACCGCGCTCGCCGTGGTGCTTGCCGCCGAAGGCTACCCCGACGCGCCGAAGAAAGGCGCCGTCATCGGCCCCCTGCCCGGCGCCGCCGAGGACCTGCATGTCTTCCATGCCGGCACCGCCGACGCGAACGGCGAGACCGTCGTCAGCGGCGGCCGCGTGCTCGCGGTGACCGCGCTCGGCGACAGCGTGCGCATGGCGCAGAAGCGCGCCTACGAAGCCGTATCGGCGATCCGTTTCAACGGCATGCAGTACCGCCGCGACATCGGCTGGCGAGCGCTGGACCGGAAAAAGTGAGCGGTGAGCAGTAAGCCGTGAACGGCAACGGCGACTTGCCAGGCTTGCGCGCGCACCTCGCGCGCGGCGGCCTCGTCGCCTACCCGACCGAATCCTGCTACGGGCTCGGCTGCGATCCGCGCCAGCCGCACGCCCTCAAACGCCTGATCGCCGCCAAGGGGCGCAGCGCCGCCAAGGGCCTGTTGCTGATCGCCGCCGACTGGGCACGGCTCGAACCCTACGTCGCGCCCCTGCCCCCCGTCCTGCTGGCCCGCATGAAACGCAGCTGGCCCGGCCCCGTCACCTGGGTGGTGCCGGCCTCGCGCCGCTGCCCCACGCTGCTCACCGGTGGCCGGCCCACGGTCGCGGTGCGCGTCACGGCCCATCCGGGCGCCGCCAGGCTGTGCCGCGCGCTCGGCATGGCGCTGGTTTCCACCAGCGCCAACAAAAGTGGGCGCAAACCCGCCAAAACCGCGGCCGAATGCCGGAGAATATTCGGCGCACGCGTGCGCGTGCTCGATGGCCGCATCGGGCAACGCCGCCGCCCTTCCACCCTGATCGACCTCGCTACCGGAAAGATCCTACGCCCGTGATGTCCGCCGCCCCCGACACTGCCGCCGTCAAATCCTGGCTGCTCGACCTGCAGGCCCGCATCGTCGCCGCCCTCGAAGCCGCCGACGGCCTGCCCTTCCGCACCGACACCTGGGACCGCGCCGAAGGCGGCGGCGGCGTCTCGCGCCTGATCGAGGAAGGCCGCGTGCTCGAACGCGGCGGCGTGAACTTCTCGCACGTGCTGGGCCAGCAGCTGCCGCCCTCGGCCAGCGCGCACCGCCCCGAGCTCGCCGGCCGCCGCTGGGAAGCAATGGGCGTGTCGCTGGTGCTGCACCCGCGCAATCCCTATATCCCCACGGTGCACATGAACGTGCGCTGCTTCGTCGCGCTGAAGGACGGCGAAACGCCGGTGTGGTGGTTCGGCGGCGGCATGGACCTCACGCCCTACTACGGCTTCGCCGAAGACGCGCGCCACTTCCACGCCACCTGCAAGGCGGCGCTCGATCCCAGCGGCACCGAACTGCACCCGCGCTTCAAGGAATGGTGCGACCGCTACTTCTTCCTCAAGCACCGCAACGAACCGCGCGGCGTCGGCGGCATCTTCTTCGACGACTTTTCCGAAGGCGGCTTCGCGCATGCCTTCGCCATGACGAAGCGCGTGGGCGACGCCTTCCTCGACGCCTACCTGCCCATCCTCGAACGCCGCAAGGCCCTCGAGTACGGCGAACGCGAACGCGACTTCCAGGCCTACCGCCGCGGCCGCTACGTCGAATTCAACCTCGTTTTCGACCGCGGCACCCTGTTCGGCCTGCAATCCGGCGGTCGCACCGAATCCATCCTGATGTCGATGCCGCCCATCGTGAAGTGGCGCTACGACTGGCAACCGGAACCGGGCTCGCCGGAAGCCGCGCTGTACACCGATTTCCTCGTCGCGAAGAACTGGATATAAGGCTTCGCCATGCACAAGGTCCCGCGTCGCATCCTCATCGGCCTCGGCATCCTGCTGCTGCTGGTCGGTCTGGTCGCGCTGATCGCCTACGAACTGGTGTCGTCGGCGCTGGAAGCGAAGTACCTCGCGCGGACCGCGCAGAAGATGACCTGGCAACTCGAGCCCGGCCCGTCCAAGCGCATCCGCTATCCCGGCGACGGCCCCTACGATGCGCGCCTCGGCTACAGCAAGCTGCCGGGCTACCTCGCGCGCCTCGACAAGGCCGGCTGGAAAATCGACCGGCAGGCCAGGATCAGCATCCAGATGGCGCGCGTCGACGACCTCGGACTCTTCCTGCCGTATCACGAAAAGGACCAGGCCGGCCTCACCCTGCTCGACAGCGACGGCCAGACGCTCTATGCCAGCCGGCATCCCGAGCGCGTCTACCCCGCCTTCAAGGCCATTCCCAAGGTACTGGTCGATTCGCTGCTCTACATCGAGAACCGCGAGCTCCTCACCGACCAGTTCCCCACCCGCAACCCGGCGGTGGAATGGGATCGTCTCGCCCAGGCGCTGCTGGAAAAGGGCGTCAGCCTGGTCGACCGCAACCGCAACGTGCCCGGCGGCAGCACGCTGCCGACGCAGATCGAGAAATACCGCCACTCGCCCGAAGGCCTGACCTCGGACATGGGCGAGAAGCTGCGCCAGATGGCCACCGCCAGCCTGCGCGCCTATCTCGACGGGCCCAACACCCTGGCGATGCGGCGGGAAACGGTGATGGCCTACCTCAATACCGTGCCGCTCGCCGCCGCACCGCGCTACGGTGAAGTCAGCGGCGTGGGCGACGGCCTGTGGGCCTGGTACGGGCTCGATTTCGACCGCATCAACCGCATTCTCGCCAAGCCGCCCGCCACCCACGACGCCGACTACGCCAGCGCGCTCAAGCACGTGCTGTCGCTCGTGGTTGCCGAACGCAGGCCTTCCTACTACCTGGCCAGCAACCGCAAGGCGCTCGACGCGCTGACCGACGACCACCTCGACCTGCTCGCCAATGCCGGCATCATCCCGCGCACACTGGCCGAGCGCGCCAAGAAGATCAAGCTGCGCGGCACGCACGAACGCATCGACCCGCCGCCGCCGCGCTTCGTCGACCAGAAGGCCGCCAACGCGCAGCGCATCCGCGTGGCGCAGCTGCTGGGCGAATCGCGGCTCTACGACCTCGACCGCCTCGATCTCAAGGTCGACACCAGCGTCAACCAGCCGGCGCAGAAGATCGTCAGCGACTACCTGCAAAGCCTGGTCAGGCTCGACGCCGCCACCGCCTCGGGGCTGGTCGGCTTCCGCCTGCTCAAGCCCGAGAATCCGCTCGACAAGGTCGTCTACAGCTTCACGCTTTACGAGAAAACGCCACTGGGCAACCAGCTGCGCATCCAGGCCGACAACCTCAACCAGCCCTTCGACCTCAACAGCCAGGCGCGCCTCGATCTCGGCTCGACAGCCAAGCTGCGCACCCTGGTGACCTATCTCGAAATCGTTTCGCGCCTGCACGCCGAATACGCCGCGCTCGACGACGCCGCGCTGAAGCAGAAGGCGCAGCCGCAGCGCGACGTGCTGTCGCAATGGGTGGCCGCGCGGCTGCTCGCCAACCGCAAGGAGCCCCTTGCCGACGTGCTCGACGCCGCCATGGGCCGCACCTATTCCGCCTCGCCCGAAACCTTCTTCACCGGCGGCGGCATCCACACCTTCGCCAACTTCGACCCCAAGGACAACGGTCGCACGATGGACATCTGGGAGGCCACCAAAAACTCGGTCAACCTCGTCTACATCCGCATCATGCGCGACATCGTGCGCCACTACGCCAGCGCCACCCCCGGCGCGGCCGCGCGCGTGCTCGAGGACGCCGGCAATCCGCTGCGCGAAACCTATCTGCTGCGCTTCGTCGACCAGGAAGGCAAGGTTTTCATCAACCGCTTCTACCAGCGCCACAAGCCGCAGACGCCGGCGCAGATGGAGGACGACCTCGCCGCGCGCACCCACACGCCGCGCCGCTTCGCTGCCGTGTTCCGCTACCTGGAACCGCAGGCCGATCTGGCCGCCTTTACCGCCGCGCTGCAGCGCGCCATCCCCACCGCCGCCGCGCTGAGTCCGAAGGCGCTGGAGTCGCTGTACCGCGAACACGCGCCGGACGCCTACGACCTCGCCGACCGCGGCTACGTCTCGCAGATCCACCCGCTCGAACTGTGGGTGGTGCAGACCCTGCGCGGCAAGCCCGGCGCCGATCTCAGGACCCTGTACGACGAGGGCGCCGCCGCGCGCCGCGAAGTCTACAACTGGCTGTTCAAGACCAGCCGCAAGAATGCGCAGGACATCCGCATCCAGTCGCTGCTCGAAGTCGAAGCCTTCGACGGCCTGCTGCGCGACTGGAAGCGCCTGGGCTATCCCTTCGACAACATCACGCCATCCTACGCCACCGCCATCGGCAGCTCGGGCGACCGCCCGGCCGCGCTCGCCGAGCTGATGGGCATCCTGGTCAACGACGGCGTGCGCATGCCGGCGGTCAGCCTCACCGGCCTGCATTTCGCCTCCAGCACGCCCTACGACACCCGGCTCTCGGTCAAGCCGCAAGCCGGCGAACGCCTGCTGCCGGTGGAAGTGGCGCGCACCGTGCGCCGCGCGCTCGCCAACGTGGTGAACGGCGGCACCGCCGGCCGCCTCGCCGGCGCGCTCAAGGCGCCCGACGGCACCCCGCTCGTCATGGGCGGCAAGACCGGCACCGGCGACCACCGCTACGAACGCTACGGCAAGGGCGGCCAGCTCCTCGAATCGCGCGTGGTCAACCGCACCGGCACCTTCGTCTTCTACCTCGGCGACCGCTACTTCGGCACGCTCACCGCCCTGGTACAGGGCGAGATCGCCGGCCAGTTCAGCTACACCAGCGCGCTCACCGCGCAGATCCTGAAAACCCTGCTGCCGCACCTGCAGGCCCACCTGTATCCGCAGCCGCCGGCACCGCCCGCGCCCCTGCCCGATGCCGCGGCAGCCGCCATGCCGGCCATCGCGCCGCCCGCGGCGACGCCCGCCGGCCCCGCCACCCCGGCTCCCGAAGGCAGCGCAGCGCCGGCCGCCCCCGCCGCCAAACCGGCCGCCCGGGCCCCGGCGCGCGAGAAGCCCGACGGCCCGACCAGCCAGGCCGACCCCGCGGTGAAGGAGCCCAGGGCCCAGGGCGGCTTCCCCGACGACCTCGAACCCTCGATCGTGGTGCCCATGCCGCCTGCGCCGCCGGCCGCGCCTGCCAGGCCCTAGGCTTGGGGCCGCACCCGAACGCAGCTATGCTGACAGCCTGACCCCCCGCGCGCACCCCATGAAAGACAACATCCATCCGCTGATCCAGCACACCCCGCCCGACACCGGCAACGTGAGCATTCCGGCGCTGAAGGTGCTGTCCGAGATCACCACCAGCCTGTCCACCGACGCCAACGTCGAACAGCTGCTGGGACGCTTCCTCTCGACCATGATCCGGCTCGCTGGCGCGCAGGGTGGCGCGGTGCGCGTCATCACCGACGACCGCACCCACCTCAAGCTCATCGGCTCGCTCGGCCTGCCCGACGAACTCGTCGAGCACGAGGCCATCGTCAGCGTCGACTGCGGCGTGTGCGGCAAGGCCGCGCGCGAAGTCACCGTCAGCAGCTGGAACAACGTCGCCTTCTGCAAGCGCCAGGCCAATGCCGCGTACTTCGCCAACGCCTGCGGCACCGTCGTCGCCGTGCCGCTCATGCACAAGAACCAGGTCATGGGTGTGTACAACCTCTTCCTCGAGGAAGGCAGGACCGTGCCCGAGGACGTGCGCCTGCTGTTCCGCTCGATCAGCGAGCACCTCGGCATCGCCCTCGAGAACGCCCGCCTCACGCGCGAGAACATGCGCATCTCGCTCATGAACGAGCGCCAGATGCTGGCCAACCAGATCCACGATTCGCTCGCGCAGACGCTCGCCTACGCCAAGATGCGGCTCACCGTGCTGTCCGACGCCATGCGCCACGAGGACTACCCCAAGGCCAACCGCTACCTCGGCGACGTCGAGGAGGCCGTCGACCTCGCCTACGCCGACCTGCGCGACCTCATCACCCAGTACCGCGACCGCATCAACCCGCGCGGGCTGGTGCCGGCCATCCAGGAACTCGCCAAGAGCTTCCGCAAGAAGGCCAGCGCCGACGTCGACTTCCTCAACCTGGTGCAGGACGTTTCGCTCTCGCCCGACGAGGAAATCCAGGTCTTCCACATCATCCAGGAATCGCTCTACAACATCGCCAAGCACGCGCGCGCGCGCCACGTCGTCATCACCCTCGACCTCGAGGACGGCCAGTACATCGTCAACGTCGCCGACGACGGTGTCGGCGTGCAGAAAAAGCACGACGAATCGTCCACCATGGGCAAGAGCTTCGGGCTGACCATCATGCGCGAGCGCGCCGCGCGCCTCAACGGCAAGCTTTCCGTCGAATCGCGCCCCGCCGGCGGCACCGTCGTCCGCCTCGTCTTTCCGCAGCGCGCCGCCCACAACCGCAACGAACACGCCGCATGAAGACCCGCATCATCCTCGTCGACGACCACACCCTGTTCCGCAAGGGTCTCACCGAACTGCTCGAACAGAGCGGCAGCATCGAAGTCTCCGCCTTCACCGGCAGCCCAGACGAAGTCGAGATGCTGCTGAAGGCGCACCGCCCCGACGTGCTCATGCTCGACCTCAACATGCCCGGCACCGACGGCATCACCCTCATGCAGCAGCTGCGCGCCGAGGGCTACGACCTGCCCATCCTCATGCTCACCCTGTCCGAAGCCGAGGACGACCTCGCCCGCGCGCTGCGCAGCGGCGCCAACGGCTATCTGCTGAAAAGCATGGAACCCGACGAAGTCGTCGACGCCATCCTGCGCGCCCAGCGCGGCGAAACCGTCGTCGCGCCCGCCATGACCGCCAAGCTGGTCAAGCTCTACGACCAGAAAGGCCAGGACTCCAGTTCCCTGCTCGACGCCCTCACCCCGCGCGAACGCGAAATCCTCAGCCACCTCTCGCGCGGCGAATCCAACAAGGCCATCGCCCGCACCCTGGACATCAGCCACGACACCGTCAAGCTGCATGTGCGGCATATTCTCGCCAAGCTGAATCTCTCTTCCCGCGTGGAAGCGGCGGTGTTCGCGGTGGAGCACAAGGTGGCGCCGGGGGGGCGTTAAGGGGCGGGGAATGCCGTGCCTCGTCGCGCCTTCATTCCCTTGACCTGCCCCCGCCTTCCCGACTAGAGTCCGGAAAACTCACGACTCGCGCAACGTACGCGAGATGGCCCTGCGGAAGAACAAGAACGCAAAATCTGGCTAAAGGGTTCCCCCCATGAGATCAACCACATCTACGTGCGCAAAGCATGTGCAAACAGTGCCGCATCAGTTGCGGGGTGCGGGAATTTGCCATTCTCGGTACTACCCCTTGATACAGCATGGTACCAATCAGAAGAACTGCTTATGCGGCGTTGGGTGTGAACATGCACCTGCTCATCGTCAAGACATATCTATGCGCAGGGGCGTATCGCATGTTAGGGGGGAGGCATGGCGCTGAAATCTGAACAAATGCCGAACCTGACTTACGGACAACTCCTCGAGCACATTCGTTTGTCCAAAGTGAACAGTGAGGAATACGCCGGGCTACATGAGGCACTGAGAGAGGAGCTGAATAAAAGAGAACCCACAAACAACTACAAGTGCTTCAAGTGCGGCCACACCGGATTTGAAGAGCATCAGGCCAGAGTTGCTCAGGGTTTCTGGAGCGCGTATTTCAATTTGCAGTCAGGGCGCTATCGTGCGGTTGTTTGCTCAAGATGCAAATTCACTGAGTTTTACCAAGGAGAGGTTGGTGTTGGACAACAAGCAATCGACTTCTTGTTGGGCCATTAGCCCCTCCCTGTACGCTTCGGGTGCGACAGGAGTTCAGATGCACAACCGATCACTCATAGTTACAGCCGTCCTCGCATTGTCCGCTTGCGCATACAGCGGCACTTTTCTTGAGCCACCGCCAACCCGGGGCGCAACCAAGGACATAAACGCCGACATGCGCGCCTGCATGTTGGAAGCCGCGGCAGCGCGTGAACTTACTGCTCCCGAGCGCCAGCTAATCGCCGGGAAGGAAACCTCCCGCCTCTTCATGGAAGGGCATCCAGTGGTCAACCCAGACGGCAAGCCAGCGCTTCATCAAAGCGCCTTCCCCCAATCCGCAAATGCTGCCGCAGATTTGTACGCACTCTGCTTGCTAAAACGAGGCTACACATGGCAAACAAAATAAGCCTTGCATCAAATATCGGAGGTTTCCAAGAAATTTCAGCCCCATGAAAATCCAAATCTTGAAGCACTTCTTCCTATCTACATGTACCGTGCTTATTTTCTCTGCAACTGCCGGTTGCTCAACTCTTGCTGATGCAAAAGCAGCAAGAGGGACGGGCACCCTTCGCATTTACGACAAGCCGTATGACGTTGTATGGGATGCTGTATTGGCTTCCATCAAATCAACGAGTCTCGCACTCGTGGCAGAAAACAAATCTGACGGAACAATCCTTGCGCAGGGTGCCATCGGGGCTTTTAGTTGGGGGGAAAACGTGGCTGTCTATGTCGAGGATGCAGGTGGAAAGGTCAAGACTCGCGTGGAAATCATCAACAAACGCGCGCTAGCAACCAACATCACTGCAGCTGATTGGGAAAGCCGTCTTTCTTCCGCAATCGACAACCGACTTGCAGCCCAAGACAACCACGCACACTAGGGAATCAGCTGCATTTCCTGGGTACATCAATCCAACACCCCCGCTTCGACCCCAACCCTTCAAACCTGCACGAATAAAGTATCCGCCGCCACGAAGGCGGTACGGATCGTGCGTTCAAGCAGGAGCGCATCGCCCACGCGCTTCGGCCCGTCGCCGAAGGCCCACAGGTAGTCGTCGAACAGCACCCAGCCGCCCGGCTGCACGAAGGGCAGCCAGGCGTCGAGGTCGCGCCTGACGGATTCGAACTGGTGGTTGCCGTCGATGTGCAGGATGGCGATGCGGCCTTCGATCGGCACGCGCCCGAATTCGGGGGTGTCGATGTGGCCTGCGGCGGCGACATCGCGATAATGTGCCGCGCCCGCTTCGGAAGCCTGGCGGATGTAGGCGACGCGTTCGAAGGGAGCGAGCGAGGCGGCAAAGCCGAGGAAGGCGTGCTGCCAGTCCAGCCCGCGCACGGCGGCGTTGACGAGGCGCGCGGCCTCGCCCTGGTGACTGCTGGCGGCGAGTTCCCAGGGGTCGACGCAGACGAGGCTGCCGAGGCGGTGCCAGTGCGCGAGCCAGGCCAGGGCGAAGGCGGATTTGCCGTACAGGGAGCCGATCTCGACGAGGTCGCCGGGCGCGGTGTGGCGCGCGATCTGCGCCAGGGCGAACAGCTTGGCGTTGTCGCTCTGGCCGGGAATCTGGTTGTAGAGGCGGAAGAGTCCGGCGTAGCGCGTGAGCGGCAGCGCGGGCGCGGGGTCGTCGAGGAAAGGGCGCGCGGCGACGCTGTCCTCGGCCCAGCGATAGGCTTCGCCGAAGGCCTGCCAGTCCATGTCGAAGGGCGATTCGTTGCACACGGTGTAGGCCTGCCCTTCGACGCGGCCGCCCAGGGCCTGCAGGTGCCACCACACGGCGGGGTGCGGCGCGAAGATGCGTTCGATGCCGTGTTCCTTCAGCAATGCAGCGAGCGCGGCGTCGAACCCGGGCGCGGTGACGTAGGGCAGGTGCGCGGTGACGCAGCCCGGATAGGCGGCGGGCCGCAGCGGCTCGGACGATGCGGCGACGACGCGGCAGCCGAGCTGCTGCGCGGCATGCACGAAGGGGGCCGCGGCGGGCATGTCGATGGGAAAGACGAGGACGGGAAAGCTCATGGATACGCAGGCTCAGGGGGATCGAGTTCGTTCGGCACGCCCAGGAAATCGAAGAGGTCGGCATCGAGGCCGGGCGCGTAGATGCCGGGCTGGAAACGCGCGCCGGCCAGTCGTGCGCCCTGTGGCGCGGGCTGCAGTCGCCCGTCGTGCAGCCAGCGCAGGAACTGCAGGGTGGAATACACCTGCGCGAGGAACAGCCGGTGGCGGTTGTCGGCGACGGGCTGGCTGCGGTCGAGCGGCAGCGCCGCCTGGATCACCGCGGGGCCGTGGTCCATCTCGGCATCGACCTGGTGCAGGGTCGCGCCCATGAAAAGGCTGGACGAGGCGAGCGTGTCCTCGAAGCCGCGCATGCCCTTGAAGGCCGGCAACAGCGCGGGGTGGCAGTTGAAGATGCGCCCCGCGTGCTGCTGCAGGAAGTCGCCGCGAAAGAGGCGCGTGTAGAAACTGAGAAAGACGAGGTCGTCGCGCCCGCGATAGCGCGCAGCCAGCGCATCGGAAAACGCCAGCCCGTCGGCGGCGTCGAGCTGCACGGCGGGCAGGCCGGCCGCGCGCGCCACGTCGAGGGTGCCGCAGGCGCGGTCGGAAACGGCTTCGAGCGAAAGCGCGCGCACCCAGGCGTGGCCGAGCAGGCGCGAAAGCACGCCGCCGCCGGTGCTGCCGATGTGGACGACCCGGAAATTCATGCCGCGCGCCTCATGCGGATGCGGCCTGCGGGGTGGCGGCGTGCACGTCGCACGCGTCGAGGTAGGGCTGGATGCCGTCGGGCCCCAGTTCCATGAGCGCGTCGACGATGGAGAGCCCGGGCACGAAGCCGGGGCTGCGCTGCGGATAAGGCTGCGGCCGCATGGCGACGAAGCGCAGGGCGATACCGGCGCGCGCGAAATCGGCCGCGTCGTAGAGCGCCATGCCGCCCGGCAGGTTGTGGTAGCTATCCGCCGATTCGCGCGCGCAGAAGTCGAGGATGCGCGCCTGTCCGGCCAGCCCGGCGTTGTCATGGGCGCGGCTGCTCGCGAACGGGGTTTCGATGCGCATGAAGACGGCCAGGGTCTGCAGCTGGTGCGTGAGATAGGCGGCGAGATCGTCGGTGTCGTGGCGGATGAGCGCCTCGACGACGGGAAAGACGCGGTCGAAATGCGGCGCGCGGCGGTAGGCGGTCTCGACGGTCCGGACGAGCGTGCCGCGCCAGTCGCCGTCGGCGGCCAGGCGCGTGTCGCAGATACGGCGGTTCTGCGAGGCATCGCGCACCGGCGCAGTGAAATAATGCGGCGCGCCCTGGATGAGCAGACGGTTGCGGTTGACCCAGCCGCGCTTGATGTAGGCGACGTCGTCGAAGACGACGAAACGGTCGACCGAGCGGATCAGCTGCCAGTAGCCCAGATAGGGAAAGAAATAGGGCTGCATCACGGCGAGCTTCATCGACTAGCCCGCGATCAGGTCCACGATGGCATCGACCCGGGCATCGCTGAGGTCGGGATAGATCGGCAGGCAGATGACCTGCGCCGCCGCCTGCCGCGCAACCGGCAGCCTGTCCGCCGCCGCCGAGGGCAGGCCGCGGTACATGGGGAAATCGCTGATGAGCGGGTAGAAGTAGCGGCGCGCGTGGACGCCGTGCTCGCGCAATCTGGCATACAGGGTATCCCGGTCGAGCCGGTAGTCCGGCCGCACGAGGATGGGGAAGTAGGCATGGTTGGGCAAGGTCTCGCCGGCATCGGGCAGGCAGTCGATGCCGGCGACCTGGGCGAGTCCGGCGCGATAACGGGCATCGATGGCCGCGCGTCGCTGCAGTGCGGCGTCGATGCCCTTCAGCTGTAGCATGCCGAAGGCGGCGTTGATCTCGCTCATCTTGCCGTTGATGCCCGCAGCGACGACGGTGACCTCGTCGACGAAGCCGAAGTTCTTGAGATGGTCGATGTGGCGCTTGGTCCGGGCATCCGGGCAGACGATGGCGCCGCCCTCGAAGGTATTGAATACCTTGGTGGCATGGAAACTCAGCACGGAGAGGTCGCCGTGGCGCAGCACGCTGCCGCCTTCGTCGCGCACGCCGAAGGCATGGGCGGCATCGTAGATGACCTTGAGGCCGTAGTTGTCGGCGATCGTCTGGATGCGCGCGGTGTCGCAGGGATGGCCGTAGCAGTGCACGGGCAGGATGGCCGTGGTCTGCGGGGTGATGGCGGCCTCGATGCGGGCGGGGTCGAGGTTGAGCGTGACCGGATCGATGTCGACGAACACCGGCTTGATGCCGTTCCACAGCAGCGAATGCGCGGTGGCGACGAAGGAATACGGTGTGGTGATGACCTCGCCGCCAATGCGCAGGGCCTGCAGCGCGGTGACCAGCGCGAGCGTACCGTTGGTGAAGAGCGCGACGTGCTCGACGCCAAGGTGGTCGCACAGCGCACGCTCGAACTGCTGGTGGAAGGGACCGTTGTTGGTGAGCCATTTGTTCGCCCAGATCTGCTCCAGGTAGGGCAGGAATTCATCGAGCGGCGGCAGCACCGGCTGGGTGACGGGAACGACAGCGGGCTTCTCGGACGACGTCATGTTCTCCCTTTGCATGCGGCTTCCGCAGGCAGTTCGATTTCGAAGGCCTCGACGGGCTGGCCCGTGCAGTGGCGCGTCCACATGCCCCGCAGGGCGAGGCGCACGCTTTCGGACAGCCGCAGCGGATCGCGCAGCGGATGCCGCATCAGCTGTTCGCGCAGGCCCGCGCGCAGGGCGGCCAGCGCGGGCAGGTTGCGCGCCCACGCGAGACCGCGTTCGACGAAGGCATCGGCGCTTTCGACGGCAAAGCCTTCGACGCCGGCCTGCAGCAGGTTCGCCACGCCGACCCGGCCCGGCATGCTCGCGCCCGCCAGCGTCAGCGTCGGCACGCCCATCCACAGCGCATGGTGGGTGGTGGTGCCGCCATTGTAGGGAAAGGTGTCGAGGCAGAAATCGACCCGGTGATGCAGCGCGAGGTAATCCGCCATGCCGCTGCGCGGATGGAAGGCCAGCCGGTCGGCGGCGATGCCCTCGGTTTCGAACCAGCCGCGCAGGGTCTCGTGTCCGCCTGCGGGCATGGCCCCCAGCAGCAGGCGCGCATCCGGCAGCGTGCGTAGCAGGCGCGCCCATAGCGCGATCACGGCGCGGTTCAGCTTGTTGGGCCGGTTGAAGCTGCCGAAGGTGACGTAGCCGTTTTCCAGCGCCGGCAGGGCATTGACGGGCGGCGCAGCGGGGTCGGGCTGGAAGGGCGCGATCCCGGGCAGGCGCACGATCTTCTCGACGAACTGGTCGTCGAAACGCCCCGGCGGCAGAAGGAAGCGATCGCACAGGAAATAATCGACCGCGGCAAGACCGGTGGTGCCGGGATAGCCGATCCAGCTTGCCTGCACGGGTGCGGGCTTGCGCGCGAACACGGGCAGGCGGTTGTAGCCGGTGTGGCCCGAGAGGTCGACGAGCAGATCGATGCCGTCGGCGCGGATCGCGTCGAACAGCGCGTCGTCGCTCCACGTCGCCACCGACTGCCAGTGCGCGAAGCGGCCACGCAGCCGTTCGGTGACGTCGTCCTCGATGCGGCCGTTGAAGTAGGCATGCAGTTCGAGGTCAGGGCACCCCGACAGGTAGTCGAGGATGGGTTCGAAGAACGAGGCGACGGCATGCTGGAAGAAATCGGCCGACACGAAGCCGACGCGGATGCGCCGGGCGGGATCGCGCGGATTGTCGTGCACAGGCCAGAACGGTCGCAGCGGCGTGCCGATCCGGTCGCCAAACGCCCGATGTGCGGCAACGGTGGCGGGCTCACCCGCCCGGCTCAGCGTGAGGAAGTGCAGCAGATTGCTGTGCAGCATGGCAATGTCCGGCCGCAAGCGCAGCGCTTCGCGAAAACTTGCTTCGGCTTCGTCGACCAGGCCCAGGCTGAACTGCGCCTGCGCCAGGCTGCTCAGGGTGGCGACACTGTCCGGCGCCGCTGCCAGCGCGCGCCGGTGGCAGGCCAGGGCCTCGTCCGAGCGCCCCTGTTCCTGCAGCAGCATGCCGAGCGCATTGCCCGTCCGCGGATCATCGGGTCGCAATTCGAACGCCCGGCGGTAGTGGACTTCGACCTCGTTCAGGCGCCCGCCCTGACGCAGCAGATCGCCCAGCGCGACGTGCGCGCCGGCATCGCACGCATCGAGCTCGATCGCCTTGCGATAGTGCTGTTCGGCCGCGCGCACTTCTCCCTGTGCAAGCAGGGTCTGTCCCAGGTTGCGGTGCGCGGCGGCGAAATCGGGCAGGCGGGCGAGCGCCAGGCGGAAGTGCACGGCCGCCTCGTCCAGCTGCCCCTGGCGCTGCAGCACGATGCCGAAACTGTTGAGCGCCATGGGGTTGTCCGGCACCAGTTCCAGCGCGCGTCGGCAGCTCGCCGCGGCTTCGTCGAGGCGGTCGAGCGCCTGCAGCACGCCGCCCAGATTCGCGTGCGCCTCGGCGTAGCCGGGCCGGATGCGCAGCGCCTCGCGCAGCGCCGCTTCGGCCTCTTCCCTGCGCCCCTGCGCGTCGAGCAGCACGCCGAGATTGAGATGGGCGTCCGCATAGCGGGGATCGATGCACAGGGCGTGCCGGTAGGCCGCCTCCGCCTCGTCCGCCCGTCCCTGTCCCTGCAGGACGACGGCCGCGTTGTAGTGCGCCTCGACGTCGTCCGGCAGCAGCGCGGCGGCCTTCAGCATGGGTTCGACGGCCTCGGCGTCGCGGTCCAGGCGTTTGAGGGCGACGCCCAGGATCTTCCAGCCGAAGGGATCGTCGGCGTAGTGCACGGTCAGGCTGCCGGCGTGCGTCGCCACCGCCTCGTACTGGCCGGCTTCGAACAGGTGCACGATGGCTTCCATCGTCGCCCGGTCGGCGCCCCTGCCCGTTGCGGCGTCGGCGACGACGTCGACGCCGATGCGTGCCGCCAGCGCCAGGACGTCGGGGCCTTCCAGGCCCTGCTGGCGCGCCTGCGCCAGCATCGCGCGGGCGTCGTCGCCCTGCCCCGCCTGATGCAGGGCGTCGATGTAGCCCAGCCAGTACTGGCCGTTCGCCGGTTCGGCTTCGAGCGCGGCCGCGAGATAGGCCAGTCCCGCTTCGGGCTGCTGCGCCTGCACGGCGATGCGGCCGAGGTTATGGTTGGCTTCGGCGTGCGCGGGCTGTGCCTGCAGGACGCGCTGGTAGAGCGTGCCCGCCTCGAACAGCTGGCCGTCGCGATGCAGCGCGCGCGCGTCCTGCATCATTTGTTCGATGGATAGCGACCCGGTGTGGGGGGGATGCGCCTCGGCAGTCATGGTCGGCCTGCGGGTTGGATGCCGCCATTATGCCGGGATACGCAAAAAAAAACGGGGGCCGAAGGCCCCCGTTGCGGGTGCACGGCGCGCTTATTTCAGCGGCACGAGCTCCACGCGGCGGTTCAGCGCGCGACCGGCTTCGGACGCGTTGTCGGCGATCGGGCGCGATTCGCCGTAGCCTTTGGCGACCAGGCGGTCGGCCGCGATGCCCTTGGCGACGAGGTAATCGCGCACGGCTTCGGCGCGGCGCTGCGACAGCCTGAGGTTGTGATCGTCGTCGCTCCAGCTGTCGGTGTGGCCGGCCACTTCGACCTTGATGGTGCCCCACTGCTGCAGCGTGGCCGCGGCGCGGTCGAGGATGGCGACGGCGTCGGGACGCAGGGTAGCCTGGTCGTTGTCGAAGCTCACGCCGGTGAGCACCAGGGTGGCCGGCATGGGCGCCGCCGGGGCGGGCACCACGACGGGTGCGAACACGGGCGCAGGCGGCGGGCAGCCGTCGGCGGTCTGCGCGGGCACGGTGGGGCACTTGTCCAGTGCATCCGCCACGCCGTCACCATCGCCGTCAGGCTCGCAGCCATCGGCGTTCACCGCACGGCCGGCGGGCGTCGTCGGACACTTGTCCAGCGCATCCACCACGCCGTCGCCATCGCCGTCGGATTCGCAACCGTCGGCGTTGACCTTGCGCCCGGCAGGGGTGGTCGGACACTTGTCCGCGACATCGGCAACGCCGTCGCCATCGCCATCGGGCTCGCAGCCGTCGGCATTGACCTTGCGCCCGGCCGGGGTGGTCGGGCATTTGTCGATTTCGTCGTAGACACCGTCCTTGTCGCCGTCGGGCACCGCGCAGGGCACGCCCAGCAATTCGCGACCGGGGCAGCCGATGGTGCGGAAGAGTTCGTAGCCGATGGTCTTGCCGGTGGGGCTGGCCAGGTTGGAGGGGTCGTAGAAACCGCCCACGGCAGCGTGGGCGCCGACTGCACCCAGCGCCATGAGGGCTGCGCCCGCCAGGCCGAGGAATTGAGAAATACGCATGAGGGTTGAGCTCCTGTTGTGAAAATCGGTCGGACCGCACGCGGCCGGACCCGTATTGTCGCCGAAGTCGGCCCCGAAGACACGGCCGACCGCATTCGCCACTGTAGCCGCCCGCAAGGCCGGTCAGGCGAACTTAACGAGTTTTAACAGTTCACACCTGCGGCAGGCGGCACGGGACGCCTGCTGTAGACTCGGGACATCGAGCCGCCTTTTGTCGGCCGGGATCCAGCCGGCCCATTGCCCATGCCGCACGAAATCGAACTCATCACCACCATCGCCGCCGCGCTCGGTCTGGCCCTGATCCTGGGCTTTGGCGCCGTGCGCATGGGCCTGCCAGCCCTGGTCGGCTATCTGCTCGCCGGCGTGGTGATCGGGCCGTTCACGCCGGGATTCGTCGCGGATACCGCGCTCGCCGGCCAGCTTGCGGAAATCGGCGTGATGCTGCTGATGTTCGGCGTGGGGCTGCATTTCTCGCTCGACGACCTGTTGTCGGTGAAGAAGATCGCCCTGCCCGGAGCCGTGGTGCAGATCGCGGTGGCAACGCTGATGGGCATGGCGCTGGCCTGGACCTGGGGCTGGAGCACGCTGGCGGGGATCGTGTTCGGCCTCTCGCTATCGGTCGCGAGCACGGTCGTGCTGCTGAAGGCGCTGGAAGGCCGCGCTGCGCTGGCCACGCCGAACGGACGCATCGCGGTGGGCTGGCTGGTGGTGGAGGATCTGGTGATGGTGCTCGTGCTGGTCCTGCTGCCGCCGCTGGCGGGGCTGTCCGGCGACGCCGCGCAGCCGGCGCATTCGCTGCTGGCCACGCTCGCGCTCACGGTCGGCCAGGTGGCGGTGTTCATCGTGCTGATGCTGGTGGTTGGACGGCGTTTCTTCCCCTGGCTGCTGTGGCAGGTTGCGCGCACCGGCTCGCGCGAACTGTTCACGCTGTGCGTGGTGGCCGCCGCGCTCGGCATCGCCTACGGCTCCTCGGCGCTGTTCGGCGTGTCGTTCGCCCTCGGCGCCTTTTTCGCCGGCATGGTCCTGCGCGAATCGGCGCTGAGCTACCGCGCCGCCGAGGAATCGCTGCCGCTGCGCGACGCCTTTGCCGTGCTGTTCTTCGTGTCGGTGGGCATGCTGTTCGACCCCCGCGTGCTGCTCGAACAGCCGCTGCAGGTGCTGGCGGTGGTGGCGGTGATCGTGTTCGGCAAGTCGCTCGCCGCGCTGCTGCTGGTACTGGCATTCCGCTATCCGCTCAACACCGCGCTCACGGTCTCGGCCAGCCTTGCGCAGATCGGCGAATTCTCGTTCATTCTGGCCGGGCTGGGGGTGGGGCTCGGCGTGCTGCCCGCGCAGGGGCAGAGCCTGATCCTGGCCGGCGCGATCATTTCGATCGCGCTCAATCCGCTGCTCTTCCAGGCGATCGAGCCGTTGCAGACGTGGCTGCTGGCGCGCTCGCAACGTGCCCGCGCGCTGGAACGGCGCGACGATCCGCTGGCCGAGCTGCCTGCCGGCGTGGCATCGGAAACGCTTACGCAGCATGTCGTACTGGCCGGCTACGGCCGGGTGGGCCGGCACATCGCCGAATCGCTCGCGGCCCGGGACATGATGCTGGTGATCGTCGAGCAGCAGCGCGAAGTCGTCGAGTCGCTACGCGCACGCGGCGCACACGCTGTGGTGGGCGACGCGGCCGACGCCGCCACGCTGATCCAGGCCCACGTGGCACGCGCGCGGCTGCTGGCCGTTGCGCTGCCCGACGCCTTCCAGGTCCGCAAGATGATCGAGATCGCACGCACGCTCAATCCGCGCATCCGCATCGTGGCGCGCAGCCACAGCGCAGAGGAGGCCGAACTGCTCCGGCGCGAGCATGGCGTCGTCGTGCTCGAAGGCGAGCGCGAACTGGCCCTCAGCATGATCCGTCACGTGGAATCGGCGCTGCGCGAAGACAGCGCAAACGCGCACGCCTAGACGACGCCCCCATCCTGCCGGCACAGTTCCGCCAGCTCGCCGAAATAGCGGGTCTTCTTCACGTCGGTGCGCTGCAAGACCTGCGGCAGCCGACGCAGTGCGCGCAGCCACGCGGTGCGCGCGAACGCCGCCCTCACGCCGGCGCGCACGTCCGGCGTTTCGTGCGCCAGCATGGCCGCCAGGGCGGCGTGCAGCGCGGGCAGGCAGTCGGCGAAATGGACGCTGGTGGAAAAGCAATACGGCAACCAGTCGCGCGTCTGCGCGTCGGCCAGCGGCATCGCGGCGAGCGCGTCGTCCTCGAAATCGATGGCGCCGAGACCGGACGCGTCGGACCAGACGAAATTGCGCGCGAAGGCCTGCGAGAGATACTGGCCGGCCTGGTGCGCCTGCAGGATGTAGTCCGCCCCGCGTTGCCACAGCGCCAGCCGCGCGGCCGGCGCGGCCGGCGCGGCGCGGCGGATCATCGACTCGAGCGTCGTGCTGCCGAGGTCGGACAGCAGCAGCCAGCCGTCCGCTTCGTCGAAGATGACGGGCGCGTGGAGGCCGGCTTCGCGCAGCGCGCGGATGCGGCGCGCCTCGATGCGCAGGCCCGCATCGCCGCCATGCGGGCGCACGGCCTGCATCGCCGGCTGTCCCAGCGCGCGCGCCGCGGCGGCAAGCAAACGGTAGCGCCAGGCCGGCGGCTGCGCGACCGCGAGCTTGAGCCAGGCCGCTTCGCCACGCCAGGCGACGGGCGCGATGTGGCGACCGCCGGCACGCATCCGCGCCACCTGCGATTCGACGTCTGCGTGCGTGGCGAGCGGCGCGCGCGGCCCGGTCATGCTCAGCGCAGGTGGTCGGGGGTTTCGAGCGGCGTGCGCTGCACCTGTTCGCTGTGCGATTCCGGCTGGAACCAGCCGAGCTTCTCGCGCAGCTTGACGACGTTGCCGACGATGATGAGCGTGGGCGCCTTGAGTTTGGCCGCTTCTGCCAGCGCCGTCAGGTTCGACAGGTCGCCGGTGATGACGCGCTGCGTGGGCAGGGTACCGTGCTGCACGATCGCCGCCGGCGTGCTGGCATCGAGACCGTGCCTGACCAGCGCATCGCACAGCAGCGGCAGCCCTTTCAGGCCCATGTAGATGACGATGGTCTGGTCGTGCCGCGCAATGCCTTCCCAGTTGAGGTTGAACGTGTTGTCCTTGAGATGCCCGGTGACGAAGGCGACCGACTGCGCGTAGTCACGGTGCGTGAGCGGAATGCCCGCGTAGGAGGCGACGCCGGCCGCCGCGGTGATGCCTGGCACGACCTGGAAAGGCACGCCGTGCTCGACCAGGGTTTCGATCTCCTCGCCGCCGCGGCCGAAGATGAAGGGGTCGCCGCCCTTGAGGCGCAGCGTGCGCTTGCCCTCCTTGGCCAGACGCACCAGCATGAGGTTGATCTCCTCCTGCGGCACCGCATGGTCGTCGCGTTCCTTGCCGACGTAGATGCGCTCGGCGTCGCGCCGGCACATGTCGAGGATGGGCTGCGAGACGAGACGATCGTGCACGATCACATCCGCCTGCTGCATCAGGCGCAGCGCGCGGAAGGTGAGCAGGTCGGGATTGCCGGGTCCGGCGCCGACGAGGTAGACCTCGCCGCGGCTGATGTCGTGCGTGGCGGCGTCGGCGATCATGGCCAGCAGCTGCTTCTCGGCGTCGGCGTCGCGCCCGGAGAACACCATTTCGGCGACTGGCGAGAGGAAGACCTTTTCCCAGAAGGCGCGGCGCTGCTCGGGTTTGACGGCGGCGCGCACACGGTCCTTGAAGCGCGAGGCGAGCGTGCCGAGGCGGCCGTAGGCGGCCGGGATCAGGGTCTCCAGGCGCGCGCGCAGCATGCGCGCCAGCACCGGCGACTCGCCGCCGCTCGAGACCGCGACCATGATTGGCGAGCGGTCGATGATGGACGGCAGGATGAAGCTGCACAGCGCCGGCTTGTCGGCAACGTTGACCGGGATGTGGCGCGCGCGCGCCGCCTCGGCGATGGCCTGCGCCACCGCGGTGTCGTCTTCCACCACGATGACGGCGTCCTTGCCTTCGAGCAGGTGCGGCGCGAACTGGTCGGCGACACGCGCCACGCGGTCGGCGTGCGGCAGGCGCGCCCAGCCTTCGTGCAGTTCGGGGGCGACGACGTCGACGCACGCACCGGCGCGCAGCAGCAGTTCGGCCTTGCGGGCGGCCGTCTCGGAGCCGCCAGCCACCAGGCAGTGGCGGTCGCGCAGGTCGAGGAAGATGGGCAGATAGTTCATGGCTTACTCGGTAACGGATGCGTCGCCTTCCGGCGCATCTTCCTGGGAATAGGGCGGGATGAAGATGAAGCGCATGTCGCCGGGATTCATTTCGACGAAATCGAGGGTCACGCCCTGCAGGTAGGGCGTGCTCGAGGCGGCGATGAGCAGCTCGATGCCGTTGACGACGAGATGTTCGTCGGCTTCGCGCTCGGTGTCGAAGCCCATGCCGTAGTTCACGCTGCCGTCGTCTTCCTGGTAGGCCGCGACGCGCAGGATCATCTCGTACACGTCGGGATTGTTGTTGGCCCGGCGAATCTGTTCGGCGGCGGCGTCGGTGATCTTGATCATGGCAGTCCTCGTTGTTTATGCGGCCACGCGTGCCTTGCGCGCGCGCACCTGATGCAGAAAGGGGGCGATCCAGCCCTGCGCGCCGCTGCCGCGCCGGTGTACGTAACCGGCCAGCAGATTGTGCGCCTGGTAGCCGTCGTGCGTGCCGTCGATGCCGTGGCCGCGCACGACCCTGTAGGCAAAGTCTGCGCTCGCAGGCAGGTTTTCAAGACTGGAGTAATGGAATTCGTGCGCCGGGATGACCGCGGTTTCGCCCCAGCGGTCGCTGCCGCTCGGCTGCAGGCGCGCATAGCCGCGTCCCACGGGGCGCGCATGCATCACGGTGTCGCCCGGCACCACGCCGACCATCTGGCGCGTCTCGCCCTGCCAGCTCAGGCTTCTCGACAGGTACATGAGCCCGCCGCACTCGGCGTAGGCCGGCAGGCCGGCTTCGATGGCGGCGCGTATGCTGGACCGCATGCCGGCATTGGATTCGAGCGCAGCCATGAACATCTCGGGAAAGCCGCCGCCGATGACGAGCCCGTCCGCCGCGGGCAGGGCCGCGTCCCGCAGCGTGTCGAATTCGACCAGTTCGACATTGGCGGCGCGCAGGGTATCGAGGTCTTCGCTGTAGTAGAAGCCGAAGGCCGGGTCGCGCGCGATGGCGATGCGCACGCGTGCTGCCGGCGCTTGCTGGGCTGCGGCCTGCGCTGGCATTTCGAAGCGCGGGGCGTTGTCCGCGATGGCGAGCAGGCGGTCGAGGTCGACCTGCGCGGCAATACGCGCGCCGACTGCGTGAATCCGTGCCTCCGCCGCCGCCTGTTCGTTGGCCGGCACCAGCCCCAGGTGACGTTCTGCGATCTGCATGCCGGTCTCGAACTGCACCGCACCAAGCACTTCGACGTCGGTGTAGTGCTCGATCACGGCGCGCAGCTTGGATTCGTGCCGGCTGCCGCCGAGCTGGTTGAGGATGACGCCGGCGATGCGGATGTCGCGGTCGAAGGCCTGGTAGCCGAGGATGAGCGGTGCCACGCCGCGCGTCATGCCGCGCGCATCGATCACCAGCACGACCGGGGCGCCCAGCAGTTTGGCGAGCGCGGCGTTGCTGTTGCTGCCGTCGAGGTCGAGGCCGTCGTAGAGTCCCTTGTTGCCCTCGATCAGGCTGATGCGTGCGTCTTCCGAGGCGCGCGCGAACTGCGCGACGATCTCGTCCTGCTGCATCATGTGGAAGTCGAGGTTGTAGCAGGGACGGGCGGCGGCCATGCCGAGCCACAGCGGGTCGATGTAATCGGGCCCCTTCTTGAAGGGCTGCACGGCGTGTCCGCGCGCGGCGAGCGCAGCGGCGAGCCCGAGCGTAAGGGTGGTCTTGCCGGACGATTTGTGGGCGGCGGAAACGAACACGCGGGGCTTTTCAGCCCCGCGTGTTCCTGGTGTCATGGCCTGCTGCATCGCGCCGCCTGCTCATCCGCCGCACTGGCCGGCGGGCATGATCAGTGTTCGAGCTTGGCGACGGTGGCGTCGTCCAGGCTGACCGGCAACAGACGCAGCACCTTGACTGCGAAGGTGGTCACCAGCAGCGCGATGGCCACGCCGCCCAGGCCGAGGAAGATTTCGGGCATGCTGGGCGCATAGCTGTGGATTTCGCCGTCGAAGTAGCTGCTCTTCTGGAGCATGCCGGGGAAGAGATCGAGCGGCCAGGCCTGCGCGCCGATGATGGTGACGTACATCTGCATGAGGCCGCCCGCGACGACCAGCGCACAGGCGATCATGATCCAGGTGCGGCTCTTGCCCATTCCGCTCAGCAGGATCACCAGCGGAATCACGCAGCCGATCAGGATCTGGCCGACCCAGAACAACGTGGTGTAGATGCCGCCGTCGCGCAGGATGAAGGCTTCCACCGCGTGGTATTTGGTGAAGTACATGCTGGTCATGTGGTGCACGACGACGAAGTACAGCGCAGCGGCGACGAACACCGCGAGCAGGGTACGCAGGCGCTGCATCACGAGGTCGCCGAGGTCGCGGCCGGTCCAGGCATAGGCAGCGGCGAGCACCATCAGGTAGATCGCGAGGCCGTAGGCGAAGGACATGATGATGAACATCGGGGCCATCACGGCGCTGCCGTAGAGTTCGCGCGCGATCAGGAAACCGAACAGCGAACCGGTACCGGTGGTGAGCGCCAGGCGCCAGATGAACGCGGCGGTACCGGCCGCCTTCGAGTAGGCCTTGACGCTGCGGTCGAGCATGGTCCACAGGTAGATGCCGACCAGCGCGAAGAAACCGGAATACAGGAAGACGTTCCAGGTGAACATCGACTTGAAGTTGAAGTGCGTCATCGCCACGATCAGGCGGTCGGAACGCCCGAGGTCGAGCACCAGCACCAGGAGGCCGCCCAGCATCAGCGCCAGGGCCAGGATGGCCGACAGCGGGGCCAGGGGCTTGTACATCGGCTTGTTGAAGACCGAGGCGATCGAGGCGACGTTCAGCGCGCCGGAAGCCGCGACGATCAGGAACACGGCGAAAACGTGGGGCAGGCCCCAGACCGTCTGGTTGTCCATGCCGGTGACGACATGGCCGTGGTGGTGCATGTAATTCCAGGACAGGGCGCCGAACAGGACGAACAGACCCAGTGCCCCGAACAGCAGCCAGTACTTGAGGCTGCTGCCTTCTACTTCGCGGAAGGTGATGCTTGCCATAGTGGTTTAGATTCCGTGATAGCGAACGCCGAGATTCAGGTTGAGGTCGGCGCGCACCTGCTTGGTCGGCAGTTCGCGCAGACGCCTGGAGATCTCGGACGCGGGATCATTCATGTCGCCGAACACCAGCGCGTTGTGGCCGGCGGCGGTACAGGCCTCGACGCAGGCGGTGGTGCCGTCGCCGCGATCGACCTTCTGCACGCAGAAGGTACACGATTCCACGCAGCCGATGCCGCGCGGCACGTCGGGTTTCTGGGTATCATTCAGCGGCTCGTGCACGAGCGAACGTGCCTTGTAGGGGCAGGCCATCATGCAGTAACGGCAGCCGATGCAGGTATGGCGGTTGACCAGCACGATGCCGTCGGCGCGCTTGAAGGAGGCGCCGGTCGGGCAGACGTCCACGCACGGCGGTTCGGCGCAGTGCTGGCACATCATCGGCAGGTTGGTCTCGATCTTCGACAGCGGATCCTGCAGTTCCAGCTTGCGGATCCACTGCGGCGCCTGGCGAGGATGCTTGCTCTCCGCCACCGGGGTCCAGCCGTTTTCGGTGCTGCAAGCCGACACGCACTCGTTGCAGCCGGTCGCGCATTTCGTGGAATCGACGAGCATGCCCCAGCGCACCGCACTGCTGGCAGGCTGATCTTCAGGGCGGCCGTGGGCGACCTCAATCAGCATCACGCCCGGCGCAACCACCAGGCCCGCGGCAGCGACGCCGGCGGCGCCCATGAAGCGACGGCGTTCGGGCGAATCCGGCGTGGCGTTCTCAGTGGACATCGGTTTCATTTCATTCATCGTGCAACCTCGGCCATCTCTTCCGCGCTGACCTTGCTGTTGGCCGTGGCCGCGAGCTTGTGCGCGTAGTGTGCCGATTCGGCATTGAGCGGGTGCATCGCCATCGAGCCTTGCGGCTTGGTGGAATGACAGTCGAAGCAGTCGATCTGGACGGCGGCGTAGCTGTGGCAGCTCACGCAGAAATCGTCCTTGCTCGCCGCTACGCTGCCGGTCTTCTCGCTGGCGTGGCATTCGATGCATTGCTTGAGGCTGTATTTCTTGGTGCGGATGCCCTCAAGCACCGTTTCGTCGCGCTGATGCATCAACACCTTCATGTGGTTGCGCCGCATGAAGTCGTTGCTTTCGACGCAGTGCTCACCCTTGACGGCCTTGGTGATCACCGGCTTGGGCGCACCGGTCTGGGCGGGCGCGTCCGCACCCGCCCAGGCCAGCGCGGCGGCAGTCAGCACCACCGCGCCCAGCGCCACGAGACGTTTCATCTTTCCTGCCACGTTTAGTCACCCATGCCCATGACGATGTAGCCGGTCGGGCAGACGTCGGCGCAGATATGGCAGCCGATGCACTTGCCGTAGTCGGTGTCGACGTAACGGCCCACGGTCGGATTGTCCTTCTTCTTCACCTTGAAGACGGCAGTCTGCGGGCAGTACACCACGCAGTTGTCACATTCGAAGCACTGGCCACAGGACATGCAGCGCTTGGCTTCGTCGACGACCTGCTTGTCGGACAGGGCATGCAGGCGCTCTTCGAAGTTGCCGAGCGCGCCTTCCTTGTCGAGCACCGTCACATCACGGATGTGGCGTGCCACGTTGGGGAAGTGGCCCAGGAACAGTTCGTTGTGCGGAATGATGTGGCGCTGCGAGCGGTCTTCGAAGTTGTGCAGGATGTCCTTGCGCTCCGAAGTGCCCCAGATCTGGCCCTTGACTTCGCTGTACTCGTGGCCGGATTCGAGCCACTTGCGGATTTCGTCGAAGTGGTGGACGTCAACCTTGGGACGCTTGTCGAGTTCCTTGCCGGCGAGGAAGGCATCGATGCCGTCGACGGCGATCGAGGCGTGGCCGATCGCGGTGGTCAGCAGGTGCGGACGCAGCACGTCGCCGCCGACGAAGATCTTCTCGCTGCCGGGGAAGCGGTAGTTCTTGTCGGCTTTCATCAGGCCGTTGTTGTTGTTGAACTTCTCGAGACCGGTGAAATCGACGCCCTGGCCGATCGCGGAGACGATCAGGTCGCCCGGCAGGTCGCGCTCGGTGCCTTCGATGATCTTGGTCTGATTGCCTTCCATCACGAACTCGGCCACGCGCAGCGCGGTGGCACGGCCGTTGGCATCGACCACGACGGAAACCGGGGTCACGCCGCCGATGATCTCGATGCCTTCCTGCTGGGCATGTTCGACTTCGTGCTTGTTGGCGGCCATCTTGTCGATGGTGGCACGCGAGACCAGCACCACCTCGGCGCCTTCGCGGGCGGAGATGGAGGCGACGTCGGAAGCCATGTGGCCGGCGATGACATTTTCGGGACGGTCGTCGCGAGTGCCTTCCTTGGTCACGTTACCCAGGCGGCGGGCAACGGTCGCAACGTCGATGGACGTATCGCCGCCGCCGATGACGACGACGCGGTTGCCGACGTGCTGCAGGCGACCTTCGTTGAAGGCGCGCAGGAAGGCAACGGCAGTCACGCAGTTGGGGGCCTCGGCGCCGGGAACCGGCAGCGGACGGCCGGCCTGTGCACCCATGGCCATGAAGATGGCATCGTAGTTCTTGTCGAGCTCGTCGAAGCTGATGTCGGTGCCGACGCGGGTCTTCAGGCGGGTTTCCACGCCGAGGGCGATGATGCGGTTGATTTCGGCATCGAGCATTTCACGCGGGGTGCGGAAGCCGGGAATGCCGTAGCGCATCATGCCGCCGAGTTCTTCGTGCTCGTCGAAAATGGTCACGCCGTGGCCGCGCAGGCGCAGCTGGTAGGCCGCGGCCAGGCCGGCGGGGCCGGCGCCAATGATGGCAACCTTCTTGCCGGTTTCGGCGGCGGTCGAGGTGTAGGCCATGTTGTTTTCGATGCCCCAGTCGCCGACGAAGTGCTCGACCGAGTTGATGCCGACGTGGTCTTCGACCATGTTGCGGTTACAGCCGGACTCGCACGGCGCCGGGCAGACGCGGCCCATCACGCCCGGGAAGGGGTTGGCTTCGGTGATGCGGCGGAAAGCGTATTCCTGCCAGGTCACGCCTGCGGGCGGCTTCTCGATGCCACGCACGATGTTGAGGTAGCCGCGAATATCTTCACCGGCCGGGCAGGAACCCTGGCAGGGCGGCGTGGAGAGCATGTACTCCGGGCACTTGTGCGTCCAGCTCGACTGGAAGATCCGGTCCTGCGACGAACGATAATTCTGGTCGGACTCGCCGTCCTTGTAGCGACGCCAAGTCAAGCCCTCGGTTTTTGTGCCTTTGTTTGTCGTGACAGCCATGTTGGTTCTCCTAACGCCTACGTAACTAAAGAAGAGTTGAAAACGCGATCAATCGGCCTGCTGCGGCGCCTCGAGCTTGATCGCCTTGCTGACCAGTTGGTGGACACCGCCCACCATGCTCATGTCAAAACCGTATTTCGGCAGGACCTTGGTGAACTGCGCCTTGCAGATGGCGCAGATGGTCGCCATGAAATTCACGCCGTGTTCCTGGACCACGGAATTCAATGCGGTCACACGCGGCAATGCGCCTTTCACGCGCACTTCCATCAGGTCGTCGGTCAGCAGACCGCCGCCGCCGCCACAGCAGAAGGTCGATTCGTAAATCGTGTCGTCCGCCATGTTGTGGAAATTGTTCACGACCTTCTGGATCAGTTCGCGCGGGATGATGAACTGACCACCCGGCATGTCGCCCATGCGCGAAGCACGCGCGACGTTGCAGGAATCGTGATAGGTCACCACCAGATCGTCGTTGGCCGAGGGATCGACCTGGATCTTGCCCTGCTTGATGAGGTCGTTGGTCAGCTCGCAGATGTGCTGCGGCTGCGGGTAATTGTGGTCGAGCTGCTTCTGCAGTTCGATCGAGAAGGGGTCGTCGCCGCCGTAGCCCAGGCCGGTGAGCGTGTTCCAGAAGCTGTAGGCCACGCGCCAGGCATGGCCGCACTCGCCGACAACGATGCGCTTGACGCCGAGTTCCAGCGCGGCGTCGCGAATGCGCATGGCAACCTTGCGCATGGTTTCGTAGTTGCCGTTGAAGAGACCGAAGTTGCCCGCCTCGGAAGCATGCGAGGACAGGGTCCAGCTGATGCCCGCGGCGTGGAAGACCTTGGCGTAGCCGATCAGCGATTCGACGTGCGGCTCGGAGAAGAAGTCTGCCGACGGCGTGACCAGCAGCACTTCGGCGCCCTGGACGTCCATCGGCATCTTGACCGGGACACCGGTATCCATTTCGATGTCCTCCTCGAGGCCCGCCAGCGTATCTTCGAGCGCGGGGCCGGGCAGGCCGAGGTTGTTACCGATCTTCTGGACCTTGCCGAGAATCTCGTTGGAATACTTCTGTCCCATGCCGACATGGTTGAGGATCTCGCGTCCCGCCATGGTGATTTCGGCGGTGTCGATGCCGTAGGGGCAGAACACCGAGCAGCGGCGGCATTCGGAACACTGGTGGTAGTAGCTGTACCAGTCGTCCAACACTTCCTTGGTCAGGTCCTTGGCGCCGACCAGCTTGGGAAAGAGCTTGCCCGCGGTGGTGAAATAACGGCGGTAGACCTGACGCATCAGGTCCTGACGCGCCACCGGCATGTTCTTCGGGTCGGACGTACCCAGATAGTAATGGCACTTGTCGGTACAGGCGCCGCAGTGCACGCAAGCATCCAGGAAGACCTTCAGCGAACGGTATTTGCCCAGCAGGTCGCCCATCTTGTCGATGGCGCGCTCCTTCCAGTCCTCGCTCAGCTCGTGCGGATAGCCCATGAAATCCTGCACCGGCTTGGGCGCCAGGAAGGATTTGGCATGCGCCATCACGCCTTCGCGCAGCTTGGGAACCTCGATGGTTTCCTTGATTTCCGGAATGTCAAATTCTGCAGCAGCCACTTACGCGTCCTCTATCCGTATGCTTGCGTTTCCCGGTTCGCGCCGGCAACTCAGTTGTTCTGTTCCAGGCGCGCCGCCCAGGCAGCCACATGGCGATGCTCACGCGGATCGTCGACCTGATTGCGCGTGGGGCTGAAGAAGACGCCCGGCGCGTGCAACAGTTTGCTGATCGGGAAAATCATCATCAGCAGGGCCACCATCGTCAGGTGGGCCAGGATGATCGGATCTCCCGGCACGGGCTGCACGTCGAAGTACATCAGCCCCATGAAGAATTCCTTCAGCGCCACGATGTCGGTATGCACGACGAAGGTGGTCATCATCCCGCTCAGGCCGATGCCCAGCAGCAGCACCAGCATCAGGTAATCCGACGGCGTCGAGATGTAGCGCACGCGATCAACCAGGAAACGCCGCGCCAGCAGGCCACCCAGCCCCAGAACCATCATGAAGCTGGCGTATTTGCCGAAGGGCTGGACGAAGGCGAGCCATTCGGGGATCGGCGTCACGAAATAGCGGAGATGACGCACCAGCACGAGCAGCATGCCGAAATGGAACAACCAGCCGAACACCCAGATCCACTTGTTCGACTTGAAGAGGGATTCGAACACCACCACTTCCTTGGCCATGCGGTAGACCACGCCTTTTTTGGTGGTCGGCGCGGGCGTGGTCGGGATCTTCAGCGGCGCGGGGGTGCGGCTGTAGTCATATATCTTGTATGCCAGACCGACCACCAGCAGCAGCGCGGCCAGGTAGAACATGCCGGCAAAAATCATCGTCAACGTAGACAAACCCATTCCCCCAACAACGTCGTGTTTACGAATCGAACGCCGGACGCGATGCGTACCGCATTCGATCGGGAAACACGTGTTTGAAATCGAATCGCCCCGGTACTGCCGGGGCGACCCGAGCACTTCAATGCTTAGATACAGCCAGTCGGCTTCGGCAGGCCGGCGATCTTACAGGCCTGCTTGGCGGGG
>WBZX01000054.1_pt1 | contig 102567 bp, 103 predicted proteins | sample 5204211 | NCBI WGS metagenome assembly WBZX01 (sample SAMN12344362, study PRJNA552823) | activated sludge metagenome | biome: Activated sludge suspended growth; feature: Nitrification reactor; material: Wastewater; isolation source: activated sludge from nitrification reactor of wastewater... | reverse complement strand
GATGATCTGCTCTTCCGAGAACCTGCTCTTACGCATCGTCCGTCTCCTCCTCCGAGGTGAACGGACTCTACCCAAATCTGGAGGAAGAAGCGGGTCTCAGGTCAATCGGCGACCTCGACAATCAATATGCTAAAGTTACGCCCGCATATCCGGCGGCACGGCCTCTTCCGCCAGCGCCTTCAGCGCCTCGTCCAGAGGCAGCACGGTCTGCTTGTCGCTTCCGAGGCGGCGGATGGAAACCTTGCGCTCCTCGGCCTCGCGCTTGCCCACCACCAGCATGACCGGAACCTTGGCCAGCGAGTGCTCGCGCACCTTGAGGTTGATCTTCTCGTTCCTGAGATCCGTCTCGACGCGCATCCCCGCCGCCTTCGCCGCCGCCGCCACCTCGCTCGCGTAGCCGTCGGCGTCGGACACGATCGGCGCCACCACGACCTGCAGCGGCGCCAGCCACAGCGGGAAGTGCCCGGCATAGTTCTCGATCAGGATGCCGGTGAAGCGCTCCAGCGATCCAAAAATGGCGCGGTGGATCATCACCGGCGTGCGCTTGGCCGAGGCCTCGTCGATATAGAAGGCGCCCAGGCGGCCGGGGAGGTTGAAGTCGACCTGCGTGGTGCCGCACTGCCAGTCGCGGCCAATGGCGTCACGCAACACGTACTCGAGCTTGGGCCCGTAGAATGCGCCTTCGCCGGGATTGATCTCGGTCTTGATGCGCCCGTTCGACCGGCGCGTGACCTCGTCGAGCACGTCGCCGAGCGCCTTCTCTGCCTTGTCCCAAAGATGATCGGCGCCGACGCGCTTTTCCGGCCGTGTCGACAGCTTGATGCGAATGTCCTCGAACCCGAAGTTCTTGTAGATGGCGAGCAATAGATCGTTGATCTTGAGGCACTCCTCCATGATCATTGCTTCGGTGATGAAGATGTGCGCGTCGTCCTGCGTGAAGTGGCGCACGCGCAGCATGCCGTGCAGCGCGCCCGACGGCTCGTAGCGGTGAACCTTGCCGAACTCGGCGACCTTCAGCGGCAAGTCGCGGTAGCTCTTGAGCCCGTGCTTGAAGATCTGCACATGGCCGGGGCAGTTCATCGGCTTGCAGCAGAACACGCGCTCGTCGGGGAGCACGGTGGTGAACATGTTCTCGCCGTAGTTCTCCCAGTGGCCGGAGACCTCCCAGAAGTGCTTCTCCATCATGTCGGGCGAGTTGACCTCGACATAGCCGGCCCTCTGCTGCGCGCGGCGCATGTAGGCGATGAGCGTTTGGAACAATGTCCAGCCCTTCGGGTGCCAGAAGACGGAGCCGGGCGCCTCCTCCTGGAAATGGAAGAGATCCATCTCCCGGCCAAGCTTGCGGTGATCGCGCTTCTCGGCCTCCTCGATCTGCTTCAGATACGCCGCCAGCTCCTCCTCCTTGGCGAAGGCGGTGCCGTAGATGCGCTGCAGCTGCGGTTTCGACGAGTCACCGCGCCAGTAGGCGCCGGCGAACTTCTGCAGCTTGAACGCCTTGCCGATCTGCCCCGTCGAGGTCATGTGCGGGCCGCGGCAAAGGTCGAACCATTCGCCCTGCCGGTAGATCTTGACGTCCTGGTCCTCGGGGATGGCATCGACCAGCTCGACCTTGAACGCCTCGCCCATCTGGCGGAACGTCTCCTTCGCACGGTCCCGGCTCCACACCTCCTTGGTGAAAGGCGCGTTGCGGGCGACGATCTCGCCCATCTTCTTCTCGATCTTCGGAATGTCGTCAGGTTGGAACGGCTCCGCCTTGGCGAAGTCGTAGTAGAAGCCGTTCTCGATCACCGGGCCGATCGTCACCTGCGTGCCGGGCCACAGCGCCTGCACCGCCTCCGCCATGACGTGCGCGGTGTCGTGCCGGATCAGCTCCAGGGCCTCCGGATCGGTCCGCGACACGAACTTGATAGCGGCATCCTTGGTGATGGGGTCGGCAAGGTCGGCGAGCTGGCCATCCAGACTCATCGCAACGGTGCGCTTGGCCAGCGACGGCGAGATGGACTTGGCCACCTCGAGCCCGGTCGTGCCGGACGCGATCTTGCGGCTATTGCCGTCGGGGAACGTCAGGGTGACGTCGGACATCGTCGGTCTCTCCTCTCACTCGCCGCCTACGAAGCGCGGCGTAAGACGTGTGGGCCCCGGAGATCGCCACTTCCGCATGCAAAGTCAAGCCGCCACGTTAGCCCAAACCACTGCTACGGATTGCAGCACCGCCCGGTCGCGCCTACCCTGCGCGGATCGTCATCCGGAGGCCTCACTGATGCGCGCCGTCGCCCTAGCGTTTCTGCTTCTGCTCGCTGTCCCGGCCGCGGCCAAGGACGGATGGCACACCGTCACATCGGACGGCTTCACCATCGAGATGCCGGCGCCGCCGACGGCCAAGGAGCAGAAGATCGACCTCGGCGGCGGCAAGCAGGCTGTGATGCGGGAATGGCAGCACCTCTCGATTTCCACCGGCGCCATCTACGATGTGACGATGGCCGAGTACCCGAAGGGTACCATCGACCAGGGCAAGCTCGCCGAGCACCTGGACAGCGCCCGCAACGGGGCGATCGCCAATTCGATGGGTCCTCTCGTCGGCGAGACGAAGCTCGAGGTGGCCGGCAAGCCCGCGCGCGAGCTGGTCATGGACATGACCATGGGCCACCACTCGCGGACCCGCATCTTCTTTGTCGGCGACACCCTTTTCAGCATGGGCGCCATCGCCAGCAAGGAGAAGCTCAACTCGCCCGATATCGAGCGCTTCCTCGCCTCGTTCAAGCTGACCGGCAAGTAGTCCGAAGCCGGTGTTCCAGCGGCACCATGGCATCGCGCGCGAGTGAACCCCGGCCCGGCGCACATATTCATCCAGTTGAATGTGTGCCCAAACCGTGAGCAAGATCGCTCCGGGGGGCAATACCGGCCGGCACGCGCTGCAAGCTATGCAAATCGCCGCCCCGCGGCAGCACGCATCGACGGCCATGGGGAAATCCGAGGAGTATTGAGTATGACAGACTTCAAGACCGCCTTGGCGGCGGCAGCGGCACTGCTCGCGCTGGCCGCCGTTCCAGCCACCGCCGACACCTATATCCGCAAGGGCGACCAGGCCATCGACGTCGCCGTCAAGGGCGGCAAGCTCTATTGCACCCGCTCCAGCGACGGCTTCGAGATGTGCAACGGCATGACCAAGAGCGGGAGCGCGTGGACTGGCGGCGGCATGAAGCACCCGGACATGCCGGGCTTCATGAGCTTCAACGGCACCGTCACGATGACCGCCTCGTCGCTCACCATCAAGGGCTGCGCCGTAGGCCAGTCCATGTGCGACAGCGAGACGTGGAAGAAGAAGTGATCTCCTGGCCCAATGTCGGCGCGGAGCAGGAAGTAGGTCGGGTCGAATTACTTTGCGAGACCCGACGACTTTGCTTCGCGCCGTTGGATGTCGGCTCTCGCGAGTGGGCTCGACCCGACCTACTTCCTCCGGGGAGAGGGCTACGAGCCGCTGTCTCCGGCGCCGGGTTCGAGGTGGGCTCGCCGCCACCGCCCGTACCGCCACGGCGCCAGCGGGTGTCTTTCCGCCCGGATATCGGGCACCGGGTCGTAGCCGTGCGTGCCCCAGGGATGGCAGCGGCAGAGCCTGGAAAGCGTCAGCCATCCCCCCCGCCACGCGCCGTTCCGGTCGATGGCCTCGAGCCCGTACTCCGAGCACGTCGGCAGGTGGCGGCACTGCCAGCCCGTGAACGGCTTCAGCGTCCACCGGTAGAGATGGATTGGCGCCTTCAGCAGCTCGGCAGCGAGCTTCATTCCCAGGGCGTCCCGTCCTTGTGCAAAAAGTGCCAGCGTCCGTCCCGCTTCTCGGCCTTGAGGTCCTCGTCGGGATACTCGACGTTGTCCACTTTCGACCGCGTGCCGATCTCGAGATAGGTCGCGCGCCTGTCCGAGCGGTTGATCAGGCAATGGCCGTTGCGGTCCCCCTTGGGAAACGACGCCGCCTGCGAGACGCGCAGCTTCCGCTCGCCATCCATCGTAACCAGCGTCAGCTCGCCCTCGAGCACGTAGACGAACTCATCCTCTGTCTCGTGCCAGTGCCGCAGTGACGAGCGCGCGCCGGGCTCGAGCGTGGTCAGGTTGACGCCGAACTGCGTCAGCCCGAGCCGCTCCGTCAGCGCCCGCTTGATGCGCCCCTCGACCGCGCTCTTGAACGGCTCCGGATAGATGCTGCCCTGCCGTGGCGGCACGCGCATCGGATCGTCGATGACCGGCATGTGTTCTCTCCCCTGACCCAGATATCGGCACTGCCCCGTCAGGACTTGCGCGCCGCGATCTCGTCCAGCGCCTTCTCCACCGCGTCAAACACCAGCAGGGTCGAGGCGTGCCGCGCCTTGTATCCGCGCACGGGCTCCAGCAAAGCAAGATCCGCCCACCGCCCAGCCGGCGGCGGCCCGTTCTCCTTGAGCATGCGCCGCATCTGGCCGGCGACCTCGCGCAGCTCGGCGTCGGTCGAGCCGATGATCTCGCGCCCCATCACGGACGCCGCCGCCTGTCCCAGCAGGCACGCCTTCACCGTTTGCCCGTAATCCGTGACCCGGCCATCGTCGACCGTGAGATCGACGGCGATTGTCGATCCGCAGAGCTTGGAATGCGCCGTCGCCGTCGCCTGCGGCGCTTTCAGCCGCTCCGTCCGCGGGATCACCGCCGAGAGCTCGAACAGTCCTGTGTTGTAGATCTCGTCGATCTGCGCCATGCCGTATCCGTCCCACCTGCGCAAACGTACGATGCGTCCCGCCAGCGCTCCCTATATAAGGGGTTCGAGCGCGTCCGGCGATGGGCGCTGAAATCCACTCCTCTCCCGCGAGCCTCGCCCGGAGCCAGATGCTCATGACGACAGCCACCTTCGCACCCCGGGGCGACACTCGCGCCATCGAGCAGGGCGACGAGTTCCAGCCCAAGCTCGACGCCGACGGCCTGATCCCGGCCATCGTCACCGATGCCCTCTCAGGCGAGGTGCTGATGTTCGCCTGGATGAACGCCGAGGCCCTGGCCCTCACCATCGCGACGCGCAAGGCCCACTTCTGGACGCGCTCGCGCAAGAAGCTGTGGCTCAAGGGCGAGGAGAGCGGCAACGTGCTCATCGTCGAGGACATGCGCACGGATTGCGACCAGGACGTCGTCTGGCTGCGTGTTTCCGTCCAGGGTAATGGGGTCGCCTGCCACACCGGCGCGAGGAGCTGCTTCTACCGTTCCGTCACCCTCGGCCGCGAGGCCGGTCCAGGGCTGCCGCTCGAGCGAAAATCATGAGTTTTCCGCACCGCAAAAACATTCCGCAACAGCGAACTTCAGGTGTCGTCTTTTTGTTTTTTCTGTCCCCCGGCTTTACTTTAGTAGAACCAAATTAATTCCGAGAGCGTAATAAGGATCTAAGATCAAGCTGTTGATTCGGGCGTTTGCCGAATGACAGCAGGCATGGTGAGGAGCCACCGCGACGCGATCCCGCCACCGTTGGCCGGACCTGTTGAGCCGCGACGGCTCCCGTTTGGAGGGCGACATGGCTCCGAGCGGCGGGAAGATCGGCTTGGCCCTGGGCGGCGGCGCGGCCCGCGGATGGGCCCACATCGGCGTCCTCAAGGCCCTCGACGCCGCCGGCATCAAGCCTGACATCATCGCCGGAACGTCCATCGGCGCCGTCGTCGGCGGCTGCTACGCCGCCGGCCACCTCGCCGACGTCGAGGCGTTCGCCCGCGAGCTCACCCGCCGCCGCGTCTTCGGCTACCTGGATCTCAACCTCACCGGCACCGGCCTCATCTCCGGCCAGCGCCTCTGCGACCGCCTCGAGGCGCACCTCGGCGGGCGCCGCATCGAGGAGCTGGGTACCCGGTTCACCGCCGTCGCCACCGAGATCGGCACTGGCCACGAGATCTGGATCTCCCGCGGCGGCCTCGTCGACGCCATGCGCGCCTCCTATGCCCTGCCGGGGATTTTCAAGCCCGTCCGCATCGACAATCGCTGGCTGTTCGACGGCGCTCTCGTCAACCCCATTCCCGTCACCGTCTGCCGCGCCCTCGGCGCCCGCTACGTCATCGCCGTCAACCTCAACTTCGACATGTCCCGTGGCACGGTCGTGCCTCACATGGACGCCGAGGCTCCTCCGCCGGAGGAACCCGTCGAGGAGACCGCCGAGCCGATCCAGGGCAAGAACGGCGTCGCCATGCGCCGCCTGGTCATGCGCCAGATCTTCGGAAAGGGCGACGACGCGCCGAGCATCTCGACGGTGATGGTCGACGCCTTCAACATCGTGCAGGACCGCATCGCCCGCTCGCGCCTTGCCGGAGACCCGCCCGACGCGATGATCACACCCCGGCTCGGCCAGATCGGCCTGTTCGACTTCCACCGCGCCGACGACCTCATCAAGCGCGGAGAGGTGGCCGCCAAGCGCGAGATCGAGGACATCACGCGCGAGATCGCAGCCCGGAGGCACTTGCCGCACGCCCATCTCGGCCAGCATCACTGAAAGCTAGAGCCGGCTCCTCGCGAAGCCGGCTCATGTCTTTGCTTGTCGCCTGGCTCAGACCTGGAACCGCACCGGCAGCACCACCGCCATCGCCCGGCTCAGCACGCGATCCACCTTGAGCGCCATCCCGGTCCGCTCCGCCACGCCCACCGCCTTGGTACGCTCCTCGACGATCTCCGCGAGCTTCGCCTTGTCTTCCGTGGGGATGCCGGAAAGCTGCGCGTTCTCGGCGATCGTCTTGTAGTCGCGCCGCCAGAGCGCCGCCACGAAGTCGAGCTGGCCGAACACCTCGCGCTGCATCAGCACCGCCTTGTGGCCCTGCTCCGAGGAGACCTGCTTCTCGAACACCGAGTAGTAGGCGCTCCAGTGGCGGCCAGGGTAGAGGTGGTGCTCGACGTGGTAGTCGCTGCCGAGCGCGCCGTGCTCGTGGCCGAGGAAGTCGACCGAGTTGCCGTGGCAGTCCTGGATGTCGTGGTCGTCGACCAGGCCGTGCTGCCAGAAGGCGACCAGCGAGAGCATGTTGCCGCCGACGAAGCGCGACACCCAGATCACCGCCGCGGCGAGAGGATTGAAGATCGCGATCACCGCCAGGAAGGCGTACCAGATCACGAAGCCGCGGATCAGCTCGCGGGTCTGCCGCTTCTTTCCCTTCTTCGCAAGGTAGGCGAACACCTTATATCCCGACACCATGTCCAGGCCCTGGACGAGGCCGTGGCGGGCGAAATCGAGGAAGCTCGTGCGGTCGTAGGGCGCCGTGGTCTGGCTGTCGAGGAGGCCGTTATCCTCGACGTGGTGCACGTAGACGTGCTGGATGCGGTGGTACTCCGGAGCGCGGGCCAGCAGCAGCTGGTGCGGATACTCGAAGTAGACCTGCAGCGCCTTGAGGATCCGCTTCGGCCCGGCCGGCGTGCCGATCTTCGGCTGGAACACCCGGGTGTGCAGGTTGACATGGTCGATCAGCTCGTGCGGGAACTGCGCGATCAGCAGCGCCACGAAGTAGGCCAGCACGACGAAGTAGTTGAGCGTCGAGGGCATCAGCACCAGGAAGGTGAGCGGGATCACGGCCAGCGAGTTGGCCACCCAGACACGGGTGAAGATGGCGTCGATCGGGTGATGCAGGTGGCTGGCGATCCAGCGGTCGAGGCGCCGGCTTTGGATCGACTGCTTGAGCCCCTCGAACGTCGCCGGGAACTCGGTGTAGATCAGGTAGCAGCGGCCGAAGAGACCGATCGAGATCCACAGCAGGACCTCCATCGCGATCTCGCGTGGGTTGGTGTAGTCGGGCCAGAAGTTCGGCACCGTCTGCGTCGCCGCCGCCATCAGCACCGACGATCCGGCGAGGAAGGCGAGCGGCGCCCGCTCGATGAGGCTCTTGGGCATGATCAGGCTCATGAGCCAGCCGCCGGCCGCTGCCAGCCAGTAGAGATAGGCGCACGAGATGAAGAAGTAGCCGGAGATCGTCGCCGCGAAGGCGGTCGTGGCTCCCGACAGGAACGAGCGCGGCGCCGCCGGGGCGTCGCTGACCGCTCCGAGATCCGTGGTCGTCATCGTGGCAGACTGGGTCAAAGCACATCCTCCTCGTAGATCGGACGCCTCTTGCATTCGAGGGTGGCCCGTCTTCCCGTTGTTGATGTGCGATTAACCATTGCCATCCGCGGCCACGCTGTTACCGGGGTGACCGGGCCCGGATTTTCCCGAACGGGCTCGCACGAATGGTGCTCGCGCAGTCCCGCCCCGAGGTGACCCGCATGACCCGAATGATCGGCCCCGCCACCCTGCTCGAGCGCCACGGCCAGCGCCGCGCCGACGCGGCGTGGATTGCCGGGCTCATCGCCGGTCCGGGCGCCGGCGTTCTGGTCCTCGCCGACGGCCGGGCGGTGATCGACAGCAATGCCGAGCGCACCGAAGCCCGGATCCGCTGGCTGCCTCCCGCCCGCCTCTCCGGCATCGGGCTTTCGCTCGACGCGGCCATTTTCCTTGGCACCAGCCGAGAGACCGGCGCCGGCCGCTTCGCGCTTCCGGTTCCCGCCCACGTGGCCGTCTCGCTTTCGAGCGAAGGCGGCCCCCTCTACCCCGCCGCGGACGTGCGCAGCCTCGCCATGCAGGCTGCCATGCCCGCCGCCGAGCTGGCCCTCGTCGCCGAGGCGAAAGCAGTCACCTCCTGGGCCGAGGCCACCCGCTGCTGCGGCCGTTGCGGCGCCCATATGCGCCCCCGCGACGGCGGCTGGCGGCGTCAATGCACGGCCTGCGGCACCGTGCAGTTTCCGCGTGTCGATCCCGTCGTCATCATGCTCGTCACCGACGGCGAACGCGCCGTTCTCTCTCACGAGCCGCGCTTTCCCGAGGGCATGCTCTCGACCATTGCCGGCTACATCGAGCCTGGCGAGGACATCGCCCACGCCGTCGCCCGCGAGACGCGCGAGGAGCTGGGCCTCGATGTGCTGGACGTCCGCTATCAGGCCGCGCAGCCCTGGCCCTTCCCTCATTCCCTCATGATCGGCTGCGTCGCCCGCGCCGCGCCGGCCGAAATCGCGCCGGACCCCGAGGAGATCGCCTTCGCCCGCTGGTTTTCCCGCGATGAGGTCCGCCAGGTGCTGGCCCGCGCCCACCCCGAGGGCTTCTGGGTTCCAGGCCCGATGGCGATAGCGCATTGGCTGATCCGGGACTGGGCCGAGGGCTGAGGCGCTCCCACGTCCGCGCAATCGATGAAAATTCCGATCGAATTGAGGGATCTCTCCTAACGCCGTGTCAGCGGCTGCCGGGTTAGAGTGCAGTTGCCTCGGTTCTGCTCCCCGGCCGGCGCGCTCTGCTCTCTGCATGCATCAACGGCGGTGTCGCTTGGAACACCGCCGTTGCTTGCGTTTGGCACGTAGCTGGTCAGCGGCCGAAGCGCGGCAGGAACCGCCGCTTCTGACCATCGGTCGCCTCGTCCGTGATGTGCCGCGCCGCCTCGTCCTGCATCCGGTCGAGCTCGCGCCGCTCCTGCTTCGACAGCCGCCCGTCGGCCATGAAGCGCGCCTCGGTCTCGGCGATCCGCTTCTGCTCGGCCCGCAGCTTCAGCCCCTCGGTCCAGGTGATCGACCCGTCCTGGCGGCCCTGCTCGATGCGCCCGAGCTGGCGCTGCTCGCGCGCGTCGATGTCGGCGCGGCTCGGCCCGGCGAAGGCGGAGGCCGACGTGGCGATCAGCAGACCCGTGGCGATGAAGGCGACTTTGCTCATGATGATCTCCTCTCTGGGAACGACTGTTGTTCTGGTGAGAGGGAGATTGCCGCCCGCGCCTTGAACCGGCTCTGAACGCCCGATTTATGCGCCGTTCATCGGCGGACCCGCCACCCGGGCCTAGTGTTGCGTCACTGACGCTTGGTCCCCGGTTGCCGCAAGGTGGTCTGCCAAGCGGCAGTGACAAAAGAAACACTAGAATCATAGAGTTGCTAGTGTTCCTGATGTCTCAGACATTTGCTCTGAACCTAGCCGCGGAGGGAAGCAAATGTCTGAGACGGAACACTAGAGCTTCAGCCCGTCGAGCGCCCGCTCCAGCTCCGGCGAGGTGCGGATCAAGCCAACCTCGGCGCCGCGCCAGTTCTTGATGTGGCCCCGGTCGGCGAGGCCCTTGGCGTCCGGCAGGATGCGCTCGATCAGCGCGATGGTGGTACCCGCCGACGCTCGGGTCGCACCGTCGTCGATCTTCAGCGCGAACCCGATACCGAGCTCGGGGAAACCGCCGCAATAGACCCCTTCCGCGCCGGTCTTCATGAAGATGCGCCCGGGCAGCTTGCGCATCACCGTCGTGTCCGCCCGCCCCGCCCCCGCCACCAGCTCGGGCTCCGCCCAGCAGGCTTCGAGAATGCGCCGCGCCGCCGCTTGCCGCTCGGCCGCTAGCCCCTCGCCGGTGACCAGCCGCGCGAACATCTGCGCCATAGCCGAGAGCGGCATCGCCCACGTCGGCACCGAGCAGCCGTCGATGCCCAGCATGTCGGCGCCGAGATCCAGCCCCGTGAGGTCGGCCATCACGCGGCGGATGCGCCGCTGCACGGGATGGTCCACTTCCCAGTAGCGGTCGGTCGGCTCCTGCAGGTGCACGGCGGTCGCCAGCATGCCCGCGTGCTTTCCGGAGCAGTTGTTGTGCAACTGGGATGGGTGCCCACCCGCGCGTATCAGCACCGTCGCGGCGCTCGGAGACATCGGCGCGTGCGCACCGCAGCCGAGGTCCCGCTCGGCGAGGTGCGCCCGCTCCAGCATCGAGGCCGCCAGCGCGACATGACGGTCCGTTCCGGTATGCGAGGCGCAGGCCAGCGCAATCTCCGCCTTGCCGAACCCGAAATGATCCGCTGCTCCGCTTTCGATCAGCGGCAGGCACTGCAGCGCCTTCACCGCCGAGCGGGCGAACACCGGACGATTGACCTCGCCCAGCGCCAGCAGCAGCCGCCCCGAGGGCGTGGCAATGGCGATCGACCCCGTATGCACGCTCTCGACCCGGGCGCCGCGCGTCACTTCGATCAGGATCGGATTGGAGGTCGGCAAGGCGCTGTTCCGGTTGGCTCGGCGCCCAGGTGGGGGCCGCCCGCCTTGCGCGGAGCGTGGTTTGACGCGGCTTTGCCTTCAAATCAAGCACCACCTTGGCTGGGCGCCGCTGAGACGTTCGCCCGGCACAGGTCGTCGAGGGGATGTCAATGGGCGCGCCGACTGAAAAAAATTCCTGTCGAGCCCATCGCGGGACGCAAGTTGCCTACGTACATGCATGGCATCGTTGGCGGGTCAGGGAGTCGTGCCCCCGCTCGGCGGCTCTTGGATGCGGCTCGGCCGTCGTCTGCGGAACCGCCGTCGCGGCCGCACGTTTGCCCCTTTCGACAGACAGGAGACTTCACTTGAAACCGAACCCCCTCACCGGTCTTCACACGAGAGCCGCACTGGGCGCGCTCGCAGCCGCAGCCGTGTTGGTCGCCTCCACCGCGGCCAGCGCGGCGTCGCCCTTCGCCGGGCTCGACGGCCGCTGGTCCGGCGGCGGCCATGCCAGCTTCGAGGGCGGCCAGCGCGAGAGCCTCCGCTGCAATGCCACTTATCGCACCGGGGGCGCCGGCTCGAGTCTGGTCATGAATCTGCGCTGCGCCAGCGCATCGGCGACGATTCACCTCCAGGGCAACCTGCGCGCCAGCGGCAGCCGCGTCAGCGGCAGCTGGAGCGAGAGCACCTACGGAGTCGGCGGCGACGCCTCCGGCAGCGCCAGCAGCGGCAGCATGCGCCTGCGATTTTCAGGCAGCACGGCAGGATCCATGTCCGTCTCGCTCGGCCGCTCGAGCCAGAGTGTCTCCATCTCGGCCCATGGCAGCACGCTGCGCTCAGTCAATGTCAGCCTGAGCCGGCGCTGAGCCTCATTGGGACGCAATTCGCAAGGCCCGGCGCGCCACATCGATGACGCGCCGGGTGCCTATTTGAAGCGGCTCGAATTTCAAAGCGGCCCCTTGAAGACGAAGAACGCCCCCGCCGCGATCAGCGCGAACCCGACGGCGTGGTTGGCGGTGATCGGCTCGCGCAGCCAGAGCACCGAGAAAACGCCGAAGACGATCAGCGTGATCACCTCCTGGATGGTCTTCAGCTCCGCCGTCGAGTATACGGCGTGCCCGATGCGATTGGCCGGCACCGCCAGGCAATACTCGAGCAGCGCTATGCCCCAGCTCGCCAGCACCGCCATCCAGAGCGGTCGGCTCGCGTAGCTGAGATGGCCGTACCACGCGAAAGTCATGAACACGTTCGATGCGATCAGCATCACGATCGGCAGGATCGAAGCGGTCGTCAGGCTCATTCGATGCTCCAAGGAAACTCAGCGGCACGGCAACGATCGTCGGGCCGCGGAGTTCCCGCAAGCATGTGGCCCCGCTCCAAGCCCATCATTTCGGCGAGCAGTCCTTGAGCTGGTCCGCCTCGACCGAGAACACCTTGCCGTCCTCGACCTTGAGCCCACGCGCATGGCAGACGCGCCCGCCCTTGAATGTCATCCGCGCATCATAGGTGCCGGCGGCGACGCCCTCGAGCTTGAGCCGCTCGTCGTTGTCCACGTCGCCGTCCTTGTCGTTCTTGCACTGGTCGGGGCCCCAGCTCTGAGTTCCCGCCGGAGCCAGCTCAAACTTGGCGACGGTTTCTCCAGTAAGGTTCCAGAACCGCGTCTTCGGAGCCTTGTCGGCGGCGAGCGCGGAGACGGTCGCGGCCGTGGCGGCTCCGGCAATCAGAACAGCGATCAGTCTCTTCATGAGGTGCTCTCCCTGTGTTGCACCTCTGGCGGGTGCGATGCACTTCCGCCTGCTTAGCCTCGAACAATTCCGGTACCAAGCCCCAGCCGATCAACGTATCGAGAGCCACCGATCACTTCCGGTGTCTACCGCGCATTGCGTGCCGCAAGGGTTGCGGTCGCCGGGCGCCGGGTGTAGCAACGGCCGCGTCGCTTCGATCGCGGCGGAGTGTGGCCGGCCGAGCCTCGCCAACGTCCGCCACTCCAGGGCACAATGCATCGCTGAGAGAGACCGAAATCGATTCTGGGGAGCGCACGGATGATGACCCGCACTTGCCTTTCAGCCGCTGCGGCGCTGGCCGCCTCCGTCCTGCTGTCGCCGATGCTCGGCCAGGACCCCGCGCACGCCGCCGGCGCCTTCAGCTCGATCGCGGGCAGCTGGACCGGCAACGGCAAGGTACACCTCGCCGGCGGCAAGACCGAGGCGATCAAGTGCAACGCCTACTACATCGCCAAGGCGGGTGGCGCTGGCCTCTCCATGGCCATCCGCTGCGCCAGCGCGTCGAACAAGATCGACATGCGCGCCAACCTCGAATCCTCCTCCGGCGGCCTGTCGGGCAGCTGGGAGGAGCGCCAGTTCAACGCCTCCGGCACCGTCGCCGGCAAGTCGAAGGACGACCACATCTCGCTGAGCATCACCGGCGGCGGCTTCACCGGCAGCATGAACGTCAAGCTGAACGGCAAGACCCAGGATGTCTCGATCTCGGCCCAGGGCGTCGGCTTCACCGGCGTCAACATCGTGCTGGCCAAGAACTGATCAGCTCAACGGCTCGATTGAACGGCTGACATCCTGAGGCTTCGAGGACACAGGCGCGGCGGCATCTCCAGGGTGCCGCCGTTGTGATTCCAGACAGCATGCTAAGCTGATTGCAATGGCGCTGGCCGATGCTCGCGCGCCGCCGATCCACGAGGAGCACGACCGATGAAAGTCACGCACGCCGCCACGCTCGCGATCGCCTCCGCGGTACTGGCCACGGCGACCGCAGGAACGGCCTCGGCAACTTTCAAGCGCCCCCCCACGAGCTACCCCGGCGGCTACGTCGTCGCCGAGAGCCGCTTCGGAAACGGCACCGTCTCGGGGCCCGTGCGTCCCGCCCGCTACGGCTGGCAGGTCCGTCTGCCGGGCGGCACCTGGGTCGATTGCCGCCGCAGCTGCTCTGAGACACTGCGCGTCGAGACGGTCGACTTCTGGCAGGCCAACGGAGCCGGCTCCGGCCAGATCACCAACGAATGCGGCATCTTCGGCTGCCTCGAGCTGCGCTACCCGCGCTGAGACGCCTCAGGCGATGAACGGGTTCGTCCGCCGCTCGTTGCCGATCGTGCTCGTCGGGCCGTGACCGCAGATGAAGGCGAAATCGTCGCCGAGCGGCAGGAGCTTGCTCTTGATCGCCGAGATCAACGCCTCGTGGTCGCCGTAGGGGAAGTCGGTGCGCCCGATCGAGCCGCGGAAGAGCACGTCACCGACGATGGCGAAGCGCTGCGCCTTATTGACGAAAACCACCGACCCCGGCGAATGCCCCGGGCAGTGGAGGATGTCGAAAGCGTGTCCGCCGACGGTGACCTTGTCGCCCTCGTCCAGCCACTTGTCCGGCCGCACGTTACGTGCCGAAAACCCATAGGCCCGGGCCTGCTTCTCGAGGTTGTCGAGCAGGAACTGGTCGCCCGTGTGCGGCCCGACCACCTGCACGCCCAGCACCGCTCTGAGCTCGTCGGCGCCTCCGGCGTGGTCGATATGTCCATGCGTCAACAGGATCGTCTCGACCGTCATGCCCACCTCGGCGATCGCCGCCTGCACGCGGTCGATGTCGCCGCCGGGGTCGATGACCGCCCCGGCTTTCGTCGCCTCGTCCCAGATCAGCGTGCAGTTCTGCTCGAACGGCGTCACCGGCACAATGGCCGCCTTGAGACCGGAAACCTTCGCTCCGCTCGCTGCACTCATCAGATCCTCCAAGGTCGAAGAACGTTTGACACCAAGGCGCCGCGCCCTGCAAGGGGCGCTATCGCACTTGGGCGCCGGCTCAACGCCCCGCCTCGGCGCACACCCGCTTGAGCAGGAGATGCGTCGGCCAGAACATCAGCAGCGGCAGTCCGGCATAGAGCAGCGTCAGCCACGCCCATCCCGGCATCCACGTCTGGGGGGCGGTGTCGCTCATGCCGTAGACGTAGTTGACGTTGGCGACGGCACCGGCCGCATCGGGCGACGGCGCTGGCAGGAAGAGATAGCTCACAGCCATCGCCGTCCAGGCGACAACAGTCCAGCCGGCGAGCGCGCGCCGGTCGTATCCGAGCCGCGCCACGGCATAGACGAGCAGGATCGGCAGCCAGCCGTGGAACAGGGAGAGGCCCCGCAGATAGAGCGGCTTGGAGGCATCGACCATGTAGTCGGTCATTCCGGTGAGATGAATTCCCGCCAGATTGCCGCCGAAGTCGACCAGCCACAGCACCTGCGGCGCCAGGATCCCCACCGCCGGCATCGACACCAGCAGCGCGCTCTCGAGCCACAGCCCCGCCAGACTCATCAACAGCGCCAGATCGCAGAAATAGACGAAGTTCCCGGGCCCGTAGTGGACCCAGTACACCGGCACCAGGACGGCGACGAACGCCGAGACGGCGAGCTTGAGCCACAGCGGAATGCGCGCCCCGCTTGCGGCACTCAGGCCCCTCCCCGCCTCGATCACTCGATCCATCCCCGTTGCTTCGTTCATGGCGCGCGACATGAAGCCCCTCTCTCGTTGCATACACCGAGCACGGCCGCTAGTTGATCGGCCGCGAATGAACTAAGTTCATATGGCTGTGTACACCCGAGCCCCCATCCTCGCAAGAAAAAACTTGAACTCAGTTCATTCAACGGCGAATCTAGATTAAAAACAGGTAGCGGTACTACCCCCGCGAATCGACCAACACCGAGACGAGCATGACCGAGCCCACACCGACCGAGCCCACCTACCGCGACCGTCTTCGCGCCAAGGCCCTTGCCATCGCCACCGGCATCGTCGAGACGGACGGCCTTGCTGCCCTCCAGGCTCGCCGCGTCGCCCGCGAGGCCGATTGCTCGGTCGGCACTCTCTACAATGTGTTCGGCGACATGGACGGCCTCGTTCTCGCCCTCAACCAGACCACGGTGCGCCGCCTCGGCGAGGATCTGATTCGCAGCTTCGAGACGACCGCCGGCCAGCCCCTCGAGACGCGGCTGACGGCGCTCGCTCTGACCTACATGCGATTCGCGCACGCGAGCCTGCCCCTCTGGCGCGCCGTCTTCGAGCATCGCCTCCCCGGCGGCGCCGACATTCCCGCCGACTACAAAGCCGACCAGGCCCGCCTGCTGGCCCTCATCGAGACCATCGTCGCAGCCGGCATCGCCGACGAGACGCTCCGCCGCCGCGCCGCCCGCGCGCTCTTTGCCGCCATCCACGGCATCGTCCAATTGGCTCTCGACCAGAAGCTGGCGGATTTCGACGCCGCCGCGACCGAGGCCGATATCCGCTTCGTCGTCTCGGCCGTCTCAAACGGATTGGCCCGCGCTCGGGGATGAGCACGGGCCAGGATCGCGTTCGAGTTGTTGCTGCCTGGGATCAGGCCGCGACGGTTGAATCGTCGCCGGGATCGCGCAGCACGTAGCCGCGGCCCCAGACCGTCTCGATGTAGTGGTTGCCGCCGGTTGCCGCCTGCAGCTTTTTGCGCAGCTTGCAGATGAACACGTCGATGATTTTGAGCTCCGGCTCGTCCATGCCGCCGTAAAGATGATTGAGGAACATCTCCTTGGTCAGCGTCGTGCCCTTCCGCAGAGAGAGCAGCTCGAGCATCTGATATTCCTTGCCGGTCAGATGCACGCGCTGGCCGTTCACCTCGACCGTCTTGGTGTCGAGATTGACCTTGAGATCGCCCGTCTCGATCACCGACTGGGCATGTCCCTTGGAACGGCGCACGATGGCATGAATGCGAGCGACCAGCTCGTCCTTGTGAAACGGCTTCGTCATGTAGTCGTCGGCGCCGAAGCCGAGACCCCGCACCTTGTCCTCGATTTGGGCGAAACCCGAGAGGATAAGGATTGGCGTCTGCACCTTGGCGACGCGCAACATCCTCAGAACCTCGTAGCCGGAAATGTCCGGCAAGTTGAGGTCCAGAAGAACGATATCATAGTCGTAGATCTTGCCGAGCTCAACGCCGTCCTCGCCAAGATCGGTCGTCCAGACGTTGAAGCCTTCCGACTGCAGCATCAACTCGATGCTCTTCGCAGTCGCACTATCGTCCTCGATCAGAAGCACCCGCATGCCCGTTCCCTTCTTCCCGCGCCGCGCACCCAGGGCTCCCGACATGCCCAGGCGAACTCTCAGCCAGCGTATGAACTCGTCATCAATCAGAAACTAACGCTGAGAGGTTAACAAACCCTAATTTTCTCTTGCTCAGTGCGCAGGACTAGGAAGATCGACTCGATACGACCTCGGCACCCGGCCCGGTTACTCCAAAACTACTCGGGCATGCATCACCGTCGCCGGAACACGTCCGTCGCCACGCTGCGTGTTACTCTGGAGAGAAACTAGGACGTCGCCCCGCGATCGGCACCCGGTCGTCAGGCGTCTTCGCCCCTCGACCGAATCGACGATCAGCCAACCCCTCGACCCCGATGAATCAACAGCTATCATTATTCGCGGCCGTCCCAAAGAGTCGCCGCGCCCTTTTTTTGTCTCAATTCAGCAAGCTGGCTCACCGTCTCATAAAGCGTTGCTTTACCGCAACTTAAGCGGGATATGCCACTCTTGCCAGGTTGGCGTGCCGGGAGCGGACGACTTGACCTTCTCGTTGCAAAGCCGCAGGTTACCGGCGCTGGCTCAAGTTTTTGCACCAACCGGCCTTACGATTGGCGCGCTTCTTGAATAGCACTCGCCGCCGAGTGTTCGAGCAAGTATGGGGTATCGAACGATGAAACCACGTGATGCGGCGCTCCGCCTGAAGCGCTTCGAGGCGGACGAGAAGAAGCGAAAGGTCGCTGATCTCGAGCTGATGATCCACGACTTCGAGCAGATGGCCACCGACCTCGAGCGCCAGATCCGCGCCGAGGAGGACCGCACCGGGGTTCGCGACGCCAACCATTTCGCCTATTCGACCTTCGCCAAATCCGCCGCGCAGCGCCGCGAGAAGCTGCTGTCATCGGCCGCCGAGCTGCGCACAAAGCTCGAATCCGCGATGCGCGAGCGAGACGAGGCGGTCGACCAGCTCTCCCGCGCCGATACGCCGGATGCCTCCGGCGAGGCCCGCGGCCGCCACCGCGGCGGACGCAACGAGCGCCCACAAGCCGGAAACATGCTGCGCTGATCCAGGGGCCCTTCGGGGCCCCTTCTGCTGTGCCCGCCCAGCCTATCCCCTGCTGCATTCCCACTGTGGCCCTGCTGCCCTTGTCTTCGCTAGCGCAGCATGGCAAGCCTCGCCGGTCCGACGTCGCGGGCGATGAGCCAGCCCGCCGGCTCTGCGCGCCCCATGGCTCGGAAGGGCGGGCGCTCGCAAGGGGAATGGGGAATGCGCGGCTCACAACCGGCCTCGCTCGACTTAGGACCAGCACCGCGGGGCATAAGTATGCCGCCCAACCGCCTGCGGCTCGTTCTGCTCGCCTCGCTGGCGCTCGCCGGCTGCTCCGCCGGGATCTCCTCGCCGCAGCTCGGCCTCACCGCGATGCCGAAGCTTCCATCCGTTCCCGAGCTGCCGAAGATGCCGCCGGCCCCGCCACCGGTCATCGGCTCGCCGACCGACGTCTACACGAACGTCGCCCGCGGCGCGCTGACCTGCTGGTTCGGCGCCAAGGGGCCCCTCAAGGGCCAGTACATCTATCACGGAGAGGCCGACCCGCCGTCGAAGGGTGGTCGCGCCGTCATCGTCATCCACGTTCTCGACCGCGAGGCTCCGAGTCCGCGCGGGCTGCGCGCCTATCACATCGTGATTGCTCAGGAGAGCCCGGAGATCGAGAGGACGGTGGTGACGGCGGAAAACTTGAAAATACCCGAGCCGCTCGGCTCGCACATGACGGACGACGTTCGCCGCTGGGCCGCCGCGGAGACCGGCTGCGGTGAGCAGCCGGCGGCCGAGACCTGGACGGCGAGCCCAACGAAGGCGGCCGTACCTGCCAAGACCGCGGCTGCGGCGAAGCCGGCGAAACGGCCATGACGCGGCTCGGAGGCCGCGACCGTCACCGCTGCTACTCGCGATAGTCCTGGATGCGCGTCGCGCGCAGGCCCGGCAGGCCATGGCGATCGATCGACCGCTGCCACGACAGGAACTCGTCGACGGTCAGCTTGTAGCGCTCGCACGCTTCCTCGATGGACAGCAGGCCGCCGCGAACGGCCGCGACGACCTCGGCCTTGCGCCGGATCACCCAGCGCTTGGTATCGCGGGGCGGCAGGTCGGCGACGGTGAGAGGACTTCCGTCCGGACCGATGACATACCGGACGCGGGCTCTGACATGTTGCTCGGTCATGGGACTGGATACGCTCTACTGATGATGGACCCAGTTATAGTAGACTGCAATTAAAGGTGACCTAAGTGATTGAGTCAACATACCTTAAATGGGTGTGCCAATCACCGCTCCGCGACCGGTAACCTTTACGCGCCCCATGCACCCGCCCCGAATTGGGTCGGTTGCGATCCTTGCAAGCTGCCACAGACTGGCCCTAATAATGACGCGCCGCGCGGATATCCGATCAGTGAACGATCGCGGCTGGCCAGCGTATCTCCGGGCAAGCCGGCCCGCGTGACCCGGAAGAGATGCGGCCTTCCCCAGATGGACGGATGTGTCGAGAGTGTAATGGCGGGATCTCCCCGTAACGATCCGAGGAGCGTGCCCGCGGCGCCGGTCCGTGCTCGCAAGCGCGTGGTCGTCGCGATGTCCGGTGGCGTCGATTCCTCCGTCGTGGCCGCGCTGATGCAGCAGGCGGGTCACGACGTCATCGGCATCACGCTCCAGCTCTACGACAGCGCCGAGGCGACGGGACGCAGGGGCAGCTGCTGCGCCGGCCAGGACATCCATGATGCCCGCCGCGTCGCCGAGCGCCTCTCTATCCCCCATTACGTGCTCGACTACGAGCGCCGCTTCGCCGACGCCGTGATGAACCCCTTCGCCGACAGCGATACGTCTCGGGCGAAACCCCCGTCCCCTGCGTCGCCTGCAACAGCGAGATCAAGTTTCACGACCTGCTCGTCACCGCCGGCGAGCTCGGCGCCGATGTCATGGCGACAGGCCACTATATCCAGCGCCGCGACGGACCGGCCGGGCCCGAGCTGCGGCGCGCCGTCGATGCCGAGCGCGACCAGAGCTACTTCCTCTTTGCCACCACCCGCGGCCAGCTCGAGCGCCTCTGGTTTCCGTTGGGCGGAATGCGCAAGGCCGACGTGCGCTCTCTTGCGCGTACTCTCGAGCTGCCCATTGCCGAGAAGCCCGACAGCCAGGACATCTGCTTCGTGCCGACGGGCAGCTACGCCTCGGTGATCGAGCGTCTCAAGCCCGGCGCGCTCCGTCCCGGCGACATTGTCCACATCGACGGCCGCCGCCTCGGCCGTCATGATGGCATCGTCAATTTCACCATCGGCCAGCGTCGGGGTTTGCGCATCGCCGTGGGCGAGCCGCTGTTCGTGGTCCGCCTCGATGCCGACCGCAACGAGGTGATCGTCGGTCCCCGCGACTTCTTGCGCACGACGGGCCTCTTGGTTAGGAATGTAAATTGGCTGGGGGATGAGCCCTTGGGGATCGCCGCAGCCGAAGGAATGGGGGTTTACGCGCGCCTGCGCTCGACCGGGGCACCGCGCCTGGCGACGGTCTTCGCCGACGGCCCGGGCAATGTCCGCGTCGTGCTGGCGCAGGGCGAGGAGGGGGTAGCCGCGGGTCAGGCCTGTGTCTTCTACGACGACGACAAAAGCGATGCCCGCGTCCTCGGTGGGGGCTGGATCACCGAGACATCACGGCACGGCGCCACATAGCTAGCAGTCTGATATGAAGGTTGGATGACGATCCGGCCGCCTTGTGATCACCATCCGCCGGCCGAGGGGACGCGCGGATTGACCTGAGAAGAGGAGCGAGTACTCACGATGAACGCGTCTTTGCGCCCGGAGAACCGCCGTCGCCCGGTTCTGCACCGGTCCGGGGGGAAGATCGTCGGGGTCGGCCATATCGACGAGGACGCCGTGCGCACGGCGTACCGCCGCTGGGCGCCCGTTTACGACCACACCTTCGGCGTCGTAGCCACCGAGGGCCGCAAGCAGGCGATCAAGGTCATTAACAAGCGCCCCGGCCGTGTTCTCGAGGTCGGCGTCGGCACAGGCCTCTCGCTCCCGGCCTATAAGCGCGACGTCGAGGTGGTCGGCATCGACCTCTCGCCCGAGATGCTCGACAAGGCGCGCGAGCGCGTCGCCACTCGCGGCCTCCACCATGTGCAGGGCCTGCACGAGATGGACGCTGGCGACCTCAAGTTCCCCGATTGCACCTTCGACACCGTCGTCGCCATGTACGTGATGACCGTAGTCCCCGATCCCGAGAAGGTCATGCGCGAGCTCGCACGAGTGACCAAGCCGGGCGGCGAGGTGCTGCTCGTCAATCACTTCAGCCAGACCGAGGGCGTCCGCGGCTGGGTCGAGCGCCGCATGGCGCCGTTCGCCGACCGCATTGGCTGGCGCGCGGTGTTCGACGTCTCCCGCGTCATGGTCTGCAAGGATCTGCACCTCCTCGAGCGCCGCTCGCTGCGCCCGCTGGGCCTGTTCACGATGATGCGCTTCCGCAAGGAGACGGAGGCCATGGCCATCGCCGCCGAGTAGGCCCATTGCCATTACCAAAAGGCCCGCCGCGAAAGGGTTTGCCACCTTGACGCGCGGGCCGCTGCTTTCTATAGACCACGCGGTACGGCGGGATAGCTCAGGTGGTTAGAGCGACGGACTCATAACCCGTAGGTCGGCGGTTCAAGTCCGCCTCCCGCTACCAACTTACAGAAATTTCGGGACCGTCTGCCGCCAGGGCGTTGCCCCGCGCCCGTGAGGGCATCCGTGTCGATCCCCCATTCCGTTCGCGATAGCTCGACCGACGAAAGGCAGTCCAGGATGGACGAGAAGCAGATCGACCGCGCCGCCATGGGGCGACTCGCGAAGGCTCTCACCTTCATTTGCGGCGCCGACAACCCGGCCACCGCGGCTCTCGCCAAGGCAGCCGAGACGGGAACCGAGCGCGACATCAAGGCCGCCCGCACGCTGTTCCTACGATTGAAGCCCGGCGACCGCCGCGCCGCCCTCGCCATGATCGAGGACTGATCACGAAGTTCCAGGGTGGCTCCCTGCCGGACGAGCCACTCGAGTCGACCGATCGTTCCTGAGAGACATGGCTGACACTCGCGCATCCACCCGACAGGCATCGATGTTGCCGGATAAATGTCTGTGCCGGAGAGCGTCGTGGTCCGGAGCGGCCACCTGCCATCCAGGCACCGCATCCCGGCATGTATCGCGACCGCTCGAGAGTGCCCTGGTCGAGCACTCGGGCGCGCAAGCCGCGCAGGCTTAGATGTGAGAGAGGTTGGAATGGCGCGAGAGACGGGACTTGAACCCGCGGCCTCCGGCGTGACAGGCCGGCGCTCTAACCAGCTGAGCTACTCCCGCAATTCCAAATTCGCGACACTGTTCGCCAGCGCCGCGCGTCACAGGACGCTCTCTCTATGTGCTCCGCGCCCCCAAGTCAAGCGCGGCGAGAGCGCGATTCCGGATCGCCTCAATTCGCGAACCGGAAGTGCATGACGTCACCGTCTTTGACGACGTACTCCTTGCCTTCGAGGCGCATCTTGCCGGCGTCCTTGCAGCCGACCTCGCCCTTGAAGGCGATGTAGTCGTCGTAGGCGATGGTCTCGGCGCGAATGAAACCCTTCTCGAAGTCGGTATGGATGACGCCGGCAGCCTGCGGCGCCTTGGTGCCGCGGTGGATGGTCCAGGCCCGCGCCTCCTTTGGCCCCACCGTAAAATAGGTCACGAGGTCCAAGAGCGCGTAGCCGGCGCGGATCAGCCGGTTGAGGCCCGGCTCCTCGAGCCCCATCGAGGCCAGGAACTCGTCGCGGTCCTCCGGCGGCAGCCCCGCGAACTCGCTCTCGATCTTGGCCGAGATGACGACCACCTGCGCGCCTTCGGCCTTGGCCCGCTCGACGACCTTCGCCGAGTAGGCGTTACCCTCCGCCGCCGAGGCCTCCTCGACGTTGCACACGTAGACGACGGGCTTGGATGTCAGCAGCTGCAGCGCGTCGTAGCCCGGCGCCTCCTCAGGCGTGAGCTGCGCCAGTCGCGCGGGCTTGCCCTCGCGCAGCAGCACCAGCGCCTTCTCGAGCAGCGCCATCTGCGCCTTGGCTTCCTTGTCGCCGCCCTTGGCCTTCTTCTCGGTCGCCGCGAGCCGCTTCTCGCAGCTGTCGAGATCGGCGAGCATCAGCTCGGTCTCCACCGTGTCGGCGTCGGCCAGCGGGTCGATCCGGTTCTCGACGTGGGTGATGTCGTCGTCCTCGAAGCAGCGAAGGACGTAGGCGACGGCGTCCACCTCGCGGATGTGGGACAGGAACTTGTTGCCGAGCCCCTCGCCCTTGGAGGCGCCACGCACGAGCCCCGCGATGTCGACGAAGGTCAGCCGCGTCGGAATGATGGCCTGGCTGCCGGCGATGGCCGCCAGCTTGTCGAGGCGCGGATCGGGCACGCCGACCTCGCCGACGTTCGGCTCGATGGTGCAGAAGGGGTAGTTCGCCGCTTCCGCCGCCGCCGTCTGCGTCAGCGCGTTGAAGAGGGTCGACTTGCCGACGTTCGGCAGGCCGACGATGCCACACTTGAAGCCCATGATGATCCCGTGTTGAACGCGTTTGTTTCCGGTTTGGACCCTGGGCTACACCGCGCCGCCAATCATGGCAATGGTCTGGCCTGGCCGGACTGTCGGGCTTTGCCGCGAAGCTTAGTCGCGCTAGATTGGCAGTATGATCACAGCCGACACACTGGACGAGCTTCTCGCCTTGCCAGCCGAGGAGAGGTTGATCGTGGCCGAGGCCCTCTGGAACTCCCTTGCCCGCGATCCCTCGAAGGTTCCGGTTCCAGATTGGCACCGCGAAATCCTCGAGCAGCGCATCGCCGATGATGACGCCGATCCGAGCGAAGGAGAGACGTGGGATGCGCTGCGACGGCGTCTCGAGACCGGCAGGTGATCGCGCGCATGGTAATCACCCGCGCCGCCGCGGCTGATGTCACCGAGGCGCGCAACTGGTACGAGGAGCAGCAGAGCGGAATGGGAAAGAGGTTTCTCGACGAGATCGAGGCAACCTTGACGCGCATCTCAGCCGGACCAGACCGATATCCAATCGTAATTCGAGATGCTCGACGGGCGCTCGTGCACATATTTCCGTACGCAATCTATTTTCGCGTCAAAGCGCAAACCCTGCGCGTCATCGCTGTTGTTCACCACTCGCGAGACCCAAGGCGCTGGCACAGCCGCCTCGGCAGCTGATCTCCCGCTACTTCCCCAGCCCCTTCGGGAACATCCGCCGCCACACCACGATCATGGCCGGCAGGAAGACGAGGTCGGCGACGAGCGAGGCCATCAGCGTGCTCGCGCACACGGCGCCGAAGAGCCTGAGCGACGGCAGGCTCGAGAACGCCGTCACGCCGAGGCCGAAAGCCAGCACGATCGTCGTCAGGATGATCGCCGGGCCGACCAGCACGCGCGCCCGCCGGATGCCCAGCGCCGGGTCCTCGTCGGGCTTCTCCTCCAGCCGCAGCCGGTTGAGGAAATGGATGAGCCCGTCGACGCCAAGACCGAATATGACCACCAGCGCCACCACCGACGCGAACTCGATCCCCTGCCCCGCCACCCACAGGATCGCGCCCGTCGTCACCACCGGGAACAGCGCCGGCAGCAGGCTCAGGCCGCCGACGAACACCGATCGGAAGGCAAGCCCGACCAGGATGGCGACGAACGCCACCTCGATCGGCAGCGCATGCCTGAGCTCATTGATCATGCTCGCCGAGTTCCGCGCCGCGATCGCCGGCAGGCCCGTCACCCAGATCTGGTAGCCCGGATCGGCGTTGCGGATGGGTTGCAACAGCCGGTCGATCTTGTCCACGACTGGAAGGATCTGGCTGGCATCGATATCGGGCAGCCGCGCCGTCACCAGCACGGATTTTTCGTCCGCCGAGATGAAGCGCCGCACGAGATGCTCTGGAAGGATGCCCACGTACTTCTTGACGGTCTCGATGCGCGTATCGCCCGCCTCGGCCAGCCAGCGCCGAAGACTATCGAGCGACCAGACGTTGCCGAGCCCGGCCTGCTTCTCCATCAGCCCGTGCACCTTGGCGATCACGTCCAGGGTCTGGGGGTCGAAGAGGTTGTGCCCCTCGCCCCACTGAATCATCACGTGCACCGGATTCGCGCCGGTCAGCTTCTGGTCGAGCTGGCCTGTCGCCTGCAGCGCCTGCTCGCGGTCCGGCACCTGGTCGGCGAGACGGTAGCGCGGCTGGAGCGAGACGTAGGCGACCGAGAACAGCGCAAACAGGACGAAGCCGACGACGGTGTAGGTCATCGGCCGCAGCACGACCCGGTCGACGACGGCGCCGACGAAGGTGCCGAGGTTGTCCATGGCGCCGTCGACCGGCGCCCGCTCTCGCGAGAGAGCACTTTCATTGCGGATCAGGAACAGGGCCAGCAGCGGCAGCAGCGCGATCACGGCCACGAACGAGACCAGCGTCGCCAGCGCGCCCGCCGTGCCGAAGGTGCGGATCAGCGCCGAATCCGAGATCAGCAGCGCAAGAAACGAGGCCAGCGCGGTGGCATGAGCGACGACGCACGCCGGCCCCACGACGGTTACCGCGAACCTCACCGCCTCCAGCTTCGTCGCCCCATGCCGGAGACGGTCGCGGATGGCCGACGTCATCTGCATGCTGTCGGCGAAGCCCATGACCATGATCAGCGGCGTCAGCACGTCGAGGAACAGGTTGAGCTTGAAGCCGAGCCAGCCGAGCAGCCCCAGCGACCACGTCACCGCCATGACCGGCGGCACCGCCGCCACGGCCATCAGCGACAGGCGGCGGAAGAAGAACATCGCTACCGCCGCACCGAACAGCAGCCCGAGGCCGTTGTAGACGAGCTGGTCGCGCTCGTAGGCGTTGCGGATCTCGAGCTGCATCACCGGGGCGCCGGTAAGCTTGGCCGTCAACCCGGAATCCTTGAGGTCGTCATCGACCGTCTTCTGGATGCCGCCGATGATCTCCTTCGAGCCCCGCTCGGCCACCACCTGCCGGTCGAGCGAGATGACGATCAGCGCCAGCGTGCCGTCCTCGGAGAGGAACTTGCCGGCGACGATCTCGTTCGTGCGCAGCGCCTTGATGACGTTCGCGTACTCGACGTTGTCGGCCGGCAGGTCGTCGGGCACGATCGGCGCAGCGTAGCCCGTGGCGTCCGGCTTGCCGCGCGCCGACAGCATGGACACGAGGCCGTTGACGCCGTCCGCGAGTTGCAGATCGACCGCCGCCCGCCTGAACGCCTCGATGCCGTCGCGCTGCAGGAGCTTCTGTCCCTCGACGACGACCAGCACGTCGTACTCGCTCGACGGAAATCGCCGGTCGATCTCCTCGTAGCGCTTGAACTCCGCGGTGTCGGTGCGGAACAGCTCGGCAAGAGAGTCGTCGATCTTCAGCGACAGGAAGCCCATGACCGCGAGCGCCGTGACAACCGCCATGAGCACGCTGGCCACCAGTGGCGCTTGGAGCGCGGCGTGTCCGAGACGCTCGAGCCCGAAGGTCGTGATCTCAGGCGGACGCGAGTCCGGCGTGGCCATACTTCCTCCCGGCAGCCCTCGGCGCCGGCAGGTTTGGCCCCGACCGTCGACGATCTCCTTCTCGGTCCGAGCCCCCGGAAGACCGGTCCTGAATCGGACTTGCGGCGCGGAAGGTTGCATTGACCGCGACGAAGCGCAAGTGGCGCAAGGGTTCTTCTGCGGGCGTGCCCAGGCTAGTGGCGCGCGTCGGGTGAGGCGCTGGTGGTCCGCGCGGACAGCACGCCGTCGAGCTCCCGCTTGAGCCGCGACAGCTCGTGCTCGGCATTGGCGATGAGACGCTCGGGGCTGGCCGGCTGCGACTCCGGCCCCGCGCCGGCGCGGGGAACGATCCACTGCACGAGTTTTCGCAAGCGCTTGCCGCCGGTCACGGGACCCTCCGTCGTCGCACGACGCCATGAGCCGATTCTGCGGCGGGACGAAGCTCCGCGCCGGGCCTACGCGCGGTTGTCCCCAGGCGAAGCGCCAGACGCGGCGGCGTCAGTACGCATTCTCCGTCTTGAGCAGCGCGAACGGCGTTTTCAGGAGGATGTAGACGTCTAGCAGCAGCGACCAGTTCTCGATGTAGTAGATGTCGTGCTCGACGCGCTTCTGGATCTTCTCCGGCGTATCGGTCTCGCCGCGCCAGCCGTTGACCTGCGCCCAGCCGGTGATGCCGGGCTTCACCTTGTGGCGCGCGAAGTAGCCTTCGACGACCTCGTCGTACAGCCGGTCCGCCGCCTTGGCCTTGACCGCGTGCGGACGCGGCCCGACCAGCGACAGCTCGCCCTTGAGCACGTTGATGAGCTGCGGAAGCTCGTCGAGGCTGGTCTTGCGGATGAACCGGCCGACGCGGGTGACGCGCGGATCCTCCTTCGTGACCAGCTTCGTCGCCTGCGCGTCGCAGCGGTCGGTGTACATCGAGCGGAACTTGAGGACCTCGATCAGCTCGTTGTTGAAGCCGTAGCGCTTCTGGCGGAACAGCACCGGGCCGCGGCTGTCGAGCTTGATTGCCAGCGCCACAGCCGCCATCACAGGCGCCAGCAGCGTGAGCGCAGCCAGGGCCACCGACTTGTCGAACAGCCACTTCGCGACGGTTCCCCAGTCGTCGATCGGCTTGTCGTGGAGATCGATCGTCGCCAGTGTGCCGACATGGCTGTAGGTGCGCGGCGTGAAGCGCAGGCTCGACACCTTGGCCGGCAGCTTGATGTCGGCGGGCAGCACTTGCAGCCGGCGGCTCACCTCGACGAGGCGGGCCTCGGCCGTGATCGGCAGAGCCACGAGGACGACGTCGACCCGCGTGCGCCGGGCATAAGCAACGAGATCGTCGAGACCGCCCAGGCGGACATAATCGCCGATGACGCGCGGGATGCGGTCGTGACGGTCGTCGAAGATGCCGGTGATGAGCACATCCGCGTCGGCGTCCGCCTCGAGCTGAGCGATCAGGTCGGCCGTCACCGGCCCCGCGCCATAGATCACCGCGCGCCGGTTGAGCCGCCCCTCGCGCACCCACCGCCGGGTCATCGAGGCGAGGACGAGCCGCTCGATCGGCAGCACGACGAGACCGGCGGAGAACCACAGGGCCAGCCAGACGCGCGAGAACTCCGGACCGCTCTTGAAGAAGAACACCGCCGCCACGAGCAGCGCCGAGGCGATCGTCCAGCCGAGCAGGACCCGCGGCAGCTGGCGCAGGCCGGACGGAAAGATCGTGACCCCATAGAGGCCGAGGAAGTCGAAGGCGGCGATCGTTGCCACCGCGGTGGCGATCACGGCCGCCAGGTAGGAGAGATTGCCCGAGAAGTCCTTGGCCGGGACGTAGCCCCAGGCGATGGCAAGGCCGAGCACCGAGATGAGAACGAGGTCGGCGAGCCGGACGAGCCCGCGCACGACCACCGGCGAGATCAGCGTCGCCCGGTCGATCAGGCTGCTATCGATCCCCGGCGCGGGAAGCGCGATCGCGGCTGCCGCGGCTTCCGGGCGCCTGCCGTCGGGAACCAGGCCTCGCGTCACATGGCGTCGCGTCATTTCGGGCGTCTCGCTCTCGAGTAGAAGGTTTCGAGAGCGTGAAAGCACCCCGCGTGCCAGCGCGCCGGGCGTTCAATCGTGCCGGAATGAGACGGGGGTTAAATGGCGACCAGCCGCTCGGCATAGAAGTCGAGAATGGATGACGCCATCCCGGCGACCGTGAATTCGGTCCGCGCCCGCTCCTGCAGCCTGAGCGCCCGCGCCTTGGCCGCCTCCGGATCGTCGAGGAAGCCGAGCATGGCCGCCGTCAGCGCCGCCACGTCGTCGGCGGGGATGAGCGGTGTATCCGTGCCGTCGACGATCTCGGGGATACCGCCGACGTTGGTCGGGATCATCGGCATCGCCGCCGCCGCCGCCTCGAGCACCACATAGGGAAAGCTTTCGGCCCGCGAAGGCACGACGAAGCAGCGCCCGCGGGGAAGCACCTTCGGGGCCGGCATGGCTCCCGGCATCTCGATGAGGGCCGCGAGCCCGAGCCCGGCCGCGAGCGCCTTGAGCTCGTCCGCGTCGGGACCCGAGCCCACGATCAGCGCCCGGGCCGGCCGCCGGTCGTTGACGGCCCTGAGCGCCTTGATCAGCACATCGACGCCCTTGACCGGCCTCAGCTCGCCGAGAAACACGAACTCGACGGCCTCCACCACGGGCACGTGCGCCACGAAGTCCTTCGGCTGCAGGCCGTTCGGCACGACGCGGAACGGTGCGCCGCGGCTCGTCACCAGCTGCCCGTAGACACGGGACGCGTAGGCGCTCTCGAAGACCAGCCCATCGGTCAGCCCGTCCATGATCCTCTCGAGACCGATGAAGATGCGGCTCTCGAGGGTTCCAGGCCGGTAATTGAGACTGCCGCCATGCGGCGTATAGAAAGCCGCCACGCGGCGTCCCTCGCGCCGCAGGCTGCGGCGGGCAAGGCGCGCGTAGGCGCCACCCTTGGCGCCGTGACCGTGGATGACGTCGGCGTCGAGCCGCCGGGCAAGGTCGCGCACCGCGCGGTAGGCGGGAAGATCGGCCGCCCCAGGCCGCCGCGCCATGGGAATACGCTTGACGCCGAGCGACATGCGCAAGCGGATGGCGTCGAGCCGCCCTTCCGTGAGCGCATCTCCTGTCGTGGAATCGGCGACGATGCCGACCGCATGGCCGCGATCGGCCTGCTCGGCCGCCAGATCGAGCACGTGCCGGAACAGCCCGCCCAGAGGAGCACGCAGGCAATGCAGGATCTTGAGCGGCGGCGGCAACCTCTTACTCCCGTGTCGGGACAGTCTCAGAAGAACCGCTCATACACGAAAACGGTATCTCCCGGCTGAACGACATAGTCGGCCGGAGCCTCCACGGTCTCCACCAAGCCGTCGATGCGCCGCGTGATGCGGAACACGCGGTTGCTCGCGCGCTCGGTGTATCCGCCACCGATCGCCACGGCCGTCTCGACCGTCATGCCGGAGACGTAGGGGTAGGCGCCCGCGGCCTTGACCTCGCCAAGGATGAAGAACGGCCGGTTCTGCTGCATGTCGACAGTGACCTGCGGGTCGCGCACGTATTGTGTGCCGAGCCGCGACCGGATGACCTTCTCGAGGTCGAAGGTCGTGAGCCCCCGTGCCTTGACCGCGCCGATCAAAGGCACCGTGATGAGGCCGCCGTGATCGACGGTGTAGACGCGCGAGAGATTGGGCTGCCCGTAGACGAAGATGCGCAGCTTGTCGCCGCTGTCCAGCTTGTAGGGGCCGTCGCTCTCGGCCACCGCCTTCGGACCGCGGAGAGCCACCGGATGCACCTGCGGCTCGCCCTCGCTCACCGCGACGCCGACCACGGCCGGCGGTCCGACCTCTGCGAGGGGCTCGGGCTCGCCGAAGCCGTTGTGGAGCACGGCGCAGCCGGGGAGAGCCGTGACAGCCGCGAGACAGAGCGGGACGAGGTATTTGCGCATGACGGAATTCCTGAACCAGGACACTTCTGCCGCCCTATATGCGGTCCTCCTGGTTAAGAAAGGCTGATCACGCGTCTATTTTCGGAACGCTTAAGAGATTGCTTACCCTCTGCCGCTCTAATTCCGGCATACGCAGCATTCGAGCGGCAGCCATGACCCGTGCATCCCCGGACGACATCGACGTCACGACTCTCTGGAAGAGCCTGCTGAAAAGCCTGCCCAAGTTGGCGCTTCTGAGCATCCTCACCGGCGGCGCGACCTATCTCGCGCTGTCGCAGGTGGCGCCTCGCTTCAGCTCCGAATCACAGCTGACTGTCGTCGCCAAGGGCTCCGGCACCGGCGCCGCCGACGCGGGCCCCGAGGCCGTGACGGTCCGCATGGACAAGGAAGCCGTCAACACGCACGTCCGCGCCCTGATGTCGCCCGACCTCCTCTCGCGCGTCGCCGGTGAATCGAAGCTCGCCGAGAAGGTGGAGTTCAACAGCGCCCTCGGCAGCGTCGACACGATGTCGGGCCTCCTCTCAATGGCCGGCATCGGCGGCCCGCGCGCCGGCGAAAGCGAGCAGGACCGCGTGCTCGGCGCCCTCACCCGCGCCATCGAGGTCTATACGCCCAAGGAGAGCCGCCTGATCGGCATCCGCGTCACCTCGATCGACCCGCAGCTCGCCGCCGACATCGCCAATCGCATGGCCGACAACTATCGCTCCATGCTGGCCAAGCGCACGATGACCGAGAGCAACGACCTGCAGCAGGCGCTCGAGCCGCGCGTCGCCAAGCTCGCCCAGGAGGTCGCCGCCGCCGAGGCCGAGGTGGAGCGCTTCCGCGGCTCCTCCGACATCTTCACCGGCGGCCCCCAGAAGACCGGCCTCAACGAGCAGCAGCTCGCCGACCTGACCGGCGAGCTGAGCAAGGCCAAGGCCGCCCGCAGCGAGGCCGAGGCCAAGGCCAAGGCCGCCCGCGAGCTGACCCAGCGCGGCTCCGGCGATATCCTCCCCGACGTCCAGAAGTCGCCGCTGATCCAGAACCTGGTGCAGCAGCGCGTCCGCGTCGAGCGCATGATCTCGGAGCTTTCGGCGACGCTGCTGCCCGGCCACCCGCGCATGCAGCAGCTCAGCTCCGAGCTTTCGGGCCTGAAGAAGCAGATCAACGGCGAGGTCGGCAAGGTTGCCGACAGCCTCGAGAAGGAGGCCAAGGTGGCCGCCGCCCGCGAGGCCTCCATCGTCAAGAGCGTCGACGAGATCAAGGCCCGCGTCGTCAGCGCCGGCGGCGACGAGGTCAAGCTCCGCCAGCTCGAGGCCGCCGCCAAGTCGAAGCGCGCCGAGCTCGAGCGCCTGCAGGCCCAGTACGAATCCAACCGCGCCCGCGCCGACAGCCGCGTCGCCCCGCTCGAGGCGCAGATCGTTACCCGCGCCCGTCCGTCGAGCGTGCCGAGCTTCCCCAAGAAGCCGAGCTACGCCGCCCTGGTCTCGGCCGCGACGTTCCTGTTCGGCCTCGCCATCGTCGTGACCAAGGGCCTCTTGACCGGCGCCCGCTCCGGTGGCGCGCCCGCGAGCGCCAAGCCGGCCCGTCCGGCTCCCGCACCCGCGCCCGCCACTGCTTCCGCGGCAGCGGCTCCGCGTTCGCGCCCCGAGCCTGCTCTGCCGGTCGGCACTCCCGCCGCGACATCCGACGCCGTCTCGCTGGCTGACATCTCGAACCGCGTCGCCGCGGCCGCGCCCGGTCACGGTGGCGCGCGAACCCTCGTCACCGGCGAGGTCGATGCCATCGATCCGGCCGAGGAGGCCGCCACCATCGCCGAGACCCTTGCGGCCAGCGGCGCCCACACCATTCTCATCGACTGGAGCCCGTCGGGCCCCGGCCTGGCCGCAGCGCTCGGCCTCCCCGCGAGCCCCGGCATCGCCGACCTCCTGTCTGGAACGGTTTCCTTCGAGGACGTCGTCAAGCGCCTGCCCGACAGCGCCGTGCACCTTATCGCCGCCGGCACGCCGGGATCGGCCGCCTCCCCGCTCGACGCCGATCACATCAACCTGATCCTCGATGCGCTCGACGAGGCCTACCAACACATCGTCGTCGCCGGCCGCTACGAGACCGCGCGCGAGCTGTTCGAGGCCATCCAGGGCCGCTTCGACGCCGGCATCACCGTCGCCGACCCCAAGCGCAAGAGCACCGTGCTGCGCGATCCTCCGGGCTCCTTCCTCGGCTTCGAGGTCGCGGATATCGCCCTCATGCGCTACGAGCGTCCGGAGCAGGAAGCCGCCCAGCGCATCGTGCGCTCCGGTAACGGTACTTCAGTTCCAGCCCACACCTGAATGGACAACTTTCAGAAAAGAAGGCATCATTTGCCCGAGTGGTGAGCGGCGACCGGCGCTTGGCCTCGTGGATGTTTCCCGGGGCACGCGACGCCAGTTCACGCTTCGCCCACCACTACGGATCTACGTTGCTGAGGTGAGGAGCACGCTCGGCGATGTCGCTGCATTCGATCAGCCTGATCAAGGCCACCCTGCTGGCGCTCTATTACTCGGGCGCCGGCCGCCTGCTGTCGCCGCTCACGCGCGGCTCGGGCGTCATCCTCATGCTGCATCACGTCCGCCCGGAGCCGCCGCCGGAGTTCGCCCCCAATCGACTGCTGACCGTCACGCCCGGCTTCCTAGACGAGGTGCTGACGCTCGTCCGCGACACCGGGTTCGACATCATCCCGCTGGACGAAGTCCGCGGCCGGCTCGAGAAGGGAGGCGAGAGACCGTTCGCCTGCTTCACGCTCGACGACGGCTATCGCGACAACCGCGACTTCGCCCTGCCTGTGTTCAAGCGCCACAACGCCCCGTTCACCATCTACGTGCCGACCGACTACCCCGACGGCCGGGGCCGGCTGTGGTGGATCGAGCTCGAGAGCATCCTGCGCGCCGCCCGGCACCTGACGGTCGACATGGACGGCGACTTGCGCCACTTCCCGCTCGCCACGACGGCCGAGAAGTACGCGGCGTTCGAGGCCCTCTACTGGTGGCTGCGCACAATTCCCGAGACCCGGCTGCACCAGGTCCTCGCCGAGCTCGCGTTCTCAGTCGGCTACGATGCCAGCCGTCTCTGCTCCGACCTCGTGATGACCTGGGACGAGATCAGGGAGCTCGCCAAAGACCCGCTGGTCACCATCGGCGCCCACACCGTCCGCCACTTCGCCGTCGCCAAGCTGTCCCCCGAGGACGCTACAGCCGAGATCGCGGGCAGCATCCGCCGCGTCGAGCAGGAGCTTGGCCGCCCCTGCCGCCATTTCAGCTATCCCTATGGCGGCGAGGACGCCGCCGGCGAGCGCGACTTCGCCATCGCCAAGACCCTGGGCCTCGAGACGGCCGTCACCACGCGCCGTGGCTTCCTGCACCCGGGCCACGTCAACGAGCTCACCGCTCTGCCGCGCCTCTCCCTCAACGGCAACTATCAGGATGCCCGCTTCGCCGACGTCTTGCTGTCGGGCGCACCGTTCGCCATCTACGACGCCGTTCGCCGTGTCGCCGCCCGGGCCTGAACCCGGCTGGTAACGAAGCAGCATCAGGCAGCACCTTCTCCGGCCGAATGCCGAAACGGCAATTTAGCTTCTCTGCGCTTCAATGGAGGATCGGGGCCCCGCGTGCTTGGGTGTTTCCCCTGGGTCCCGCGTGAATGCATCCGGCACTGGCCATCGACAGCCCTGCGACGTCAGCCCCGCACGGCGCCATCCACCGCGCCGTCCTGGCGCTCGTGTGGCTGACGTTCGCGACGGGCGGTATCGTCTTCTCAGAGCCGGCCCCCACCGACGCGCTCGCCATCGGGTTGTGCATCCTCCTGCCGGCGGTCGGGCTTGCCGAGTTCCGCCCGGCCCTCGCCTTGTACATGGCCCTATGGCTGGTGGCCGGCGCCGGCGCGCTCCTCGCGGCGACCTTTTCCGCCGACATCGCCCGCACGGTCACGCACACCGCGGTCTCGCTCTATCTCTACGTCGCCTCGTTTGTCACCGCCGCCTTCATCGCCCACTCACCGCGCGATCACGGCCGCCTCGTCCTTTCGGGCGCCACCGCCGCCGCCATCCTCGCCGCCCTGGCCGGTCTCGCCGGCTACTTCAGCCTCCTCCCCGGTGCCTACGACGTCTTCACCCGCTACGGCCGCGCCACCGGCACCTTCAAGGACCCGAACGTCTTCGGTCCCTTCCTCGTCCCCGCGTTCCTCTACCTGCTGCACATCGCGCTCGACCGGCCGTTTCTGCGCGCGCTGCCGGCGCTGGCCGGTGCCCTGCTGCTCGCACTGGGGGTTCTCCTGAGCTTTTCCCGCGGTGCCTGGTTCAACCTGGCAATGGCGCTCACCGCCTGGGGCTGGCTGGCCTTCGTCACCGCGCCCACACCCGAGCGCCGCCGCCGCATCGTCAACGCTGTCGCCGGTGGCGCCGCGCTCGCCGCCGTCGCCGCCGCGGGTGCCGCGCAGCTGCCCCAGGTGAGCCACCTGCTCGGCGAGCGCGCCAGCCTGACGCAGAGCTACGATGTCGGCCCCGAGGGACGCTTCGGCGGACAGCAGAAGGCCATGGCGCTCATCGCCGCCAATCCGCTCGGCATCGGCGCCCAGCAGTTCGTGCCGGTCTACCACCACGAGGAGGTGCACAACGTCTATCTCAGCATCGTCCTCAACGCCGGATGGCTCGGCGGCGGCATCTACTGGATCATGGTCGCCGTGACGCTGTTCCTGGGCCTTCGCGGCTCATTCCATGCGGGACCCGCCCAGGGCCTCATGATCATTGCCTTTGCGGCCTTTCTCGCCAACGCCCTCGAGGGCGCCATTATCGATAGCGACCACTGGCGGCACTTTTATCTGCTCATGGCCATGATCTGGGGCATCGCCTCGACCGGCGAGGCAGACCGGGTGAACCTGGCCGAGCCTCAGCGCGCGTAGAGAGCCGAGATCGAGCTCAGGTCGAGCCTCGAGACCTCCAGAACGGCCTGCGTGCGCGAGACGACCGCGAGCTTGCGCAGTATCTCGCTGACATGCGCCTTGACCGTCGTCTCGCCCACGTTGAGCTGGTAGGCGATCTCCTTGTTCAGCAGTCCCTGGCACAGCATCTGGAGCACGCGCAGCTGCTGGTGCGTCAGCGACTTCAGCCGCGTCGTCAGCACGGCCAGCTCAGCGTCGGTAGCATTGCTGGGCGGCCGGTAGCCGGCCGGCAGGCACACATCCCCGGCCAGAACGCTCATCACCGATCGCGCGATCTCCTCCGCCGACGCCGACTTGGCGATGAACCCTGACGCGCCGAGCATCATCGTTTTGTGCACGACGACCTGATCGGCGAAGGCCGACAGCACGATGATCGGTAGCTTCGGCCTGAGCCGCCGGAGCTCCATGAGCCCCTCGTATCCCTGCGTATCCGGAAGCCACAGGTCTAGCAGCACGACGTCGAGGTCCTCATCCGCCGCAACGGCAGCCTTGGCAGCTTCCAGACCCTGAGCCGTCGTGATGCGGACCCCGCTCAGAAGGTTCGAGAGAACGCCCTCGATCGCACTGAGGAAAATGGGATGATCATCGACGATCAGAATGTGCGTGGGCATCGGGGCCTCCCCGTCCACGGAGCGCCAGCCCCCGCAGGCAGCTCCGTATCGCCACCAGTTAACGGGGCTTCGCTGCGCTGCACAATTGTACATTCGCACGCAGAGATGTTTGTACTTTGGTGCACACCCGCCCCGTGGCACCGCTCTTGCTCTCTGCGCTCCCACAGTCCCGGGGAGCGCCCGATGTCAGTCAGTACCGTCCCGATTTTGCTGCCCGCCAAGCCGCCGCGGCCCTTGGATCTCGGCCGCCTGGGCCGCGCCCGGCCCCTGGGATTCATTCATCGGACCGTCCTCGCCCTGGTGTGGCTCGCGGTGGCCTCGAGTTTTTTCGTCTTCTCCGAGCCGGCGCCCGTCGACGTTCTCAATATGGGACTGGTCGTGCTGCTGCCGGCCGTTGGCCTGTTCGTGGTTAAGCGCGAGCTGGTCGCGATGTTCGCGCTCTGGCTGGTCGTGGCGGCGGGCGGATTCATCGCCTCCGGCCTCGGCCACGACATGGCCACCGCCACCATCCAGACCTCGGTCTCGCTCTATCTCTACGTCGCCGCCTTCGTGCTGGCCGGCTTCGTCGCCGCCAATCCGCGCCGCCACGTGCCGCTGATCCTCGACGCGTATCTGGTGAGCGCGCTGATTGCCGCCACGCTGGCCTTCTCCGGCTATTTCGACCTCCCCTCCGGCGCCGCCGCGTTGTTCACCCGCTACAGCCGCGCCACGGGCGCCTTCAAGGACCCGAACGTCCTCGGCGCCTTCCTCGCCCCCGCGATCGTCTACGCTTTCCACCTCGTCCGCACGCGCAGTGCCGCCTTGGCGCTACCCCTTCTCGCGGTGATGGGCTATCTCGGGGTCGCCCTGCTGCTGACCTTCTCGCGCGGCGCCTGGTTCGCCGCCGCGGCCGGCGTCGCCATATACGCCTACTTGTCGTTCGTCACCGCGCGCCGCGACCTCGACCGGCTTCGCATCCTCGCCATCGGTCTCATCGGCGGCGGCGCGCTGGCTCTCGCGCTGCTCGCCACCAGCGAGCTCGACCAGGTGTCCGACCTGCTCTCGCAGCGCGCCAGCCTGACGCAATCCTACGATGAAGGTCCGGAGGGCCGCTTCGGCGGCCAGATGAAGGCGCTGCGCGTGCTGTCCGAGAACCCGCTCGGCATCGGCGCACTCGAGTTCAACGTCTTCTTTCATCACGAGGACCCGCACAACAGCTACCTGACGATGTTCCTCAATGCCGGCTGGATAGGCGGCTTCGCCTTCCTCGTCATCGTCGGTCTGACGCTCGTCCTCGGCTTCCGCCACGCGTTGAAGCGCACCCACGGACAGGCGATGTTCATCGTCGTCTATGCGTCGCTCGCCGCCATGCTCTTCGAATCCGCCATCATCGACAGCGACCACTGGCGCCACCTCCACCTGCTGTTCGCGCTCGCCTGGGGGATGATGGCCGCCGACAAGGCCGTGATCCGCAACCCTCGCATCATCGCCGACCGCCGCAACGTGCTGCTCCAGTCGCTGATCGTGCTGCCGCCCTCGCGCCGCGACGCCCGCATCCTGAGCGTGCTCGCCCCGCGGCGTACGCTGCCGCACGATGACATGTGGCACCGCCCGGCCCGCATCATCTCGTTTCCGAGCCGGGACGGCCGCCGCGCCCCGCGCATCGGCAAGCCGCGTGTATTGAACTGAGCGGCGGCGGCGAGCCCTCTCCCGGCGACCATCGGTGATCGACACGCAAATGGCCCGGCAAGCGTGCCTGCCGGGCCATTGCTCGTTGGCGCGGATGATCGATCACCAGCGCCCGCGACCCATGCCGCCGCCGGTGTTGTCGAGCGCCGACTTGCAGCGACGGGACAGCTTGCCGCGGTGATCCTGCAGGCACGCGCGCGCCGCGCCGCGCCCGTGGCTGATGCCGTTGCAATAGCGGTCGATCTCGCGCGCGCAAGCCGTCCCGACCGGACCGGTGCCGTCACCGCGGCCGCGCGTCTGCGCGCTCGCCGGAATCGTCGCCGCGAGCGTAGCCGCCGCCAGCATGCCGAGCAGAAGTGTGCCGCTCTTCAACATGTTCGTTCTCCTCGTCCCGTTATTGCCCGATGATCAACTCGACTCCGCTGTCGGCGTCGAATTGCAGTGCCGTCAGAGAGCCGGTCAGCGCCGGCGTCCCCACCCGGTATTGTCGAGGGCGACCTTGCAGCCCTCGCCGAGCTCCGCCTTGCGCGTCTCCAGGCAGTCGCGCACCTTGCCCGCGCCATGCTCGATGCCGGCGCAGTATTTGTCGATCTCGGCCATGCACAGCCGCGCCACCGGACCGGTGCCGGGACCCATGTCCGGCCCCGTCGCCTCCACCGCGGTGCGGCAGTTCTCGCTCAGCTCCTTGGCGCGCTTGTTGAGGCACACCCAAGCCTCGGGGCCGCGCGGCGTCGCCGCGCAGTGTGTGGCGATCTCCTTCGCGCACAGCGCCCCGACCACGGCCATGCCACCGTGACCGCCAGCGCCGGGGCCCATGCCACCCATGCCGGGACCCATGCCCGGACCCATGCCCGGACCCATGCCGCCCATTCCCTGCGCCAGCGCCGGGCCGGCGAGCAGTACCATTGCCGCTCCGAGTGCAATGGTGAGCTTGCGATGCCGTTTCATGTCCGCCTCCCGTTGGACGATCAGTCTCGGGCGGGAGCCTACGAGCCGGCGTCTGTCGCCAACCTGAAGCCGAATGTCAGCTTGCCGTAAGGTTGCGGCGCCGCAGCCGGAGCGGCCTCATCGGAGGTGACGACTTATCCCCGGCGGAATGGTCCGCAGCTACAGTGTCCTCGTTCGCCGCACGGGAGCCTGGGCTCGAGCTGGGAGATCGGGGCGGCGGAGGTTCCGCTATGATAATCGGCATCGACCAGGCTTCCTGATCGATGCGACCGCCGGAGGTGGATCAGCCGGCGGGCGCCGCGCGAGGGGCTACTCCTTGCGCGTCTCGACCTTCTCCGCCTCGATCGAGTAGCCGGTCTCCGCGAGCCCGGTGAACTGCATCTCGGTCTTCATCTTGCCCGTCACCCACACCGGATCGAACGAGCCCTGCACGTCGAAGCCCTTCTCGGCCTTGACGTAGATGATCTGGTTGGTCGGCGGCGGCGGCACGTGGATGCACGCCCCGACGAAGGGCACGAGCAGGAACTCCTTGACCTGCGTCGCGTCAAAATCGAGCGGCACCACGTAGCCGCCGATACGAACGAGCTGTCCGTCGAGATCCTTGACCACGTTGGCCGGCTGTCCGGCGCCGGGCTGCTTGCGCGACCGCGACATCCACTGTCCCTCGGCCATCGGCGGTGGCGGCGGCGCATCGGCGGTCGCGGCGCCACCGCTTGCGTCCTGCGCCGGCGTCGAGCCGGCATAGAACGTCTTCTGCCGCGGCGGCGGCTGTTGCGAGGCCGGCGGCACCAGGTCCTTCCACTTGAGATCGCGCGGCGCGTCCGTTGCCGCCACGGCGGCCATCACCGGCAGTCCGGCGAGGAGCGCGAAACCGGCGAGACCCGCGAGAGCTCTCATCATCTGTCGTCCCTGGCTCATGTCACGTCCGCACCGTCATGCCGTCGGCCAGCGACATCCGGTAGGCCCTGAGCGCCGGCAGCAGCCCCGCAACGAGGCCGCCCGCCAGGATTGCTCCGAGCATCATCCACTCCCGCTCGCTCGGCGGCGAGATCGGTATATGCAGCCCCCAGCCCCTGTCGATCAACGGCTGCGCGACGATCAACCCCACGTAGGTGAGCACCGTGCCGAGCACCACGCCCGCGGCGGTGATGAGCCCGGCCTCGGCCACGAGAAGCCCAAGAACCGTGCGTGGCCGCGCGCCGACCGAGCGCAGAATGGCCATCTCGCGGCGGCGCTCGTTGAGCGTCGTCAGGATCATCGTCACCATGCCCAGCAGCGCCGTCACCACCACCATGGCAGACACCGCGCCGAGCGCCGTCTCCGCCGTTCCGACCAGTCCCCATAGCTCCTGCAGCGCCGCGCCGGGAATGATCGCGGTGAGCGGCTCCTGGCTGTAGTCGTTGATCGCCCGCTGCACCTTGAAGGTCGCCCGCCGTGACTTGAGGCCGATCAGCGCCGCCGTGATCGCCTTCGGCGTCAGGTCCATTTTGCGCACCGCGTCGGCGCTGGCCTCCTGACCGGGAACGCGCCCCCCGCTCTGCCAGTCGACGTGGATCGCCTCGATGGCCTCGAGGCTGACGTGCACCGTGCGATCGACGGGGGTGCCCGTCCGCGCCAGCACGCCCGCTACGCGGAACGGCTTGTCGTCGTGCTCGACGAACGACACCGAGCCCAATCCGTGCGCGACGACGATCTTGTCTCCCACCTTGTAGCCGAGGCGCTCGGCCACCTCCGAGCCCACCACGGCGTCGTAGAGGTCGGTGAACGGCCCGCCGGACGCAAACGCCAGCGCTTGCCCCCGCCGGTACTGGTAGCGCTTGAAATAGTCGGCGCTGGTGCCGAGCACGCGGTACCCGCGATGACTGTCGCCGAGCGACAGCGGCACCATCCAATCCACCTCGGGCAGCGCCGCGATGTCCTTGTAGGACTTCCACGTCACGTTGTTGGTCGCGTTGCCGATGCGAAACACCGAGTAGAGCAGCAGGTTGAGGCTTCCCGAGCGCGCGCCTGCGATGAGGTCCGTGCCGGAGATGGTGTCGGCGAAGCTCTGACGCGCGCCGGTGCGAACCTTCTCCACGCCGAGCAGCAGCATGACGCTGAGCGCGATCGCCAGCACGGCGAGCAGCCCGGTGAGCCACCGGTTGGCGAGCGACTGCCAGGCGAGCCGCGGAATGATCATGCCGCCTCCCGGCCCGCGACGGCGATGTCGTCGAGACGCACCACGCGGCTGAAACGGTCCCCGAGCGTCTCGTCGTGGCTCACCATCATGAGCGTCGATCCGGCCTCCGCCAAGACCCCGAACAGGAGGTCGAGGAAGGCCTGCTGCCGGTTGCGGTCGAGCGCCGAGGTCGGCTCGTCGGCGATGATCAGCTCCGGCGCGCCGATCAGCGCCCGCGCCGCCGCCACGCGCTGCTGCTGCCCGACGCTCAGCTCCGAGGCCCGCACGCGATTCCGGATCAGCGCCTCCTCGATCCCGAGCTCGCGCAGCAGACGCGCCGCCTCCTTCTCCGCCCCGCCGCGCGCCGCCACCCGCGCCGCCCGGCCGCGCGAGAAGCTCAACGGCAGCACGGCGTTGTCGATAAGCGAGCCGTACGGCAGCAGGTTGAACATCTGGAATATGATCCCGAGGTGCTCGGCGCGGAACGTATCGCGCGCCGCGCCGGGGAGCCGGGCGATGTCGGTGCCCAGGATCGCGATGCGCCCCTGCTGGGGCGCAACGATGCCGGCCACGAGACTGAGGAATGTCGATTTGCCGCCGCCCGACGGGCCGAGCAGCAGCATGCGCTCGCTCCGCGCCAGCGAGAAGCCGTCGATGGAGAGCGAGAACGCGCGCTTGCCCGGCCAGGCGAAGCGCACGCCCTCCATGGCGACCACCGCGACCGGTGCCCCGCCGCCGGCGAGACCGGCCGCGTCAGGCGAGGTCACGGTTCCGGTGCTCACATCAGCCCCGCGAGGTCGAGATCCGGCTTCTCGCGCGTGACCTCGAACTTGCTCGCGCCTTTGGCGGTCACGACCTCGACGTCGAGCTCGCGTGCGCCCTCGAACGCCTTGAAGTAGTCGAAGGAGAGGCTGGTGAGCGCGGCCGGAGTGGCGCACTCGAGCGCGTACTCGGCGTGGACCTCCGAATGGCCGGCATGATCGTGATCGCCGTCGGCGTCCTTCTTGTCCCCGGCCTTCGCGGATGGGCCATCCTTGCCGTGGTCGTCATCGTGATCGTCGTGATGCGCCATGTCGATCTCGCCCCCGGTCTGTCGGCAGCCGGCGGCGTCGGGAAGCTTGATGAGCGAGGTGATATTGACCAGCTTGGCCCGCGCCGCATCAACGGCCGCCTTCTGCTCCGGCGTCGAGGGCTCGTGCTCGAAGCCGACGATGTCCATGCCCGGCACCTCCAGCTCGATCTGCAGCTTGTTGCCCTCCACGACCATGCCGAGCTTGCCGTGGCCGTGCTGGTGGGCCCCGAGCTGGCGCTGGGGAGCGTCAGCGGCCAGCGCCGCGGCACCTGGCAGCACGCAGATGGCGGCGAGCGCGGCCCGCCATATCGGGATTCTGATCATGACCTCTGTTCCTTTTGCCTTCGTACCTGGACAGGGATACACACCACTTAATGTAATAATATAACAGAACCCCGTACGTCCAATTGTTTAGCCCGGCGACAAGGACGCCAGCCAATTGGGCTGCTAGTGTGGCGCCACTTCGCTGCACGGCCGCAATGACCGTAGACATTGAGTCGACAGCAGAATGGGCCGCGCGAACCGCACTTGCGGGCGGCTGTCAACCCCAAAACCGAACCAACGGCGCACGACGAAAGGTTCGGTTGCCTACCGAGGGGTCGATACTACACTTTCGAACGAAACAAGAGCTGATCTCTGCCGGCGGACCGGACGGTTCCGCGCACGTCGGAGGCTGACTCATAACAATCCGATCATGAGCGAAGACCCGGATCGGCCGGGGAGGAAACGGCGGCACCTACTCGGCCGCGAGAGAGGACCAAGGCATGGCAAACCAAGATATCGTGGAGCGGATCAAGAGCGATCCGGCCTTCCACGAGCTGGTCAGGAAGCGCAACGCGCTCGCGATCTTCCTGTCCATTTTGATGCTCCTGATCTATTTCGGCTTCATTCTGATCATCGCCTTCAAGGCTCAGATCGGCAACATCCTCGGCCAGCCGCTGGCTCCGGGCATGGTGACGACGGTCGGCATCCCCGTCGGCGTCGCCGTCATCGTGTCGGCCTTCATCCTCACCGGCATCTACGTGGCACGCGCCAACACGGCGTTCGATGCCCTCACGCAGCAGATCAAGGACCGGGTGAAATAATGAAGCGCTCCCTCTCCACGCTCGCGATCGCGGGCGCGCTGACGCTCGCCGGAGGCTCGGCCTACGCGGCCGGCATCGACGTCGCCGGCAAGTCGAACCTGAACATCGAAGCCATCGTCATGTTCGGCATCTTCGTGCTGCTGACGCTCGGCATCACCAAGTGGGCGGCAAGCCGCACCAAATCCGCGGCCGACTTCTACGCGGCCGGCGGCGGCATCACCGGCTTCCAGAACGGCCTCGCCATCGCCGGCGACTACATGTCCGCGGCCTCGTTCCTCGGCATCTCCGGCCTCGTGTTCATGAACGGCTACGACGGCCTGATCTTCTCGGTCGGCTGGCTCGTCGGCTGGCCGATCATCCTGTTCCTCATCGCCGAGCGCCTGAGGAACCTCGGTAAGTTCACCTTCGCCGACGTCGCGGCCTTCCGCCTCTCCGCGACGCCGATCCGCCTGCTCGCGGCCCTAGGCACCCTCACCGTCGTCGCCTTCTACCTGATCGCGCAGATGGTCGGCGCCGGCAAGCTGATCCAGCTGCTGTTCGGCCTCGACTACCTCTACGCCGTGATCATCGTCGGCGCGCTCATGATCGTCTACGTCGCCTTCGGCGGCATGGTCGCCACCACATGGGTGCAGATCATCAAGGCCTGCCTCCTGCTCGGCGGCGCCACCTTCATGGCCTTCATGGTCCTCCTGCACTTCGGCTTCTCGCCGGAAGCCATGTTCAAGAAGGCCATCGAGGTGCATCCGAAGGCCAAGGGCGGCACCGACGCGATCGGCATCATGGGTCCCGGCGCTCTCGTCAAGGATCCCGTCTCGGCCATCTCGCTCGGCCTGGCGCTGATGTTCGGCACGGCCGGCCTGCCCCACATCCTGATGCGGTTCTTCACCGTCGCGGATGCCAAGGCGGCGCGTAAGTCGGTGTTCTATGCCACCGGCTTCATCGGCTACTTCTACATCCTCACCTTCATCATCGGCTTCGGCGCCATCACCCTGCTGATCCAGGATCCGGAGTTCTTCAAGGCCGGCGCCAAGACGGTCATGGGCAGCAGCTTCAACCCCGCCGACATGCAAGGCACCAACAACATGTCGGCCGTGCATCTGTCCAAGGCGGTCGGCGGCTCGCTGTTCTACGGCTTCATCTCGGCCGTGGCCTTCGCCACCATCCTGGCCGTCGTCTCCGGCCTGACGCTGGCCGCGGCCTCCGCCGTCAGCCACGACCTCTACGCCTCGGTCATCGCCAAGGGCCGCGCCTCCGAGACCACCGAGATCAACATCTCGAAGATCTCGGCAATCGCCATCGGCATCCTGGCCATCTACCTCGGCTACATGTTCGAGAAGATCAACGTCGCCTACATGGTCGGCCTTGCCTTCGCCGTCGCCGCGAGCTGCAACTTCCCGGTGCTGCTCATGACGACGTTCTGGAAGGGCACGACCACGGTCGGCGCCTTCGTCGGCGGCTTCCTGGGCCTCATCAGCTCGGCGGTGCTGGTCGTCCTCGGCCCGCCGGTCTGGGAGGCGACGCTCGGCCACCCGAAGGGCTCGGCTCCGTTCGGCTACGACAACCCGGCGCTGTTCTCGATGACCATCGCCTTCGTCGGCATCTGGCTGTTCTCGCTGCTCGACCGCAGCGCCCGCGCCAACAAGGAGCGTGCGGCCTTCGACGCGCAGTACGTGCGGTCCGAGACCGGCATCGGCGCCGCCGGCGCGGTGTCGCACTGATCGCAGTCAATGCGGGCGCCTCGTCCGCGGTGATCTAGAAGCTCTGCCGGCGGCCGGCCTGCTCCTCGGATGCAGGACCGGCCGCCGGTCTATCAGACCCTTCAGAGCCATCCATGCCGCAAGCCTTCGACGCCCAGAACCCGCCCTTCGACCGCCTGACCCACGCCGAGGCCGCCAAGCTCCGCGACAGCCTCGATATCGGCTACTGGGGACCAGGGGAGACAATCATCGCCCAGGGCAAGCCGGCGGAGAACCTGCACGTCGTCATCAAGGGCTCCGTCGAGGAGCGCGACGGCGACGAGATCGAGTCCGTGCTCGGACCCAAGGACAGCTTCGACACCCGCGCCCTCGTGCACGGCGCCGCCGGCTCCTCCTTCGTCGCCGCCGAGGAGACGCTCTGCTATACGGCGCCCAAGGACGTCGTCCTCGAGCTGATCCGCAAGAACCCGGGCTTCGCCGCCTTCTTCTACTCCGAGCTCTCACGCAAGCTCACCTCCTACACCACCCCGGACGAGAGCAAGGGCGGCGTCGAGCAGGTTCTCCGCGCCCGAATCAAGGACGCGCGGCTGCATCCGGCGGTCTTCATCGACGGTGGCGCGACGATTGCCGAGACCGGCCACACCATGCGCGACAAGAACCAGAACGCGCTGTTCGTGAAGGACGGCGAGCGCGTCGGCATCGTCACCGGCATGAACCTGTCGAAGGCCGCCGTGCTGGAGGCCCTGCCGCTCGACACGCCGATCCGCGACGTCTGCCATTTCGAGATCCAGTCGGTCGACGCCGACGACTTCATCTTCGAGGCGCTGATCAAGATGACGCGCCACAACAAGCGCCGCCTCGCGGTGACCAGCAACGGCGAGTTCTCAGGCATCCTGGAGGACATCGACATCCTGGGACTCGTCGCCGGCAACTCGCAGCTCATCCCCGGCCGCATCGACCGCGCCCGCAGCGTCCAGCACCTCGAGATGCCGGCCAAGGACATCCAGGACCAGGTCGAGCGCCTGCACCGCCAGCAGGTCAAGGTCGAGGTCATCGCCGAGATCACCTCGGACTTGAACCGCGCCCTGTTCGCCAAACTCTACGATCTCATCGCGCCGCCGTCGATCAAGGCCGTCGGCTGCCTCATGGTGATGGGCTCGGAAGGCCGCGGCGAGCAGACGGTGCGCACCGACCAGGACAACGGGCTGCTGCTGGCCGAGCCGGTGCCGGAGGCGGACCTGGTCAAGTTCCGCGCCGAGTTCACGGATGCTCTCGAGCTCTTCGGCTTTCCGCCCTGCGCCGGCAACGTCATGGTGCGCAATCCGCAGTGGTCTCAAACAATCGGAGATTTCGTGCGCCAGATTCGCGGCTGGGTCATCACCCCCGACGAGATGAGCGCCATGAACCTCGGCATCTTCTACGATGCCATCGCCGTCACCGGCCGCCGCGAGCTCGTCGACACCGCCAAGGCCGCCATGTCCGAGGTGATGCGCGGCGAGAGCGCCTACCTCGCCCGCTTCGCCAAGGCCATCGACCAGTTCGAGGACGCCAGCGCCGGCCTCTTCACCGCCCTCATGGCGACCGTCGGCGTCGCCTCCGATGCCATCCACATAAAGAAATCGGGCATCTTCCCCATCGTCCACGGCATCCGCGTCATCTCGATCGACGCAGGGGTCGTCGCCGCCTCCACCGCCCAGCGCCTCGACGAGCTCGGCGCCCGCGGCACGCTCGGCGAGGAGCTCGTCCGCGACATGAAGAGCGCCTTGTCGTATTTCATGGAGGTGCGCCTTCGCTCGCAGCTCCGTGCCATGCGCACCGGCCGCCAGGAGGAGGAGGCCATCGTACGCCTCAACGATCTCTCGACCAGTGAGCGCGACCTGCTGCGTGAGGCGCTGAAGGTGGTCAAGAGGTTCAAGGAGATCATGCGCAGCCGCTACCATCTCGGCATGCTCTGAGAAATCCAGATGCGCAGCTTCATCCAACGCCAGTTCGACTGGATCGCGCTCAACGACCGCTCCTACGAGTTCATGTTCGAGCGCTACAAGGGTGACGAGGTCGTTTCCATCGACTGCGAGACGACCGGCCTCAACCCCAAGAAGGACGACATCGTCTCCATCGCCGCCGTCAAGGTGAAGGGCAACCGCATCCTGACCAGCGAGGCGTTCCGCGTCGTCGTCAACCCGGAGGCCCATCTCGGCGCCAGCTCGATCAAGATCCACCAGATCCGCAAGAAGGACGTCGAGGAGGAGCGCCCGATCCGCAAGGTGCTGCCCGAGCTCCTGCGCTTCATCGGCAACCGCCCGCTGATCGGCTACTGGGTCGATTTCGACGTCAAGATGATTTCGAAGGACGTCTTCATGATGCTCAACATCTGCTTGCAGAACAAGCAGATCGACGTCTGCGACATGTACTACGAGCGCAAGTACTCCCGCGCCCCTCCGGGCACCAAGCTCGACCTGCGCTTCGCCGCCATCCTCGAGGACCTGAGCCTGCCGCCGATGCAGGCCCACGACGCCTTCAACGACGCCGTGATGACGGCGCAGATGTACCTGATCCTCAAGGACCTGAAGAAGCGCGGCATCTACCTGAAGAAGCACTTCGACTGGCAGCAGCCGCAGTCGCCGATGGGGTGAGTGGCATCCGAATGCCGAACCCGAATGCCGTGACGGGTTGCCGGAGCCCGAATGCCGTCTATGATCCCCCGGCGTGCGCACGCATCCCGCGCTGCCGCGAGGATCCGCGTCTCATGAGCAACGACAACCCCTTGAACAATCTGGCTGGCGACGTGCAGCCGCTGCCCGGCGAGCTGGTCACCGAGATGCTGGCCGAGCCGGGCATTCGCGACCTGCTCGTGCACATCTACAAGGATGCGGGGCTCGACGCCGAGTTCGAGGCGATCCCGCGCGAGCTGCACGCGACGATCCTCGCCCGCCTCGTCGCCGACGGCCACATCCGCTTGGCAGAGCCAGACGCGTGACCGGCTCCGCTTCTCTTCGCCGAGCTCCGCTCGGCGAAGCCGCGACCGCGGCCCGGCGCAAGCGCCGGACTTGAACAAAAATGCGCACAGACCTCTTCGATTTCGAGCTGCCCGAGGACCGTATCGCGCTGCGCCCCGTGAGCCCACGCGACGCCGCCCGCATGCTCGTCGTGCGTCCGCCGCTGGATGCCGCGCCGCCGTGCCTCGACGACCTCACCGTCCGCGATCTCGCCTCCCTACTCCGCCCCGGCGACGCGCTGGTCCTCAACGACACCCGCGTCATCCCCGCCGCGCTCGAAGGACGGCGCACGCGCGGCGGCAACACCGCCCACGTCGCGTTCAATCTGATCCGACGCGTCGACGAGAGCCGCTGGCGCGCCTTCGCCCGTCCCGCCAAGCGCTTGGCTGTCGGCGATCTCGTCCGCTTCGGCGGGGAAGGCCGCGTCTGCCTGATGGGTGTGCTCGACGCTACCGTCACGGAGAAGGGTGAGGCCGGCGAGGTGGAGCTGTCGTTCTCGCTGCAGGGCGCCTATCTCGACCAGGCCATCGCCGACCTCGGCGACATGCCGCTGCCGCCCTACATCGCGCTGAAACGCCCGCCCGATGCAACCGACCGCGAGACCTACCAGACCACGTTCGCGGTGAAGGACGGGGCTGTCGCCGCGCCGACCGCCGGGTTGCATCTGACGCCCGAGCTGTTGGCCACGCTGGAGGCGCAAGGCGTCACCCGCCACACCGTCACCCTGCACGTCGGCGCCGGCACATTCCTGCCCGTCAAGGCCGACGACACAGCGTCCCACCGCATGCACGCCGAATGGGGCGAGATCACCGCCGAAACCGCCGATGCCCTCAACGCCGTGCGCGCGCGGGGCGGCCGCATCGTCGCCGTCGGCACCACGTCGCTGCGCCTCATCGAAAGCGCCGCCCGCGACGACGGCACCATTGCGCCCTTCCGCGGTGAGACGGCGATCTTCATCACCCCCGGCTACCGCTTCAAGGCGGTCGATGTGCTGATGACCAACTTCCACCTGCCGCGCTCGACGCTGTTCATGCTCGTCTCGGCGTTCGCCGGCCTCGACACCATGCAAGCCGCCTACGCCCACGCGGTGCGCTCCGGCTACCGCTTCTACTCCTACGGCGACGCCTCGCTCCTGTACCGGCCGGAACGCTGACCGGCCTCGATCAGCCTCGCCGCGACGTCCGGCCCATCGAAGGGCCCGCATCAATGCTCGCCGTTCCTCGGAGCTTTTTGCGACGTGGCCAACGCATTCTGGCTCAGCCAGTCGACATAGGCGATGCCCATCGCCGACAGAATGAAAGTGAAGTGGATGATGGTCTGCCACATCACGCCCGCCTCCGTGAACTTCGCCCCCTGCGTGCCGAGATTCCCGGCCTCGATGAATGTCTTCAGGAGATGAATCGAGGAGATGCCAATGATCGCCATGGCGAGCTTGATCTTGAGCACGCTGGCGTTGACGTGGCTCAGCCACTCGGGCTGGTCGGGATGTCCCTCGAGGTCCAGCCGCGACACGAAGGTCTCGTAGCCGCCGACGATCACCATCACCAGCAGGTTGGAGATCATCACCACGTCGATCAGCGCCAGCACGATCAGCATGATCTGCTGCTCGGAGAAGCTGGCGGCATGGCTGATGAGATGCGTGAGCTCCTTCAGGAACAGGAACACATACACGCATTGCGCGACGATGAGGCCGAGATAGAGCGGAACCTGAAGCCAGCGCGAGCCGAAGATCAACGCTCCGAGGAAGCGCAGGTGCTGGCGGTCGTCGGATTTTTTCATGACACTCGATGATCGTTGTTGGGAACCAGACTTGGGATACGGAACACTGGCATCGTTGTGAGAGCTCTTTGTGCTACGAAGTACCGAGCCCTGCCGATCAGTGTGATTTGCCGGACCGGCGATGACCACGAGGGTGGTATCGCCGACGATGCCTCACGGCGCGGGACTGCCACGGTGCCCGTCACTGCTAAACGACTGCCGGATGGAGCGCCGCGCGGCTCGGCTGTCAAAACCGCGTCACGACGTCCGCGAGGCTCGGCCGCTCGCGCTCATCCGGCGGCGCCTTTGCCGTGCCGATGTAGATGAAGCCAGCGATGCGCTCGCCCTCGGCCACGCCCAGCGCCGACTTGACGCGCGCGCTGTAGGCTGTCCACTCCGTGATCCAGCAGGTTGCATAGCCGAGCGCGTTGGCGGCGAGGCACATGTTGAAGCAGCTCGCCCCCGCCGACAGGATCTGCTCCCACTCCGGCGCGCCGGCCGAGGGTTTCACATGCGACACCACGGCGATGACCAGAGGAGCCCGCATGAACCGCTGGCGCTCGGTGTCGAGGCGCACCGGCGACGGCGGCTCCTTGTCCTCGGCCGCGCACGCCTTCGCCGCCGCCTCGCCGAGCCTGGCCCGCGCCTCGCCTTCGATGACGATGAACCGCCACGGCGCCAGCTTCTTGTGGTCCGGCACGCGCGCCGCGATGGTGAGAATCCGCTCGAGCTCGGCCGCGCTCGGCCCCGGCTCGCCCATCAGCATCGGCTTCAGCGAGCGCCGCCGCTCCAGCATCGCCAGCATCGCCTCGTTCGTCGTCGTCATGCCTTCGTCTCCCGGCAGTGTAAGCTCGCGGCTCTCGCTATCCGGTTTGTGCCTCTGGTACAATCTCATGCTTCGAAGAACCGCCAAACGGGCAGAGTGATGACAAGAACTCTCATCAGAGCCGCGCTCGCCGCGCTGATCCTGGGCCTCGGCCTGCCCTCGGGCGGGCTGCGCGCCGATGGTCCGCCCACCGCGACGATCGTTTTCGACGGCTCCGGCTCGATCTGGGGCCGTCTCGACGGCACCAAGGCCGCCAAGCTCGACGTGGCGCGGGACGCCATTCGCGCCCTGCTCGGCGACCGGCTCGCCCAGGCGACGGTGGGCCTTGCCTCTTATGGTCATCGCCGCAAGGGCGACTGCAGCGACGTCGAGGTCATTGTGCCGCCGGAGCCCGGAGCCGCCGAGCGCGTCGGCGCCGTGCTCGAGAAGCTCAACCCGCGCGGCAAGGGTCCGATCACGCTCGCCGTCCGCGAGGCGGCGAGGCAGATCGGCGACAGGCGCCCCGCGTCGATCGTCCTTGTCACCGACAACGCCGACAACTGCCGCCCCGATTTCTGCGACTTGGGCGACGAGCTGGCCAGGACGCAGCCGGGTCTCGCCGTGCATATCGTCGGTATCGCGTTGGAAGCCGACGAGATCCCGAAGACGCAGTGCGTCGCCAAGGCGACCGGCGGTCGCTTCTACGATGCCCGCGATGCCGGCCAGCTCACGCAGAGCCTGACGGAAGCCCTCACCTTGGCCCTGGGCCCGGGACGGCGTCCGTCCGCCGAAACAGCCGCCGGGCCGCAGCTCCAGGCGCCGCCGCAGCGCGCCCAGCGCCCGGCGCCGCCACCCGGCAAGCCGTCCCTCGCCGCCACCGCCGCGCTCGGCGCCGATGACGGCCCGCCGCTCACTGTTCCATTGCGCTGGCGCGTCCTCACACCCGCCACGGGCGCGACGGTGCTGTCCTCCACCGGCCCCGCGCTCGATGTCCCGCTCGCCGCGGGCAAGTACGTGGTCGAGGCCGGGCTGAACGGAGTGAACGCCCGGCGCGAGATCGAGGTCCCGGCCACGGGCCCGGCGAGCCTCCGGCTCGGCCTGCCCGCGGGAGTGGTCACGGTTGTGACCGGCGCCATGAAGCCACCCGCGCCCCCTGCCCTGCTCACGGTTCTTCCCGACGCGACGGGAGCCCAGCCCCTGCTCGTCTCCCGCGAGCCGGATACGGACCTGCTGCTGGCACCGGGCAGCTACCGCATGCGCGCCAGCCAGGGGCAGGCATCGGCCGAGGTACGCGTCACCGTGGCCGCGGGACAGACCGTCAAAGCGGAGCTCGGCCTCGCCGCCGCCAGCATCGAGCTCACGGCCGCCGCGACGGGCGACGGACCGCCGCTCGACGGCGCCACGTTCATTCTGGCATCCGAGGAGAACGGCGGCACCTGGCGCGAGATCGCGCGCTCCTCGGCGCGGTCGCCATCGTTCATCGTCCAGGCCGGCAACTATCGCGTCACCGCCAGGCTCGGCGAGGCCCAGGCCCATCAGCGCATCGTCGTCGTCGCCGGGGAGACGGCGAGGCGCACGCTGCTCCTCTCGCTCGGCCGCCTCAAGCTGTCGGCGTCGCTGCCGCCGGCGGCAACCGCTCCGGTGACGTTCCGGATCACGCCCCTCGACGGCGATTCGGGCGGGCCCACGCTTGCCACTGCCGAGCGACCCGAGCTGTTGCTGCCCACCGGACGCTACAAGGTGGAGGCGCAGGCCGGCACGCAGAACGTACGCGCCGAGGCGACCCTTGCACTGAGTTCCGGCCGTGACAGCCTTCAGGAGCTGAAGCTCGCCGCCGCCGCCGTGACGCTGCGTCCGGCGGGTGGAGCCGCCGCCAGCGACATCTATTGGGAGGTGCGGGAGACCGCGTCCGGAAAGGTGGTCTGGCGTTCCGCCGCCTCCGAGCCCCGTGGCCTGCTGGCGCCAGGGCGCTACAGCGTCCGCATGGAAAGCCGTGATCGCCGCCAGGAAAAAACTTTCGACTTGGCGGCCGGGGAGGCACGCACTATCGAGGTCGGGGGGATTTGATCGGGGAGGTCATGCATCACCGGGGGATCTATTCTCGCGCGCTCACGCGAGTGCTGCTGGCCGTGGGCCTGTGCCTCGTGGCCGCTCTCTCGGCGCCCGCATCCGCCCAGCAGAGCGGCTGGCAGACCGGCGTCGAGAGTCCGGGCGCGCAGAAGCAGATGCCGCCCGCCACGCCGGGCGTACCGGCCGAGGCTGCAGCCCCCGCCGCGCCGGGAATGCTCATCCTCGAGGCCCTGCTGACCAGCGACGGCCAGCGCATCGACCAGGGGCTGATCTGGCGGGTCTTCTCCGATAAGACCGGTCCCGATGGCAAGTCGAAGCTGCTCGAGAGCAGCCGCCAGGCGACGCCCCAGATCAAGGTTCCGCCGGGCGACTACATTATCAACGTCTCGTTCGGGCGCGCCAATCTCACGCGCAAGGTGGCGGTCAAGAGCGGCGCCGCCGCCACCGAGCGCTTCGTCCTCAATGCCGGCGGGCTGCGCGTCACCGCGTATGTCGGCACCGCCGAGGCGCCGCAGAAGACGGTGATCTACCAGATCCTCTCCGACGAGCGCGATCAGCTCGGCAATCGCAGCCGCGTCATGACCGGCGCCCGCCCGGGCCTGATCATCCGCCTCAACGCCGGCATCTACCAGATCGTCTCGACGTACGGCGACGCCAACGCCGTCGTGCGCTCCGACGTGACGGTCGAGGCCGGCAAGCTGACCGAGGTCGCCGTCACCCACGCCGCCGCGCGCGTCACCTTCAAGCTCGTCAATCGCGCCGGCGGCGAGGCCATCGCCGACACGCAATGGACCTTGCTGACCGCCCAGGGCGAGCTGGTCAAGGAGAGCGTCGGCGCGCTGCCGACCCACATCCTGGCGCCGGGCAGCTACATCGCGGTGGCCAAGTCGGGCGCCAACAGCTACCGGCGCGAGTTCCAGGTCGGCAACGGCGACACGACGCAGGTCGAGGTCCTGGTGCGCTGAGCACCGCCCCGCCGGGCCCGTCAGAAATCGTTGAGCACCCAGTCCGTCGGGCAGCCGAAGCGCTTCATGCGGGCTTCCGCGTTGTCGCGCTTGGCTGGCAGCTTCGCGTCCTCGAACAGCGAACGCGCGATCTGCCAGTGCTCGCACGCGGTGGTGAGATCGCCCGCGGCGCGCGCCTCGTCCCCGAGGTCGAGCCGGGCCTCCCCGTGCAGCTCCTTCAAGCCGAGCTGGGCCGCCAGCCGGATGCAGCGGCGGATGCCCTCGATGTAGTCGGGCACGCCCTCGGCCTTGCGCCGCCGCGCCAGGTAGAGGCTGATCAGCGCCACGTCGTTGTCGCGTCCCGCCGCCTCGGCCCGTGCGAGCGTGTTCTCGATCTCGGCCAGCGACGGCGGTCGCGGCGGCTTAGGCTTGGCTTCGGCGGCGGCGGGGGCGTCCCCCTGCGCCGGTAGCGCTGGTGCGGACGCGGCGGCCGGCGACGGCACCGTTGGAGCTGTTGCGGAGGCCGTTTGCGGCGGCGGTGGCCCAGCTGGCGCGGACGGCGCGGCCGGAACGGGCGGAGCAGCGGGCGCCGCCGCAGGTGAGACCACCGCGGGAGCTGGAGCGGCCGCGGGCCGGGCCGGCAGCGCGGGCGGCTTGGCGGCGGCGGCGCCTTCGGGAATCTTCGCCGAAGGCTTCGGGATAGGCGCCTGCGGTGACGCAGGGAGCCGCGGTGGAGCCACCACGCGAGGAGCGGTCGCGGGAGCGGCCACGCCGTCCCATCCTGGCTGCGGGCCGGCGGGAACGCCATCGCGGCCGATGTCGCCGGGGAGCCGGGGCTCGGGACGCTCGACGCGCCTTCGCAGGAACGCCAGCAGCACAAGGGCGAGCAGAAGGTAGGGCAGTGCGATGACGAGCTGGCCGGTCCAGCCGGGAATCTCGATGCCCATCCGCCGAAGTCCCCCCAGCCCGCGAGCGTGCCCGCGATATGGTTAGCGGAAAGGTGCCGCGTACATCAAGCCGCCCTTGGTCCACAGCGCATTGAGCCCGCGCTGCAGCCTGAGCCGCGAGCCGGCGCCGAGATTGCGCTCGAACATCTCGCCGTAGCTGCCGACCTGCTGGATGGCCCGCATCGCCCAGCCGTCGTCGAGACCGAGAGCCGTCCCCAGCCCGCCCTCGGCTCCGAGCAGCCGCCGCGCCGGGCTGGAGCCCGCCGCGTGCATCCGCAGCGCATTGGCCGACGTGATCCCGAGCTCCTCGGCCTCGATCAGCGCCATCACCGTCCAGCGCACGATCGAGAACCATGCCTCGTCGCCCTGGCGCACATAGGGGCCGCTCGGCTCCTTGCTGATCAGCTCAGGCAGGATCGAGTGCGAGGCGGGTTGCGACATCCGGCTCCGCGCCACGGCCAGGGCGGACACGTCGGCGCTGAGCACGGAGCAGTTGCGCCCCTGGTAGGACTTGACCAGATCATCCCATCGCACGGATGACACGGTCTCGGTGCGCATGCGCCGCGCTCCGAAGAATTCACCCATCGCCTTCTCGGCCTGCGAGCCCGCCTCGACGCACACCGACGCGCCCGAAAGCTCGAACGCGCTGGTGATGGCCTCGGCGCGGCGCACGAGGAAGCCCTGCCCATCGTGGAACAGCACCGCCGTGAAGCGCACGCCGAGCTCCGCCTCGCGCTTCAGCGTCCACGTAGCCGCCCGGTCGAGCACGTCGATGTCGCCACGCTTCAGCGCCGCGAAGCGCTCGGCCGCCGGCACCGAGACGAACCTGACGTCCTTCTTCGACCCGAGAACGGCCGCCGCGAGGGCCTGGCAGAAGTCGACATCGAGCCCCCGCCACGTCCCGTCAGGCTCCATGGTGGAAAAACCGACCTGCCCGTCGCTGACACCGCAAAGGAGATGGCCGCGCGCCTTCACCGTCTCCAGCACGCCCGCCGATGCGCCGCCGGCGGGGCCGAGCAGGGCCAGCAGATACAGCAGGGCGAAAATGGCAACGCTGCTCCTCAAGGGTCTCCCCGCTGGCATCTTCCGATGAACGGTTGCTGGCTCGCGCGCCGCCTGTCCCGGCTCGCCCTCGGGCGAGTCACGCGTCGCAATGCGGATCGGCCCCGATCGTTGGCATCTTCATCCCGCGCCTCGGCGGTCGAGGTCAAGGTCTTGACCGCAGGACGGAGTTGCGCCAGAGCCCAATGATCAGCAGCCGCGAGCCACCGACATGACAGCCGCCGACGACGACCAAACGGGGCCCGCCGCCCCGGCGACCGTGGTGGTCCATGCCGGACGCGACCCCGCAGCCCATCACGGCTTCGTCAATACGCCCGTCTATCGTGGCTCGACCGTGCTGTTTCCGACCGTCGCGGCACTCGAGGCCTATAAGCAGCCCTATACCTATGGCCGCCGCGGCACGCCCACCGTCAAGGGACTGGAGGCGGCGATCGCCAGCCTCGAGGGCGGTGCCGCGACGTGGCTCACCGCCTCGGGGTATCAGGCCGTCTCCGTCGCCATCCTCGCGTTCGTCGAGGCCGGCGATCACATCCTGATGGTCGATACGGTCTATCAGCCGACGCGCCGCTTCTGCGATACGATGCTGAAAAAGCTCGGCGTCGAGACGGAGTACTACGATCCGCTGATCGGCGGCGGCATCGAGCGCCTCGTGCGGCCCAATACGCGCCTCGTCTTCACCGAGAGCCCCGGCTCGCAGACGTTCGAGGTCCAGGACATCCCGGCCATCGCCGAGGTGACGCGGCGGCGCGGGCTCTGGCTCCTGATGGACAACACCTGGGCGAGCCCGCGCTACTTCAAGCCGTTCGCCCACGGCGTCGACGTCTCGATCCAGGCCGCCACCAAGTACATCGTCGGCCACGCCGACGCCATGCTCGGTGCCGTCACGGCCAGCGAGCGCGCCCAGCGCCTCGTGACGCTCGCCAAGGAGACGCTCGGCGTCTGCCCCGGCTCGGAGGAGACCTACCTCGGCGCCCGCGGCCTGCGCACGCTCGATGTCCGCCTCGAGCGGCACTGGCGCTCGGGTCTCGACGTCGCGCGCTGGCTGGAGGCGCGCCCGGAGGTGTCGCGCGTACTGCATCCCGCGCTCGAGAGCCATCCCGGTCATGCCCTCTGGAAGCGGGACTTTCTCGGCGCCTCGGGCCTCTTCGGCGTCATCCTGAAGCCTGCCTCCAACTCGGCCGTGGCGGCGATGCTCGACGGCCTGAAGCTGTTCGGCATGGGCTATTCCTGGGGCGGCTACGAGAGCCTGATCATCCCCTTCGACGCCTCGTCCTATCGCACCGCCACCAGATGGCAGCCCGAGGGGCCGGCGCTGCGCATCCACATCGGCCTCGAGGACACCGGTGACCTGAAGGCCGACCTCGCCGCCGGATTCGACCGCCTGAACGCGTCACAGTGAGTGCGGCCGAATGCACGCGGCCAAGTGACCGCGAGCCGGCTATTGCGTTGACGCCCAGCCACCGCCGCCCGATATCCACGCGGGCGTGCCCTCCCTTATGTTGCGAGACATGAAGCTCCGCATCGTCCCCCTCGTCGTCGCGACGGCCCTGTTCATGGAGAACATGGACTCGACGATCCTGTCGACGGCGCTGCCGACGATCGCGCGCGACCTGGGCGTCGATCCGATCTCGCTCAAGCTCGCGGTCACGTCCTACCTCGTCAGCCTCGCCGTCTTCATTCCCGTCAGCGGCTGGGTGGCCGACCGGCTCGGCGCCCGCACCACCTTCCGCGCCGCGCTCGCCGTCTTCATGGCGGCGTCCATCGGCTGCGCCTTCTCGCGCTCGCTCGAGGGCTTCGTGTTCTGGCGCTTCATCCAGGGCATGGGCGGCGCCATGATGACGCCGGTCGGGCGCCTCGTCATCGTGCGCTCGATCCCCAAAGCCGAGCTCGTCTCGGCGCTGGCCACTCTCACCGTTCCGGCGCTCATCGGCCCCATGGTCGGCCCGCCGCTCGGCGGCTTCATCGTCACCGTCACCGACTGGCGCTGGATCTTCTTCGTCAACATCCCCATCGGCCTCGTCGGCATCGCCATGGCGACGCTCTACTTCGAGGACGAGCGCCAGCCCGCGCGTCCACTCGACGTCCGCGGCTTCCTTCTGACCGCCGTCGGCCTGTCGGGCCTGATCCTCGGCTTCGCCATGATCGGCCGCCACATCGCGCCGGGCTGGGTGGCGGTGGCGTGCATCGCAATGGGAGCGATGTGCCTCTGGCTCTACGTCCGCCATGCCAGGATCTCACCCGCCCCCTTGCTCGATTTGCGCCTGCTGTCACGGCCGTCGTTCGACGCCGGCGTCATCGGCGGCAGCCTTTTCCGTCTCGGCATCGGCGCCAGCGCCTTCCTGATGCCGTTGATGCTTCAGATCGGCTTCGGCCTCGACGCGCTGACCTCCGGACTCATCACCTTCGCCGGCGCGGTAGGTGCTCTCTCGATGAAGCCGCTGGCCGGCCGCATCCTCCGCGCGGTCGGTTTCCGCCGGGTGCTCGTGGTCAACGCTTTCGTGGTCAGCGGCCTCCTCGCGCTCACCGCGCTCATCGGCCCCACGACGCCGCATCTCGTCATCTCGGCGCTGCTGCTGGTGAGCGGCTTCCTCCGCTCGCTCCAGTTCACGAGCCTGCACGCGCTCTCCTACGCCGACGTGCAGCCGAGCGAGGCCGGTCCCGCCACCAGCATCGCCAGCGTGGCGCAGCAGGTCTCGCTGAGCTTCGGCGTCGCGGTCGGCGCGCTGGCGCTGGAGACGTCGCAGGTTCTGCACGGCCACGCCCAGCCCGAGCCCGTCGATTTCTCCATCGCGCTGCTCGTCGTCGCCGCCACGTCGACGCTGTCGGTCGTCAAGATGATCCGACTGCCCGCCGACGCCGGACACCAGCTCAGCGGCAAGCCCCCGACCCCCGCCGCCGACGAGGCCAAGCCGCTGGAGACGACCTAGCACCTGTCGCGATTGCGCCGGGCGTGACAACGGCCGCCGGAGTCTGCAAGTTGCTGCCTCGCCACGACTCGGAAGCTGCGAACATGCCCACCAAGCCGAAGACCAAGAAGCCCGCGACGAAGAAGACGTCCAAGCCCGATCCGGCGAAGGCGGCGCCGTCGAGCGGACGCTGGCTGCTGAAGTCGGAGCCCGACGCCTTCTCCTGGGACCAGCTCGTCACGCTCGGCGCCAGGGGCGAGCCCTGGACGGGGGTGCGGAACTACCAGGCCCGCAACTTCATGAAGACCATGCAGGTCGGCGACCTCTGCTTCTTCTACCACTCGAACGAAGGCCTCGCCGTGGTGGGCGTTTGCGAGGTCATCGCGCCGGCCCATCCCGACCCGAGCGACGGCACCGGCAAGTGGGAATGCGTCGACGTCCGCGCCGTCCGCCCCATGCCGCAGCCCGTTACGCTGGCCGCCGTGAAGGACAACCCCAAGCTCGCGGGCATGAGCCTCGTCACCTCGTTCCGCTTGTCCGTGCAGCCGGTCACCCGCGCCGAGTGGGACGAGGTCTGCCGCATGGGCGGTCTCGACCCCAGGAAGATCAAAGCCTGATGACGGCCGCGGGCGAGACCAGTGTCACCGATCCCATGCGGGTGCCGTGGATCGTCGCGCATCTGCCGCCGCCTCCGGCCCATGCCATCGCACCCGACGCGATCGAGCCGGCCCTCGCCCGCATCGCCAGCCGCTATTGCCTGCTTTCGGAGGCGCATGACGACATCTACGACTTCGGCACCACGTCGTTCGTTCAGGCGACGCTGTGGCGCGATGACGACGGCTTCCGCGTGCCCTCGCGCGACACTGGCTCGAAGACCCACCGCTGCCTGATGGTGATGGTGAGCAAACTCGCGCCCTACGCCGTCATCGCGGAATCACAACGATGGCGCAACCCATCAGGTCACGCTGTCATGCTGCCCGGCTTCGACAAGGTCGATGCGTTCACGCGTCCCGCCACCCGCGAGCTGGCGGAGATGATCGGCGCCGAGTTCGAGACGCTAGGCATGATCCGCCTCAGCGGCACGCAAGTGGCCATCCCCCTGCTGGATGGGCTGGCCTTCCCGACCAATCTCAATAACGGCCCTCAGCGCCTGTTCGACGCCCTTTTTCACTGGTTCGATTGAAGCGAAAGTCTCCGATGCTCGATCCCGCCGCCTTCATACTGGCCAACACGAAGCTGCTGTCGCCGCCGCTCGTACCGGAGATACGCCTGCACCTCGCCGAGGAGAGCCTGCCGATCTGGCAGCGGACCGAGGAGGAGCTGGGCCAGATGAACGTGCCGCCGCCCTATTGGGCCTTCGCCTGGGCCGGCGGACAGGCGCTGTCCCGCTACGTGCTCGACAACGCGGCGCTGGTCGCGGGCAGGCGCGTGCTCGACCTCGGCGCCGGCTCGGGCGTGCAGGCCGTGGCGGCAATGCTGGCCGGCGCCGGCTCGGTGCTCGCCGCCGACATCGACACGCTGGCGCTCGCCGCCTGCCGCCTCAACGCCGAGGTCAACGGCGTCGCCGTCGAGACGACCGCCGAGAACCTCCTCGCGGGTCCCCCTTCGCCCGACTTCGACGTCGTGTTCGTGGGCGATCTCTTCTACGAGCGCGCGCTCGCCGGTCTTGTCTCGGACTTCATCGACCGGGCGGCGGCTTCGGGCGCGCTGGTCCTCATCGGCGACCCGCAGCGCAGCTACTTCCCGAAAGGCCGCTTCACCGAGGTCGCCGAGTACCGGGTACCGGTGACACGCGAGCTCGAGGACGCCGAGATCAAGCTGACCCGCGTCTGGCGCCACGGCCGCGCCAGCTGACCACCGTCATTTGCCGCCGGCGCGCTGGCGCCGTTTCAGCCGCAGGATTCGCATCTCGCGGTCGTAGAGGATCTCGCCGCCCGGCACGCGGATGTCACGGACGAGTTCGAGCACGTGGCGGCTCGGCCCGGGCGTCAGCAGGCTCGTCGCGATGGCGCCAATCAGCCCCGCCGGGATGCCGAGCACGCCCGCGAGCCCGCCGTCGATGCCGATCCAGCGCGCCTCGCCGGCGATGATCGTCAACACCGCGACCGAGAAGCCGCTGATCACGCCCGCCATGGCGCCCAGCGCGTTGAGCCGCTTCCACCAGATCGACAGCACCAGCACGGGGAACGCCGCCGAGCCCGTGAGCCCCAGCGCCCACAGCATGAGGTCGAGCGGATCGGTCGGCGCCACCATGGCGATCAGCGCCCCGAGCAGCAGCGCTACGGCGAGCCCCAGGCGGCCGAGATCGACGCGCGCCCGCTCGCCATCGATCTCCCAGGTCAGCCCGTTGACCACGTCCTCGGACAGCATGTTGCCGAGCGTCACGGCCGCCGCCCCGGCTGCGGCGAGCGCCATAGCCAGCACGCCAGCATAGGCGAGGCTAAGCACGATCGGCGGCAGGCCCGCCGCGACGGGAAGCGCATAGATGACGCCGTCGCGGGCAAGCCCCACGCCCGCCGCGGTCAGCCGCCCGCCGGGAGCGTCGACCGAGGCCAGCCCGAGATCCGTGAGATGCTTGAGCCACGTCGGCACCACCGCCGCCGTGTGGCCCGTGAGGTCCATGATGTAGAAGCGCAGGAACCCGGCCACCGCCGACAGCGTCAGAAGCACCATGCCGAAGAAGAACGTTGCCCAGCCGATCGACTTGCGTGCCTCGTAGACCCCCGGGGCCGCCGCGACTCGCGGCAGCAGCCAGGGCGCCGAGGCGACGCCGGCCATGATCGTCAGGGTGGCGGCGACGAAGGCGGCCGCGCCTACGTTGCCGAACGGCTGCGCGAAGCGCTTGGCCATGCCCTGGATGCCCTCGCCCGGCAGGTCGAACGCCCACGGCGGGGCGAGGATGATCGGCATGCCCTGCAGCTGCTCGAAGCGGGTGAGCGAGCGCAAGGTCGGACCGTGGCTGAGCTGAGGGACCGGAAGATTGGTGAGGTAGACGCCGACGATGACGACCGGCACCAGCAGCGCCAGGAAGCCGGCGATGCCCTGCGCCACGGTGGTCCAGGTGAGGCCTCTGACCCCGCTTAGCCCCAAGGTCAAGGCAAGCACCAGCGCGATCGTCAGCGTCGAGGCCGCCAGCCCCCAGCCCGACAGCGCCGCCGCGGCCGATGCCCCGACCCGCAGCTCGGCCGAGAGCATGAGCAGCATCGGCACGCTCAGGATGCCGGCTGCCGTCAGACGGAGCAGGCGGCTGTCGAAGCGCCGTCCAAGATAGCTGGGGATCGTGTAGGCGCCGAACTTGCGGATGAACGGGGCCAGCAGCACCGACATCACGACGAAGCCGGCCAGCGCCCCGATCTCGATGCACAGCGCGTCGAAGCCGACGAGGAACAGCTCCCCCGCGATGGCCACCATGCCCGTGCTGCCGAGGGCCGTGAGCGCCAGCCCGAGACCGCCGTAGGCAGGTGGCACGCGGCGGCCCGCGGCGAAGAACTCCAGCGGCTCGCGCGTATAGGAGGCGATGCCGATGGCGGCATAGAGCACAATCGGCCCCAGCATCATGGCGAGCCGCACCGAGCCGGGCGCCATGCCGAGTTGCTCGAGCATCGCCAGCATCAGCACGAGGCCGGCGAAGGCGCTCGCAAAGATGCCGAAGTAGGTGCCGAGGCGGGGATTGACCAGCCGCGTCCGGGGCATGAAGGTCATGGGCGGTCAGTCTCGGAGTTGCAGGCACTCAGGTTGCAGGAGCTTCGGCGTCGGCCGCCGAAGGTCATGAGTCTTCGTGCGCCCCGTGCCAGTGGTCGATGGCATCCTGGCGGTTGACGAACGTCGCCACGGTCACCACGGCGATCAGCACCAAACCGTGGGCGGCGAGGAAGTACCCGAGCGGGAAGCCGAGGAACTTGCTGGCGTTGAGCTTGTCCGCGTAGAGCGGCAGAACGATGATCACGGCCAGGAACGGGACGAGGCTGGCCATCATCTGCCATTTCGTGTGCCGCCAGTAAGGCTTGCGTTCCTTGCGCTCGATCATCCGTTACCCCCGCGGTGCCCGCCCCGCGCCGCTCATCGTGTTCGCATTATTGTGGCGCCCGGGCTTGATCAAGCATACCCAAGTGGCCAAAATCGTGCCATGTGTCTCATCCGCGACAGTGGAAGCCCGCTCCGGTTGCCAGGGCCCGGTGTCGCAGCCAAGATCGAGCGATCGCCCCCGAGAGGCGCGCCGCGAGGAGGGAGTGAATGCCGGCAACGCGCCTGATCATCGTCGACGATCATCCTCTGTTCCGCGGCGCCTTGCATCAGGCGCTGAGCGCATCGTTCGCGCAAGCCGACATCCAGGAGGCGGGCTCCCTCGACGAGCTGACGGCGAAGCTCGCCGACGACAGCGAGGTCGACCTCGTCCTGCTCGACCTCAACATGCCGGGCGTCCAGGGCCTGTCCGGTCTCCTGTTCCTCCGCGCCCAACACCCCGAGGTCCCGGTCGTCATCGTCTCGGCCAGCGAGGACCCGGCCACCATCCGCCGCTGCATCGAGTTCGGCGCCTCGGGCTTCGTGCCCAAGTCCCAGCCGGTCGACCAGATCCGCTCCGCCGTCCGGGCCGTCCTCGACGGCCAGGTCTGGACGCCGAAGGACATCGATCTCTCCTCGGGCAAGGACAAGGATGCGAGCGACCTGCTCTCGCGTCTGTCGACGCTGACCCCGCAGCAGGTGCGCGTGCTCATGATGCTCGGCGAGGGCCTGCTCAATAAGCAGATCGCCTTCAAGCTCGGCGTCTCCGAGGCGACCATCAAGGCGCACGTCTCGGCGATCCTGCAAAAGCTCGGCGTCGACAGCCGCACCCAGGCGGTGATCGCGATCAACAAGATCGATACCGGAGACTGGCCCAAGGTCGGCGCCTGATCGCCGGCGCAAGCCGCCGCCCGTCACTCCGCCGCCGCCGCCCGCCGCTGCAGATACTGCGTCAGGAGCGCCCTGAGCGCCGCCGCCTTCAGCGGCTTTCTCAGCATGGCGAGGCCCATGCCCTTCACCTCGCGCATCACCTCAGCCGTGTGGTCGGCCGTGATGATCACCGCCGGAACCTCGATGCCCAGCGCCTCCCGCACGGCCTGCACGGCCTGCAGCCCGGTGCCCGCGTCGAGGTGATAGTCGGCCAGGATCGCATCGGGCACCATCCCGCCGCGCGTCACGATCTCGACGGCCTTCGCCGCGCTCGGCGCGGTGCCGACCCGGCATCCCCAATTCGTCAACAGCGCCTCCATGCCGGCCAGAACGGCCGGCTCGTTGTCGACGCAGAGAACCGTGCAGCCCGCAAGCGTTCCCGGCTGCGCCACGACCACGGTCTCCCCCGGTGCCTCCGCGCGCGGCACGCCCGCCGCCACCGTGACCGAGAACATGGACCCCCGTCCCGCCTCCGAGGTCAGCTTGACCGGTGCTCCGAGAATGCGACCGATGCGCTCCACGATCGAAAGTCCCAGTCCCACCCCGCGCACGTTGCTGCCCGAGCCCTCGAGACGCTGAAACTCCTTGAAGATGATCTCCTGCTTGTCGTTCGGGATGCCTGGCCCCGTGTCGACGACCTGGATCTCGAGCCGCCGTCCGCGATGGCGCGCGCCAACCAGCACGCTGCCCGTCCGCGTATACTTGATGGCGTTGGCCATGAGGTTCTGCAGCACGCGCCGCAGCAGGCGCCGGTCGGAGCGCACCCAGGCCTTCGTGGCAACGATCTTGAGCTTCAATCCCTTCTCGCGCGCCATGGGCTGGAACTCGATCTCGAGCTGTTCGAGCACCTCTTGCAGGCCGAAGTCGCTGATCTCCGGCTCCAGGCGCCCGGCGTCCATCCGCGAGATCTCGATCAGCGCCGAGAAGATCTCCTCGACCGCCGACAGCGCCGCGTCGACGTTGTGCGCAAGACGCTGCTCGGCGGGCGGCAGCGGCCGCTCGTTGAGGCTGGTGGCATAGAGGCGGGCCGCGTTGAGCGGCTGCAGGATGTCGTGGCTCGCCGCCGCGATGAACCGCGTCTTGTCGAGGTTGGCGGCGTCGGCCTTGGTCTTGGCGACGGCGAGCGCCGCGTTGGCCTCGGTCAGCTCCGCCGTACGCTCGTGCACGCGCCGCTCGAGCGTCTCGTTCACCTTCGCCAGCGCGCTCGCCGCCGCCATGCGGTCGGTGATGTCGGAATAGGTGGTCACGATGCCACCTTGCGGCATCGGGCTGGTCCGGATCTCGAGGATGCGCCCGCTGCCCGCGAGCCGCTCCTGGAACGTCTCCTTCGTCACGGCGAGCTTGGTCAGGCGGTCGGCGATCAGCCACTCGATGTCGCCGATACCGAAATCTCCGCGCTCGGCCATGACGCGCAGGCTGCGGTCGAGCGGCACGCCGACGCGGCCGAGCTCCGGCGGCAGGTCGAGAAGCTCGCGATACTGCCGGTTCCAGCAGATCAGCCGCATGTCCTTGTCGAGCACGCACAGCCCGTGCCGCACCTGGTCCAGCGCCGACTGCAGCAGGTCGCGGTTGTATTGCAGCGCCTCCGAGGCGTCGTCGAGCAGCTTCAGCGCCGACTGCCCCGACACGTTGCCGCGCCGGAGCAGCAGCGACAGCACCAGCCGCGAGGAGGCGGCCCCGATGGCGCTCGACAGAAGGTGCTCGGCGAAGCGGATCGTTGGCACGTCGGCTTCATGCCCGGCGACGAACGGCACCCCGCGGCCGGTGGCGAACTCGAGGAACGACCGCTCGGCGCGATCCGCCCCGAGGTAGCGGCCGACGGCCGCCTGCAGCTCGCCCGCGGTCACCGTGGTGCGCCACAGCCGGAACGACGGTCCGGCCGGGATGCGGGTCTGGTCGTCGTGGATGAAGAGGTGGGCTTGCAGCCGTTCGACCGGCTCGGGCGCGCGCAGCAGCGACACCGTGATGTACGTCACGAGGTTGACGCCCAGGCTCCACAGCACTCCGTGGGTGAGCGGCTCGAACTGCAGGAAGAACAAAGCCTGCGGCTTGACCAGAGCGAGCCCGAGCGGTCCCTCGTCGACGAAGGTGGACGGGATCCAGCCGGCCTTGGCGATCCACGGCAGCATCAGTGTGTAGCCCCACACCAGGATGCCGGCGCAGATCGCCGCGATGGCACCGGTCGAGGTCGCCTGCCGCCAGACCAGGCCGCCGAGGAACGCCGGCGCCAGCTGCGCGATGGCCGCGAACGAGATGAGGCCGATGGCGGCGAGCCCCTCGGTCTTGCCGAGCGCCTGGTAGAACGCATAGCCGAGCAGCAGCACGGCGATGATGGCGAGCCGCCGGATCATGAGCACGCCGGCCACCATGTCGGGCAGGCCGTGCGAGACGTCGACCGGGCCGTTCGTCCCCTGCGCGCGCCGCCTGAGCAGCAGCGGCACCACGAGGCCGTTGCAGATCATGATCGACAGCGCCACGGATTCGACGATGACCATGGCCGTCGCCGACGACAGGCCGCCGATGAAGGCGATGAGCGACATCGCCCGCGCGTCCACCGACATGGGCAGCGTCAGCACGTAGAAATCGGGATCGGCGAGTGGCGGCGGCAGCGTCATCAGGCCCGTCGCCGCAATCGGCACCACGAACAGATTGATCAGAACCAGATAGAGCGGAAACAGCCACGCCGCGCGCCGCACCTCGGTCTCCGAGCGGTTCTCCACCACCGCCACGTGGTACTGGCGCGGGATGAGGAGGATGCACACCGCCGACAGGAACGTGATGGTGAGCCACGTCCCGCCATTGAGCCCCTGCCCGAACATGCTCTGCAGCGACGGCACGGTCATCGCGCGCGACAGCAGCTCCGCCGGACCACCGCCGATGACCATGACCACGAACACCCCGATGCCGATGAAGGCAGCCAGCTTGACCAGCGACTCCGCGGCAATGGCGACGATGAGGCCGTGCTGGTGCTCGGTGGCGTCGATGTGGCGCGTGCCGAACAGCACCGCGAAGGCGATCAGCGCCAGCGTGATCAGCAGGGCCGTATCGAGATAGGCGAGGCTCGGCGCGCCGTTGGGAATGAGCTGCGCCCCGCCGAGCAGTGTCTCGATGGAGACCGAGATGGCCTTGAGTTGCAGGGCCACATAGGGCAGCATGCCGACGACGGCCACGACCGTGACCACGGCCGCCACCGCCTGGCTCTTGCCGTAGCGCGAGGCGAGGAAGTCGGCGACCGAGGTCAGGTTCTGGCTCTTCGCCACCCGCACGATGCGCAGGATGAGCGGCCACCCGATGGTGAACATCAGGATCGGGCCGAGGTAGACGGGGATGAAATCATAGCCGGAGCGCGACGCCAGGCCGACGCTGCCGAAGAACGTCCACGACGTGCAGTAGACCGCCAGCGACAGCGCATAGACGATCGGCCGGCCCGTGGTCTGCCCCGAGCGCGAAAGCATGATGCGGTCGCCAACCCACGCCAGCGCGAACAGCGCGCTGACGTAGCCGACGGCGACCGCGATGATGGACCAACCCTCGAACATTGCGGCGATGGCAGCTCACTCCGGGCCCGCCCGCCCGGCCGGTGGCGGCCGGAACGCGCGGAACGTCCGGCGGATTGTGCGACGGCCGCTCACGCTTGTCCAACCCCGCGCGACTGTACCTCTCACGGGAAATCAGCTTCCGGGCACGACGAATTGCTCCGCAGGGGCGATTAACCTAGTATCCGCCCGCGCCGCGCCGGCCCGAACACGTGCCGGGGAGCTTGGGCGGATCGGCGCGCCGCCGCTGACAGGGGGACAGAATGAGCATTTTGAGCGAGTTCCGCGAGTTCGCGATGAAGGGCAACGTCGTCGATCTCGCCATCGGCGTGATCATGGGCGCGGCCTTCGCGCCGATTGTGGCGACGCTGACCGACAACATCATCATGCCGCCGATCGGCTATCTCCTGGCGGGCATCGACTTTGGCAACCTCAAGGCGGTTCTGCCGACGCCCACGGGTAATGGCGTCGAGATCAAGTACGGCCTGTTCATCAACGCCGTGATCAAGTTCATGATCACCGCCTTCGCGATCTTCCTGCTCGTCAAGGCCATGAATACGGCCAAGAAGCGGTTCGAGAAGCAGGAGGCCGCCGCTCCCGCCACCCCGCCTCCGCCGGCACCGAGCGAGATCTACCTCAAGGAGATCCGCGACCTGCTCGCCAAGAAGGCGTAGCGTGCGCACCGGCGGCCCCTGGGTGGGCCGCCGGCCTTCCTCTTCTCACGCTCTCTTCACGAGCAGCTGCCACCGCCGAGCATGCAGAACTTGGCGCAATGGGGGTGGCACATCTTGACGGCGCCCTTATCGAACATGCCGCCGTCGGCGCGCGCGGCGTCCGCGAGCGTCGCGCCCATCTCGAACTCCGGCTGATCGGGCAGCAGCGTGCACGGAACCACCACCGGCCGCTCCGCTCCCTTGCGTTTGATGACCATCCGCGACGTGCTGCACATGACGTCGCGCGGCTGCTTGTTCAGGATGCCCCAGCAGCGCGTCGTGATCTCGGGCACCTCCGTCTTGCCGTCCATCTCCGGAAAGATCACCAGCTCGGAGCGGCTCGACGCGTCCACCGGCCAGCCCTTTTCCGCGAACAGGCGTCCGTAGCCGGCGCGCGCCTCGGCCTCGCTCTCGCCCCAGCAGCTGCGCCCCGCGATGGCGATCCGGAAGCCGTTGCCGGCAAGCCAGTCGACACCTTCTATCGTCCTCGCCCAGCTTCCCGGGCCCCGCTCGACCTCATGCAGCGCCTCGGTGTGATGATCGACGCTCACCCGGAACGTGAGCCTGGACGCGTGCTCGGCGCCGAGCGCCAGCAGCCGCTGCTTGATGCCGGGGCGCTGCATAGGCTGCATCGCGTTGGTCAGCACGAGCGCCTCGAAACCCCGCCCCAAGGCATCGGCCAGCATGTCGGGGAGCGCGGCGTTGAGGAACGGCTCGCCCCCCGTGAAGCCGATCTCGCACGTCCCGAGCGCCTGCGCCTCGTCGAGGAACGCCCGCACCTCGCTGGCGGACAGGTAGACGAGCCGGTCATTCGTGGGGCTGGAGTCGATGTAGCAATTACGGCACGTGATGTTGCACAGCGAGCCGGTGTTGATCCACAGCGTCTCCAGCTCGATCAGCGGCACGCTGGCGCGCCTCTCCCCCTTGGCCGTCCAGTCCGGATGCTCGAACTTCTCCCGCGCCGGTAGGGGCGGTGCGGTACTGCCTGCAAGGCTCACGGATTATTTCCTCCGGCTCGTGTCGTCGAGGGTTGTACGCAGCGCCCGCGCGGAAGATTACACCCGGGCCGGCCACCACCGAAGTTGAAACCCGACCTCCACATTAGTTGCAAAGAAGCAACAAGCAATCGGAGGCTGGACACATCGCGGCGGCGCACAATCCTGCCGTCAGAGATCAACGAAGCACGCCAAGTATCTATTTAACAATCGAATTTATCTCTGACACGGAGATTCAGATATTTGCAATGTCGCCGCAAGTGTGCAAATCTTTACGTCTATCAAGTATGACACTATCGCGCTCGAAACGAACTGGAGCGGCAAATGAATGACCTTCCATCCAACCCTGAATCCTCAGGAAATACACCGATGCAAGGCTCAGCACGTTCGTCGGAGGGACAATCGATGAGCAATAACGCGCTTACCGTGGCGACCGCGGCCGCCCAATTGAACCACGCTCTGGGCGATCCCGTCCCGGAGAAGGCCATCGGCTTCTTCGCCGGACTGTGGGCCTTCGTCGTGTCGTTCGCCAAGACGCTCTGGGAGTCGGTCCTGTCGGCCTGGAAGCCGGCCAACTACCTGGCCCTGATTGCATTCTTCCTCGCCGGCGTGGCCCTTTCGGATTTCACGCTGCGCTACGTGCGCGTCTTCAGCGTTCTCGCCGTCGTGCTCGTCGGCTTGCTCTTCATCTCCATGGTGATGAAGAAGACCAACCGCTGACCTGGGTCTTCCCGAGGCAGCGCCAGCACGCGGCCGGGCGCCGGATGCAACTCGCGCATTCCGGCTGGGCAGGATCGTACAATTCCGCTGCGCGGCATCCGTCTCGTGCGAGGGGGCATGGGGCGGTCCGCCGGACGGCAGTGCTGCTGCATGCTCGAAGCCGATGTGGGCGCCTGCAATTTGGAGCGGGCGATGGGAATCGAACCCACGACATACAGCTTGGGAAGCTGTCGTTCTACCACTGAACTACGCCCGCGATCCGGCCGGGGCCGGGGAGAGATGACTAGCGCGCCCAGCGGGGCTTGTGAAGAGGCGTTCCGGCCAGACGATCGCTTCCGATCATGCTCGATTGGGTCTGGCCAGGCCCCCCGCGATCACCCCTCCAGCGGCTTCAAGCCGGCCGCCAGCATCCTCTCGCGCACGCGCTCACGATACCGCTGTGCGCGCACCTCTCCTCGCGGCAGGCAGCACGGACAATCGCAGAGACGCATCGGCAGGTTCTTCGCGGCGGGCCAGTAGCGCCAGCCGATGGCTTTGGGCAGCACCCGCCAGCGCACGATCTCGGACGCCTCGATCCGCCGCGGCAGCATGATCTCGTAGCCGCGCGGATCGGGCGCCGCACGCACCAGTCCCACCGCCTCTGCGGCGGTCGAGAGCAGCGCCTCATTGGAGAAATGACGCACGTAGACCGGCTCACCGTCATCGACGCGAAAGGTGAACGCGGCGAGCGTCGACCGCCCCCAGCGCTTGAGCTCCCGCGCCCAGGAATGCGTCAGCGTATAGCTGTCGAGGACAGGGAACGCCCACACCACCCGGTCGTGCTCGGGATGGCCTTTCGGGTCCGGCCGCCACCGAGTCGCCCGGATGCCGCGGCGGGCGATGTCGCGAGCCTCGTTCTCCGGCGCGATGTGCACGAGAAGCGGCAAGGAATGGTGCTCGTCCGAGGTCTAGGTGAATGCAGCAGAGTTTGCCTCGGCGATCCGATCCTCACAATACTTCACGAACGCCGCTTCATCGTTGAGGCTGGCGAATGCCGATCTGGAAACCATGATGCCCGCAACCGCATCCGTCCAGAGGACGATGATCCGCTTGTGAATGCTGACACTCTGAAGCAGCCGCCAACTATAGGTCGTCACCCGATGTGGACTTGATGTCTCTAGATCATTTTGGCGCGCAAAGAGACGGCGTTCGCCCAACGCGCCGCCTTCCTGCCGCAACCCTTTGGATAGCGTTCTCGCTGCTGCTCTCTGCCAGAGCAGAACGTAGGCGTAGAGCAGAAGCACCGTTGCGGCAGCACCAACCTCCATCGAGTGCCCGTCGAACTCGCACGACAGACACAATGGGGCGGTCTTGGCCACAGCGATCGGTATCAAGCCCAGCCCGAGCATCCAGAGAAAAACACCCTGGGAACGCCGCTTACCGGCGAGCAGCACAAATTCACTATAGTCGTCGCTCGTCAGCAGGTACTTCACGTCGAACTGGTCGGGCATTTTATCCGGGGCTCGATCCGCAATGTCCCCGAGCCTGCCAGAACACGTTTAACGGTTCGTCAACTGGACGCCTGGAAGTCGATGGGGCCCCTACTTCCACTCGACCTTGAGGATCTCGAACGAGCGCGGACCCTTGGGCGTCGTGACCTCGCAGGTCTCGCCCTTCGACTTGCCGATCAGGCCGCGCGCGATCGGCGACGAGATCGAGATCTTGCCCTCGCGCAGGTTGGCCTCGAAGTCACCGACGATCTTGTATTTGACCTTCTCCTCGGTGTCCTCGTCGACCAGCGTCACGGTCGCGCCGAACTTCACCGTGCTCCCGGAAAGCTTTGTGGTATCAACGACATCGGCCCGACTGATGCGATCCTCGAGCTCGGCCACCTTGGCCTCGTTGAGCCCCTGGGCCTCCTTGGCGGCGTGGTATTCGGCGTTCTCCGACAGATCCCCATGGGCGCGCGCCTCGGCGATCGCCGCGATGATGCGCGGACGCTCCTCGGACTTGAGCCGATGCAACTCCTCCTCGAGCTTCTTCAAGCCCTCGATGGTCATCGGCACCCGATCCATGGACATCTCTAACGTCTCCTCGTTGGCCCGGCGCTCGGCCGGGGCCTGAAACCACAGTCTCGGTCGGTTGAGGGGCAATGATCGAGCGGGGCCAGCTAGCCTGTCCGGTAGCCGGCCCTCATGTCAAGATGGTCGGCCCACATAGCTCTGTAGCGGCGCCACCTTGACGATATCGGCCTTCAGCGCCTTGATCGCCCGCGTGACCGCCACCGCGCCCGCCAGGGTTGTATAGTACGGGATGTGGTGCAGCAGGGCCGTCCGGCGGATATCCTTGCTGTCCGCAAGCGCCTTGGCGCCTTCGGTGGTGTTGAACACCAGCGCCACGTCCCCGTTCTTCATCGCGTCCACGATGTGCGGCCGGCCCTCGAGAACCTTGTTGACGACCTCGCAGGTGACCCCGTTGGCCTCCAGGTGGCGCTTGGTGCCGCGCGTGGCGATGATCTTGAAGCCCATAGCCTGCAGCTCCTTCAAGGGCGCCACGACCTTGTCCTTGTCACTCTCTTTCACCGACACGAACACCGTCCCGGACTTGGGCAGCGGCTGCCCGGCGCCGATCTGGCTCTTGCCGAACGCCATGGCGAAGTCGCGGTCGATGCCCATGACCTCTCCGGTCGAGCGCATCTCCGGCCCGAGCACGGGGTCGACGCCCGGGAAGCGGGCGAACGGGAACACGGCCTCTTTCACCGCGATGTGGTCGAGCTTGGCCGGCGCCGGGCCGAACACCTTGAGCGGCCGCCCGGCCATCACCTGCGCCGCGATCGCCGCCACCGGCCGCCCGATCACCTTGGCCACGAACGGCACCGTACGCGACGCGCGCGGGTTGACCTCGAGGATGTAGACCTCCCCGTCCTTGATCGCGAACTGCACGTTCATGAGGCCGACGACTTCCAGCGCGATGGCCAGCTCACGGGCCTGCCGCTCCAGCTCGCGGATGGTGTCCGGCGAGAGCGAGTGCGGCGGCAGTGAGCAGGCGCTGTCGCCGGAGTGAATGCCGGCTTCCTCGATATGTTCCATGACGCCGGCGATCATCGTGTCGGTGCCGTCGGCGAGACAGTCGACGTCGACCTCGACGGCGTCGGTGAGATAGCGGTCGATGAGCAGCGGCCGCTTGTCCGAGACCACGAGCTCGGACGGCTTGTCGAGCGTCGCCGACAGCCGGGCGACGTAGCGGTCGATCTCGCCACCGTCGTGCACGATCTCCATGGCCCGCCCGCCGAGCACGTAGCTCGGCCGGATGACCACCGGATAGCCGATGCGATCGGCGACGGCGCGCGCTTCTCCGGGCGCCCGCGCGATGCCGCTCTCCGGCTGGCGAAGCCCGAGCTTCTCGATCAGCGCCTTGAAGCGGTCGCGGTCCTCGGCGAGGTCGATCGCCTCCGGAGACGTGCCGAGGATCGGCACGCCGGCGGCCTCGAGAGCCGCAGCGAGCTTGAGCGGTGTCTGGCCGCCGAACTGCACGATGACGCCCTTGACCATCCCGCGCGACTTCTCGCGCCCGATGACCTCGAGCACGTCCTCCGCCGTGAGCGGCTCGAAATACAGCCGGTCGGAGGTGTCGTAGTCGGTCGAGACCGTCTCCGGGTTGCAGTTGATCATGATGGTCTCGAAGCCCGCCTTCGTCAGTGCGAAGCAGGCGTGGCAGCAGCAGTAGTCGAACTCGATGCCCTGCCCGATGCGGTTCGGACCACCGCCGAGAATGATGATCTTCTCGCGGTCGGACGGCGCCGCCTCGCACACGGGCTCGCTGACGAGGCCGCTCTCGTAGGTCGAGTACATGTAGGCGGTCGGCGAGGCGAACTCGGCAGCGCAGGTATCGATGCGCTTGAACACGGGCACGACGCCGAGCGCCTTGCGCTGCGCGCGGACCTCGGCCTCGGTCTTGCGCGCCAGCACGGCGAGGCGGGCATCCGAGAAGCCGGCGGCTTTCAGCTTGCGCATGTGAGCCGCCGAGGTCGGCAGCCCGTGCGCTTTGACGCGCGCCTCGAGGTCGGTGATCTCCTTGATCCGGGAGAGGAACCACGGATCGATCTTGCAGAAGGCATGCACCGTCTCGAGGTCGACGCCGAGCCGGATCGCCTGCGCCACCTTGAGCAGCCGGTCGGGCGTCGGCTGCGACAGCGCCGCGCGGATGACGTTCTTGTCGTCGCCCTGCCCCAGCCCTTCGAGCACGATGTCGTCGAGGCCGGTGAGCCCCGTCTCCATCGACCGCAGCGCCTTCTGCAGGCTTTCGGCGAACGTGCGCCCGATGGCCATCGCCTCGCCCACCGACTTCATCGAAGTGGTCAGCGTCGGGTCGGCGCCGGCGAACTTCTCGAACGCGAAGCGCGGGATCTTGGTGACGACGTAGTCGATGGTCGGCTCGAACGAGGCCGGCGTGGCGCCGCCCGTGATGTCGTTCTCGAGCTCGTCCAGCGTGTAGCCGACGGCGAGCTTGGCCGCGACCTTGGCAATCGGGAAGCCGGTGGCCTTCGAGGCGAGCGCCGAGGACCGCGACACGCGCGGGTTCATCTCGATGACGACCAGGCGTCCGTCGGCCGGGTTGACCGCGAACTGGACGTTGGAGCCGCCCGTCTCGACGCCGATCTCGCGCAGCACCGCCAGCGAGGCGTCGCGCATGATCTGGTATTCCTTGTCGGTCAGCGTCAGCGCCGGGGCGACGGTGATCGAATCGCCCGTGTGGACGCCCATCGGGTCGATGTTCTCGATCGAGCAGACGATGATGCAGTTGTCCGCCCGGTCGCGGACCACCTCCATCTCGAACTCCTTCCAGCCGAGCACGCTCTCTTCCACGAGCACCTGCGTGGTCGGCGAGGCGTCGAGCCCGCGCTCGACGATCTCGAAAAACTCCTCACGGTTGTAGGCAATACCGCCGCCGGTGCCGCCGAGCGTGAACGACGGCCGGATGATGGCCGGCAGGCCGACCAGCTCCAGCGCCGCCGCCGCCTCCATGCGGTTGTGCGCCATCATCGAGCGCGGCGTCTCGAGCCCGATGCGGCGCATGGCGTCGCGGAACAGCTGCCGGTCCTCGGCCTTGTCGATCGCCTCGGCGTTGGCGCCGATCAGCTCGACGCCCAGCGCCGACAGCACGCCTTGCTTATGCAGCGCGAGCGCCGTGTTGAGCGCCGTCTGCCCGCCCATGGTGGGCAGCACGACGAGCTTGTCGTCCGGGCGCGCCTCGCGCTCCGCGGCGATGATCTTGGCCACGATCTCGGGCGTGATCGGCTCGATGTAGGTCGCATCCGCCAGCTCGGGATCGGTCATGATCGTCGCCGGGTTCGAGTTGACCAGGACGATGCGATAGCCCTCGGCTTTCAAAGCCTTGCAGGCCTGCGTCCCGGAGTAGTCGAACTCGCAGGCCTGACCGATCACGATCGGCCCCGCCCCGATGATGAGGATGGACTTGATGTCAGTACGTTTTGGCATGGCGGGAGGGTTCTAGTGCAGCGCGGCACGTTTGGCTATAGGCCTTGGGCGACGGACGCAACCCTCCCAAGTCCCCGCGGCGGCGCTCCCCTGGCCCGCGGCACCGCCTTGTGCGCCGGTTCCGGCGCGCCGGTCCCTGCAAGGGGGGACCTTCCTCCCCGAGATAGGCGCGCCGTGAAAAGCGTCAGGTGTGAAGCGTCAGCGATATCCCCGGCCGTTCCATCCGCTGGCGCCACTCATCCAGGAATTGCTTGGACACAAGTCTGACGTGCGAGTTTCAACCGGCCAATGGACACCTGAAAGCTGCGCTGAAATCATCGCCGCGTCCCGGATACACCAGAAAGTGCTGCAACCAACCGGCACACTCAGGGATTGTTTCGCCCTTTCAGCCGGCTGCAGCATCCGGCTGCGACGACCAAGGTTGCCACGCCACTCATTGGGCGAGCCAATCGCGGCAAATCGCCCAATCCGTGAATTTTCCTTTACAGATTCACTCTCCACCGCCCAAGAAAAAATGCATTGTCTTGGCTGAACCCTCTTGCAAAATCAAAAGAACTCCAATAATCCTACTTCAGGCGCTGTGGCCCGCGGCGCATCCACCGACAATCTAGACCAATGGAGAAGACGTCCGATGTCTCGGATCAATATCGACAAGATGTCCTATCGTGAGCTGCTCGACCTTCAGGGCGCCGTTGCCGCGGCAATCGTGTCGCGCAAGGAGGAGGAAAAGGCGGATCTCAAGCGCAAAATGGCCGAGCTCGCCGATCAGTCCGGCTTTGCCATGGACGAGCTGTTTGGCGCCCGGCGCGGCCGCAAGGCTTCGGCCGGTGGCTCCGCCGTCAAGTATCGCAATCCGAAGGACGCTTCGCAGACCTGGACCGGCCGCGGCCGCAAGCCGAATTGGCTCGTCGAGGCGCTGAAGAAGGGCCAGAAGATCGATAGCTTCCTCGCTGCCTGAAATTATCGTCTTCCCGAACGAACGAGGGCGCATCATCTGATGCGCCCTTCGTTTTTTAGCACACCGCTGCGATTTCAGCTCTCGCGCCGCGGCAAATCGCCCGGCAAGCGCCCGATCGCCGGAATGCCGGCGATGATCTCCACGCCGCGCCCCTGCCCCTCCCGGATCTCTATCGTGCCGCCGACCGCGGCTACGCGCTCCTGCATTCCCGTCAGGCCGAAGCTCGCCCGATCAGGCTTTCGCATTCCCGCGCCGTCGTCGTGAACGCGCACGAGGATCATTCCCGCGGTCTTGCTGTCCGCGGCGGAGGACGGAGTACCAGGCATTCCCGCCGGCGCCACCTCGAAGCCGATCCGCTTTGCGCCTGAATGCCGGTAGGCATTGGTCAGACCTTCCTGCACGACACGATAGATCGTCAGCTCCACGCTTTCGCTGAGCCTTTCGAGGCCGGTGACGCGCCCATCCAGAACGACGTCCGGCCGCTCCTTTCGCCAGCCGGCCGCGAGATTGCCGAGCGCCTCGGCGAGCCCGAATTGAGACAGCGTCACCGGCCGCAAGCGCTCCAGAACGCGCCGGTTGGTGCGCTGGATGGCCTCGATCTGCTCGACCAGCGTCGCGCTACCCTGGACCAGGCGCGTCGTATCGGGCGAAGCCTTCCGGCTTTCCTGGCCGAGCGCGGCCGCCGCCGCCCGCAGCGTGAACAAATGCGGCCCGAGCTCGTCGTGAAGCTCGTGCGCCAGCTCCTTGCGCTCGGCGTCCTGAATGTCGAGCATGCGCTCCGTGAGCCGCGAATTACGGGTACGCTCCCGCCCGAGCGCGGAAGCCAGCGCATTGAGTTTCGCCCCGATCGCCGCGATTTCGGGCGGCCCGGCCTCCGGCACGCGCACCAGGTAATTCCCTTCCTCGAGTTTCGAAAGCGCTTCGCCGAGATGGATGACGGGATCCACGGCCCTTTTCACGATGAGACTGGCGAGCCCGATCGTCATCGCGGCCAGCAGCGCGCCGTAGATCACCAGCTCCTGGGTGGATTCCCAAATCTCGCGGATTTCATCCGACGACTTGGACGAGATGACGAGATCACCGTAATTCATCCCGTCGACGTCCACCGGCAGCCGCGCCACCATGCGTGGTTGCCCGATCAGCCGCTGAAACCACGGTGGCACGTTGCTGCTATCCACTTTCGCGCGTTGTCCCGGTTCCGCCGAAGCACCTCCGCGCGTGAGCACGATTTCGACGTGGCGCAAATCCTTGAGACCGTCGATCAGTGTTCCAAGCCCGGCCGCGGGATCGCGCATGCCTTTGAGGCTGTCGACCGCCGTCTCGACGAACTCCTTCGAGAGGCGCATGATGCTTTCATTCTCCGCCCTGATGCGCGGTCCCGCCTTCAGGATTGTCGTCGCGATGATCGCGCCGAGCGCCGCCGCCACCACCAGCGTGATGGCCAGATTGAGCCGGAGTTGAATGGACATCGCCGCTGCTCACGAAGCTTTCAATGGCCGCCGCCACGGCGGCGTTCTATTCGTCCGGAGGCAACACCATAACGGCGTCCGGCGGCCAGTGTTGCGTCACTGACGCTTGGTCCCCGGTTGCCGCTCAGTGGTCTGCCAAGCGTCAGTGACAAGAGCAACACTCGGATCACTAGGGTTGCTAGTGTTCCTAATGTCTCCGACATTTGCTCTGAACCTGGCCGCAGAGGAAAGCAAATGCCTGAGACGGAACACTAGGAGCAAAGGAACGGTATTCCGGTGAGAATTCTCGTCGTCGACGATCATCCGATCGTGATCTCCGGCGTGCGCCTCGTTCTCGGTGACGATGCTGCAGCCGAGCTCATCGACGCCCGCACCTCCGCCGAGGGCTTCCAGGCGTTCATCGGGCGGCAACCTGACGTCGCCATCGTCGACATCAATCTCCCGGACCTGTCGGGATTCGAGCTGACGCGCCGCATATTGGCCCACGATCCCGCCGCTCGCGTCATCATGTTCTCGATGAACGACGAGCCGGCATTCGTGCTTCGCGCGCTCGAATGCGGCGCCAAGGGCTATGTCAGCAAGAATGACGATCCGGCCGATTTTCGCGCCGCCATTCTGGAGGTCGCCGCGGGGGGCTCATGGCTCTCCCCCGACCGCGCCGACCGCATCGAGGCCCTGCGCCGCTCCCCCGCTGCCGCGCCGAGCCTGACGAGCCGCGAGCGCGAGATCCTGCGCCTCCTGGCCAAGGGCGAGAGCATGCAGGAGATCGCCGACCTGCTCGACGTCTCCTACAAGACGGTCGCGGCGACCTGCGCCGCCATGCGCCAGAAGCTCGATGCCCGCACCCCGGTCGAGCTCGTCCGCATCGCGCTCGAGCAAGGCTACGTCTGAGCGGCGGTCCGCCGGGCTACTCGGCCGCGGTGAGCTTCTTCATCGCCGCCGAGAGCTTGTGGCGGACCCGGTGCCAGCCCTTCGAGCCCTCGCTGGTCATCCAGTTCATCTGCAGCGAGCGCCGCTGCCCCTCGAACGGGTGGTGCCCGTGCCACGAGTTGTCGGCGCGCTTGAAGACCAACAGCGTGCCGTTGTCCGGCGGCACCTCGGCCACGTAGTCGTCGACGTCACGGCCGTTGCGCAGGATGCGCAGACGCCCGCCCGGCTGCTGCCAGTTGTCGTTGAGATAGAGCAGGACGGTAATGATCTTGTCCTTGCTGTCGGTGTGGATCTGGCCGTCCTTGGCGCGCGTGTAGCCCCGGAGCGAGTACATCTTCGGCCGCCCGGAGAGATCGACGTCGAACTTGTCCTCGATCAGCGTCTCGAACTCGGCGCCGTCGAGCTCGTCGATCACCCCCTTGATGGCCATGCTCTCGGTCAGGCTCTCGATCGGGAACGAGCCGCCCTGCTCGATCCTCGGATAGGTGGAGTTGATGGCCTTGACCGTATCGGAGTCGATGAAGCCGGGAACCATGACCCACTGATAGGGGTCCGTCCTGACCTCGGCGGAGCGCAGCTTGTCCAGGTTGAGAAGCGCCATGGTCCCTCGTCCGTTGCTCGAGCCACTCGCGAGGCGCGCCGACGCCCCCCTCCCCTTCACCGCGACATCAGGCCCGGGATCATCGACGCCCGCCGGAGCCAGCGCCGTTCGATCTCGGCCGCGATCGCCGCGGCGGAATCGAGAGGTTTGTAGCTCCAAGACGGAAGTTGATCCAGCGTCTCGGGTAAAGGACGGGTAGCGCCGTGACGCTCGAGGGCGGCGTGGAACCGGCGGAACTTGTCCGAGCCGCGCGAGGGATGGAACACGTAAACAGGCTTTCCCGTGGCGCAAGCCTCGCCCGTCATGTTGACGCTGTCGGCCGTCACCACCAGCGCGTCGGCGTTGGCGAGGAACTCCGGGTAGGGATTGGCGCCCTCACCTGTCCACAGAATTCTGGGGGCATCACGGGTCGCCTGGTCGACGCGCGCGATCAGCCGCGGGTGCGTCCGCCGCGACGGTGTGATCAGGAAGCTCGCCCCGAGCGACGCCAGCGACTTGAGCGCGGCTTCGATCCGCTCGTCGTCGGCGTCGGTGAACTTGTAGACGGCGTTCTTGCCGCCGAGCACCACCGCGATGCGCGGCTGCGGCAGGGCGGTGATGGCTGCCGGCGGCGCGGCCCGCAAAGCTGCCAGACGAGCGGCGGTGAAGCTGTGCGGCGCGGTCAGCGTCGTCAGCACGTTGGCGCCACGCCGCTTGTCATGCTCCGGCACCCAGATGAGGTCGGCCGTCGCCGGCCCGGTCTTGGGATCCTGCAGCACGACCGTGAATGTCGCCGCCCCCGCCGCGCGCCGGATGGCACGGATGTAGGGGATGCTGGCGCGGCCCGTGGCGATGGCCACAGCCGGCCAGGGCGGCGAGAAGGCCGAGCCCGGACGCCCAGGCCGCTCGTTGGGCGCGACCGGCCCCCAGGGCGCCGTGAGCCTCCACAGACCGCGCGGCATCACCCGCTTCATCTCGTAATGGAGACCGAGCGCGTCGGCGACGCCGCGCGCCTGCACGTCCATTCCGGCCTTGCCGTCGGTAATGATCCAGCCGCTGCACCCTGTGAGCGGCTTATGCGTCTCGTGTTGCATGCCGCCCGTTTGCCCCCTCCAGCGAATCTTGTCGAGGGGGTCGAATGCCGCCGCCGCTGCGACGTTGGGAGGAAACCACCGGGCGGCCGAACATCGCGCAATAAAAGGAATGCGGATGAGCCAACGGGTTTGCTACTATTGCACAAACAGTCTCACCCATCGGCCCGCATGTCCCACCAGCTCGACGCGATCGACTGGCGAATCCTCAAGGAGCTCGCCGCCGACGCCCGCATCACCAACAAGGCGCTCGCCGCCAAGATCGGCCTCTCGCCGCCGCCGTGCCTGCGCCGCGTCCGCGCCCTGGAGAGCGCCGGGCTGATCACCGGCTACACGGCGCTCCTCGACGAGCCGGCGCTCGGCTTCACGCTGACGGCCTTCGTCATGGTCCGCCTGCACGCCCAGGCCGAGGCCGACCTGCGCGCCTTCGAGAACCGCGTGCTCGGCTGGCCGCTGGTCCGCGAGGCCCACATGCTGTCCGGAGAGACAGACTACCTGCTGCACTGCGTGGCCCCAGATCTGACGGCCTTTCAGCGCTTCATCCTCGACGAGGTGACGGCGGCGCCGAATGTCGCGAGCGTCAAGACGAGCCTCGCCATCCGCCGCGCCAAGCGCGAGCCCGGACTGCCTCCGAAAGCCGCCTGATACCGAGCCACATAAGTTCTGACTTGTGCGGCGAGGTATCTGCGCGCGGGGTTGGCGGGGCGGCCGCGCGCAAAGAAAAGAAAAATACCGGCCAGCCGGCCGATGAGGCACAAGTCGATACTTCGGCTGGCCGGTATGAGACCTTTCACGGCCCCGGCAGCAACGCGCTCGACCGGCCCCTGACCCAGGTGACGACCAGCCCGATCCACTCCTTGGCGGCGACGTCGGTCCGCTCGAGACCGTGCGGCATCCGGCCTTGCACGCTGAGCAGATCACCGCGGCCGAGCGTCCGGAAGTCCACCGGATAGGCAATGACGTCGAAGCCGGCGGCGCGGAACACGCCGACCGAGCGCGGCATGTGATAGGCCGACGTGACCAGCACGAAGCGCTCGCCCGGCCTGGGCTTGACGAGGTCGCGCGTGAAATCCGCGTTCTCGACCGTGTTCCGCGATTTGGATTCGATGACCACCCGCTCCTTGGCCAGCCCCATGTCGGCGAAGTAGGCGGCGACCGCCGCGCCCGCGTCCTCGCCCCCGAAGAGCGTACCGACACCGCCAGTGAAGACGACGAGCGCGTCGGGAAGCTTGCGGGCGAGCCGGACGCCCTCCGTCAGGCGATCCGCCGCCTCGTTGACGGCGAGACCGCCCCGCCACGCGCTGACGGTGCCCTCCTCGAAGCCGCCGAGGATGATGATTCCGCGCACTCCGCCGGCCGGCGGCTCCGGCATGCGCGTCCCGAACCGCTCCTCGAGCGGCAGCAGCAGGGCCGTGCCGACGGGCAGGAAGCCGGCGATGGCGAGATAGGCCACCCCGGCGATGGCGAGCCGCCGCCCGGAGCGGACCCGGCGCTTGGACGCCATGAGAGACAGTCCCGCCGCCAGCGCCACCAGCGCGAGGCTCGACGGCAGCAGGAAGAAGAAGACGATCTTGGAGAGCTCGAAGTACACGCGGGCCGCTATTCCGCCGCCATCCGCACGTCGGCCGCCCGCGCCCCCTCCATGATCGCCGCCACGCCCATGCCGCCGGCCGTGCAGATGGAGATGAGACCGCGCCCACCACCCTTCTCCGACAGCAGCTTGGCGAGATTGGCGACGATGCGCGCCCCCGTCGCCGCGAAGGGATGGCCGACGGCGATCGAGGAGCCCTTGACGTTGAGCTTCGACCGGTCGATGGCTCCGAGCGGCGTGTCGCGGCCGAGCACGCGCTTGCAGTAGGCTGGGTCCTCCCACGCCTTCAGCGTCGCCAGAACCTGAGCCGCGAACGCCTCGTGGATCTCGTAGAAATCGAAGTCCTGCAGCGTCAGCCCCGCCCGCTCGAGCAGCCGCGAGACGGCGATCGTCGGCGCCATCAGCAGCCCCTCGCCGGCCACGAAGTCATTGGCCGCCGTCTGGAACTCGCCGAGATAGGCGAGCACCGGCAGACCGCGCTTGGCCGCCCAGGCTTCCGACGCCAGCAGCACGCACGCCGCGCCGTCCGTTAGCGGCGTCGAGTTGGCGGCCGTCAGCGTGCCGCGCTCCGACTTGTCGAACGCGTTCTTGAGCGTCGCCAGCTTCTCGAGACTGACGTCCTCGCGGATGTTGTTGTCGCGGAACACACCCGCGCACGGCACCACGAGGTCGTCCATGTAGCCCGAGCGGTAGGCCTCGGCCGCCTTGCGGTGGCTCTCCGCCGCCAGCTTGTCCTGCTCCTCGCGCGTGACGTGCCACTCCTGCGCCATCAGCTCGCAATGCTGGCCCATCGACAGCCCCGTGCGCGGCTCGCTCGTGGACGGTGGCTGCGGCGCCAGCTCGCGCGCCTTGAAACCCTTGAGCACCGACAGCTTGCCCAGCGCCGTCCTCTGCTGCGGGATCTGGGCCAGCCGCTGCGCGAACTTCTTCGAGAACACGATCGGCGGGTCGGACGTGGTGTCGGTCCCAGCGGCGATGCCGCACTCGATATGCCCGGCGGCGATCTTGGCGGCGATGCCCATCGCGGCCTGCAGGCTGGTGCCGCAGGCCTGCATCATCGTGATCCCGGGGGTCGAGGGAGCGAGCTTCGTCCCGAGCACCGCCTCGCGGGCGAGGTTCCAATCGCGCGAGTGCGTGACCACGGCGCCGCCCACCACCTCGTCGATGTGCGCCCCCTTGAGGTTGTAGCGCTCGACGAGGCCGTTCAGCACGGCGGTCAGCATGTCGAGGTTGGTGAGATCGGCGTAGAAGGTGTTCGACCGGCAGAAGGGAATGCGCACGCCGCCCACGACGGCCACGCGGCGGACATTCTGCGTCATGCTGCCTCCTGGCGATTGAGCGGCCCGGCCGGACCGGCGCATCGAGCCGCACCACCGCCCTACGATGATCTGCGAGCCAAGGTGCGGACACGCATCGAACATGTAACGCTTCGGGCCCGCGAAGACGAGTCCGCCGGCCCGCTAGCGTTTATCTGTACTGTCTTAGCCGCCCGCTCAGCCGGTGGCGAGATAGCCGCGCATGGCCGAGACCTCCATCTCGACCTCCGCGATGTGGTGCTTGACCACGTCGCCGATCGAGATGATCCCGACCAGCGCCTCGTCCTCGTCGAGCACCGGCAGGTGCCGGAACCGGCCCTGGGTCATCATGCCCATCAGCTCGTCCAGCGTCGTGTTCTCGGGGCAGGCGATGACGGTCCGTGTCATGGCCTCCGCGACCGGCAGGGCCAGCGCACCCGCGCCGCGCTCGGCGATGACGCGGATGACGTCACGCTCGGAGATGATGCCGGCAACCCGGCCCTTGTCGCCGACGATGACGATCGCGCCGATCTTCTTGGACGCGAGCTTCGTGCACACGTCGAGCAGGGTTGCGTCGGGGCGGGCAGTGGTAACGGCTCGACCCTTGGCCTTGAGGATAGTCGCTACGTTCATGGCGCCGCTCTCCCAGTATGTTTTTGATTTATTGCGCAGGGCCGCCACACGGTCCGAGGCGTCGGCCGAAGGACCGGACAACGCGCCCGCGCACTGGGAAAACCCCAGCCGCAGGCATGGTGACGCAATTATGACAAGTGCGCAAGTTGTCGCCATCGCGCGCGGGGCAAAACCCGAGATCATCAGTGGAATATCGTAACCGCGCCGGCCTTCTCCCGGCGATCGGGCACCGGCGTCAGGCGACGGCGTCGTCGGTCGGCTCGGCACCCGCGGTGTCGAAAAAGCCGAACGTCACGAGCCCGAAGACGAAGCCGCCGACGTGGGCCTCCCAGGCGATCGGTCCCGTCTCGCCCGGGGTGCCGACGCCGATCGACGCCAGCGCGTTGAGCGCCAGCCAGACGGCGATGGCCACGATCGCCCTCTGGTCGGAGAGCGTCTCGGCAAGGGTGAGGAGGCGCACCGAGCGGGGCGCATGGCGCAGCCGCCACAAGCCGCCGGCATCGATGGCCGGGAACAGAAACCGCAGCGTCGCCGCCATCAGCCCCGACACCGCTCCCGACGCTCCGACCATCGGCGCGGGCAGTCCGGGGTTGAGAAGGAGAAAGAACGCGGCGCCCGCGATGCCGCTCAGCACCGTGAAAGCGAGGAAGCGCGGCCCGCCGACGCGCTCTGCCACGACACCACCGAAAGCCAGCAGCCAGGCCGAGTTGATCATCAGGTGCGTGAGGTCGCCATGAACCAGCATGTGCGTGACGAACGAGGTCACCGACGCCACCGCTCCGCCGGGGATGCCGGCGGTCCCCTCCCCGTAGCGCGCCGGGATGAAGGCCAGCGCCAGCGTCAGCCAGGCCTCGGAATCCTCGGGCAGTACCGAGCGCAGCACGTGCACGCCCGCGAGCAGCGCCAGGACGCCGACGACGACACCCGGCACGTTGAACATCGGCTCGGAGCTGCGCATGCCTGCTCTAATCCCTCGCCGCGACGGCCGCCCCTGGAGGAGCTCAGAGCCGCCCTGCCCACCCGCCCCCCAACGCGGGCCGGTGGCGCTTCCGGCCGCGGTGGACTGGGTCTAGCACGCCGCGGCCCATCGCGAACCATCCGGATGAAGGCCTTCGAGTTGCCATGTCACCCCTCCCGCCCTCTGGCATGGAAGCTGCTCACTGGCGCTTGCGGTCGGACACGCGTCCCGATCGTGGACGATCGAGGCCTTGAAAGCCCCGCCTTCTTGACGGCGGCCGAAGCAAGAACCGGTACGACACATGCGCCAGCGAGCCACTCAGTCTTTGTTTGCCTATTGGAACGGCGTCCGGGCCGGCCGCCTCGCCCCGCGGCGGTTCGAGATCGAGCCCTCCCGCATCGCCGACCTGCTCGCCGACACCTTCATCCTCGAGCGCGTCGATACGGAGAATTTCCGCTTCCGCCTCGCGGGCACCCGCATCTGCGATGTCCTCGGACCGGAGTTCCGCGCCTCCAATTTCCTCGACCCGTGGGGCGATGCCGACCGCGAAACCATCCAGCACCTGTTCCAGAGCATGACGACACAGGGCGGCGTCGGCCTGCTCGAGGTCGAGGCCGAAAGCCGCGACGGCATCATCAAGACCCGCTTCGAGGTGCTGTTGCTGCCGCTGCTGCACACCCGCGACGTGGTCGACCGCTTCCTCGGCGCCGTCGTGCCGCTCTCACCCGAGGCCATCCCGCACGGCGAGCGCATGAAGCTGACCCGGCTCGTCTCCCACGACCTGATCTGGCCCGACGGCCGCCCCCATTCCGTGGTCGACAAGGTCGACCGCCAGGTGCCGTTCCTTCCCCACATCCGCACCGCCCGCATCGTGCGCGCCGACCGCCGCCAGTTCCGCGTCTACGACGGAGGGCTGACCAAGACCGAGAGCGATCTGCGCTGACGGGGGGTGCCCCCCGCCGCACAGGATGAACGAACCCCGAACCCGATTGTCCCGAAATCGATCGACCAATTAGCAGTTCATTAAGTCGCCCCCGGTCATAGTCGAGGCGAGGTTCGGGATGGCGTCCGCAGCGGCAGTTGCCGTGGCCCCCCGTGCCGCAGATCCGCCACCTCTGCGACAGGACCGGCCCATGGCCACTTCGACAGGGCTTTCCGCCCGGCGCACCGCGCAGATCATCGCCGGCATCACGCCCGACCGGCGGCGCTACAAGCGCTTCGCCATCCCCCTGCTCGGCCGCTTCATGCGCGCCAACAAGCAGGAGTACCCCTGCAAGCTCAATGACGTGTCGCTGAGCGGCGTTTCGCTGATGTCGCCGGTGTCGGTCGAGCTCGACGAGCGCATCGTCGCCTATTTCGATCATCTGGGCGGCCTCGAGGGCCACGTCGTCCGCCAGTTCGAAGGCGGTTTCGCCATCGCGCTGTCGGCCACCCAGCACAAGCGCGAGAAGCTGGCCGCGCAGATCATGTGGCTGATCAACCGCCACGAGATCCAGGGCGCCGAGGAGCGCCGCCACGACCGCATCCAGGTGGCCAACGCCATGCAGCTCTCCGCGCTGCGGCTGCCGGAGGACATCGTCATCCAGACCAAGGTTCTCGACGTCTCGCTGTCCGGCGCCTCCCTCGCCACCGAGGCACGGCCGCCGATCGGCGCCGAGGTGCAGCTGGGCAAGCTCAGGGCCCGCGTCGCACGTCACCATGATCAGGGCATCGGCGTTCAGTTCATCGACATTCAGGAACCTGAGGCCCTTCGCCGTTATTTCGGGTGAGGCATGGATCCGGGCCATGGTAAACGGGAACTTGCCAGGAATGTTCGGAGTTAGCTCGAACTGTCACGTCCCACGGAACGGGAATTCGAGGCTTTTCGGCTATTCTGTGGCAATCGTGTGAGGGTTGAGTGATGCGCGTCATGTTGAGGAGCGTTTTGGTCGTCGCCGGCGTCGTTTCGGGCCTGTTTGCCTCCATCGCGCCCTCGATCGCCGACAATGCCGGCGTCAATCGCTCAGCCGAGCGCTCGCTGGCCTACATGCGCATCTACGGGCCCGCCCAGCCGCCCTACGGCTTCGTCCAGTTCTGCGACGAGCGTCCGGCGGAGTGCAAGGCCGGCCTGGTCGACGATAATCGCTTCGCGGCGACGCCCGAGCGCCTCTCCGAGCTCGACGAGATCAACCGCCACGTCAACCGCAAGATCCAGCCAGTGACCGATCTCGAGCTCTACGGCGTCACCGAGTACTGGACCATTCCGGTCGACAAGGGCGACTGCGAGGACTACGCGCTGTTGAAGCGCCAGATGCTGATCCAGCGCGGCTGGCCGGTCAGCTCGCTGCTGATGACGGTCGTGCGCGACGAGAAGGGCGAGGGGCACGCCGTTCTGACCGCCCGCACCGCCCAGGGCGACTTCATCCTCGACAACAAGGTCGAGGAGGTGAAGGTCTGGTCGAAGACGCCGTACGAGTTCGTCATGCGGCAGTCCTATCTCAACCCGCGTGCCTGGGTCTCGCTCGACCCGAGCGACGGCTCGGCGCCGATGGCCATCTCGGGTGTTAAGGAGAGGCGCTGAGCCTCTCTCCCTCGCCCCGCTTGCGGGGAGAGGGTCGGGTGAGGGGCTGCTACAGTTCAACCCGCCTGCGGCTTCATGCCGGCCGAGAACCGCTTCCAGTTCTGCACGTAGCGACGGGCCGCGCCGGAGAAGCGGGCCACGTCCTCGTCCGAGAGCGTGCGGATGACCTTGCCCGGCGAGCCGAGCACCATCGACCTGGGCGCGATCTGCTTGCCCTCGGGAATCAGCGTGTTGGCGCCGATCAGGCACTCTTCCCCGATCACCGCCCCGTTCATGACGATCGAGCCGATGCCGATCAGGCTGCCGCGTCCGATCGTGCAGCCGTGCAGCATGACCATGTGCCCGACCGTGACGTCGGGCCCTATGCTCATCGGGAAGCCGGGGTCGGTGTGCAGGACGCACCCTTCCTGGATGTTGGACCCGCGGCCGAGGCGGATGATCTCGTTGTCGCCGCGCACCGAGCATCCGAACCAGATGCTCGCGTCCTCCTCGATCTCGACGTTGCCCACGACGACGGCGTTGGGGGCCACCCAGCAGCGGCCCTCCCCCGGCGTCCGGACACGAACCCCGTCCAGCTCGTAGAGGGCCATCAGGCGCCTTCCAGGTCCATCTCGAGGATGGCCATCTGCACCTGGTACTCGACCTCGCCGTCCTCCTCGATGCGGTAGAGCGTGGCGACGAACTCGCCGGCGACGAACACCTCGGCCATGTCCTGCTTCTTGGGCTGCGCCTTCACCTCCAGCGACGGGGTGCCGAAGGTCTTGCGCAGGTAGGCCTGCAGGCGGCCGAGCTCATCCTTTTTCAACGTCTGTCTCCTTGTCGCGCTTTTCAGCCGCGCTTGTCTCACACAGCCGGGCGGGCTGGCAATTCCCTCGCCCCGTCACCGGCGGGAAAGCTACTTGCTCTTTGCCGTCGCGCCGCAGCCGCAGTCGTCGGGGCCGAGGCCCTGGTCCATGTTGCGCGACGGCTCCGAGCAGCCGGCCGGGCCCACAACCTTGGCCGGAACGCCGGCGACCGTCGTGTTCGGCGGCACCTCCTGCAGCACGACGCTGCCGGCGGCGATGCGCGAGCAGCAGCCGACGCGGATGTTGCCGAGCACCTTGGCGCCGGCGCCGATCAGCACGTTGTCGCCGATCTTGGGGTGGCGATCCCCGGTCTCCTTGCCCGAGCCGCCGAGCGTGACGCCGTGCAGGAACGAGCAATTGTCGCCGACGACCGCCGTCTCGCCGACGACGAGGCCGGTGGCGTGGTCGAGCATGATGCCCTTGCCGATGCGCGCCGCCGGATGGATGTCCACGGCGAACAGGCGCGACGACTGGCTCTGCAGGTAGAGCGCGAAATCGCGCCGCCCGGCGTTCCACAGCGCGTGCGCGAAGCGGTGCGTGACCAGCGCGTGAAAGCCCTTGAAGTAGAGCAGCGGCTCGATGTAGCGCGCGCACGCCGGGTCGCGGTCGTAGACGGCGGCGAGGTCGGCGCGGAAGACATGGCCGATCTCGGGCTGCTGGTTGAGGACACCGTGGAACGAGCGCGCCAGCATGCCGGCATCGACGTCGGCGTGGTTGAGGCGCTGCGTCAGCCGGTGGATGATGCAGCTCTCGAGGTGGTCGTGGTTGATCACCGTCGCATAGATGAACGTGCCGAGCGCCGGCTCCTTGGCCATCGCATCCTGCGCCTCGGCGCGGATCTGCGACCACATCGGATCGACGGACTGCACCTTCTCGTGCGCGACGGACGTCTTCGAGACAGCCATGTCGGATCTCCCTTCCGCGGCGCGGCGGCCAATCGGACCCGCGCGGGCGCGCCCCTTCCCGGGGCCATATCGGTATCTCTTATCTCACGAAAACCCTGTGGAGCGGTAGTTGTCCTCTCGAACGGCGGCCACGTCCTCGGGTTGCACCGGCCTCGCGCCTTTTGCGCGTTGCCTCGGCGCCGCCAACGGACGTAATACGCTGGCGGACGTTGGAGAGATCGCCCGGGGAGATCGCGATGAACGACGCGAAGGGAGCCATGCCGGGCCTGGCGTTGAGCGTGGAGGCGGGCATCGCCTGGATCGTGGCGGACAACGCCGCTCGCATGAACGCCTGGACCTCGTCCATGTGGGCGAGCCTTCCGGGGCTCATCGCCGCCGCCGAGGCCGACGGCGCGGCGCGCGTCATCGTGCTGCGCGGGGCCGGCGACAGGGCATTCTCGGCCGGTGCCGACATCTCCGAGTTCGACGACAAGCGATCGGGTGACGCCGCCGGCGCCTACGACGAGCTCAACCACGCCGCCTTCGCCGCCCTCACCGGCGCCGGCAAGCCGACCATCGCCATGATCCACGGCTTCTGCCTCGGCGGCGGACTGGCGATATCGCTCTGCTGCGACCTCCGCCTCGCCGACGACAAGGCGCAGTTCTCCATTCCCGCCGCCAAGCTCGGCATCGGCTACAATCCGCGCTGGGTCAGGCCTCTGCTGGCCGTCGTCTCGCCCGCCCGCGCCAAGGAGATCCTGTTCACCGGCCGCCGCTTCAAGGCCGCCGAGGCCGCCGCCATGGGGCTCGTCAATCGCGTCGTCCCCCCTGAGCGCCTGGAAGCGGAGACGCGCGAGCTGGCCGGAGAGATCGCCCGCAACGCGCCGCTGACCATCCGCGCCGCCAAGGCGACCATCGACGCGCTCGCACGCCACCCGGAGAGCGCCGACACCGCGGCACTCGACCGCCTCGTCGAGGACTGCTTCACGAGCGACGACTACGCCGAGGGCCGCCGCGCCTTCCTCGAGAAGCGCGCGCCGGAGTTCAAGGGACGATGATGCCCCTGATGACCCGATCGCCCTCTCCGTTTCGCTCCCGCACTTTCCCCTCCCCCTTGCGGGGAGGGGTCAGGGGTGGGGGTGACGCTTTTCCGGTCCATCTCAGTGCACCCCACCCCCATCCCCTCCCCGCGAGGGGGAGGGGAGCCACCCCGCCACATCCGTTGGGGATGGTTCCAATCGCTGCACTGGTGGCGCTGCTTGCCATGTCACCCGACGTCCGTGCCGAGCCGGCGCCGGCCTGCTTTGCGCCGGGAGCCCAGGCGGCGCACATCGGCGAGCAGCGGCCGGTGAAGGGCAACCACGCCTTCGACCATTCCGATGTCCGCCGCGCGCTGGCGCCCTTCGCGCCGGTCCCCTCGGCCCTGCACGGCGCCGTCCGCCGCGTCGAGCTGCCCGCCGGCCGCAAGCTGGTGGCCTTGACGCTCGATCTCTGCGAGCAGCCGGGCGAGGTCGCGGGCTACGACGGCGCCATCTTCGACACCCTGCGCGCGACCGGCACCAGGGCGACGCTGTTCCTCGGCGGCAAATGGATGGCGAGCCACGCCGAGCGCACGCGCCAGCTCATGGCCGACCCGCTGTTCGAGCTCGCCAACCACAGCTATGCCCACCGCAACCTGCGGCTCCTCTCGGGGGCCGCGCTAACCCAGGAGATCGAGGCGCCACAGCGCATCTACGAGGCCACCCGCGACAGCCTCGTGGCCAGACAGTGCCTGCCACCGGGCGCCCGCGTCGCCCAGCGCCTGACCCTGTTCCGTTTCCCCTATGGAGCCTGCAATCCCCAGGCGCTGCAGGCCGTCAACGCCGCCGGTCTCGTCGCCGTCCAGTGGGACCTCTCGACCGGCGATCCCTCCCCCGGCACCTCCGCCCAGGCCATCACCGCCGCCATGAGCCGCGCCAGGCCCGGCTCGATCATCATCGCCCACGCCAACGGCCGCGGCTACCACACCGCCGAGGCCCTGCCGCGGGCCATCGCCGGGTTGAAGGCCAAGGGCTACGAGTTCGTCACGGTGAGCGAGCTCCTCGCCGCCGGCAGGCCGGTGGTCGAGCAGATCTGCTACGACAGCCGCCCCGGCGACACCGACCGCTACGACAGCTTTCTGAAGAAGCCGGCCAGGAAGGTGGCGCGCGCGCCGGCTCCTCCCCCGCCTCCGGCCACGGTCAAGCGATGACCAGCGCTGCCGCCTTCGAGCTGGTCGCTCACGGCCTCGGCCGCGCCCGGGACGGCACGCCGTTGACAGCTTGCCCGCTCGATCCGGCGCAGGCGGAAGCGCTCGGCGCCATCTTCGCCGCCATGGACCCGTGGGCCTCCTACCCCTATCGCGCCGCCGGCATCGCCCGCTATCTGGCCGGCGGCACCGCGGACGCCCCCGTCTTCGCCATCATGGCGGACAGCCACGTCGCCGGCGTGATCGGGCTGCGCGCCGACTGGCTGCTCGGTCCCTACATCCAGTTCCTGGCTGTGAAGACGGAGCACCACGGCGAGGGCATCGGCGGCCGTGCCATGGAATGGGTGGAGGCTGAGGCCCGCCGCGTTTCCGCCCGCAACCTCTGGGTCGCCGCCTCCGGCTTCAACGCAGGCGCCCTGCGCTTCTACGAGCGCCACGGCTTCTCCCGCGTCGCCGACCTCCCCGCCCTCGTCCGCGACGACCGCACCGAGGTGCTGCTGAGGAAGCGGCTGGCGGCGTGAAAGAGCGGTCCGCAAGCCCCGTACGGCCGGTTTTGACCCATACCGCCATAAGCCGATGGCGGAGCTTGCCGCGTCAGGGCACGTCTGCTTTCGTTCGTCGCGAAAAGATGCATAGGGCTGCTTGCTCGTCAGGCTGTAATCAAGTTTCGTCGCTGAAGCAGCAGGTGTCGATCTCAGGAAATGATATGTCGCTCATCGGACCGCGATCACAACCTTGCCCTTCGCGCGTCCCGCCTCGACATAGGCCAAAGCATTCTTGGTCGCTGCGAATGGGAAGACGCGATCCACCACCGGGCGAATGGCGCCGGCGTCGATGAGGGCACCGAGCTCGTGCAACTGTGAGCCATTTGGCGTCATGAAGTGGAAGGAATAGCTCACGCCTCGGGCCTTGGCCTTTGCCTTGATGCGATAGCTCAACACGCCCATGACAGCTTTCAAGTGCCAGCCAAGACCAGCCTCGCTGGCAAAATCGCGGTCGGGCGGGCCGGCAATCCCAATCACCTTGCCGCCGGGACGAAGCACGCGCAGAGATTTCTGGAGCACGGCCCCGCCCTGCGTGTCGAAGACAACATCATAGCCGCTCAGAAGGTCCTCGAATTTGTCCTTCTTGTAATCGATGACGATGTCCGCGCCGAGACGTCTGACAAGATCGAAACTGGCGGCACTGGCCGTCGTCGCGACGGTCGCGCCGGCATGCTTGGCAAGCTGAATGGCCAATGTTCCCACGCCTCCGGCACCAGCATGGATAAGCACCTTCTGGCCTCTCGTCAGCTTGGCCTTTTCGATCAGAACTTGCCAGGCCGTCAGACCGACGAGGGGGATGGAAGCGGCTTCCTGCATGGAAAGTGTTTTTGGCTTGATGGCCAAGTGGCTTTCTTTGACGGCGATGAACTCGGCGAACGACCCGATGCGGTCCTGGTCGGCGCAGGCATAGACTTCGTCACCCGGTTTGAACCGCCGGACCTGCGGTCCAACGCGAACGACGACGCCAGCCAGGTCGTTGCCCAATACGAACGGCGTGCGATGTTTGAGGATGAGTTTGAACTGCCCATCCCTGATTTTCGCGTCCACAGGGTTCACGCTCGCGGCATGGATCTGCACCAGGACGTCATCATCCCGCGTCCGTGGCTCCGCCATCTCGCCGAAGCGCACCTTGTCATTGCTTCCGTAGCCGTCGAGTATGAAGGCTTTCACTGCCGTTTGTCCTTTCGATTGTCGACCAACCGGACCGGTTCGTTGCTTCGGTCTGCAATGGGATAATTTTCCGAGGAGCGCAAAATGCCCAGTGGCTTCGCCAGGTCGGCGCCGTTTACGTGTCGATCCGGAAGTCGTTTCGAATGCCGGCATCCATCAGGCTGGTCGGCGCAAATGTACGCAGCAACCGCAGGCGGCGAGCCGCCCTGCCTGCTGTGTAGCGAAGTTTCGGATGAGCCGAGACGGCCGCTTTCAAAACGACTTCGGCGACAACACTGGGCTCCTCTGCCGTTGCCATCACCTCGCCAACTCTTTTGCTCACGGCCGCACGCGCCTCGCGATAGGTATCGATCGTGGCGTCGGGCTCCATGAAGTTCGCGTCGAGTGGCGTTTTCGTCCACGCCGGTTCGATGACCGAGACTCGGATGCCCCTGGTGCGCAACTCATGGTCGAGCGACTCGGAGTAGCCCTCGATCGCATGCTTGGTTGCGGAGTAGAGAGCCCCATACGGCATGGGCACGAAACCAAGCACCGAACCGATATTGATGATGCGGCCAGCCCCTTGGCGTCGCATATGGGGTAGGACGGCGCGCGTCATCCGCACGACGCCGAAAAAGTTGGTTTCGAAGATCGACCGGGCCTGATCGATCGAACTCTCCTCCGCGCCCGCCGGAGCGACGCCGATGCCGGCGTTGTTCACGAGCAGATCAATGCGGCCTTGCAACCGCATCACTTCGCTGACGACGGCAGCGACGGAATCGTTACTGGTCACATCGAGTGGCAGCATTGTGAACGGCTGCTCGCCACCCGCGGCGGCTCCACGCCTGCTGGTGCCGTAGACCTTGTAGCCCGCCGCTGCCAGCTGCTGCGCCGTTGCGGCGCCGATGCCGGAAGAGGCGCCCGTGATGAGCGCGATCCTTCCATTACCCTTGGTCATATTGTCCTCCTGGGGTCGCCGGCCGGCGGAGCACGATCAGATTGCCAACCGACACTTGCACGGGCTCGTTGTTCTGATTGAGCGTTGTGGTTCGAACTTTGACGATGCCCTGGTGAGGGCGAGACTTGGACGCTGCCACATCGAGCACGTCAGCTTCGACGTGAAGCTCATCGCCAGGCCGAACCGGTCGCGGCCAGCGAAGCTCGTCAAAGCCAGCCCCGATGATGCCGCCGGCGGGCTTGAAATCGCAGTCGACCAACAGTCTCATTGTGATGGCAGCCGTATGCCAGCCGCTGGCTGCGAGACCTCGAAAAATCGAGCCAGCAGCAGCCGTTTCGTCGAGATGAGCTGGTTGCGGATCGAATTCCGCGGCAAAGCTCTTGATCCGCTCGGCATCGACGCGCATGCGTCCGGAACGAAAGGTTTGTCCCGCCTCGAAATCTTCCAGGTATCGGCTGGGCATCGGCTTCACCTCCTCAGCACTCCGGCTCAATGCGCGTCGGTTTGATTGCTATCGTAATCATTGCGGTTTGCATTAGATGACGAGTGCCACTATTAATGTCAAGCCCCTCTCTCAACCGGGATCACCGAGCACATGCGCGTATCCAAGGAAAAGGCTGCCGAGAATCGCGAGCGGATTGTGACGGCCGCTGCGCGACTCATCCGCGAGCGCGGCATCTCCGGCGTCGGCGTCGACGCACTGACGGAGGCGGCCGGAATGACGCACGGCAGCCTCTACAGCCAGTTCGGCTCCAAGGAGCGACTTGTCGAGGAAGCGATAGCCCATGCGATCACGGCCAAGGGGGAGGACCTGCGTCATGGGTTCACTCTCGGCGACTACATTTCGAGATACCTTTCGGCGACGCACCGCGACGAGCCGGGAAACGGCTGCCCGTTGGCGGCATTGTGTTGCGAGATGCCGCGGCAGGGCGAAGGCGTGAGGCGGCGGTTCACAACCGGACTGCGAGGTATGGTGGCACTGCTCGGCGGCCAGTTGGGCACCGGGATGAAACGCCGCCAACGCGATGAGGAGGCGCTCGCGATCATTGCCTCGCTTGTCGGGGCTGTTGTGCTCGCTCGCGCCGTCGATGATCCCAAGCTATCGGACGATATTCTTCACGCGACGAAGAAAAGATTGGCAGTCGGATAACTCGTGACCGCTGCGATCGATATTCACCACTTTGCCCTTGCGCGGGCCAGAAACCCGAATGTCGGCAATAGGATCAACGAGCCGCCGACCGGCAAGCCGGGGATGGCTGGCTTGGCTATGTTCACTTATGGCCCACCGCGTCACCTGCGGCCTTTGCAGAGCCGGGCGCCAGGGCCCCAAAGAGGCTCCGCCACGCCCGCCAGAAAGCCGCCGGGCTCGGCGGCTGGCGGGCTGGAGCCGGCCCCGTCCCGGCGTCATGGTTGCCGGAAAGTAAAGCCGGCCGACGCAATTCACCCCATTGGGTTGCCGCGAAAGCAAGACTGTTTCTGTACGCTGCTGATCGGTGCCGCTGGGCACGGATCGCAGCGATCCACGGTCGCATCGTGATGCTCGTGGCGGCGGCAGACTTGGGGGAGATTTCAATGTCCAATTTCATCAAGGGCGTTTTCACCGTCCTCGCGATACTGGGCTACTTCGTGTGGAAGTCGGCCGGACCGTCAGGCGGCTCCCTGCAGCAGAGCATGCGGGGCTGCGATTCCCGTGACGTCCAGACCCGGCTTTCGGGCTGCACTGACGTCCTCGCCACCGGCACGCTGTCGAATGAGAAGCGCTCCCTCGCCTACTTGAAGCGCTCGAACGCCTATTTCGCCCTCGACGACGTCGACCATGCCATCGCCGACCTCGAGGCGGCGATCGCTTTGATGCCCAACTCCTGGATGGTGCTGCACGAGCTGGCCATCGGCTATCGCGAGAAGGGCCAGACCGAGCACGCTCTGGAGACCATGGACCGCGTCATCGAGCTCAATCCGCGCTCGGCCGAGAGCTACTATCACCGCGCCGAGATGAAGCGCGCCCTCGGCCGCATCGACGAGGCCGTCAAGGACTTCGAGGAGGCGATCTCGCTCGCCCCGAACACCGGCGAGACCGCCTTCCTCGAGAACGGCAAGGTCCACATCGCCAGCCAGCACCGCCTCAAGGCCAACAGCTTCAAGGAGCTGGCGAAGACCTATGTCGCCACCGGCCGGGAAGCCGAGGCCGCCGAGACCTTCGACCGAGCGGTCGGCGCCTTCCCGGGCGTCGGCACCTTCTATGCGCTCCGCGCGAGCTACTACCAGAGTCGCGACGTGAGCCGCGCCAAGGCCGATCTCGAAAAGGCCCTGGCTCTCGATCCCGGCGAGGTCAGGGCGCTCAACCAGCGCGGACGCCTGGCCTTCGCCGCGGGCGACTATGCCGGCGCGGCCGGGGACTGGAGCAAGTCCTGGCAGGGCGACCGGGGCGATCTCGGCATGAACCCGGCCTATCTGCCGCTCTGGATCTACATGCTCGAATCGCGGACCGACACCGCCAAGGCGGCATCAGCCCTCGCCAGCCGCGCCAGGGAGATCAACCCCAAGGCCTGGCCCGCGCCCGTCGCCTCGTTCTATCTCGGCCGCATCTCGCTCGAGCAGTTGGAGGCCGCCGCCGCCAGCGACGACCAGAGGTGCGAGGCGGGCTTCTACGTCGCCGAGTGGCATCTGGCGAAGGGCGACGCCGCCGCCGCCCGCAAGCGCTTCGAGGAGGCGGTTGCGCGCTGCCCCGCGACCTTCATCGAGCGCGCGATGGCCGAGACCGAGATCAAGCGGCTGAAGAGCTAGTCACAGAAAAAGCCGCCGGGCTCGGCGCGCCCGGCGGCTTCTCCAAGTCGGCAATCGGGATGTCGGCAATCGGGGCCGTTGCGCCCCCGCCTTACTTCTTGTCGGCCGGCTTCGGCGCCGAGGTCTTGGCGGCGACGGCCGCCTTGAGCTTCTCGTACTCGGCCTTGGCGCTCTCGGCGAGCTTCGCCGACTTCTCGGCGGTGATGGCCTTGGCCTGAGCCCACTTCTCCTTGGCCTTCAGCTTGGCCTCGGTCCACTTGGCCGAGCGCTTGGCCTTGGCCTCCGGCGTCTGCGCCGCGGCATACTCGGCCTTCGCCTTCTCGTAGGCGGCCTTTGCCGCATCGGCGGCCTGCTTGGACTTCTCGGCGATCACGGCCTTGGCCTTGGCCCACTTCTCCTTGGCCGTGAGCTTCATCTGCTCGGCCTTGCTCGGCGCGGCCGTGGTGGTGGACGCCTGGGCCGCGGCGACATCGACGGTGGCGACGTTCACCGCGAACGACAGGGCGACCGCGGCCACCAGGGAGGCAAGCAACTTCTTCATCTTGGATCTCTCTCTCAGCGAGGTTTCCGACACGGGCGCACTAAGAGCACGCCGGACGGCGTCGCGCCATGCCCCCAATGCCGCATGCTGACGCAGTTTTGCAAGGGCTTTTGTCCATCAGAGGGCCCTGAGCGCAACCCGGTGCGCGAGCGGCGATCCGGGATCGCTGTGATCGCAGCGTTCCGCGCGGTGTTCGCGCCGATTTCGCGCATGTTCGCCAAGGTGATCTTGATGTTTTCGCCGGGAAAGCTCCTACCTCGTGGGTTGCGCAGCCATCGCATCATTATCCATCGTCCCCAGCGGGCACCGGCAGGCCGATTGACCTCTGCCCGATTCGTGGGCAATGCTTTTCCTATCGGGGTGGAATTCGGGGAAAGCCTATGAAACGGTGGCCTATAGCGCTTTCGGCGCTGCTGCTGACGGCCTGCTCGAACGGTCCGAGCCCATTGCCGTCGCTGACCACGGGATCCCTGTTCGGGGGCTCGGAAGCCAAGCCGGCGGCCCCCGCGGCACCGGCCAACACCCCCGTCAACCGCGCCTTCCGCGTCGGCGCTGTCTCGGCCCGGGCCGTCAAATGCGGCTTCAACTTCGATCCGGCCAAGGTCAAGGCGAGCTGGCTGGCGAGCGAGTCCCAGTCCGGGACACCGGTGGACCAGATGGCCAGCGCCGAGAAGGCCTACTCGGTCGGCTACAACGGCATCATGAAGGCCATCGCCCAGAAGGAAGGCTACTGCGACGGCGACAAGAGCCGCGACATCAAGGCCGATCTGGCCATGCTGCTGGCCGGCGACTACACGCCCCAGCACTTGAAGCCAAAGGCCGAGGAGGACGATGGCAGCCTCGTCAAGTTCGGCTCCGGCGTCCAGGTGAACAACCCCTTCGATTGATGCGCGGAGCCGGCGGCGCCGTTAACGATCCTCGTTCAGCCGGGGTAAACGCGTCCGTGGCATAACGCTTGCTCGTTCCGTGGCGACCAGTGCCGCTCCGGGGAGCCGTGTTGCATGACCGCATTCGCCATCGCCGACGCCATGCCGATCGAGACGTCCGCCGCCACGGCCGAGCGTTCGCCCGCCTCGACGGCCACCTTCGCCATCGTCGCCGATCGGGACGGTTTCGACGCCCTCGAGGCCGAGTGGGAAAGCCTGTTCGAGCGCGCCGGCACCTCGGCTCAGCTCTTCCAGACCCATGCCTGGCTCTGGCACTGGACGCGCCATTTCCTCAATCCCGCCCGCCACGAGCTGGCCATCGTCACGTCGCGGCGCGCCGGCCGGCTCGTCATGGTCTGGCCTGCCGTGCTGACCCGCGGCCCCATCCGCCGCCTCGACTGGATGGGCGAGCCCGTGAGCCAATACGGCGACGTCCTCGCCGAGCCGGGGCCGGACACGCCGAGGCTCCTGCGACAGGCCTGGGAGCTGCTCATCCGCAGCGCCAGGCCCGACGTCGTCAGCTTCCGCAAGACCCGCACCGATGCCGTGGTCGCTCCGCTGTTGGCCGGGATCGCCTCTGCCCCGGTCTGCCGCGATACGGCTCCCTTTGCCGATCTCTCCGGCGCGGAGAGCTTCGAGGCCTATGCCGAGCGGCGCTGGTCGTCCAAGGCGCGCAAGAACCGTCGCCGCCAGATGCGCAGGCTGGAGGAAATCGGCCCCGTGGCGCTCGAGCGGCACGCCTGTGGCGACGAGGCCTCCCGCCTCGCCCGACATGCCATTGCAGTCAAGCGCCAATGGCTCGCCGACCGCGGCCTCGTCTCCCCCGCCCTCGCCGATCCGGCCTATGAGGACTTCTTCGCCGCCGTGGCCTCGGGCCGCGAGCATGCCTCGGGCTGCCGCGTCTCGACGCTGAAGGTCAACGGCGAGCCGGCCGCGCTCGAGATCGCGCTCAGATGCCGCGAGCGCACGGCGCTGCACATCATCGCCTACGACGCCGCCTTCGAGAAGGGTGGCGCCGGCGCCGCGCTGATGGAGGCCGGCATCCGCGACGCCTTGGCCGAGGGCGTCACCTGCTTCGATCTGCTGGGACCCGGCGGCGGCTACAAGGACGAATGGACTGACGGCGCCATCGGCCTCGACGACTGGGTCGTCGCCACATCCGTGAAAGGCAGGATCTACGCCGACGCCTGGCTCGGGTTCCTGCGCCCGCGCCTCAAGACGGCGGCCAACACCATGCCGAGGACGCTGCGCAAGCTGCTCGCCGGAGGCTTCGGCGCCCTCTGCTGAAGGCCGCCGCGGCGCCTCACTTCACGCCGAGCTTCTTCTGCAGGCTCGACGACGACGTCGTGTACTGGAACAGCAGCTTCTTCTGCGGATAGATCATCCGGTGCGCGGCCTGCGCCATCAGCGCCGCCTCGTGGAAACCCGACAGGATGAGCTTCAGCTTGCCGGGATACCAGTTGATGTCGCCGATCGCGAAGATGCCCTTCTCGCTGGACTCGAACTTCTCGGTATCCACCGGGATCAGGTTCTCGTTGAGATTGAGGCCCCAGTCGGCGATCGGTCCGAGCTTCATGGTGAGCCCGAAGAACGGCAGCATCGTATTGATGTCGAGCTTCTGGTCGCCGGCCTTCGACTGCACGGTGACCGCGTCGAGCCAGCCGTCGGCGCCGTGCAGCGTCGTGACCTGGCCGATGATCAGGCGGACCTTCCCCTCGGCGACGAGCTGGCGCATCTTCTCGACCGAGTGCGGCGCGCCGCGGAAGTCGTCGCGCCGGTGCAGCAGCGTCACAGAATGGGCGACCGGCTGCAGGTTGAGCGTCCAGTCGAGCGCGCTGTCGCCACCGCCGACGATCAGCACGTCCTTGTCCATGAACTCGGCGATCTTGCGCACCGAGTAGAACACCGACCTGCCCTCGTAGGCCTCGATGCCGTCGAGAGGCGGCCGCTTCGGCGTGAACGAGCCGCCACCGGCCGCGACGACCACCACCTTGGTGATGAAAACCTTGCCCTGGTCGGTCTCCAGCCGGAACCGGCCGTCGTCGAGCTTCTTGAGCCCGTCGACCCGCTCGCCGAGGTGGAACGTCGGCCCGAACGGCTTGATCTGCTCCATCAGCCGGTCGGTCAGCTCCTGGCCGGTGACGATCGGCAGGCCGGGCACGTCGTAGATCGGCTTCTCGGGATAGAGCTCGGCGCACTGGCCGCCGACCTTGTCGAGGATGTCGACGAGGTGGCACTTGATGTCGACGAGGCCGAGCTCGAACACGGCGAAGAGACCGACCGGTCCCGCGCCGATGATGACGACATCGGTCTCGATCGGACCGCCGCTCCCGTTGCCGTCCATCGCGCCATCCTGCGCCATTGCCATCCCCCTCCGCGTTGCCAGGACCGGGGGAGCGCGCACGAGGCGGCGCCCGATCCCCTCGAGCCCGAGATCAGGTGTCCCCCGAGATCAGAACTGCTTGGCCGGCACGCGACAGACGAGACCGTCGATCTCGTCGGAGACCTTGATCTGGCACGCCAGCCGGCTCTCCTCGCGCACGTCGAACGCGAAGTCGAGCATGTCCTCCTCCATCTCGGAGGGCTTGCCGGTCTTCTCGCGCCAGCCCTCGTCGATGTAAACGTGGCAAGTCGCGCAGGCGCAGGCGCCGCCGCACTCGGCCTCGATGCCCGGCACGTTGTTGAGCTTGGCGGCCTCCATGACCGTGACGCCGGGCGCCGCCTCGACGACCTGGGTAGCGCCGTCGGGCTGGATGAAGGTGATCTTGGCCATGGCGGGATTGGGGCTCCTGAAGGGGGCTAAGCTCCGCGCGACCCTGATTGGGCGGCGGCCTGCAATGAGGCGCCGTCTTCACCATCGCGGGATCGCGGCCGCGGGCAGCCCCGCAGGCGCCGCACAATTAGTCCCCAAAGCAAGCGAATTCAAGCCGTACGCTCGCAGGCGCTCCCAGGCACCCGGCAACGCGCTTCGCGAGGCCCCGAACCTTTGATCAGGTCACGGCCGCCAGGTGCCGGACGTAGGCGGTCGCCTCGATGGCCGCCTGCTCGATCCGCTCGATGGCGTCCACGGCCGCGGAGCGGTCGCTGGCCCCGCCGACCCTCTCGGCGAGCTCGGCCTCGCGGGCGATGCGCCAGGCGCCGACAGCCCTGGCCGACCCTTTCAGCGTGTGCGCGGCGACGTGCCAGGCTCGGTCGTTCTCGGCTTCGCGCAACTCGGCGATCGTCTTCCAGGTCTGATTGGCGAACAGCTCCAGAACCTCGCGCTCGAGCTCGCGATCGCCCAGGGTGTAGCGGGCGAGATGGGCGCGGTCGACAGGCTGCGCCGCGGCTTCGACGGCGGGCTTGTGCCGGTCCTCGAGGACCATAGCGGTTTGCATGGAGCTTCTCTCCCCGACGCGCGAGCCCTTGGGTCTCGCCTAGCCTGCCAGAAGCCCGCGCCGTCGAGCCTCCTCGGACGCCACGGACCCTGCGTTTCAGTATGCCAACGATGCGATAAGGATCGGTAAAGGTTTTGGTCGGAAGTTGGTCCTCCTCCGTAAACGGCCGGATAACGCTCGTCCCCAGGAGCGACAGGACAAAACTTTGTTTCGCCCCAAATCCGGCCTAGCCCGATCATGGGGGCAGCCGAATCGCCGTTGGGGGCTATCGCAGGGACTCCGGCGCCACTGGTCCGGTGCCGGTAAGCATGCCGCGGCGGCAGGCCAACTCGGTCGGGACTCTGAGGGCGATTGGCGCTATCAATGAATTTAGGGCGAGCGGCGGGGACGCGACCCCAGTGGGACGGGCGGACGGTGCAGGAGAAGAAGGTCAAGCGCGAAGGCAAGGGCCCGGGCGGTACAGCCACGGGTACCCCGGAGGAGCCGCAGGGTGCCGGTAGCCCGGCTGCCCCGTCGTCTTCCGGCTCGCCCGCGCTCGCCATGCTGCCGCCGCCGCTCCCCGGCGTCGCTTCGAAGGTGGATCAGACCGCCGATCCGAAGCCGGCGCAGAAGGCCGAGCTGAAATCCGATAGTGCCGCACCCCGTCAGCCGAAGCCCGCCGAGGCCAGCTCCACCGATACCAAGCCGACGCCGCTGAAGCCGGTGCCATCCGCCACCCTCCAGAGCAATCCCTCTTCGGCCGTCAAGACAGGCCCTGCGGCGCAGCCCGAGCCCGCGCCAGCCGCCGCTCCCGAGCCGCCGGCCGTTGAGGCGGAGGAAGCGGGCGATACGCCCCGGCGCCGCGTGGCCCGCCGCCGGCCGGCCGGCCCCGCCCGCAACCGCATCGCCGCCAACGACGACGCCCCTTCGATCGGCGGCCTCATCTACGCCCTCGACCAGAAGCCCTCCAACAAGCCGTTCAAGTTTGCCGCCGCCGCCAGCATCGCCTGGGGGCTCATCGGAGGCGCCTTCTCCTGGCTACTGGCCAGCACCGAGCTGTCGGCCGGCGTCACGGCCCTCCAGCTGCTCGCGCGCCCGACGACCTTCCTCGTCTTCGCCGCCATTGCCGTGCCGATCGCTCTCACGTGGCTCATGGCGCTGCTGGCCTGGCGCGCCGAGGAGTTGCGCCTGCGCTCCTCCACCATGACCGAGGTCGCTGTCCGCCTCGCCGAGCCCGACCGCATGGCCGAGCAGTCGATCGCCTCGCTGGGTCAGGCCGTCCGCCGCCAGGTGTCGTTCATGAACGACGCCGTCTCACGCGCCCTCGGCCGCGCCGGCGAGCTCGAGGCCCTGGTCCACAGCGAGGTGGCCGCCCTCGAGCGCTCCTACGAGGAGAACGAGCGCAAGATCCGCGGCCTCATCCAGGAGCTGACCGGCGAGCGCACGGCCCTCGTCGACACAAGCGACAAGGTCTCCGACACCCTGCGCTCGCTCGGCTCCGAGGTGCCGGCGCTGATCGAGAAGCTGTCCAGCCAGCAGATCAAGCTGGCGCAGATCATCCAGGGCGCCGGCGAGAACCTGACCAATCTGGAAGGCGCCATCGGCCAGGCCACGGGCCGGCTCGAGACGTCGCTCGGCACACGCACCGAGCACCTGCACTCGGTGCTGCACGACTACACGGCCGCCATCGGCGGCGCCCTCGAGGCGCGCACCGAGAACATGCAGCGCATGCTCGAGACC